>Ga0315273_10010428_pt1 | contig 11844 bp, 11 predicted proteins | sample YL17G02_0_MG_FD_205753 | JGI IMG/M metagenome (GOLD analysis project Ga0315273, IMG submission 205753) | Sediment microbial communities from Yellowstone Lake, YNP, Wyoming, USA - YL17G02_0 | ecosystem: Environmental > Aquatic > Freshwater > Lake > Sediment | place: USA: Wyoming | collected... | reverse complement strand
CCTTCACCGCCGACGCCACGATCTCGGTACTGCGGACAGGCTCTCTCACCGCTAACGCCATCGTGCGGCGCGAGCAGAGTGCCTCGCTCACGGCGAACGCTGTCATCAAGGCCGCCATCGCAGGCTCTGTGACGGGAGACGCTATTCGGCTGCGGACCTTCAAGTATGGAAAGGCAGGACAATGACGCACCCCATCTCAGACGAACTGGCGGGGGTTGCGGCAGAGGACCGCGCCGCCCACAAGGCCGCCGCGTTTGCGGCTCGTCCCGTACCCGACAACCTCACCGCTGGCAGCCGCATCGTGGCCGTCAACGACATCATCGAAGTGGGCGGCATCCTCCAGTTCACCGTCGCCCTGTGGATCGACAGCGGCGTCGGCATGGAACTGATCGATCTCGGCGATCTCAATCCCATCCGCGTCGTCAACCCGCCCATCCTCGTGGACGACCCAGCCGGTGACATCGTCCGCGAGTGGAACGACCCCGAGACCGGCCTGCCGCAAACGAGAACGCTGCGCGAAGACCTCGACGCCGTGCTCCTCCAGATCGCCACCGAAGTGACCGCCAAGTTCGAGGGAACGGGCGGGCAGATGTAGCGATGACGACGACGGTGTGCTCCAGCAGCAGGAAGCGTGACGCCATGGGCGCCGCGTTGAAGGCTGCCCCATGAGCACCCTTGTCGTCTACTCGGACACGACCGACGGGTACATCAACTCCTCCGATGGGACCGTCTATTTTGGGCCGCAGGGTTCCTATGCCAGTGCTCGAACTGGGTCCGCGTTTTCAGTCGACACCAGCTCAATCAATCTCATTGTCGGACAGTCCTACTACTGGGATGTCAACGGTCAGTATCAGGTTTGGGAGTCATTCGCTGGGTTCGATACGTCGAGTATCGGGTCTGGGTCGGTTTCGGCCGCGACCCTTCGCCTTACGTCCTACGTGGACGGGTCCACCACCGACTTCACGGTTGAAGCGCGACTCCATGATTGGGGCACGGGGCTTACGTCTGCTGACTGGGTCGCTGGTGCGAGTCTGTCAGGGAAGACGTTGCTGGCCCACTACGCCACGTCGGGCGGCTTCGTCAACGGAACTGGCTACGACCTCGTTGACGATGCCTTTGCAGCAAACATCAACAAGACGGGCACCACCCGGCTGTTGCTCTGTTCGTCACGCACGACAGCCGGGACAGCCCCAGCGGACCAAGTAGACGAATACATTTACGCCTACTCTGGCGACTTCGCAGGGACGACCACTGACCCGAAGCTGACCGTCACGTACGCGCAGGGCGAGGTCTACGACGGCCCCGGCCCAACCCTCGACGCCGTCATCCGCAAGACGGCCAGCGCGTCGTTCACCGCGGACGCTGTCCTGCGTGTCGCCCGCGCTGGCTCCTTCACCGCCGACGCCGCGATCAAGCGTAACCAGACGGGCAGCTTCACCGCCAACGCCGTCATCCGTTCATCGCAGACCGGGTCCATTACCGCAGACGCGATCAAGTCTCGGCCGACGACATCGACCATTTCTGGGGACGCGATCGTTCTGGCGACCCGGTCTGCGGCCATCTTGGCGAACGCCGCGATCAAACGAACTCAAACCGCCAGCCTGACTGCTTCCGCTGCGATCAAGCGAACGCAGACCGGGTCCGTCACCACCGACGCGGCCTTGAAGCGCAACCAGACCAGCAGCTTCACCGCGAGCGCCACAGTCAAGAAGACACAGGCGAGTAGCTTCGCGGCCGACGCGGTCATTGCCTCCCCGCGGTCAGGTTCGCTCAATGCCAATGCCGTTCTCCGGGTCGGTCGTCTTGGTAGCATCACGGCGGACGCGGTTACTCAGCGAACAGTGGCCGCGTCCACCACTGCTGACGCTGTCATCTATGCGTCGCTGGCTGGCTCGTTCAGCGCAAACGCGACGATCATGCCGGTCTTCCGGGCAGATGCTGTCGTGCGTCGCGCCCAACTGGCGAGCGTCACGGCTGATGCCGTCATCATGCCGGTCTTCAGGGCCGACGCAGTTCTGCTTCGAACGTCCGAGACGACATTCAGCGCTAACGCCTGGGTCCTTGGTGTCGGTGTCTTCGGGGTTTCCGCCAACGCGGTTCTGAAGAAGACGATCAGTGGCGCATTCAATGCCGACGCCGTTCTGAAGAAGGCCGTCTCAGCGACCTTCGCTGCTGACGCCGCGATCAAACGAACGATCAGTAGTCAGTTCAGCACTGACGCCGTACTCCGAGCCTCTGCCTCATCAAGCGCTCTGGCGCAGGCCGTCATCAAGGCAACAGCTTCAACGACGGCATCGACCGACGCGATCATCCGATCGACTGCGACCAGGACGTTCGGGTCTGATGCTGTCCTGCGAATAAACAGGGCCTTCACCTTCAGCGCCGCTGCCATCGTATCTGCGTCCACGACGTCCTCCTTCACAGCTAATGCGGTCATCTACCGAGCGATCACTGGCTCGTTCAGCGCTGACGCAACGTTCATGCCGACCTTCCGGGCTGATGCGATCGTGCGTCGTGCCCAGTCGGCGAACGTCACGATCGACGCCACGATCATGCCGGTCTTCAAGGCCGACGCGATCAAGCGGGTCACGCAGCCCGGCAGCTTCACGACGAACGCCTGGGTCCTTGGCGTTGGTGTCTTCGGCGTAACTGCCGACGCCGTCATCTACCGGACGATCAGTGGTAGCGCCACGGCGGATGCGGTCGTCAGACGAACAGCGTCCGGCAGCGTCAGTTCCGATGCCATCATCCGCCGCGATATCTCGAACAGCCTGACGACCGATGCGATCGTACTTCGGGCGCAAGGTAGTGCGCTTGCGTCTGATGCTGTGCTGTTGCGTGCAAGCACCACTTTATTCTTCGCCAATTCGTGTATCAATTCTACGTACGTATATAGCGCAACTGCTGATTCTGTTCTCAGAACTGGCAGAACTGGAACATTCTCGGCAGATGCGCTGCTATTGCTGCCGCGAGCATCGAGCGCTACCGCAGATGCCGTTCTATTCCGGGAGATAGGCGGGACATTTACCGCGAGTGCCTGGGTCCAGGGTGAAGGTGTCTCCGGGCTAACGGCTGATGCGGTTATCTTCCGGACGCAATCCGGGGCGTTCACAACAGACGCTGTGCTACGGCGTGCTACTGCAGCGAACGTCACGTTCGACGCCGTCATATATCGCACGCAGGTCTGGGATTACACCGCTGATGCGGTCGTCAAGGCGACTGCTACTCAAGGCATCAGCGCGGATGCGACAGTCCTACAGCCCGTCCTGGGAACCCTGACGACCGACGCTATCTTGCGCTTGGTCAATGAGACGAGCGCGACAGCTGACGCCGTCATCTACGGGACGATCACAAGCGCATTCACGGCTGATGCCGTGCTTATGCCGACGTTCGCGGCAGACGCAACGCTACTTCGAACCCAGGTCGGTGCGCTCGCGGCTGACGCGATCATCATGCCGACGCTCACGGCCGATGCGGTGCTTCTGGTACCGCAGAGCGGGTCATTCACCGGCAATGCCTGGGTCCAGGGCGTCGGGGTAGTCGCATTTGCCGCAGACGCGGTCATTCTGCGGCCCCAATCCGAGAATTTCTCTGCAAATAGCGTTCTACATCGAACTTTCTCTGCTACATTCAGCACAGACGCCGACATCCGTGCGAATATATCGGCGTCGGTCACCGCAGATGCGGTACAACAGAAGACGCAAAGCGCCAGCTTCCTTGGGGATGCAGCCCTGCTGGCAGGCCGAACGAGCGGCCTCACGAGCGACGCGATCTTCCGTTCCCCTCAAAGTGGGAGCTTCACTGCCAACGCGGCGATCGCGAGCAGTGGTACGACATCGTTCAGTGCGAACGCTGTCATCCAGACAACGAACAGCGCCAGCATTGCTGCTGACGCTGTCCGGCGCCGAACGTCCTCCTCAAGCCTCACCGCCGACGCTGCCATTCAGCGCAGTGTTCAGGCCACCGTTACGTTCGACGCAGTCAAGAATCGTTCGTCAAGCGCGAGTTACAACGCGAACGCCGTGCTTCGGAAGACGCAGGGCGCGTCGTTCGCGGCGGATGCGTACCTGGCGTCCAGCGCTGTTGTCCAGACGTTCACTGCGGACGCGCTGCTGGTCCGTGGCGTATCGACGAGCTTCAGTGCGGATGGCGTCCTCAAGGGCTCCGTCCAGGGTCAATTGGATGCTGATGCGTTCATTCGCGGCATTCATGGCTCGGCCTTCACGATCGAAGCGGTTGTCCGACGTGTTATCGGACAGTCGTTCACCGCTAACTCTACCATCTATAAGTCAGGCGTTCGCAATTTCGCAGCGGATGCCTGGATTCGAACCCTCCATCCAGACCTTATCTCGTCCACGATCTCCATCGGAACGCTGACCGGCGCGATCTCTGGAGCGACGGCGTCCGCCACGATCGACGTGCGGACCATCTCCGGAGCGATCACGACGAACAGCATCTCGGCGGATATCGTCGTCGACCCGATCAGGGGAGCACTATGAGTCTTACGCTTGTCTCAGGGGATACCGCCCCGATCTTGCGAGGCACGATCACGAATGACGAGGCCAGCGCCCCGCTCAATCTGACGAACTGCAGCGTCTACTTCCAGATGCGCAAGAAGGATGACCTCAGGTACACCGTCAATGCAGCCTGCAGCATCACGAATGCGTCAGCAGGCACGGTGTCCTATCAGCTCGCCGCGAACGATCTGAATACCCCCGGTGAATACCAGGGCCAGTTCGAGGTCCACTATCAGGACACCACCGTTCAGACCACGCACAACGTCGTAACGATCAACGTTCGACGTCAGTAACTCCTAACTCTTCGGAGGGGATGTTGGTTAGAGCACTTTTCTTTAGTGATGCGGGGGCGCACACCGGATTTGCCAGGGTCACCGAGGAAATCGGTAACCGGTTAGTCACCCAATACGGCGATGACGTTCATTGTCTCGCGGTCAATTACCGTGGCGATTACTGGCCCAGCAATATCAAGATGTACGTGCCGACCGCACTCGACCCGACCGATATCTATGGTCGGAGTCGTTATGTCGAGATGATCGACAAGGTCGACCCGGACGTGATCGTGATGATCAACGACCCGGACGTCATCATCCGGCATCTCGTTGATAACCCGTTCGATACGGAACGCATCCTGCTCAAGGCGCGACCACTGCTGTTGTATCTGCCGATCGACGGCTATAACAGCCCGCCAGCCTGGGAAGCATTAGCGAACATCTCCAAGCGTGTCGCGATGTGTAAGTTCGGGCAAGATGCGATGCCTGGCTCTGAACTTGTGTATCACGGCGTCGATACCGTTGGTTATAAACCGCAAAACAAGAAAGACGCGAAGCGTGCGATGGGCTTTGACCCGGAGCGCTTCTTGATCTTGCGGGTCGACAAGAACTCCTTGCGCAAGAACTACGCCGACTCTTGGCGAGCCTTGCGCCCATTACTGCGGAAGTACACGGACATCGATGTCCACTTCCATTGCCTTCCCAATTCCAGTGACGGTATCAACATCCGGGCGTTCATCAGTCGAGACGAAGACATCCGTGACCGGGTGTCGTTCTCGCGGGACCTCGGTGGGTTTACCGGCTGGAGTGATGCGCAGATGTCCAGCCTGTATTCCGCAGCGGACCTGTTCATCAGCACATCCATGGGTGAGGGGTTCGGCCTGACCATCGCAGAAGCGTTGGCCTGCGGAACTCCCGTCATCGCCCAGAACGTCTCTTCGATCACGGAGGTGGTCGGTCCAGGTGGGATTCTGATCGAACCCGCCCGGCCATTCACCGTCCCGATGGGACAAGAGCAAATGCTCCCAGACGTCGACGCATTCACTCGTGAGATCGAACATCTCTATCTCGCTGGTGGTGTACGGCGAAAGCTTGGAATCGCAGCCAGGGAACACGTCGAGCGGTCCTTTTCATGGGACACGGCAGCGCGTGAGTTCCATCGTCTGATCACCGAACTGGCAGATGCCAGTGTCCGGCAGGAGGAACCCAATGAATCCGAAGTTCCAAATCTTCACGGGTCTGCTCAAGGCGTATGACGGGCCGGATGGGTCGAAGCGATTCCGCACGACCGCCAGCTCCACGATCAGTGATCTGGCCAAGGACGAAATCCTCGTCCCAGGCATCGAGAAGATGGCTGAGAAGGCCAAGGGCAACCTGACCATCTTCCTCAATCATGAATACCGTGTGCCGGAAGATGTCCTCGGGTCGGTCGAGGACACCTCGATGCACACCCGTGGCGTCGATAGCGAAGGCAATCCCATCGTGGACCTCGACTTCGATATCCGCCTGAACGAATCAAACCCTCGGGCCGTCCAGACCTTCGAGGCGATCAAGTCCGGGGTGAAGCTGGGCACGAGCATCGGGGCCATCGTGCGCTCCGCCGAGAAGAAGAAGGGTGGCGGGCTTCGCATCTCCGATCTGGAGTTGCTTGAGGCGTCCATCGTCGGCATCCCGGCCAACCCGCGCTCGTGGGTCCAGTACGCCGTCAAGTCGATCAACGCTCTCGACGATGCCGAGGCGTCGTCCTTCCTGGTGGACGAGGAGTCCGTCATCAAGGAAGCCGAAGACATCATCGATACGATCGCTGCCGAGCAGTCGATCGTCGCCGAGTTCCCGCCCGCCAAGGGCAAGTGCCCCGATTGCGGCAAGGGCGGCGATTCGAAGGGCTGCGACAACAAATTCCACAAGTCGGCAGAGCCAGAAGTGGCCGAGGTCGACCTTGACATCGAAGCTTCTCAGACACGGGTGACCGTGACTGTTGATAGCGATAGCACGCAGGACGCTTCCAAGAGCCCACCTGAGTCCGTGCTGCCGACGCTGGCTGACGAAGATCGAGCCGATGTTCCAGTCGAACCGGACCAGAATGATCTCGGTGACACCATCACCGTTTCAGGCGAGCCGGAACTGGTAAAGGTCGAGGAAATCCAAGTCGAAGGCAAGACGGAGGAGACCGCATTGGCGGAACTCTTCCAGACAGCAGACTTTGCGGCTGTTGTCACCAAGCTCCAGGCCGTGGTCAGCGAGTTGACCGAAAAGGAATCTGAGCTTCGGAAGACCGCAGCCGAACGTGATGTGGCAAAAGAGAACCTCGTCGTAGCCAAGGAGATCATCGATCGGATCGCCGACCTCCCGGTGGGCCGCAAGACCCGCTTCAGTGGGGCCGTCAACGACTTCCGAAAGAAGTTCCCGCAATACGACGATGAGTTCATGAAGTTCTTGGAGAAGTAAATGCCAATTGACCCGACGCTGAAGAGCGTCCTTGAATCGCTTGAGGATATCGGCAAGCAGTTGTCGGCCCTCAACGACACCCCGAACACCGCTCCTGTGGAGCCGGTCCAGAAGGGCGTCGCTGACGACCCGACAGACATCATCACCCGACGGTCGATGTCGCTGTCCGATCAGATGGAGCTTCGTTCGAAGCTCAAGACCAAGTCCACCGCTGAGCTGTCTGCCATGTTCGGCATCCAGGCCCAGCGTCACGACGCAGGCATCCCGTTCGACATGTGGGCGAACGCGGGTGGCGGGTCCGTCCAGGCCGCGATCGGTGCGGACATCAACCTGTCCAAGGCCCTTGACTCGTCTGGCGCTTCGGCGCTCATTCGGCAGGACCTTGAGCCCATCCTGTACGAGCTGTACGTTCGCGAGTTCCCGGCCTGGGAGCGGTTCGCAAAGGAACCGGCAAACGGTCTGGTCCACGCCTACAACCAGATCACCAACTTCGGCGACGCGCAGTTCATGACTGAACTGGGCACCGTCACCGACGACCAGACCACGTACCTGCGCAAGACAACCCCCGTCTCGGTCATCGCGACCCGGCGTGGCACGTCGCTCCGCAGCCAGTACGCGGTTCGCGCTGGTGGCATGAGCTGGAATCCCGAGCAGCTGGAACTTCAGGGCGGCCTGCGCGCAATCGCGCATCGCATGCAGAAGACCATCTTCCAGGGCCAGGCGACCAACTCCGGTGGTATTGCTGCCGACGAGCTTGGTCTGTACGACGTCAACTCGTTTGACGGCCTGCGGTCCATCCTTGCTCAGGCAACGGTCAAGAACTGCGACCTGTTCGCAACGACCGCTGACGACATGCGAACTTCCATCGACCGGGCAACAGAAGAGATCGTCAATGCCGGTGGTACGGCCAACGCGATCTACTGCCGTCCGACCGAGAAGATTTCGTTCGACCTGCAGCAGGACAAGAACGTCCGGTACATGAACCAGTTCACGAACGTCACCCCTGGCGTTCTGACGAACGCGGTCAATACCGTGCTTGGCCCGCTCCCGCTGATCGTGATCCCTGGTGACTCGATCGGTCACTACAACCCAGCCGCCAATTTCACAGGCACGACTGACGTCGCGGACATGTACGTCCTGGACGAGTCGACCGTGTCGATGCCGTATCTCGGTTCCGAGGGCGTGACCGTCCTCGACATCCCGATCGGTATCTCGGGTCAGCTCACCCACCTGTACATCATGTTCGGGATGTGGGGCCTGGTTGTCAAAGCGTTACCTTTCAGCAACAAGGTTCGCGTCAGCCAGAACTAGGTAATTCCCTGCGGGGAGGGTGACGCCCCCTCCATCCCTCCCCGCTACCTCTCGGAGGTAGATATGTATTTGACTCCGAGTAGGTATCGCGCAGCCGGGTACGGTGTCGATGTCTCTGACATCGAGGACGCTGAACTGCGGGCGGTATTGGCCAGGGCTTCGGCACTGGTCGATGTCTATTGCGCGATTCCGACCATCCCCCAGCGCTATTCGTTTAGCGGTGGGACGGTCACTGGGGAACAGCATCCATGGGTCCTTGGCAATGAGGTGACCTGGACAACCAGACGCGTCTACCCCGTCCAAGGACCCATCAACGCCATCACGAGTTTCGTCGTGAAGTTCACCAACACCTATCAGGTCACGATCGACCCGACCAACCTGTACGTCAACAAGGCGCAGGGCTGGGCGGAAGTCGTATCGCTGGCCGCCGTCGTGTCGGGGATGTATCCGGTCGGCATCAACTTCGGCCTGTACACCCCCGTCGCTGAGATCAACTACTCGTATGGTTGGACGTTTCCCGTTACGTCTGACCGGCTCTATCCAGTAGACGGCAATACTTTCCAGGGCACGCGCGGCTTTTGGGCCTCCAGTCCTGCACCTGCCGTCTACGTGGATGGAGCATTGCAGACGACTGGCTACACGATCGATCGGGAAGAGGGCGAGGTCACCTTCACCGCCGCGCAAACCGCGACGGCCAAGGTCACCGCGAACTACACGTACACCCTGCCCGAGGCCATCAGTGAAGCGACCGGCATCATCGCGACCGCCGCGCTCGGTGAGCGTGCCCTGGCCGCGATCGGGATGTCCGGCCTGAACTCCTTCAAGGTCGCCGAAGTCGCATTTGCCCGAACGATGCGCCAGTCGATGGACGTCGATCAGCGCTCACAAATCCCACCGGCCGCCGCGAATCTGCTTGACCCATACGCCTTCCGATCGATCGGGTCGGGCCGATGACAGGGCTGCTGTCCGCCTCACAGATGGGCGCGCTGTCAAAGCTCGTCAAGCGCGGCATGGATACCGACGTGCGCATCTACGACCACGTTGTCACGGAGACAGACAACGGGTCGGCCGAATCCTGGGTGGCGCGGTCGGAGTGGGTCAAGGGCTGGATGTATGTCACGACGACGCCGGTCATGACCGTTGGGTCCGGACTGCAGGCATTGGTCAATACGCAGCGTCTGTATCTGGAACTCGGCACGGATATCGAAACCGGCGATCGAGTCGAAGTCGATGGCGCGATGTTCACGGTTGAGGACACGACCAAGGAGAACACCATCCAGGCGATGCTGACCGTATCGATGAAGCGGGTCGGTGTTTGAATGCCGCTGAACAAGAACCGAATCCTCGATTTGATCGAGGAGGCGGCCACCTCTACGTTGGAGGTCATCACTGAAGCAATCGTCGCGAATGCTAAACAGCGTGCTCCGGTTCGCAAACCATCCAAACCGGTCGGACGAGGGCGAACACGAGCCGCGAGTCCGGCATTGATCGCTGCAACTATCAGACGCATCAGAAGCGATCGGACACTGAGCGACTCGGCCCGCAGACGATATATAGCGGATATCGAAGCTAATCCGAGTAAATTCCGAACCATGGTCCGAGCCCGAGGCGGCCCCCCGAATCGACCGATCATCCTGGGTGGGTTTCGTTATCGCCCGAGCACGAACATGAATACCTTCCAGTCCACCCCAAAGGGCAAGGTGCGATCGATTACCCGGAACGAGCGGACGAACCCTGGGAACAGGTGGTTGATCGCCAGGACAAAAGCCAGCAAGGCCGAGGACGAGAAGTACTACAGACGCCCCCAAACTGGATTTGAGGTCGAACCTGGGTCAGCGTTCGATGACATGTTCTCGTCTCAGGCGCGGCACGCGATCAAGACTGGTGAAGCACTGACGAACGCCAGCGGAGGGCCGGTTGATAAAAGCACTGTTGGCCGGGTGCAGTTCGGTGGGCGGCTCAAGAATTCGATCGCATCCATAGACCGATCCGCCACAGGCAAGGGATACGCTATGCGCGTCGTTGCTTCGGCGCCATACGCCAAATATGTCGAGTTTCCGACGCGTCATAACGCAGCTCAGCCGTTCTTGCTCCCTGCGATGTATGACGAAGCGCGCAATCTGGAACAAGAGATGATCGCGCAACTGCGGGCTCTTGGAGTGCGTTCGCACGGAGGCGGTTAGCGATATGGCCATCACTGGTATCGCGCCGATCAAGCATGCGCTCGTGCGCTACCTCAGAACGAACGCTGCCCTAAAAGCGGCGTTGCCGGGAGGCATCCACGAGGGTTTTGCCCCATCGTCCACGAGATACCCGTTCCTGACCTACCAGGTTCATTACGCGCCTTCGCGCTATACCTGGACGTCCTTGACGCTCGAAGTCGGGTTCGATGTTTTCGTTTGGACGGTTGATAGCGTCGAGGCCGATAACCTCGATGCGCTCGTGCTATCCACTCTGCATGATGCGGATTTGGTGGTAGACGGGCAGTCCACCCTTATCTGTCGCCGGGTCAGCAGTTTGTCGCTGCCTGATACGGATGGCGAGGGGAAGAAGATTTACCAGGTTGGCGGTATCTACACGGTGTGGACCGACCAACCACTTCCCACTACCGAGAAGGCCAGCTTCACGGCTGCCGCCGTCATCGCGTAGATAAGAGAGGACTGACATGGCAAAAAAGCACGGTAAGAATGGCGCCATCTACCTTGGCGGCCCCAAGGGCAGTGGCACCAAGGTCGTAAACAAGACCGATTGGTCGGTCCAACTGAACCGCGACTACGTGGACGCCACGGTGTTCGGCGATACCAACAAGACGTATCTTGCTGGTCTGCGGAACTTCCAGGGCAACTACAGCGGTCTGCTTGATACCGCTGGCGACGCGATGCTTTCTGCTACCGCGCTCGACGAGCAGCTCATCTATCTGTACGCCGATGACGGGGCCGTTCCGGTCCTCGTGGCGCACGGCTCAGGTTTCATCGACGCGAACGTGAGCACCTCGGTCAACGACGCCGTCAAGATCACCGGCGAATTCCGTGCCCAGGGTAACTGGACCGTCGACCTCTAGGTCTAATAGCGGGCGGTTCCGACCTGGAGCCGCCCGTTCCACCCAACTCCTAGCGGAGGGGACGTATGCCACTGTGGGGATCACTATCTGGAACTGAAGGGAAGGTCGCCGTACCTTCCATCGGTGCAGTCGTTGGAACAATTTCACGATGGACGCTGAGGCGCGAAGAGACAGGCTCAGGACCCCTGAGACCGATGACTCTTCGGGCCTCTTTTTCTTATGTCAACGAGGCCCT
>Ga0315273_10010427_pt1 | contig 11845 bp, 11 predicted proteins | sample YL17G02_0_MG_FD_205753 | JGI IMG/M metagenome (GOLD analysis project Ga0315273, IMG submission 205753) | Sediment microbial communities from Yellowstone Lake, YNP, Wyoming, USA - YL17G02_0 | ecosystem: Environmental > Aquatic > Freshwater > Lake > Sediment | place: USA: Wyoming | collected... | reverse complement strand
TGGGCTACCAATCCGTTGACGCAACTTGGCGTGCTGCGCTTACTGACAAATCCTGCCGTAACACAAGGCGCGGTCAGCGCGGCCACCGCGCTTGCCGTTTTGAGCGAAGCTACAAGCCATGCGGGACATGAGTTCTGGCCCTTGGATCGCCAGGCGCCGGCCAGCCTGAAGCCGCTGGCCTCCAGGTTGAGAGGGCATCAGCAATGGACCGATGCTCTGCTGCTCTGCCACGCCATGCAACGACGTGGCGTGCTCGTAACCTTCGATTCCGGCGTGAAGGAGTTGGCGGCTGGAGAGTTGAGTGCTCATGTGTTGCTTCTGAAGTGCCAGTGACCGCTCTTGATGCTACGAGCGCCATTCGCCTGTCGCTCTCGCAACTAGTGGGTCATCTTCCGGGTAGTTCACGGACGCAGCGTTCGGAAAGAGTTCCGCGACTAGTGGATCAAACAGAACTGTGTACGCTGCCGGGATACTCGTTGGCGAGCATGTGCGGCAACTTGAGGCTCACGTTCTCGTCGAAAAGGAGTTTCACGCTACGGAGTTCGCCAGGCGCCGTTCCCGCGCCGCGGCGAAGGCCAGGCAGGCCCGAATATCGTCGCGAGTGAGGTCCGGAAAGTCGGCCAGAACCTCGTCCTCAGCCATGCCGCCCGCCAGGTACTCCAGCACGTCGTACACGGTGATCCGAGTACCCCGGATGCAGGGCTTTCCGCTCCACACCGCAGGACTGACCGAGATTCGTTCCTGCAGTTCATGATTCGGATTGTGCCACCAAAATCTGAGGCAAATCCCGCAAGTTTCAGAGACTTGCTTCGGCGGCGATCCGCCGGTGAAGGCGCGCTTCCCCCCGACCGGCAGCGTTTCGAAGGCGTCGAGCAGCACCGCAGTCTGGCGAGCCATGCCACAAGGCTAGCGCCTTCAGAAGATTCCCAGGAAGGCGTTGAGGAATGCGACAATGTACTTCCAGACCAGGTAGTAGATCACCGCGAGGCTGGAAAAGACGAGTGCAATCAGCGCCGGGGGAACGATGAGATACTGCTGCGCGCCGATCAGCAGGTATCCGATGGGGGAGAGCAGAACCACCAGCGCCGCCCCGTGCAGGCCAATGGGCCAGCGGTGCCGCGAAGACAGGCGCATGTAGAGAATGTTCCAGACGCCCCAGAGATTGGGCACCAGCGCCATGGGGAAGACCAGGACGTGCTCAATCGGCACCGGGACGTTGTACACAAAGCGCATGACCCAGAAGAACGTGAAAATCACCAGCAAGAACAGCGTCGGCACAACGATGCCGGCCATGTAGGCCCGAAGATAAGGATGCGTGCTCATAACGGCCTCCAAACCCAGTGTGCTGCCCCGCGTACGGCTTTACAGTCCGGAAGGCGGAAGGCAGAAAGCAGAAGGCGGCGAACCGCTCTTGCTGCCTTCTGCTTTCCGCCTTCTGCCTTCTGCCTCGGCATTGTCAAAAGTTCCATGAGACAGGACACTAGAGGTGATAAAGAACCCTTGGGATCAGCCCCGGATAGAGCAACAGCAACAACACCACCAAGCCCGCCAGCGCCCAGTCGAACCAGGGAACGCGCATGGGTCCTTCTTCCATGCGGCGCAGCATCCGGGGCCACAGGTCGCCGGACAATCCCCCATCCTCAACGGGCCGGACGACGCCCTTCAACAATTCGATGGTCCTTTCCCGCTCGTGTTCGTTCATGGCTCAATCCCCAAACGCACCAGGCTTCGCCGCAGGGCTCGAACGGCCCGGAACATCCGCGACTTGACGGCCCCCACCGACATGCCGAGCGCTTCGGCGATTTCCTCCTGCGATCTCTCTTCGACCAACCCCAGGATTGCCACCACCTTGAGTTTCGCCGGGAGCGAGCGGAAGGCCAGCTCAATTCCGTCCCGCAGTTCACGCCGCAGGGCGGCATCGGGAGGCCTGGCCGCGAGACAGTCCTCAACCAGCGGCAGTTCGCTCCGCGCGCGCTTCAAGTAATCGACGGCCAGGTTGCTGGCGATGCGCCGGGCCCAGGGACCGAAGCCGCGCGACGGATCGAACCGGGCGTGCGCGCGATAGATGCGCCAGAAGGTCTCGATGGTCAGATCCTCGGCTGCCCCGCGGTCCCGCACGATGCGCAACACCCACCCGTACACCTCACCCTGAAACTGCTGGAAAAGCGCCTCGAAGGCCTCCAGGTCGCCTCGCGCGAACCGTTCCAGCAGTTCCACTAGCTTGCTCCACTCTCTCTTACCGGCCGCCGGGCCGGCAGGTTTCATGATTATGAGGGAAATGGTGGGCGATACAGGGCTCGAACCTGTGACCTCGTGCGTGTGAAGCACGCGCTCTGACCAACTGAGCTAATCGCCCGCGCCTCAGAGAAACATTGGGCGGCGAGAAAGCGATTATAGCACACCGCACTAGGGCGCCCAGCGGGCCGGGCGGCGCCGCCGGCCCCCGCCCGGATTTACATTTTCGATAGACTTGTCGAGAATTCGGGGTATACTGTCGATACGCAAAGACACTACAAACTGGCGGGTAACGCCTGAGATTCGGGATTTGGGGCCTGGGGCAGACCCGCACGGGATAGCGCAGCCGAGGCGTCGGCTGGCGCACGCGGTAACGACGGGGGTGAGCATGGGGATTGGGGTTGTGTCGCACCGCACCGCATCTCTTCCTACCCACACGCTATCACCACCGCCGCAGCCGCATAAGTACGAACTCATGGGAAGGGCGCGATGCGGGGATCTACGTTCTCAGGCGCTTTCCTTTTAGGCATCTCCCTGTCGGCAATCGGCGCCTGGTCTGACAGCGGCCAGCTCGTCAGCAAATCATCGGCCGGGGTCACGGTGACGGTCAGTGCGGCCGGCGCCTACAGCGTTTCCGTTCAGGATCCGGGGTGGGTGTTTGCCGCCAGCGTGGGGCAGCCGCTCACGGGGCTGGCGCTGTCCAGCGGCAGCGACGCCGTCGGTGGCTACCAGGAAATCTCCTTTAGCTACCGGGACACGGCGGCGCGGCAGGCCGCCATCCGCAATTATTCCGACAAGCCGGTGGTGCTGTTCACGGCGCGGGTGCCCGTCGGCGCGTGTGACCTGCGCTTCCCGGCTTTCACGTATCCGCAGGGCCTCCATCATCTGGCCTTCGCCGATACCTGGGCCCATTATCATTTCGCCCAGCTCCCGCCCGACAGCCCCTGGCTGTTCTTCGACGATTCGGCCAACGCCTTTGTGGTATCACCGGCATCCAACTTCCAGACCTCGGGCACCTACCTCACTAACGGCGGGCAGATCAGCGCCGGAATCGACGCCCGCTTGGGCGACGTGCCCGCGGGCTTCACGCATCGCACCATCCTGGTGGCGGCGAGAGGCATCAACCGGGCGTTCGACATCTGGGGGCAGGCCTTGACCGACCTGCAGGGCAAGAGCCGGCCGCCGAACGACGCCGACATTACGCTGTCGTCGCTGGGTTACTGGACGGACCGCGGCGCTTCCTACTATTACCACTACGAACCGGCGCTGGGCTACGCCGGCACTCTGCTGGCGGTGCGGGACGATTTCGCCAGGCTGGGCATCCCGCTGGCATACATGCAGCTCGACAGTTGGTTCTACCCCAAAGGGCCAAACGCTTCGTGGAGCGACGGCGGCGGTATTTACAAGTACGTGGCCGACCCTTCCCTGTTCCCCGAGGGCTTGAACGCCTTCCGCGAGCAACTCGGCCTTCCCCTGATCACGCACGCCCGGTGGATCGACGCCGGCAGCCCCTACCGCCAGCAATACAACGTTTCGGGAAACGTGGCCATCGACCCGCGGTACTGGGACGACATCATGCGCTACCTCGGCGCGGCGGGCGTCGCGGCCTACGAGCAGGACTGGCTGGATGAGCGCGCGCAAACCGCCGACAACCTGAACGACCCCAACGCCTTCTTCGACAACATGGCGAGCATCGCGTCGGCCCACGGCATCACCATGCAGTACTGCATGGCCAGGCCGCACGACTTTCTGCAGAGCACCAGGTACAACAACCTGACCACGATTCGCGTCACCTCCGACCGTTTCGAGCCCAGCCAGTGGAACGCCTTCCTGTATGGCTCGCGGCTGGCCTCGGCGCTCGGCGTCTGGCCGTGGGCCGACGTTTTCATGAGCGGGGAGACGGAGAACCTGCTGCTGGCCACCCTGTCGGCCGGGGTGGTGGGCATCGGCGATGCCATCGGCCAACTGAACAAGGACAACCTGGTGCGCGTGGTGCGCGGCGACGGCATCATCGTGAAACCCGACCTGCCGCTTGTACCGCTCGATGAAAGCTACGTGAACGAGGCCAGGCAGCAGAACGCTCCCATGCTGGCCTCCACCGTCACCGACTTCGGCGGCCTACAGGCGCGCTACCTGATCGCCTACGGCGGGGGAGCGGGGGCTGCGGCAAGCTTCCGGCCATCTTCGCTCGGCTTCTCCGGCCAGGTCTACGTTTACAACTACTTTTCGCGGAGCGGGAAGCTGATCAGCGCCGACGAGACCCACAGCGAGCCGGTCGGGGCCTTGAACTATTACGTCATCGTGCCGGTGGGGCCGTCCGGCATCGCGTTTCTGGGCGATATGGGGCAGTTTGTGCCGCTGGGCAAGAAGCGCATCGCGCAGGCGACCGATTCCGGGGCCCTGCAAGTGACGGTGCTGTTCGCGGCGGCGGAACGTGGCCGCACGCTCAGCGGCTACGCGGCCACAGCGCCGGTGGTGCGGGCCGTGAAGGGGTTGGCGGGCGCGCTGCAATACGATGCCACGACGCACCTGTTCAGCGTCGCGGTTTATCCGGACGCCGACGGCTCCGCCGTTGTGGTGCTGGATTGCGGGGCGGGTGCGCGGCCCGCCGGGGCGCAGGCGGCGGCCGTCAATGCGGCCAGCTACGCCGGCGCCGTGGCGCCGGGCAGCATCGCCACCGTCTTCGGCCTGGAGCTGGCCGCGGCGACGGCGACCGCCTCGGATGGCCGCCCGGCCCCAACGTTGGGCAAGACCCAGCTCAGCGTAGCGGGCATACCGGCGCCACTGTTCTACGCTTCCCCGACGCAGCTCAATTTCCAGGTGCCGTGGGAGACGCCGGCCAGCGAGCCGGCCAGCCTGCAGGTGACCGTTAACGGGCGGCCGGGGAACGCGGCCCGCATGGCGGTCGCCCAATTCGCTCCGGGCATCTTCACCACACCGGCGCTGGCGCCGCGCCAGGGTGCGGTGGTCATTTCCGGCAGCGGCAACCTGGCCGCCCCCGGCGTGCCTCCCGGCCCCCGGCCGGCGCGCCCCGGCGACTACATTTCGATCTTCTGCACCGGACTGGGGCCGGTGGAAAACACGCCCCCGACCGGCAGTCCCGCGCCCTCTTCGCCGTTGTCTCCGACCTTGAACCAGGTGGAAGTGACCATCGACGGGCGAAAGGCCGAAGTGCCCTTCGCCGGGTTAGCGCCAGGCTTCGTCGGCCTTTACCAGGTGAACGCGCGGGTGCCGGAAGCGGTGTGCAACGGCGATGCTGTTCGGCTGATCGTCAGGGTCGGCGGGGCGACTTCGAATGTCGTAACGATTGCGATTCGGAGGAATTGAGTCGATCCCGCAAAGCGGGATCAATGTAGAGTCGAGGAAGGGCGCGGGTACTCGCGCAGAGCGCCACCCCGTTTCCCTATTCCACCGGCAGCAGCACGGTGTTGCTGGTTTGCCCGCTCATGGTCGCGACCAGCGGCAGGCTGGCGCCGCCCGTCGCGCCCTCGGGCACCCTCACCACTATTCGATACACGCCGACCGTGCCGGGCGCCGCCCCGGAGAAGACCACGCCCGCGGCAACTCCGCCAATCGTGACGCGTGGACTGGCGACCGTGGAAACATCATGGCCGGAGGGCGCTGGGACGCCGTCCGGTATCGGCTCGGTCAGTGCGCCCAAGCCGGTGGCGAGAATCTCGAGGAAATCACCGGCGCCCGCCGGCGTGGCTCCGGTAACCATCTGGCTGCGGCTGTAATTGTAGATGAGCCCTGTTCCGTCGGAACCCTGCACAAACAGACCGGGCGCAGCCGGGCTTACGTCAATCGGTAAACTGACAACGCCGTGGGCGGTGGCCAGCACGATGTCTACGCGGCCGGTCACGCCGGCCGGCACCTGTACGTTGATCTGTGTCGGGCTGGCATAGAACAGGGGCGCCGCCTGGCCGCCGATGGTTACGGAAAGCCCGTCAATGCCGGTCGGCAAGGGCGTGGAGCCGGCCGTGAAAACGGCGCTGTAAAGGTCGCGTCCGAAAATGGAGAGGATGCTGCCGGGCGCGGCGGCGGGCGCCGCCGCGGAGGCGGCGTTCACCACTCCGCTGGAGTTAATGGCCGCGCCCTTGTAACTGATGCGGTAGATGACGTTGGCACGGTCGTCGGAGACGTACAGCGCGCCATCGGGGCCGGTGATGATGTCCACGGGCCGGCCCGAGGCGTTCATCCCGTCCAGCCAGCCGGTCGCGAAATCTTCCGCCGCTACCGGCAGGCCGTTCTGAACGCGGACCCGCACCACCTTGTACCCGGTCGGCACCGTGCGGTCATAGGAGCCGTGGAAGGTGACGAAGGCGTCCCCGCGGTATTGCGGCGGGAACATTCCGGCCGTGTAGAATTCCAGGCCCAGCGGAGTGGAGTGCGCCTGGAACGTTATGGCCGGCGGGATGGTCGTAGCGCAGTAATTGGGGTCGCCCGTCGGGGACCACGTGGGCGGAAACATCGGGTTCGGGATGCGCTCCCCGTAACAATAGGGCCACCCGTAGTTGCCTCCGGGCCGGATGATTTCCAGCTTCTCCGGCGGCAGATCATCGCCCAGGTGGTCGAACTGCACGTCGGTGGACCACAACTGGTTGGTGTTGGGGTTGAAGCGCATGCCCACCGGATTGCGCAGCCCGGTGGCCACCACCTGCTCGCCGCTGCCGTCAGGGTTGAAGCGCATGATTTCGGCGCGGCGGGGCGTCATTTCGATGCACAAATTGCAGTCGGAGCCAATCCCCAGGTACAGCTTGCCATCCGGACCGAAAATGATGGTCCGCGTGAAGTGATCGCCATCCGGAAGGTTGGGAATAATGACCTGGCTCTGGGCCGGATCCAGGTTGCGGTACACCCGCACCTGGGTCATTTCGGCCACGTACAGATCGTTGCCCAGGATGGCCATGCCCGTGGGGTTGTACAGGCCATCCACAAACGTGCTGATCCGGCCGTCGGGAGTCACGGCCGCGATCTTCCCATCGAACATCAGCGCCACCAGCAATGTCCCGGAGGGCGTGAAAAGGATGTTGCGGGGAGTGGAAGGCATCTGGGCGTACACCGATATCTGGAAACCGGGGGGGACGATGAGTTTAGTGGGATCAAGGGGTATTCCGCCGGCAACCTGGGCCCAGGCGGCCTGGCCCAGGGAAGTTGCCAGCAGGGCCAAAAACACAAAAGTAACCAACAGTTTCTTTGTGGGATTGAACATCATCGGGACACCCCAAGAACAGGAAACGCAACCCAAGAACTCCAATAATCAATCAGCGCCGGGCGGGAAAATCAGGATCCCGGGGCTACCTGGGCGATTGCTCCAAAACCATACAGACGCTGCTGCGCACAATTTGTATTCATCTCTTTAGAGGGCCTTTGCGGACTGGGGTCTGTAGCGGCTGCATCCTGCCGGCAGGGCCCAGGGGAAAAACGCAGGAGCGCCCCATGTGGGGGCGGTCTGCTGCGCGATCGGCGCCAGGATGACAGCCCTGTGGCGTGCGCCCGTGGACGGTGGTCTGGAGGCGCTTGTTGTCCCGAACATCTGCGGCACTGCTGATGGTGGGGCCAGCAGCGATCTAAGCTGCGACCTCCCGCGTGTGAAGCGGGCGCTCTGACCAGCCTGGGCTATGGCCCCACCTGCTCAAAGCAGCCCCAGCAACTCGACATCGTTCATGACCGCGATGTTGTGTGCCCGAAAAAACTCAACGACTCGGGGATCGTAGAAATGCCGGTCCAGCGTGCAGAGTACGTCCGCCCTGCCTGCCAATGCGGTATACACCACCGGATCGTCGTGGCTGTCACATAACACGACCGGCTCTCCTGGGACAGGATGGACGATCTCCGCCACGGCCGCCAGCAGATTCATTTGCTCTTCAATGTCGGCCGGGCTTAATGCGTATAGAGACTGGATCCGGGGATAGTTCAAGACGCGCTCTGTTTCTTCCAGCAAGAATGGCGAGAGGATCAGTTGATGCTGACCGCCGGCGATTCGTTCGAGCAACGAACGAGCCGGACCGGACGCCTTGGCGTTGGCGCGAACGAGAATCGCGGTATCGAGTACGATCCTCATTCAGGTTTGTGCCGTACCGTGTCGGCCGCCTCGTCAATCGCCGCATCCACCTCCGTGTCGGAAACGTTCTTCGTCCGCGCGGCAGTTCGGTTGGCACGGTCCAGGAGGCGTCGATATGCGGCTCCGCGTTCTTCGCCCTCCGGGGCGGTCGTGGGCCGATACGTCCGGATGCTGACACACTCGTCGGCCTGGATGCTTCGGCCAAGCAGGGCTTCCAGTGCCTGCTTCAGGTGCAGGGGAAGCTCGGTGGCCCTTTGGAAACGGTTATCCGCCATGGCTGTGGCCATCCTCACTATTCAGTCTACTCGGACGGGTCTCGTTTTATGATAGCAGAACGTTTCGGCCAGTGCGTCCCCAAGGACCCCGCGCATGCCTCGGCGCATGCTAGAATGAGGTTTCGCCACAGAGGAAGAAAACGATTATCGCACAGCCCACAATGACGCCAAGCGGGGTGCGGCGGGAGACGCTGGACCGCCTGCAGGAATCGCTGCGCACCGTGATCCGGGGCAAGGACGACAAGATCGAGCTGGCCCTGGTGGCCCTGCTGTCCCGCGGCCACCTGCTGATCGAGGACGTGCCGGGCGTGGGAAAAACCACGCTGGGGCATGCCCTGGCGCGCCTGTTGAACTGCAGCTTCCACCGCGTCCAGTTCACCAGCGACCTGCTGCCCAGCGACGTGCTGGGCATCTCCGTCTACGATCAGCACCGGCAGGCCTTCGAATTCAAGCCGGGCCCCGTCTTCACCAATATCCTGCTGGCCGACGAAATCAACCGCACCACGCCGAAGACGCAGAGCGCGCTACTGGAGGCCATGAACGAGCAGCAGGTGACCATCGACAACGTCACCTACCCGCTGCCGCGGCCATTCATGGTCATCGCCACGCAAAACCCCATCGAGCACCACGGCACCTATCCCCTGCCCGAGTCCCAGCTCGACCGCTTCCTGATGCGGATACGGGTCGGCTACCCGGCCGAGGAGAGCGAGCGGGAGATCGTGCGCAGCCATTCCACCGTGAACATGCTGGAAAGGCTGGCGCCGGTGATGGAAGCGGCGGAAGTGGTGGCGCTGCAGGACGAAGCCAAGGCGGTGACGGTGGACGAAGAGCTGATCAACTACACGGTGGCCATCGTCAGCCGCACCCGGCAGAACGAGTACCTGTCGCTGGGCGTCAGCCCCAGGGGCTCGATGGCGCTGTATCGCGGCGCGCAGGCCCTGGCCTGTTTGCGCGGCCGCGACTTCGCCACCCCGGACGACTTCAAGCGCCTGGTGGTCCCCGTGTTCGCCCACCGCGTGGTGCTCAGCTCGCGCTATACCTCGACGCTGCGCAAAAGCGAACAGGCCGACGAAGTGCTGCACGAGATCCTGGAGTCGGTCCCGGTCCCAATGTAATTGCGGATCTCGGATTGCGGATTTCGGATTTCAATCCACAATCCGAACTCCGCACTCCGAACTCGATATGAGGGCTGGAATCATCGGCTTGCCGCAGGCCGGCAAGACCTCGCTGTTCAAGATCCTGACCCACTCGCATCTGGCGACGGGGTTCGGCAGCCACGAGGCACACCTGGGCGTGGTGCGCGTCCCCGACCGCCGGCTGGACGAGCTGGCCCGCCTCTTCAAGCCGGAGAAGACCACGCACGCCGCCATTGAGTTCCTCGACGTGCCGGCCATCAGCAAGGAAAACCTGCGCGAAGCCTCCTACTTGGCGAACCTGCGCAACGTGGACGCCCTGCTGCACGTGGTGCGGGCTTACGGCGCCGATCCCGCTCCGGCGCGCGACATCGCCGATATCGACCTGGAATTGATCCTCAGCGACCTGGGCCAGGCCGAGAAGCGCATCGAGAAGCTGGAACGCGACCTGCGCAAAGCCAAGGACGCCGAGCTCGAACATGAGTTCCAGGTGCTGGGCAAGGCGCGCCGCCACCTGGAAAGCGAGAAGCCGCTTCGCGATCTGGAACTGGACTCCGCCGAGAAGAAGCGGGTTCGCGGGTTTATGTTCCTTTCCGAAAAACCGATGCTCTACGTGCTGAACGCCGGCGACGAAGATGCGCCGAGCCTGGAGCAGCTCCGGCAGCGTTACCAACTCGGCGGGCGCCCGCACACGGAGGTGGCCGCCGTCTGCGGCCAGATCGAGTCGGAGATCGCCGAGCTGCCCGAGGGAGAGGCCGCCGAGTACATGGCCGGTTACGGGTTGAAGGAATCCGGCCTGGAGCGGCTGATGGGCGCCACCTACCACCTGATGGGATTCATCTCCTTTTTCACGGTCAGTGAAAAGGAATGCCGCGCCGGGACCTTGACGCGCGGCCAGACGGCGCTGGAGGCCGCCGCCGCCGTCCACACAGACTTCGCCAAGCACTTTATCCGCGCCGAAGTGGTGCAATGGGACGACCTGCTGCGGGCGGGCAGCCTGGCGGCGGCACGCGACCGGGGCCTGCTCCGCCTGGAAGGCAAGGAGTACCAGGTGCAGGACGGCCAGGTCGTGTACATCCGCCACTCCGGATGATTGCGGATTGCGGATTGCGGATTTCAAGCGGCGGCGACGTTTGAAATCCGCAACCCGAAATCCGCAATCCGCAATTCGAAGATGAGGCATCCGATCGTATTAAGCATCGCGCTGGGCCTGACGGCCGCCATGGCGAATCTCGTCGGCGGTCTGGTCATCGGCCGGAAGTACTGGGCGCGGGCCACGCTGCGCTATTTTCTGGCGCTGGGCTCCGGCTTCATGCTGGCCACCGCGCTGCTGGAGATGGTGCCGCAGAGCTTCCTGCTGCTGGACGGCCGCACGGCCGCGACGCTGGTTCTGGCCGGCTACCTGCTGGTCCACTTCTTCGAGCACTCCATCCACGCTCACTTCCATTTCGGCGAGGAAACACATCATGAGGAGCTGGTGGGGCGGCATGTGGGCGTCTCGGTGGTGGGCGGCCTGATGATCCACAGCTTCTTCGACGGCATCGCCATTGCCAGCGGGTTCCTGATTTCCGAGTGGCTGGGCTACGTTATTTTCCTGGCCGTCTTCCTGCACAAGATGCCGGAGGGATTCACCGGGGCATCCGTGATGTTGGCGGCAGGAAGGAGCCGCCGGGCGGCGATCGGGGCGGCGGTGCTGCTGGGGCTGGCCACGGTGGCCGGCGTGTTGACCATGGCCGCGCTGCGCTGGCACGTCGGCTACGGCCTCCCTCTTTCCGCCGGCGTCACCATCTACGTGGCCGCCAGCGATCTGATCCCCGAAGTCAACCGGGAGCCGGGCATCCGCATGGCCTTCGTGGTATTCGCCGGCGTGGCCCTGCTGCTGGTCCTGAATCTCCTGTTCCACCACTGACGCGGCTCGTCGCGGCTCTGCGGCTCTGTTGATCTTTCTCACCGGTGGTACTAAGCTCAAAACCGTCAAGTCTTCCAGGATTCGGGCCCTCAGCATCTTTCGTGAGGAGGCCGCCATGAAGCAAAGCAAAGCTTTGGTGCCTATTCTGCTGCTTCTATCCATGTTGTTCAGTCTGCCGGCGGTTGCGCAGGTCAGCACCGCCAGCCTTACGGGCCTGGTGAAAGACCAA
>Ga0315273_10010426_pt1 | contig 11846 bp, 10 predicted proteins | sample YL17G02_0_MG_FD_205753 | JGI IMG/M metagenome (GOLD analysis project Ga0315273, IMG submission 205753) | Sediment microbial communities from Yellowstone Lake, YNP, Wyoming, USA - YL17G02_0 | ecosystem: Environmental > Aquatic > Freshwater > Lake > Sediment | place: USA: Wyoming | collected... | reverse complement strand
TTTTTTAGAAGATTCAGCTGAGATCTGCAAGCTGCTTGCTGTATGCTTTTTTAATGCCAATCATTTTCACCTCTTTCTTTCTTTGTACTTTTTTTAAAATTTTTCAAAAAGTTGGAATGAGTATATCAGGATTCAAGGTTTCTTTTCAACGAGGAAAAACTAAAAAATCTCAAAAAGTAAATTAATAATATTTAAGGTATCAAAAGGTTACAAACCATAAAAAAACCTGAACTTGACCATCAAAAAACCCAGGGAGTTACCCTGGGTCTTCGTTAAATTCCGGCCTTGACCTATTTTCACACAACCTTGTGGTAGTGCTATTGTCGGCGCTGATCCGTTTCAAGACCCAGTTCGGAATGGGATGGGTTGGTTCCAGATCGCTCCAAAGACCGGAAAAAAGTCTATTCAATTATTGTTAATTTGCTTTGGTCTTAAAAGACAGTTCGGAATATATCTTCCTTTGCTTTCGCAAAGCGATATTTTCTTTCCGAAAATCAGCCTCTTAAAGACCGGAAAAATTGTCTAAAAAAATGTTTATACTCTTAAAAACTAGATGGAATCATGTAATGCTACTTTTGATCGATTAGTGCGGCTTGGCTAAAAACGTTACCGTTCTTACACCGGCCGTCTATCAACGTCGTAGTCTCCGACGGATCTTTCTTCCCTTGCGGGAAAACGATGTCTAATCTTGGGATGTGCTTGGCGCTTAGATGCTTTCAGCGCTTATCATCAACAAGCGTAGCTACCCAGCACTGCGACTGAAGTCACAACTGGCACACCAGAGGCTTGTCCATCTCGGTCCTCTCGTACTAGAGACGGGTTCCCTCAAACATCAAACGGCTATAGCGGATAGAGACCGACAATTTGTTACTCTCTCGTCTTTAAATTCAAAGACGGATGGTTGAATATTTCTGTTCAACTCTCCTGCTCGCACAAGAGTTCGGACTATATCTTTCCAGCTCTTTCAAAGAGTTGGATCTAGCATGTAGTCTCTGAGGATTCCCATATATAATGGGTCTTTCCTGCTGATTAACTCCACCGATCAGATTGTCACCATTTCTGGTACTGTCAGATACAGAGTTTTTCCAGCATATAGCTAGATTTATTTCGTCATTTTTGACGAACCCTTCTTTTCCTCTTAATTGCCCAAAACATCGGAAGGGACGACAGCTCGTTAGCATCAGTAGTCAACTGATACAGGTCTACTGTCTCACGACGTTCTGAACCCAGCTCGCGTACCATTTTAATGGGCGAACAGCCCAACCCTTGGGACCTACTTCAGCCCCAGGATATGGTGAGCCGACATCGAGGTATCAAACAGTGCCGTCGCTGTGGACGCTTGGGCACTATTAATCTGTTATCCCCGGGGTAGCTTTTATCCGTTAAGCTCCGCGCTTCCCACGAAGCGTCGGAGGATCACTAAGACCTGGTTTCCCAACTGCTCGACTTGTAGGTCTCGCAGTAAAGCTGGCTTATGCCTTTGCACTCAACGCACGATTTCCATCCGTGCTGAGCCAACCTTTGTACGCCACCGTTACATTTTGGGAGGCGACCGCCCCAGTCAAACTACCCACCAGACAATGTCTCGCTGCCCGTTTTTTGTTAGGCAAAGCGGTTAGTTTTGCAAACTAAATCGAGAGGTGTTTCATCGGTGCCTTGCGGCTCCCTCTTACGCTACACAAACTCAGACCACAAAACAATGCCAAGTTGTAGTAAAGCTCCACGGGGTCTTTTTGTCCTGCTATAGCTAGGCCGCATCTTCACAGCCATTGCAATTTCGCCGAGTCCTTCCTCGTAGACAGTCGCCAAGTCGTTCAGCCTTTCGTGCGGGTCGGAACTTACCCGACAAGGAATTTCGCTACCATAGAACAGTTATAGTTACTGCTGCCGTTCACCCGGGCTTATATCAGAAGCCAATCCGGCACAAGGCCGAAAGAACCTCCGACATTTAACCTACGAGCACTGGGCAGGCGTCAGCCCCTATACGTCACCTTTCGGTTTTGCAGAGACCTGTGTTTTTGTTAAACAGTCGCCTGGCGTCTTTCACTGCGCCCCGATTTGCATCGGGGAGGACATCTCCACTAGGTTACGTCCAGTTATTTTGCCGAGTTCCTTAAGGAAGGTTATCTCGATCACCTTAGTATTCTCAACCAGCCCACCTGTGTCGGTTTGCGGTACGGTTTAAAAAAGTCACCTCAACGAGAATTTTCTCGAAAGTTGAAAGTAATCCACTTTCCGCCTTGCGGCAGATCGCTATCATAGCTCGAATAATCATAAAGACGGATTTACCATTCTTTACTTCCTTACTATTTAGACTCCAGCATTCATTTGAAGCCGGATTCTTCCATCTCTGTCATCCCTTTGAGTCTTTGACTGACCTTTCCAAGTAGCAGAATTTCAACTGCTTGCCCTTCGACTACGCCAAATGGCCTCGCCTTAGGACCGACTAACCCTAAGCTGACAAACATCGCTTAGGAAACCTTGGGCATTCGGTGACAAGGATTCTCACCTTGTTACGCTACTCATGCCGGCATTCTCACTTCTGTCCGCTCCAGCCACCCTTACGGTTGACCTTCACCGCAAACAGAACGCTCCCCTACCGCTCCGCCTTGCGGCGGAACTCCAAGCTTCGGTGGTACGTTTAGCCCCGTTACATTGTCAGCGCCAAACTTCCCTCCCGATAAATCGGGATTCGACCAGTGAGCTGTTACGCTTTCTTTAAAGGATGGCTGCTTCTAAGCCAACCTCCTGGCTGTCTAGGAAATTTAACTTCCTTGCACACTTAACGTACACTCCGGGACCTTAGCTATGGATCTGGGTTGTTTCCCTTTAGACCTGTAAAGCTTAGCCCTCACGGTCTGACTACTTTGGTTTTAACAACTGGTATTCGGAGTTTGATTGAGTGGAAGAACTTGCGTCCCCCACACCCATTCAGTGCTCTACCCCCAGTCTTACCCAAAGCGCTATACCTAAATATATTTCGGGGAGAACCAGCTATCTCTGGGCTCGCTTGGCATATCACCGCTAATCGCAGCTCATCCCAGCAGTTTGCAGCCTACACGGGTTCGGGCCTCCTCCCGACTCTCATCGGGACTCACCCTGGCCACGACTAGATCGCCCAGTTTCGGGTCTTCCTGCAAATACTCATTTTTCGGCCAGTTAGGCCTCGCTTTCACTACGCCTCCGTCACTTTTGAAGTAACTTAAGCTTTGCGCATTTACAGAAAACTCGCCGGCTCATTCTTCAATAGGCACGACGTCATCCTGTCCTTGCGGAAGGACTCCGTCAGCTTGTTAGCGTTCAATTTCAGGTACTATTTCATTCCCCTCCCGGGGTGCTTTTCACCTTTCCCTCACGGTACTAGTTCACTATCGGTCATAACAGATGTTTAGCCTTAGAGAGTGGTCTCCCTAGCTTCCCACAAGATTTCGCGTGCCTCGTGGTACTCAGGTACACTGCAAGAGACTTTCCAATTTCGCTTAAAGGGCTTTCACCCACTTTGGCGGCCCATTCCATGGCCTTCTGCTATCGGAAAGTTTTTTGACTCTTTGGCTCTAAACCGGCAATGCCCTACAACCCTCCACTACAAGAGTGAAGTTTAGGCTCTTACCTTTTCGCTCGCCACTACTTGGGTAATCTCGTTGATTTCTTTTCCTCGCCTTAATTAGATGTTTCAGTTCAGGCGGTACCCGCTACCCAACCTATGAATTCAGTTGGGAGCTCCGAGTAAACTCGGAAGGTTTCCCCATTCGGAAATCTCGGGATCAAAGGTTTTTTGGCACCTACCCCGAGCTTATCGCAACCTTATACGTCCTTCTTCGGTCTGTTATACCAAGGCATCCATTGAACGCATTAATTTGTAGCATTTATTTCTATTCCATCCAGTTTCAAAGAGCATAAAAAAACTCTAAAAAACTGAACTAAGATGTATTATTTTTAAGACTCCTTATTCAGTTTTTAAAGTGCCAAGTGGACCGAGAGGGATTTGAACCCTCGACCCCTACATTGCAAATGTAGTGCTCTGGCCAACTGAGCTATCGGCCCAATTAAACTCCAGTCCAGTCGAGTCAAACTCGATAGGCCCTCAAAGTCCTTCTTTTTTTAAATTTTTATAGGAAAATAAGCCGCGGACTATCCGCCTGAGGTTTTTGATTTAAAAACAGCCAGTTTTCCCATAAATTTTAAGTGATAATAAATCACCAAATTGGAGTATAGCACCCTGCCTTGGGCAAGTCAAGAAAAAACTTAACAGAATAGTCACTTCCAAAACTTTGGTATAATTCGGCTATGAATGAAGAAGATGTCGATAAATTACTAGATGAAGCTGATGCGAGTCAAAAGAGAATAACAGAACTGGAAGCAAGAATTAAAAATCCAATAATTCGTTCTTACCAAGAATTTCTTGACGAAGAAGGAAAAGTTAAAGACAAGTCCCCTTTCTATGTCATAGTGCATAAAAGTCAGATTGACAGGGATTCTGAATTGGACGAGCAAGCTCGAAAAAAATTGTTAGAAGAAATAAGTTTCATAGAAAAAAACTTCGACCACGCCTATGCGGGGCCTTTTAGAATGGCTAATGGCGTACCCAATAATAGGCCCATTATTGTTTGTGGCGCGTATGATGCTATCTGTGTCGGGCAACAACATGATTTGCTTATTAAGGCAGGCTATGACACTTACATTTCAAAAGAAGGAACCTTGTGTTTCGACCAGGAAAAACCGCTAGGAAAAGAAAATTAATTCCTCCCTCTTTTATACTCTAAAAAGTAGAAAATGGCGGTAAATTTCACTTTGCAGCTATTACTTTGGGGATTTGCCAGAAAATATCTGAAGCCAAAACGCCTTCGCCGAATTCTTTGCAGGCAAGCTCTCCGGCTTTTCCGTTGATGTAAGCGCCGGCGCCTGCTGCAACGTAAGGATCCAAACCGCGGCTCAGGAGCGCACCGCAAATTCCGGCCAAAGTGTCGCCAAACCCGCCTTTGGTCATAAGCGGACTTCCCGTTTGGTTTAAGTAAATATCATGGCCGTTTGAGACAACATCCGTATGCCCTTTAAGAAGAACCGCCGCTCCCGTTGCTTTAGCCAGTTCCTGACAGACTTTTTTGCGCTCGTTCAGGTCATTTTCTACTTTTTTACCAATTAGTGCTTCCATCTCATTAGCGTGAGGCGTCAAAATCACCTTTTTCCCCTTCAAAATGTCATGGTTTTGGCCGATCGCCCGCAAGCCTTCGGCATCCACAACCATCGGTTTTTCAACCCCGGAAATTATTTTTCGGATAACTTCGAAAATATCATGACTTCTGCCCAATCCTCCGCCCAAAACAACCGCATCCGACTCTTCAGCTAAGGCTAAAATTGTCGGAACGTGCTCGTTTGACAAAAAATCTCCCCGAAGCGGTGAAGTTAAAACATCAGGCAAGAATCTGGCGCAGATATCGGCCGAGCGTGTAGGAGAAACAACCATCACCAAATCAGCTCCGGCACGAAGGGCTGAAATTGAATTAAAAACCGGAGAACCGCAAATGTCCCGGCAGCCGGCAACTACCAGAACAGTCCCGAATTGACCTTTGTGAGCCCAATCATCCCGTTTTTTGTAAATTTTCGAAAGATCCATTTTTTTTAAAAAAGCTATCCACTTTCAGCATTCAGACTTCAGCTGTAGTCGGTAAGCTGTTTGCTGTAAGCCAATAACCGCTACCTTCGAAAGTTAACATAAAAGGAGATTGAAATCAACTTAAAATTTATTGGCTGTCCTGAAGTAACTGTTGAACACTCTTTGCCGCTTCTATCGTAGAGTCAGCAGCTTTAATCGGCCCTTGGATCTTTTCCTGTTGTTCTCGATATTTTTCCCTCCCAACTCTTATATTCTCCTTCATCGCTTCCGCTACTATTGAAGGCTCCAAGATATCAACAATACCAAATGCCATTCCTTTTAAAACAGGCCTTTCCAGCGATTGGATTTCCTTTTTGACTTGTCCCGATAAAACCTCTCCTAAATACTCTCTATCGGGTTCCTTTGTTCCAAGTCCCAATGCGCCTCTAAATTTATTTGTATTATTCAAAAGACCGGGAATTAAATCGTCCTCGGGAATCGCAGATACAGAAACGGACGGTTCCTGGCTTTGGGAAGGGTTAGCATTGCGAGCCAAGATAAGCCCTTTAAAACCATCCTTAGTTGCAACAATAAAAAAATCATAATTAATATCAACTACATTTTTCAGATTTACCTGTTCTAAATCCATAACCTTACTTTCAACTTCACCTGTCCAAAGCGCCGGGCGTTCATCCAAATCCTGAACAATAAGGCCACGTTCAGTTATTCTAAACGGAGTAGTCAGTATTATCTTTCTTTCTTCACCTTCACCAACCGTTACAGCAAATTTAGGATATGGGAGTTGCTCAAGCTGATTCATGGTAGCCAGCATTTCTTGCTTTGACCGCTCAACTGCTTCTTGAGCATCTTGTTCAGTAGGATTCCTAGGCTGATCTTGATCTTCGCTAGCTTCCATAATTTATTTATAACACTTTCTTATCAGAAATTACAAAATTATCTCCAAATAGTATTATTCAATTTTTCAAACCTAAAACTCATTATTTTACCCCATGCAGGCCGTAGACTTGGGCCAGTAGACCATTTTCTTAAGTATATCAAATTTACTGTAGTCTGTAGACCGTAGTCAGAAGTCATTTAGAAGCTCATAGAGTCACAATACCGGCTTATTATATATAGGTAGGTTAGTTAACCGATAGGAAAGCAATAGATTAGGAAAAATAGTACAAAGAAGCTGAAAAATCAAAAAATTACTTTAAACTTTCGAGAATTTGAGAAGCGTTTTTAACTTGTTCTTTCTCCAAAATATTTACAGGTGATCCTAATTCCTCTTCTACCTTTGATTCTCCTCGAAAAGGGAATAAATAATTATCTAATTTGCCTATCGGATTACTCTCGTTGTGTCCAAAAGTTTCCTCATTACAATTTACTTCTAATTCTTTTGAAACCTCCGAATAAACCAAAAATGAATGTATTCCCCAATCTTCAAATGTTTTGAAAGCAACAAAAACGTGGCCACTATGACTTGTGTAGGCACCAGAAATATGATAACCGCCTTTCCATTTAATCTCTCCTTTTTCAGTCAAATCAATTAACCGGTCGACAATTTGGCCGACCTTTGTTTTTAACTCTTCTGCTTGTGGACCTTTTTCTGTTTCCATTTCATATATTATAAGTCTTTTTGAAATTAAAAGAAAACCTAAATCAAGAAAGAATGTTATTGAGGATCTTTAACTATCTTTTTGCCTGCTGCTATGGCCATTTCGACTAACCTTTTGGAATATCCCCATTCGCTAATTTGAAAATTGAAAATTTTCAAAATATCAGAGGAGCGCCATTGGCATGAACGAAGTGTGCCAAGGCGAACTGCTGATATCGTACCATCGAAAGATCAAGAGGTTATTTTCTTCCCCGCCGCAATTGCCATTTCTACGAGTCGGTTGCTATATCCCCACTCATTATCATACCAGGCTACAACTTTGACTAAATCTCCGCCAACCACTTTGGTTAAGGCTAAATCTACGATTGTTGACTCCTCCCTACCTATGATATCTGAGGAAACGATTGGTTCTTCGGTTATTGCCAAAATTCCAGCGTACCTTGTATCTTGCGCGGCATCTTTAAAGATCTGTTTTACTTCATCTTCCGTCGTCTGCCTTTTGACCAAAACCACAAAGTCGGAAACCGAACCTGTCGCCACCGGCACCCGATAAGCCATACCGTCAAAAATCCCTTTGAGTGCCGGAATAACCTCGGCTGTAGCTGTTGCCGCTCCGGTTGAAGCCGGAATGATGTTCAAAGCGGCTGCCCTTGCCCTCCTTAAGTCCTTGTGCGGCCCGTCCTGAAGGTTTTGATCAGATGTATAGGCATGAATTGTCGACATCATCGCCTTTGCAATTCCCAGTTTCTCCTCCAAAACCTGCATCACCGGTGCTATGCAGTTGGTAGTACAAGAAGCATTGTTTATAACCGGCGAGCCGTCATCAGCCTGGGCATTGACTCCCAAAACCAGAGTTGGAACTCCCTCGCCTTTCGCCGGCGCCGAAATTATTACTCTCTTTGCTCCAGCTGCAACATGAGCCATCGCCGCTTCTTTTGTCCTAAAATGGCCGGTTGATTCAATTACAATGTCAACTCCCAAAGAAGCCCAGGGGAGTTTTGCCGGATCGGTTTCGGCAAAAACAGGATAGGATTTACCTTCGACAATAATATTTTTCTCATCAGATGAAATTTCCCGCGGATACGGGCCATAAACTGTGTCATATTTTAGAAGATGGGCCAGAGATTTGGCGTCGGCAAGGTCGTTTATGGCAACAACTTCAAGTTCAGACGGGAATTTTTCAACCGCTATCTTAAAAGCGTTCCTTCCGATTCTCCCAAACCCGTTAATGGCAACCTTTATCATTTTTGCTCTCTGCTTATAGCTTACTGCTTACTGCTTTAAATTTCCAATTAATTTATTTATTTTAGCAGCAAGAATATTAGCTTCACTATAAAGCCTATCAAAATCTTTTTTATCAATATAATTTTGATCAAGCGAGATATATAACGCAGTAACCACTTCTTCCAATGATCCCATCGCTAATCTCAAGAAGCGCCTAAAATCAATATCCGATTTTCTGTCGGATCCCTCCGCGATGTTTAAAGCAATTGAAACACCTGCCCGCCTTAATTGATCAATTAAGCCAAATCGCTCCTCTTTTGGAAAATTTCTTGTAAGAGAATATATAGTACTTGCAAATTTTCTTGCTTGATGCCAAATTTCAAACTTTTCAAATCTAAAAGACATATTTTTGCTGTCAGCTGTAAGCCGTCCGCTGTTAGCCTTCCAAGGCCGCCAGGCCTGGAAGTTTCTTTCCGGCCAAAAACTCAAGCATTGCCCCTCCGCCAGATGAAATCCAAGTAATCCTTTTTGTAAGGCCAAGTTTGGCAATCGCCGCGATCGTTTCCCCTCCTCCAATAACTGAAGTTGCCCCGCTTTTGACAATCGCTTCAGCCACCATTTTTGTCCCCCAAATATACTTTTCCTCTTCATATACTCCCATCGGCCCATTCCAAACTACTGTTTTTGCCCCGACAATTATTTTTGTAAATCTTTCAATCGTTCCAAGGTCAATATCCGCCCCATCCCTAACCAAATTCCCAACAAAAACATTTCCGGCAAATTTTTCCTCCAACTTTTGGCTTTTAACTTCGACTGGCAATTTTCCCCCAACTAAAACAAAGTCGGCAATTTTTGAAAGATATTCAATAACAGGCAGTTTTGTTTCAATTTTTGCCCCGCCGATCACAGCAACTAGTGGCCGAGTTGGATTTTTAACTACTTTTGAAAGGTTTTCAACTTCCGCCTCAAGTCTCAAACCAGCTGCAGACGGCAAAAGTTGGGGTAAATATACAATTGAAGCATGATTCCGATGGCTAACGGCAAAAGCATCGTTTACAAAAACCTCCCCCAAAGAAGCCAAATCCTGGGCAAATTTTGGATCGTTTGTCTCCTCCCCGGGATCAAAGCGGAGATTTTCAAGAAGAAAAATATCCCCCTCTTTGGCGTTTCTTACTGCACTTTTGATTTCTTGAGAAAAAATTGCATCAAAATGAATAACTTTTATATCCAAAAGCTTTTCAAAAGTTGGTACTAAAAGCTTTGTTGAAAGGTCTGAAACTACTTTTCCATGGGGCCTTCCGAGGTGGCCGATGATGACAATTGACGCTTTTTTGGCTAATATTTCCGAAATTGTTGGAATAGAATTTCCAATCCTGGTCGCATCGGCAACTTTCCCGTTTTCAAAGTTTACATCAAGATCTAAACGAAGAAGAACCTTTTTTGATTCAAGTTGAAGTTGGGCAAGCGTCCTCACTCCTCAATTATATACCACTTCCCTTTCTTTCTCTTTCCTTCTCTAAAATCAGATCATAAACTTCTCGATACCTTCTGGCCACCGCCCCGGCAGAAAAGTTTTCCAAAATATGTTCTTTACAATCCGGTCGGTGAATTTTGTCAATTTTTCCAACAGCCTCAACTAATCCCCTAATATCAACTTCTCCATCCGTTACTTGATAGGGAATTAAAAATCCGGTTTGACCGTCAACTATAATCTCCGGTGCCGCACCGCGGGCAAATGAGATAACCGGCGTCCCGCAAATCATCGCTTCAGGCATAACCAACCCATAAGGTTCCTCCCAAGCAATTGGATTAATAAAAGCGTGAGCATATTGATAAAGCTTCACTTTCTCTTCAAAATCTGCCTCACCAAAATAAATAATTTCTGGGCGTTTAGCGTTATTTAAAATCATTTCCAGCGCTTCAAGTTTAGTAAACCCGCTGCCCAATTTATCGATCCGTACCTGAACTCTTGGAGCTATTTCACGGTCAAAATACGCTTGATTTTCAACATTTCCAGCCAAAATTAAAGTTTTTTTACACTTCTCCGCCACTTCAATTGCGGTTTCCTGGCCTTTGGCTTTATTTATCCTGCCGATATTCAAAAGGTAATTTCTGTGTACTGGGCTATAATTGAATCTCTCGCAGTTTACTCCATTATGGACAGTTCCTATCCAGGGCAAATCAGGAAGATTTCTTCTTTGGTTATCGGATATTGAATTAAAATAAATCCCCGGTTCTGTCCCTATTGAACGCAAGAATTCAATATCCATGGGGTCCTCAATCGGACCATGCATGGTAATCAAATGCGGAATATCCTTCGACCCAAAAAAAGCAGCAAAACCTCCAATAAACATTAAGTGGTGATGGATAAGATCAAAATGCTCTCCATTTTTGATTCTTTCGTCAATTTCCTTATAAAAATTAACTAAGTGAATTGCTTCTTTGACTGAAGCGCCGGGTTTTTGAATTTCCTTATACAACTCATGATCAAAATGATATCCAATCTTCCCTTTTAGGCGTTTGGCAGTTCGTCTATGGGCAGTTTCGCCAACACTGTAAAGGAAAAAATCCAGTTTTTCCGCCGGGTAATTAAGCAGGGCATCATAAACTAAAGCTTCAATTCCGCCATAACTTTTCGGTGGAACTTCAAGCCAAGGAGTTGAACAGACCGCAATCCTCAACGGTTTGCGATTTTCTCTTTCAGGGTTTGGAGGAATTTCTCTTCTTTCCATCAACAGCTTTTATACACTAAAACCTATAGCGAGTCAAGATTTTGTAAAAAAATATTTTTAATTAAAAATTATAGGTCGGGAAAATTTAACTCTCTTGAAAGTAAAAATTTTCAGCCAGTTTTTGGCCAAAAACGGCATCAGAACCAATAAGTTTGAGGCCGCTTAGGTCTTCTAACTTAACCCAAGTTAATTGGTCATGAAAGGGAAAATTTCTTCCTAAAAATATATCGCCTACAGGCTCACATTCTATGAAGTTTACCGATACTACCCCAATATCCCCTTCTAGATCGTGATCAATTGTGTCCAAAAGTTCTCCTGGAATAACTTCCAAATCAAGCTCTTCTTTAATTTCCCTAATCATTGCCTTTTTAAATCCTTCTTGTTCTTTAACTTTGCCGCCAATAAATTCCCATAAACCGCAATCCGCCCGCTGACCCAATAAAACTGCATTTCTTTCTGAATTGAAAATTACGGCCGCGACAACACGCTTTTTTGAGGCCAAAGTTTCTGTGTATTTATCCCGCTCAACCATATATTAAGAAGTTTAATATATTAACACTATTTTATTGCAGTAAGCAAGGCTATTTGCTATAATCAAATTCAATTTCGGCCTGGTAGCCAAGCGGTAAGGCAAGCGTCTGCAAAACGCTTACACGCGAGTTCGATTCTCGCCCAGGCC
>Ga0315273_10010425_pt1 | contig 11847 bp, 10 predicted proteins | sample YL17G02_0_MG_FD_205753 | JGI IMG/M metagenome (GOLD analysis project Ga0315273, IMG submission 205753) | Sediment microbial communities from Yellowstone Lake, YNP, Wyoming, USA - YL17G02_0 | ecosystem: Environmental > Aquatic > Freshwater > Lake > Sediment | place: USA: Wyoming | collected... | reverse complement strand
CGACGGGATCGCCGACGGGATCGCCGACGGGATCGCCGGCGGGATTGCCGGTGCGATTGCCGCGCTCGACCCGTACGGCAACGTGCGTCTCGACGCCCTCGGCGACGTCGTTGTCGTCGCCCGTGTGGACGGATTGGGCCTGCCCGGGTATCTGCTGTTCGCCTCGATGGGGCTGATGGCGCAGATCGGGAACGCGGCGCTCGCGGCCGGGGCGGCGCTGGTCGAGCCGGAGACGGCGGAGCTGCTGCGAATCGAAGCCGGTGAGCCGGCGTTTCTCGTGGACATGACCACCGAGACGATTCCGCCCGAGGCGGGCATCGAATCCAGCGCGGTCAGCTTCACGAAAGGCTGTTTTCCGGGTCAGGAAGTGATCGTGCGCATCCGCGACCGCGGGCACGGCCGGGTGGCGCAGCGGCTGGTCGCCATGGGCGTCTCGGGGACGACGGTGCCGTCAGCGGGCGACCGCGTGTGGTACGACGCCAAAGAGGTTGGACACGTGACCAGCGCCGTCCAGTCGCCGTCACGGGGAGGGCCTCTCGCCCTGGGCTACGTGCGGCGCGACGTTGCCGAGGACGGTAGGACCATCACCATCATCTGCGGCGAAGCCCACCTCGACGCAACCGTGTTCACGCTTCCGTTCGCGAAATAGCCTCACCCGACAGCAGCTTGACGAGTTCATCATCTGCCGGGGGCAACGCGAAGCCCGGCAGAGCCGCGCGCGGGATCCACTGCATCTCCTGGCCGAGCACGGGGCGGGGTTCGGTGACGAGCGTGCACCGGTAGAAATGCAGCGCGACGGTCCGTTCGGGGTAGTCGTGCGACGTGGCGTGGATCAGATCGCCGACGATGATCTCGGCGTCCAGCTCCTCGCGAATCTCCCGCGCGAGGCATTCGGGCAGCGACTCGCCATCGTGCCGCTTCCCGCCCGGGAACTCCCAGTAGCCCTCGAGATGGGTGCCGTCGAGCCGGCGCGTCAGCAGGAAGGCACCGTCGCGCTCGATGACGGCGGCGGTCACTTCGATCCGGGGAACATCGGGACGACCGGTTTCACAGCCCGTTCTCGCGCTCTGAGCGACCCGCCGTTCGCAGGCTGTGAAACCGTCCCTATTTATCGTCACGCTCGTGCTCCGGGTTGAAGGGGAATGCGCGGCACATCGGCGCCATGGGGCAGGCTGGAGCCTGTTGCGAAACCGGCTCCACGCAGCGCGGCTTTCGGGCGACGCAGACCATCGCCCCGAAGTCCATGATGGCCTGGTTGAAGTCGAACGCGCGCTTGTGCGGCACCATGGCCGCCGACACGCGCCAGAGATGCTGCTTCGTCGCGTGGGCCTTGGGATGGCCTCGGCCGACGAACACGCGGAAGAGCACGCGCGCGACGTTGGTGTCGAGGATGGCGGCCCGCTGCCCGAACGCAAAGCTCATCAGCGCGCCGGCGGTGTAGGGGCCGATGCCCTTGAAGGACCGGAGCGTGCCCTCATCCGCCGGCAACTCGCCGCCGTAGCGCGCCACCGACTCGCGCGCGATCGCATGCAGCCGGCGCGGCCGGATGTTGTAGCCCAGGGGGTACCACGTCTGCACCGCGTGCTCTTCCGGCGCATCCGCGAGCGCTTCGAGGGACGGATACTTCTCGAGCCACTCGTGATACTTCGGCACCACGCGATCCACCTGCGTCTGCTGGAGCATCACCTCGGACACGAGGATGTGGTATGGGTCGGCGGTCGTCCGCCAGGGCAGGTCCCGGCCGTGGCGGTCGTACCAGCGCAGCAAACGGCGGCGGAACGCCTGCCGCGCGGACGGAGCGGGCACGGCGGGCTTCGCCCTGGCCCGGCGGGGGCGTGATGTCTTGGGCATGCGTCTCAACCACCTTAGGCGCTGTCAATGAAACATGGTAGCAGGGTGTGGTTGTGGGCCCTTATAATCCTCGGGGCATGAAGATCTACACACGAACCGGAGACGGGGGCGCCACGACGCTCTTCGACGGCACCCGCATCGCCAAGTCGGACCCGCGCGTGGACGCCTACGGCGAGGTCGACGAGGCCAACGCGTTTGTCGGGGCCATCCGGGCCGAGACGCTCGATGCCGACATCGACGACCTGCTCGGGCAGGTCCAGCGAGACCTGTTCGCGCTCGGCTCCCGCCTGGCGGATCCGGCGGAGCGCATCGCCGATCGGGTCACCAAGATCGCCCTCGGGCCGGCGGACGTCACCAAGCTCGAGGAGTGGATCGACAAGTACGAGGCGGAACTCACGCCGCTCCGGCGGTTCATCCTGCCCGGCGGCACGCGCGCGGCCGCGGCGCTGCACGTGGCGCGCACCGTGTGCCGCCGCGCCGAGCGCCGGATGGTGGCGCTGGCCGTGCTCGAAGTCGAGTTTCTCGCCTACATGAACCGCCTGTCGGACCTGCTGTTCGTGCTGGCCCGGGTGGTCACTCACCGCGCCGGCGTGGCCGAGGCGGAGTGGTGACACCCGACGAGGCGTACGCGGCCTGCGCCCGCGTCGCCCGCGGCCACTACGAGAACTTCCCGGTCGCGTCGCTCCTGCTCCCGCCGCCCATGCGCCCGCACGTCGCGGCCATCTACGCGTTCGCCCGGGCCGCCGACGACTTCGCCGACGAGGGCGACCGTCCGGCCGTCGAACGCCTGCGGCTTCTCGACGATTGGCACGCGCGGCTGACGGCGTGCGTCGATGGGCGGCCAGGGGACGACCCGGTGTTTGTCGCGCTTTGCGAGACCATCCGCACGTGCAGCCTGCCGGTCGAGCTCTTCGAGGATCTGCTGAGCGCCTTCCGCCAGGATGTGACCACGACGCGCTACGCCACGTGGGCGGAACTTCTGGACTACTGTCACCGGTCCGCCAATCCCGTCGGGCGCCTCGTGCTGCGCGTGGCGGGCTACGCCGACGACCGGCTCGACGCGGCCTCGGACGCGGTCTGCACCGCGCTGCAGTTGACCAACTTCTGGCAGGACGTCGAGCGCGACTGGCGCAAGGGCCGCATCTACGTGCCCCGGGAGGCGCTCGATCGCGCGCGCGCGCCGGAGCGCGACCTCGCCGCGCGCGCCATGACCCCGGCGTGGCGCGAGGTCCTGGCCGACGCGGCCGACCGCACCCGCGCGCTATTCGACGCCGGCCGCCCCGTGTGCGACGGGGTCTCGGGGCGCCTGCGCTACGAACTCCGGTTTACGTGGCTGGGCGGACGGCGTATCCTCGACCGTCTCGAGCAGGCGGGCTTCGATGTCTTCGCGGCGCGCCCGACACTGGGAGCCGCCGATCTGGCCGGCCTCGCGTGGCGGGCCATCGCGTGGCGGCCCGCCGGCCAGGCCTGAGGCGTCCATGACACGCCGCGACACGAATTTCTACTACTCATTCGTGATTCTGCCGGACGCGCAACGCCGCGCCATCGTTGCCGTGTGGCACTTCTGCCGCGCGGTCGACGACGCGGTTGATGAGAAGGCGGGAGCGCCGGGCGATCCGCAACGGCGAGCGGAGGCCGCGGCCGAGCTCGCGCGGTGGCGCCAGGAGCTTGACGCGTGCTTCGCCGGACGGGAGTGCGCGACCGACCAGGGCCGCAGTCTCATCGTCCACGTCGCGAAGTTCGGGCTGCCGCGCCGGTCGTTCGAAGACGTCATCGACGGCGTCGGGATGGATCTGGACAGCCGGCGCTACGCCACGTTCGACGACCTGCGCGACTACTGCCTGCGCGTCGCGTCCGCCGTCGGCCTCATCTGCCTGGACATTTTCGGCGCCAGGGACGAAGGCAGCCGGCAGTACGCGATCGACCTCGGCATCGCGCTGCAACTGACCAACATCCTCCGCGACCTCGGCCGCGACCTCGCCGGCGGGCGGCTCTATCTTCCCCTCGAAGATCTTGCGCGCTTCGGCGTCACCGAAGACGACCTGCGCGCCGGGGTCGTGACCGCGCCAATCAGGGCCCTGCTCGACTTCGAGTCCAGGCGCGCGCGCGAGTTCTACTCTCGGGCCGCGGCCGAGCTGCCGAAGGCCGACGCGCGCCGCCTCGTCGCCGCGCGCATCATGAGCGCGATCTACTTCGACCTGCTGGAACGCATCGAGCGCAGCGACTACGGCGTGTTCGGCGAGACGATCCGCTCGCCGCGCTGGCGCAAGCTGCTCGTCGCCGGCCGCACGTGGTGCGTGGCGAAGGCCGGCTTGTGACGTCTCCCGACGTCATCGTCATCGGCGCCGGCGTGGCCGGCCTTGCTGCCGCGACATCGCTGGCCGGCAGGGGGGCGCGCGTAGGCGTCGTCGAGGCGCGGCCATCCCTTGGCGGCCGCGCGGGCTCGTACACCGACCCGGCGACGGGCGAGGTGGTGGACAACGGCCAGCACATCCTGATGGGGTGCTACCGCGAGTCGTTCGCGTTCCTTCGTCGCATCGGCGCCGCAGGCTACGTGAAAGTACAGCCGTCGCTCGAGGTGCCGTTCGTCGACACGGCCGGCCGTCGGACGACACTTGCTTGCCCGCCGCTGCCGTCGCCGTATCACCTGCTCGGCGGCATCATCGAATGGGACGCGCTTTCGTGGCGTGACAGGCTGTCAGTCACCCGCTTGGGCCCGGTGATTCGCACGGCGCGGCGGCACCTGGAAGGCAGGACGACCAACGTGGCCGCCTCGCCGGAGGAGACCGTCGAGAACTGGCTCATCCGCAACGGGCAGACCGCGCGCATCCGCGAGATGCTGTGGAATCCTCTTGCGCTGGCTGCGCTCAACCAGCCGCCGTCCGAGGCGGCGGCGCCGCCGTTTGTGCGTGTGCTGGCCGAGATGTTCGGCCCGGACCCGTCCGCGTCATCCATCGCGCTGCCGGTCTTACCGTTGTCCGAGACGTATACGGAGCCGGCGCGGCGCTACATCGAAGAGCGCGGCGGGGACGTGCGGACCAATGCGCGAGTGCGGGTGATCGTGGAGCACGGGCGCGTCGTCGGTGTCCGGGTGCGCGATCGCGAGCTCATCAGCGCGCCCGCCGTCGTGTCGTCGGTGCCCTGGTTCGCGCTGGCCGACCTGTTCGACCAGGTGCCGGCGCCGATCGCTGGCGTCGTTTGCGCCGCGTCCCAGATGGGCGCCTATCCGATTGTGACCGTGAACCTGTGGCTGGACCGGCCCGTGATGAGCACCCCGTTCCTCGGGCTGCCTGATCGGAACATGCAGTGGGTGTTCGATCGGCAGGCGATCGCGGCGGCGGCCGCCCCCCACCTGTCGCTCGTGTCGAGCGGCGCGGCGGAGATGGTCGCGTTGTCGAACGCCGTCATCACCGCCATTGCGTGGCGGGAGCTTCGCGAGGCGGTGCCAGCCGCGCGGCTCGCATCTGTCACGCGGGCCACCGTCGTGCGCGAGCGGCGCGCCACCTTCTCGCTGGCGCCGGGCCAACCCGCACGTCCGTCGAACGCCACGGCGCTTGCCGGCTTCGTGCTCGCCGGCGATTGGACCGATACGGGACTCCCGGGTACGATTGAGAGCGCGGCGCTGAGCGGACACCGGGCCGCCGACCTGATCCCATAGATCGCAAGTGGGGTCAGCGTCGACATTCGTGGATCGGCGTCGAAGTCGGCTCTGACCCCACTTGATGTCGACTCTGACCCCAGTCGAATTGAGTCCTGAGTCCCGAGTTCCGAATATGACGTCCGTCATCATCCACTACCAGGAAATCGCGCTGAAGGGGCGCAACCGGCCGTACTTCATCAGCAAGCTGGTGAGGAACGTGCGCCGCCAGACCGCGGACCTGGGCGTGAAAGACGTGCGGGCGCTGATGGGGCGGATCGAAGTCGTGCTCGGGCCGGAGACGAAATATGAGCTGGTCGAGGAGCGTCTGCGGCGCGTGTTCGGCATCGCCAACTTCTCCAAGGCCGGCCGAGCGACGCTCGATCTCGACGCCATCGCCGAGGCCATCCTGACCGACCTCGAGGGCCACCACCCGGCGAACTTCCGGGTGAACGCGAAGCGCGGCAACAAGAGCTTCCCGATGACGTCGCCCGAGATCGAGCGGGAGATTGGCTCGCGCATCCAGGAGCGGTACCACTGGCCGGTCAAGCTCGACCACCCGGAGTTCAGCGTCAACGTCGAGCTGCTCAACCGCCAGGCGTTCTACTCGTTCGGGAAGCAGAGAGGCGCCGGCGGCATGCCCACCGGCGTGAGCGGCCGCGTGGCCTGCCTGCTGTCGGGCGGCATCGACTCGCCCGTGGCAGCCTACCGCCTCGCGAAACGCGGGTGCTCGGTGGTGCCGATCCACTTCCACAGCTACCCGTTCGTCACGCGCGCGTCGCAGGAGAAGGTGCGAGAGATCGCCGGGGTCCTGTCGACCTACCAGATGCGCACGAACCTGCGTCTCGTGCCGTTCGGCGAGCTGCAGCGCCAGATCGTGCTCAGCGTGCCCGCGCCGATGCGCGTCGTCATCTACCGGCGGTTCATGCTGCGCATCGCCGAGCGCCTGGCTCGCGACGCGCGCGCGAAGGCGCTGGTCACCGGCGAGGCCATCGGCCAGGTGGCGTCGCAAACGCTCGAGAACCTCACCGTCATCGCCGCCGCGACGACGATGCCCGTGCTGAGGCCGCTCATCGGGATGGACAAGGACGAGATCATCGCCGAGGCGATCAAGATCGGCACCTACGATATCTCGATCATTCCCGACCAGGACTGCTGCCAGCTCTTCACGCCGCGCAGCCCCGAGACCCACGCCCGGATGTGGCAAGTGGTCGCGGCCGAGTCGAAGCTGCCCGTCGACGAGATGGTGAAGGCCGCCGTCGACGGCACCGTCATCGAGGAATTCCGCTTCCCCGCAGGATCTACGGACGCGGAATAGGGGGACGGGGCGCATTTCCCGCACGGTCAACGGGGGAAATGCGCCCCGTCCCCGGTTTCCCGCAACCGGCCCGTCTTCGGCCATAATGGGCGCGCCTTTCCGGACCCACCCGTCTCCAGTCGGAGGTTTGATCATGCGGCGATTGCTTCCCTGGCGGATTCCCGCCCTGTTCGTCTGTCTCGTTGTCGTCGCCCACGTGGCGGTGTCGGCCCAGGCGCCGGCCGCCGCCAAGCGTCCGCTCGGCTACAAGGACGTCGACTACTGGCACGCCGTTCAGGGAACCCGGCTCTCGGCCGACGGCCAGTGGCTCGCCTACAGCGTGACCTCGCAGGCCGAGGACGGCGAACTCATCCTGCGCAACGTGGCGAGTGGCCAGGAGTTCAAGCACCCACGCGGCACGGGCGCGCAGTTCACGCAGGACGGCAGATTCGCCGTCTTTACGATTGCGCAGCCGAAGGCTGAGGAAGAGAAGGAGCGGCTGAGCGAAGCCGCGCCGGGCCAGGCTGCTGGCGAAGGCCGCGCGGCAGGCGGCGCAGCGTCGGGCCGCGGCGGACAGGCGGCGCGCAATCAGCCGCGCACGGGCCTGGGGATCATGTCGCTTTCCGACGGCAAGGTGACCGTGATCGAAAAGGTCGGGAGCTTCCAGCTGCCCGAGGAATCCTCCCCGTGGCTCGCCTACTACAAGGGCGTCGGCGGAACAGGCGGCGGTGGCCGCGGCGGGGCAGGCGGCCGCGGTGCGGGCGGGCGTGGCGGCGCGGGTGGCCGCGGAGGAGCAGCCCCTTCGACAGGCTCAGGGCAGGGTGCGCCGGCGGCAGCGGCAGCTCCGGCGCCAGCAGGCGGCCGTGGTGCAGCCCCTTCGACAGGCTCGGGCCAGGGCGGCACGAACGAGAAGCGCAAGGACAACGGGTCCGACCTCATCCTCCGCAATCTCGCTACCTCGGAAGACATCGCGATTCCCGACGTCGTCGAGTACAGCTTCGATACGAAGGGCGCATGGCTCGCGTACGCTACATCCTCGAGCGACGCGGCAAAGGACGGCGCGTTCCTGCGTCATCTCCCGGATGGGGCGGTGACGACGCTGATGGCCGGGAAAGGGCACTACAAGAGCCTGGCGTTCGACGAGGCGGGGCAGCAGGTCGCGTTCCTGAGCGACAAGGCGGAGTACGAGAAGCCCGTGTCGCCGTACCGCATCTACTACTGGAACGCGGCGGGTACGGCGAAGACACCCGCGGCGGGCGTGCAGAACCCCGGAGCCGCGAAGGGCGCGGCGAAGCCGGCGGCTCCGGCGAGCGGCACCACGCCCGTGGCCGAGAAGGCGGCGCCGGCCGCGCAGAAACCCGCGACTCCGGCATCGACGGCGTCTGCAGCCGCGCCCGCGGCCCAGGCGCCCGCGACACCGGCGCCTGCGGCGCCCGTGATTCCGGAAGGGGCCGCGGGCGAGCTCGTGTCGGCCGCGACGCCGGGCATGATGGCGGGCATGGTAGTCGCCGACTCGTACGGCCCGCGATTCTCGCGCGACGGCGCGCGTCTGTTCCTGGCGATGGGCAAGCCGCCCGCGCCGCCAGCTGATCCGAACGACAAGACTCCGGCGCCCACCAACGTCGATCTCTGGTATTCGAAGGACCCGCTCATCCAGCCGATGCAGAAAGTCCGCGTCGAGCAGGAGCGGTCGCGCAGCTTCCGCGCGGTCGTACACCTGGCGGATCGCAAGCTCGTCCAGTTGGCGGCGCCGGAGTTGCCGACGGTGAACCAGGGCGAGGACGCGGCTCGCGCGATCGGCACGTCCGACCTGAAGTACCGCATGGAGATCTCCTGGGACCAGACATACAACGACGTCTATCTCGTGGATCTGAAGACCGGCAAGCCGCAGCAGATCCTGGAGCACTGGGGCAGCGCCGGCACGGCGTTGTCGCCCGGCGGGAAGTACGTGCTCTACTTCGACGAGCGCATCGGGCACTGGTTCACGTACCGGATCGCCGATGGCGTCCGCACGAACCTCACCGACAAGCTCGGCGTCCGTTTCCAGCAGGACAACGATGTTCCCGACCTGCCCGGGCCGTACGGCACGGGCGGCTGGACGGCGAACGACCAGTCGGTGCTGCTCAACGACGAGTTCGACATCTGGGAGATCAAGCCCGACGGAACGTCGCCCCGGATGGTGACCAACGGTGAGGGGCGCAAGCAGGGCCTCATCCTGCGCTATCGCTCGCTCGATCCCGACGAGCGCTTCGTCGCGGCGACAAAGCCACTATTGCTGACCGCCACCAACGACGTTACGCGCGCGACCGGGTTCTACCGCGTGCCGCTCACCGGCACGGCGGCGCCCGAGAAGCTGGTGATGATGGACAAGGCGTTCGGCCCGCCCACCAAGGCCGCGAAGGCCGACGTCGTCGTCTTCACGATGTCGCGGTTCGAGGAGTTCCCGGATCTGTGGGTGAGCGACACGAGCTTCCGCGATCCGAAGAAGGTGTCGAATGCGAATCCGCAGCAGGCGGAGTTCGTCTGGGGCCGCTCGGAGATCATCGACTACACCAATGCCGACGGGAAACGCCTGCGGGCCATCCTGACCAGGCCGGACAACTTCGACCCGTCGAAGAAGTACCCGCTGATGGTCTACATCTACGAGGAGCTGACGCAGGGGCTGCACAGTTACCCCGCGCCGAATGTCGGCACCAGCATCAACGTTACGCGCTACGTCAGCAACGGGTACGTCCTGCTGCGCCCCGACATCACCTACGCGACGGGCTACCCGGGCGAGAGCTCGGAGAAGTGCGTCATCCCGGCGGTGCAGACGGTGGTGGCGATGGGCTTCATCGACCCGAAGCGCATCGGCATCCAGGGGCATTCGTGGGGCGGGTATCAGATCACGCACCTCATTACGCGCACCGACATGTTCGCGGCGGTCGAGGCCGGCGCGTCGGTGTCGAACATGATCAGCGCGTACGGCGGGATCCGGTGGGGCACGGGCATGGTGCGGCAGTTCCAGTACGAGAAGACGCAGAGCCGCATCGGGGCGCCGCCGTGGGACGCGCCGCTGCAGTTCATCGAGAACTCGCCCATCTTCTGGGTGAAGAAGATCAACACGCCGTATCTCACCATCCACAACGACGGCGACGACGCGGTGCCGTGGTATCAGGGGATCGAGTTCAACATGGCGCTGCGGCGGCTGGGCAAAGAAGCCTACATGTTCAACTACAACGGCGAGCCGCACGGGTTGCGCAACCGCGACAACATGAAGAACTGGACCGTCCACATGGACGAGTTCTTCGACCACTACCTGCTGGGCAAGCCGCGGCCGGAGTGGATGGACAAGGGCGTGTCCTTCCTGGAGCGCGGCAGGCGCGACGTCGCGCCGATGTTCAAGCGGTAGGACTATGGCTTCTTCAGAATCTCCGTGCCCGACGTGGTCATCCCGCACACGTTTCCGCTGTAGGTCAGCTTGACCGTGTCGAGCGACTGCGGGATCGCGACCGCCGAGATCGCAAACGTGCAACTCGGGATGGTGGGGCTGCTGCCCGTGCCGCTCACCGTGATGTTCGCCGTGATGCCTTCCAGTTTGCCCTCGGCTGAGCCCTTCAGGGCCAGGCCGCCGGCGCAGACCGCCGAGAACGTGCCGGTCGCGCTCGTGGTGGTCATCGTCGTGATCTGCCACTCGAAATTGCCGCATTCGCCCGGGTTGAACGACGACGTCGCCTTCTGGGTCGTCGAGGCCCACGCGCCGGTGTTCAACACGTTCGACACCTGGCCGGACGGCGAAGAGGGGCTCGAGCTGGGCGACAGGGGCGTCGTCGTTTCGTGCTTCACGTCCACGCACGCACTTGTGATCACCGCCAGGGCCAGCGCCAGGACGGTGGTTCCGACAAACAGCTTCGTTTTCATGGTTTCCTCTACGCGCCCGCCCTGCGCGGGTCGGCTGCGTCATGCCTGGCCAGCCGCATCGGCGGCCGGCTCCCAAAGTACGCTCCAAGCGCTTCGTGTGTGCTGTCGAACGCCAGACTATTCCACGGTATCGTATCGACCGAGAAAACTCCAACCTCCAGGCTCTCGTCGTCGGCCACCGTCAGATTGCCGCCGACCGCCGTGGCGCCGAACACGACGACGACCGTCGTGTGGCCCGGATAGGAGTGAATACTCACCAGGCCGTCGAGCGTGACGTCCAGCCCGCACTCCTCCCGAGCCTCGCGAACTGCGGCTTCCTCGAGCTGCTCGCCCCGATCCACGTAGCCCCCGGGAAACACCCAGCGCCCGTATCCCGGGTCGATGGCCCGCCGGCAGAGCACGATTTCGTAATCGCTCACGCGGATTATCGTGCCCACCGCGATCTTCGGATCGAGGTAAAACACGAATCCACAGGCCATACAGACCAGCCGCGGCTGGTCGCCGGCCTTGATCAGCCGGCTTTCGAACTCTCCCGCGCAGCGGGGGCAGAACCGGAACGGGCCGCTGTTGCCCTGTTCAATCATGATCGCTCTGCAGGAATCATACCGGAACCTGAAAACCTCTCCCGGAGTAGTTTCCGACGTACCAATAAAGCCACTCCGGGGGAGGTCTTCGACCCGCCTGCTATAATCAGAGTTTATGTCCATCTTGAAAATCTCGCGGATGGGGCACCCTGTCCTGCGCAAGAAGGTGAAACCGGTCCCGGTGTCCGAGATCAAGACGCCGCTCATCCAGCGTCTCATCGACGACATGATGCAGACGATGGTGGAGTATCACGGGATCGGCCTGGCGGCGCCGCAGGTGCACGAGGAACTGCGTCTGTTCGTGGCGCAGGTGGTGACGGACCGCGACCAGGACGAGGCCGAGGAGGCCGAGGACGCCGAACCGCGCCCGCCGACGCTGATGGTGCTCATCAACCCGGAGATTACGCCAGTCGGCCGCCACGTGGTTGAGGACTGGGAAGGCTGCCTGAGCATCCCCGACCTGCGCGGGCTGGTGCCGCGCCACCGCGACATCAAGGTCCGCGCCCACGATCGCACGGGCAAGCTCGTCGATATCCAGGCCAGCGGGTTCATGGCGCGGATCATCCAGCACGAGACCG
>Ga0315273_10010424_pt1 | contig 11847 bp, 7 predicted proteins | sample YL17G02_0_MG_FD_205753 | JGI IMG/M metagenome (GOLD analysis project Ga0315273, IMG submission 205753) | Sediment microbial communities from Yellowstone Lake, YNP, Wyoming, USA - YL17G02_0 | ecosystem: Environmental > Aquatic > Freshwater > Lake > Sediment | place: USA: Wyoming | collected... | reverse complement strand
GCGGTTCCGGTACTTGAAGCAGTCAGCGACCGTCTTCGCCGGCACAGTGATCGGCACCGACACTCGCTCGATCACGTGCCGCGCGACGCCTGCCGTGAGTGCCTCCCCCCGAGAACGGACAATCTCAAGGGGGACGGGCGGGTTGCGCGGGGTCCAGGCCTTCGAACCGAGCAGTATCCAGACGGCGCGTGGCAGTTGAGTGGTGAGTTCGTGGAACTGCAGCGCCGACAGGAGGCACACCGTTCCCCCAGGCACGACGCGGGCAATCTCCGCAAGACTGTGGGCAGCGGACAGCTCAGCATTCGGAAGCTGATAAAGCCCTCTCGCCGTGCGCACCAGCAGGCCTCGGTCGCACAGGCGTCGGACGTGGGTGCGCGCGATGCCGGCAGCCTCGAAATCGCGGGTGCGCGCGATACCTTGGCTGCGAGCGACAGCGATGGCTCGCTGCTCAGGACCGCCGCGCCGCGCTGTTACATTTACAAGGTCTTTGTGCATAATGACCTATGTATTGTAACACCGACTCGCGCATTCCTTCCAGGACCCAGCGACCGAAAGCGCCACGTCACCACGGTCGGCGCGCGACCGTGGAGTCGTCTTCCCGCATCATGCCGCTTCACGGTATATGGCCTCAACTGATTTGAGGGCTTATACCTTCCAGCGGTAAACGAAGCCATGACTGCGAGCTCTCACGCCGCCCCGCACCACAGCTGCAAGTACCGTTGGTTGCGAGCCCCCGCAACCATGACGGCCGCAGGTGGGAGAGCCTGCGGCCGTTGCCATTTGTGCCCAGGGGATTTGAACCCTTGCTGGCCGGCAACCACAAAGGCCACAGGGTTGAACCCGGTGGCCTTTTCCATTTGTGCCTTGCAGCGATCAGCGCGCGGGCAACTCGCCGTAGAACGGCCAGTCGATGTTCATGTCGCGCGTGAGCGTCTGCCTGGTCAGCGCAAGCCGAAGGAGCGCAATCGGCATGCTCCCCTGGCGCAGGATCTCGTCGTGAAACTGCTTGTTCGTCATCTGCTTCGAGTCCACGATCTCCTTGCGGAGACCGCGCAGTTGCAGGCCGCCGAGCAGGTAGGCCGCCTGGTAGAGCGGGCCGTAACCGCCCTGGAACGACCGACGGACTTCGGCGGTCGCGTTGTCGCGTTCGTGCCCGACCCTGTCGACGAGGAAGTCGATGCACTCCTGCGGCGACCACTCACCCATGTGGAACTTGAGGGAGAAAATGATGCGCGCGCAGCGATGCATGCGCCAGAACAGTGCGCCGACCTTCTGCTCGGGGGTCTTGTCGAAACCCATGTCGTAGAGCGTCAATTCCCAGTAGAGCGGCCACCCCTCGGCGGAGAACGCCGTGTTGATGCCGAGATTTGCGCGGTAGCCGCCGAAGCGTGCACCCATGAAGCCCACAAAGTTGTGCCCGGGAATCATCTCGTGGAAGGCGGTCGCGTGCGAGAACCCAGGGTTGTTGCCCCGCATGCTCTGAAGACGTGCCTCGTATTCCATCGTGTCGGTCGGATAGGACACCTGGATCTGCGATCCGCCTAGAAAGAACGGATTCGAGAGCTGCGCCTGAGGCGACATCATGCTCATGTGCAGCGACTCGCTCGCCACCCGAGGCACCGCGAGCAGGTCCCTGGCGCGCAGAAAGTCAATCGCCTCGAACAGCAGGTCGCGAATGAGCGCCGGCTGGCCGCCCGGCGGCACGTAGGACTCCTTCGTCCTCTCGACAGCCTTCTTCCAGTCGTCGCCGAGACCCATCTGGCGCGAGGCCTTCTTCATCTCCGCTTCACACCAGGCGAACTCCCGATTGGCCAGCGCGATGAGCTGCTCAGGCGTGTACGGAATCATCTCCTCGGTGAGATCGAGAATGAGGCCGTCGCGACCGCGCGCGGCTCCGGGAATGCCGGTCGTGTCGGTCTTGCGTGGCGGGTTCGGCGGCAGCGCCACACCCGCACGGGCAGTGCGCCCCTCGCTCGCGCGCTTCAGATAGAGGTAGTCCACCTGAGCGTTTCGGCCTAGCCTGTCGAACTCGAGCGTCTTCAGGGCGGCCAGCCAGTCCTCGTAGTACTTCGGGGCAGGCGGCGCCGCGGGACTGCCGCCTCGGCCTCCGCGGCCTGTGCCCGTGCCTGCAAGAAAACGCGCGACGATGTCGCGCATCTCGTCCTGGCGAAGCGCGATGATCTCCTGCAAGTTCGGGACATCGTCGACAGCCGGTGCCGGCGGGATCGGCGTCACCCGCGGGGCGGGCAGCGTGGACGGCAGATCCGACGCCGCCACCTTGTCGCGCAGGAAGGTCGCGTAACCAGAGAGCGCTTCGTCGACCTGCTTGTAGGGAAGACCCATCCACCACGTAAACAACGGGTCGTACCCGTTGTAGAAGCCGTACCACTCCGCGGTGATGCTGCGGAGCGCATCGGTGGCCGCCGCTCCGCGAAGCGCGAGTTCACGACCAGGACGCATCACATCGGCCGGTGCCCCGGCAGCCAAACCCGCTTCGAGCTTCGCCCGAATCTCGGCAATCTCGCGGACGACGCCCGTGATCGCGGCCGCGGCCTTTTGTCCGTTGATGTCCTCGATCCGAATGCGCGACTCAGCCAACTGCACAATCTGCGCGGCCATCGGCACGATGGGCATCACCGCCGCCAGCGCCTCGGTCTCGGTTTCGAGCGTCTGCAGATTCGTCCGAATCAGTGCGTTCAGCGCGTCGAGATCCGTCTTCGCCTTGGATGTGAGCTTGGCGGCGGCGAGTCGATCAACGGCCGCCTGCCAATTCAGATCGAAGCGCTTCAGGCGAGCGATCCGATTCGGCGAAAGCGGAACGATCGGTGGCGGAGCCACCGCACCGGCTGTAGCGGGAGCGGGCAGTTGAACCGGAGCACCACCGGCCGCTCCAGCCGACACACCCGTGGCGCCGGATGCCGCCTGAGCGGGCGGCTGGGTCGGTGCTGCACCGGCTGCGCCGGTCAGAGCTCCTGCACCGCCCGCTGCTGGCTGCGCGGGCGCGCCACCCGGCGCCACAGTCGGGACACCTGCCCCGCCGGATGCTGGCGGAGCAGATGCTCTCCCGGCCGCCCCGGTTGGTGCACCCGCGCCGCCGGATGCCGGCTGCGCAGCCGCCGCTTCCGCGCCTCCACGCCCTCCGCCACCACCACGGCCGCCACCACGGCCGCCACCACGGCCACCGCCGCGTCCCCCGCCCGCGTAGTTACCGGAAAGCGTCGCTCGATCCAGCGTGTAGCGCAGCACGACGAGCCGCAGTTCGCTGTCCGGGGCCGCCAACAGCGGGCGCAGATCGGCCGGCACGGCCTGCGTTTCAAGCGCTGGCGTTGGCGCGCCCTGCCGGGCGATAGTGCGCGCCGCGAACGGCACGGCCAGCATGGCCAGGACGAAGACGGCGGCAAACAAGACCCTTGTGCGACTCAACGCCATGGTGCGACTCCCATCGATATGCGTCCTCACGATTCGAACCGACGACCGCTCTCTCCCGCGCCCGTGCCTGCCGCGTCGCAGGGGCTCGTGGCATCGAGCGCCCCGTTTCCCGTTCGTCATTCCGGCGAACGCCGGAATCCAAACGTGGACCCCGGCTTCCGCCGGGGTGACGAAGAACTTGCTCCATTCGGCAGCATGAGGCCCTTAGAAGATGTCGAGACTTCCGCCCGCCGCCGCAGGCCCTCGCGCAGCAGCTCGGCGATGTGCCACACGCGACGGCCAGTCGTCTGCGTCACCTGCTCCCGACAGCTGAAGCCGTTCGACACGATGTAGGTGTCGTCCGGCGCGGCGCGCACGGCGGGCAGCAAACCGCGTTCCCCCACCTGCATCGACACGTCGTAATGGTCGCGTTCGAAGCCGAAGGCACCCGCCATCCCGCAGCACCCCGCATCGAGCAGCGTGAAGTCGAGCCCCAGTTTCTTCAGCACCGCGATCTCGTCGTCTATCCGCAGCGACGCCTTGTGGTGGCAGTGCGCCTGCACAATGGCCCGGCCGGTGAGCGTCGCGGACACGGTCTTCCCTTCACGTTCCAGAAACTCGGTGAGGAAGAACGTCTGCTCGCTCAGCTTTCTGGCGAGCGCATCGTCTGGAAAGAAGCGCAGCAGTTCGTCCCTGAAGACGGACACGCAACTTGGCTCGAGTCCGACGATGGAAACGCCGGATTCGATGTCGGAGCGCAAGCTCTCGAGGATGTCGATCAACTGCCGGCGCGCCGCGTCGAGCAGGCCGTGATCGTAGAGCGGACGGCCGCAGCAGAGACGCTTCCGCGGGATCTCCACGCGATAGCCGACCGCGTCGAGCACATCGGCCGCGGCCATGGCCACCTCCGGGTGGAAGTAGTTGTTCGACGTATCCGCCCACAGGAGCACGCGCGGGCGCGCGTCGTCCTGGCGCGGTGCGGGCGTAAACGATCGCCGGAAGCTGCGCGCGGCGAACGCCGGCATGCGCCTCTCGGGCGCGACATCGAGCGCCCATTTCACCACGGTGCTAAACGGCGGCATCTGCGTAAAGAAGTTAGCAAGCCACGGCACATATTCCGCCATCGCAGCCCATCGATGGATGAAGCCAAAGGCATACGCGCGCAAGGACCTGCGCCTTCCCTCGTAGTAGTGGGACAGGAACTCCGCCTTGTAAGCGGCCATGTCGACGCCCACGGGACATTCGCTCTTGCAGCTCTTGCACGACAGGCACAGATCGAGAGCCTCGCGCACGGCCTCGCTGCCGAAGCCGCCCTTGACCACGTCGCCCTGGAGCATCTCGAACAGCAGGTGCGCCCGGCCGCGCGTCGAGTGCTGCTCGTCGCGAGTGACCATATAAGACGGGCACATGGAGCCGGTGTCTGTCTTGCGGCACTTCCCCACGCCGACACAGCGCACGGCCGCATCGGCGAAGCTGCCCTCGATCGGATAGGCGAACCGGCTCGCCACGCGTGGCGGATGATACTGCGGCATCCGCAGGTGCTCGTCGAGGCGGTACGGATTGACGACTTTTCCAGGGTTCATCCGATTGCCGGGATCCCAGAGGCCTTTGAACTCGCGAAATGCCTGCACGAGTTCCTCCCCGAACATCCGCGGCAGCAGCTCTGCCCGTGATTGCCCGTCGCCGTGCTCGCCCGAAAGCGACCCGCCGTAGCCGACGACGATGTCGGCGGCCTGCTCGACAAACCGGCGGTAGGCGGCGATGCCTTCCACTGATTTGAGGTCGAAGTTGATGCGCGTGTGCACGCAGCCCTGGCCGAAGTGCCCATACAGCGCGCCCTGCAGCCCGAACGCCGCCATCAGCTTGCGCAGGTCGCGCAGATAGTCACCGAGGCGCTCCGGCGGCACCGCTGCGTCTTCCCATCCTTCCCAGTTCTTGCCCTCGCCAGGCACAAAGGAGGTGGCGCCCAGCGCCGACTCGCGAACGCTCCAGGCCTGCTGGCTCTCGATCGGATCGCGGAACAGCCGCATCGCGGGAGCATCGGGACGGGAGCCGAAGCCCTCCATCAACGCTTCAGCCCGCGTCTCCGCCTCGGCAATCGTCTCGCCCCCGAACTCCACGTACAGCCAGCCTCCGCCCGGCGGCAGCAGCGCGAGCCCCTTGGCGTTGAGCTTCTTCTTCCGCGTATGCTCGACAAGGAGCGCATCGATTCCTTCGAGACCGATCGGCCCGTAGCCGGTCACAAACGGCACGGCGTCGGCAGCGCGATACACATCCTCGAAGCCAAGCAGCAGCAACGTGCGCGCCGGCGGGCTCGGTACCAGGCGGACGGTCGCCTCGAGAATCGTGACGCACGTTCCCTCGGTCCCGACCAGCGCCCGCGCGACATGAAACCCGTTCTCGGGCAGGAGGAAGTCGAGGTTGTAGCCGGACACCCGGCGTGGGATTTGCGGGAATCGTGCTCTCACGAGGCCGCCATACGTGTCGCGCAGGGCGCGAAGGCCGCTGTAGATTTCGCCTCGTCTTCCGCCCTCGCGAATGATGCGGTCGAGTTCGTCGTCCGAGGTGGCCCCCACCCTCATCCGCAGACCGTCGTAGGTGAGCACCTCCAACTCGTCGACGTTGTCGTCGGTCTTCCCGGCCATCATCGAATGGGGACCGCACGAGTTGTTCCCGATCATCCCGCCGACGGTGCACCACCGATGCGTCGCGGGATCGGGCCCGAACGTCAGATGATGCGCCTCTGCCAGCTCGCGCAGCCGGTCCAGCACGACGCCGGGCTGGATGCGTGCCTGGCGCGCCACCGGATCCATCGACAGGATCCGGTTGACGTGCCGAGACATGTCGATGACGACCGCGACGTTGCAGCACTGACCGGCCAAACTGGTGCCCGCGCCACGCGACAGGATGGGAGCCCCTACGCTGCGGCATACCGCGACGGCCGAGACGATGTCGTCAATGTCGCGGGGCACGACCACACCAATCGGCACCTGCCGGTAGTTGGAGGCATCGGTGGCGTAGAGCGCACGGCTCGCGGGGTCGAACTTGACGTCGCCGTTGATCGTCGCGCGCAGCAGCGCCGCGAGTTCGAGGGCGTCGCGCATGTCAGTGACCCCCGGGGTCGGGCGGGGGTTGGCTGTGACGATCGGGGTGGCCATGGCGCGGTCCCAGCATACCAGAGCGCTATATACTTGGCGGATTGTCCAAGGCAGTCCGTGGTGCCCGCGCAGCGTCGCGCCGCCCTTCGACAGATGATTCGGCAGGCTCCGTGCACGCAGACTCAGGGTGTCCTGAGTGTGCCGAACGACGAGACCGGTGATGCGCCCGGATGACCAGGCGCGAGACGCCAGAGAAGAGGGTGCGTGTGTTTGATCTAGTCCAGGACTTCTTCCACTTCGTCTACAACGTCCCGAAGCTCATCGAGGTCGGCGGGCTCATCGGCCTGATGATCGTCATTTTCTCCGAAACCGGCCTGATGGTCGGATTCTTCCTGCCGGGCGACTCGCTGCTCGTCACGGCAGGCATCGTCGCGTCCAGCGGGCTGCTGAACATCTACACGCTGATTCCCGCGCTCATCGTCGCGGCCATCTGCGGCAATGCCACCGGTTACTACATCGGCAAACGTGCGGGGAAGGCGCTGTACAGCAGGCCCGATTCGTTCTTCTTCCGCCGCCAGCATCTGATCCGCACCCACGAGTTCTACGAGCGGCACGGCGGCACAACGATCATCCTCGCGCAGTTCATCCCCATCGTGCGGACCTTCGCTCCGGTGGTCGCGGGCGCGGCCGACATGACCTACCGCCGCTTTGCCTCGTTCAACGTGATTGGCGCGATCATCTGGATTACGAGCATGACGCTCACCGGGTACCTGCTTGGCAGCTTCATTCCCAATATCGACAAGAACATCCACATCGTCGTCGCGATTGTGATCTTCCTGTCGCTGCTGCCCGCGGTTATCGCGTGGGCCCGGTCGAGAATGGCGGCGAAATAGCCACTCCCGGAATGGTTGTTTCATACTGTGGCGGGGGAAGAACGGTTCCTTCGCGTCCCCGCTCACGCAAGCCGGCAAGACGGGCCTTGCCGGGACTGGTCGCCGACCTGACGGTCGCGCTATTCGCGCAGCCAGGCCTGGCCCTCACGGCACGTCTTGCAAACTCACGCTTTCGGCTTGGTTCGAGGGGCCGCTTCGGAAGCCGTCCTCCCTCCGCTGATTCTCCGGCACCCCACTGAAACAACCACTCCGGGGGCGGTCGTTATCCGCGCCGGCGCGCGAGCCCGTACCAGATCCGCGACACGAACAGCACGCCCAGGATGATCGCGTAGTTGCGGGGCGGCCGGATGTCGGCCTTCACCAACCACCAGTAGTGCACGACGCCGACGACTGCCGATCCGTACGCGAGCCGGTGGAGTTGCCGCCACCGCTTTCCACCCAGCCGGCGAATCATGCCAGCGGTTGACGTCAAGGCCAGCGGAAGCATCAGCAAGAACGCGCTGACGCCAGCCGTGATGAAGGGCCTCTTGTAGATGTCCTTGATGATGGCGGCGCCATCGAAGAACTGATCCAGCCAGAGATAGGTCGCCAGATGCAGCGATCCGTAGAAGAACGCGAACAGCCCCAGCATGCGCCTGAACCGAATCGCGTCGTTCCAGCCCGTCCAGCGGCGCAGCGGCGTCGCCAGCAGCGTCAGCAACAGGAAACGCAGGGTCCAGACACCGGTCTCCCTCGTGATCGTCTCGATGGGATTCGCACCGAGCGCGTGCGCCCACGCGCCCCAGCCGAGGTAGACCATGGGGCAGAGCGCTGAGACGAAAACAACGTACTTGGCTGCCCGGATCATCAGCACAGAATCCTGACTGGATTCCGGCTTTCGCCGGAATGACGCTGCTCTGTCTTGCGCCGGGCGCCGGCTTTTCGCTGGCGCGTTCAAAAATTCCGCCGCAGATCCATCCCCGCGTACAGCCCCGCCACCTGGTCGCCGTAGCCATTGAACATGAGCGTCTTCCGCTTGAAGAACTCGCCGATGCGGCGCTCGCTGCCCTGGCTCCAGCGCGGATGGTCGACCTGCGGATTCACGTTGGAATAGAACCCGTATTCCTGCGGCCCGTACGCGACCCACGCCGTGGTCGGCTGCTTGTCGACCAGCCTGATGCGCACAATCGACTTGATGCTCTTGAAGCCGTACTTCCACGGCACCACGAGACGGAGCGGCGCACCGTTCTGGTTGGGCAACGTCCGCCCGTACAGCCCGACCGCGAGGATCGTCAGCGGGTGCATCGCTTCGTCGAGCCGGAGGCCTTCGACGTACGGCCAGTTCAGGATCGCCGACCGCAGGCCGGGCATCTGGCTCCGGTCGGCCAGCGTCGTGAACTCCACGAACTTCGCTTGTGACGAGGGCTCGACGCGTTTGAGCAGGTCTGCCAGCGCGAAACCGACCCACGGAATCACCATCGACCAGGCCTCGACACACCGCAGCCGGTACACACGCTCCTCAAGGGCGTGGGGCTTGAGCAAATCCTCAAGCTGGTAGTCGGCCGGTTTGTTGACCAGGCCGTCGATCTTGACGGTCCAGGGTTTGACTCTGAAGCTCTTCGCGTTTCGTGCCGGATCGGCCTTGTCGGTGCCGAATTCGTAGAAGTTGTTGTACGACGTGATGTCGCCGTACGTATTCCACTCCTCGTTCAACGTGTAGGCGCTCTTGCGGAGGTTGGGGATCTGGTCCTGCGCTGGCTGCGCGGCATCGAGTGTCACGCCGCGCGCGAACCCGGCGGCGGCAGCCAACGCGGGCACAGCGGCTGCCAGGATGAACTCCCGTCGCCGCAGGTAGACGTTTTCGTCGGTGATCTCGGACGATCGGATCGTGGGGGCGTTTCGGATGATCATGGAGTCCTCAACCCCAGCTTATCCCGAAACGAGAGGGCGGGGCTGACGCCCCGCACTACGTACTGAACTACCCCGGCTGAGTTGTGTACGTAGTGCAGGCCTTCAGGCCTGCCAGAGCGCAGGGCGAGAGCTCGGTACTACGCGCGGCGGGGCTCAGGCCCCGCACTACGTACGGCAAGGTCACCACCTCAACTGAGCGTCGGCACCCGGCTGCAGCCGGATCACACAGCCGCGTCACCCGATTGGCTTTCGCTGCCCGCCGCAGTACACTTCAGACACATCCCCCGGAGATGCCTCGCATGCCACTGCACCGATTGACTGCACGCACCGCACCCCCCGCGGCCGGCGGGGCGCCTGGATTCACCCCGCAGACGCTCGCCTTTCTCCGCGCCCTCGCGCGCAACAACCGGCGCGAGTGGTTTCATGAGCGGAAGCAGCGCTACGAGGACGTCGTGCGGGCGCCAATGGCCGCGCTGGTTGAGAAGCTGGCGGTCGACTTCCGCGACTTTGCGCCCGATCTGATCGCGACGCCGCGGGCGTCCATGTACCGAATCTACCGTGACACCAGGTTCAGCGCCGACAAGACGCCGCTCAAGACCCATGTCGCCGCGGTGTTTCCACACCGGCTGCTGCCCAAGCACGAAGGTGCGGGACTGTACCTGGAGGTCTCGGCGCAGCACGTGTGGTACGGCGGCGGCATGTACATGCCATCAACCTCGCAACTGCACCTGGTGCGTGAGCACATCGCCGCCAACCACCGGCGATTCCGGACGCTCGTCGAATCGCCGGCCTTTCGCCGTGTCTTTGGCGGGCTCTCGGGCGAACAGTTGAAGCGTGTTCCGCTCGGCTTTCCGAAGGACCACCCGGCGGCCGAGTTTCTGAAGTTCCGGCAGTTTCTGGCCGGCTGTGAGAAACCCGCGGCATTCGCCGCGTCTCCGGGGTTCCACCGCTCGATTGTGGCGGCGTTCCGGGTGCTCGCGCCCCTCATCGCGTTTCTCAATGCGCCGCTCATCGCCGATCCGCGGCGCGGCTCCGAGCCATCCACATGGCTGTCGGGCGAGCGGTAGCGCGTATGGCCAATTGTGTGGCCGGGCGACTGGCACCCGCGTTGGTCGGCCTCGTGCTCGTTGCGGCCGGCACCGACGCCCAGGTCAGGTTCGGCGACGAAACCGATCGGTCTGCCTTTCGATCGTGGTTCACGTTTCTGGCCGACGCGCAGTTCTACCTGCACACCACCGACGTCACCGACTGTGCGGGCCTGGTGCGCCACGCGGTCCGCGAGGCCATGCGCGCGCACACGCCGGAGTGGCACCGGCTCGCCGGCCTCCCGCTGTCTCCGCCCTTCGCGGATGTGCGCGTGCGACCGCAGCCTCGCCCGGACGGGTGGCCGCTGTTTCGCGTCGACGACCGCCGCTACGCGGAGTTCGCGGATGCGCGGACCATCATCACGCTGAACAGCCGCAGTCTTGGACGTGACGTCGGGGCCTTGCGCCCGGCAGATCTGCTCTATTTCAGGCAGGAGGATCAGCGCGCGCCGGACCACCTGATGGTATTTGTCGGCCCTTCCCTTTTTGAGCGGGACCGACAGGACTGGATCGTCTACCATACAGGTCCAACCGGCGGGACTCCGGGCGAAGTACGGAAGACCCGGCTGTCCGACCTGCTGCGACACCCCGCCGCGCGTTGGCGACCGATCATGCAGAACCCCTCGTTTGTCGGCATCTATCGACTGGCCTGGCTATGAAACGACTATGTGTGTTGTTCCTCTTGGCCCTCGTCTGGTTCGAGCCAGCGAGGCTCGCCGCGCAGGCACCGGATCAGAATGCGGGTCCGGCCTTCAATGTGTGGAGCAGCCAGATCTATCTCACGAAGGACCAGCCGGCGTTCTCCCTGACCTACCAGAACGTCGACCATCTGGACTTCCGGGTGTATCGGGTCTCTGATCCGCTCGCCTTCTTCGCCGGCTTGCGCGATCCCCACCAGTTGGGCAGCGAGAAGCCGGTGGTGCCCCAGGAGCAGACGTGGCTCGAGCGTATTGCGCGCTGGAAGGCCTCGCGCCGTGCCGAAACCCGGATGTTCCTGCGCGCCCAGGTGAGCCACGCCTACCGGCTCAAGCAGCGCGAAGCACAGGACAAGGAGAAGGTCGCGCAGCGCCAGACCCTGCAGTACAACACGTTCGCGCAGGTGCCACTGCTGAATCGGTCCCGGCTCGTGACGTCATGGCGCGAGTTGCTGCCGCTCACGCGCGATCCGGAGACACGGCGGATCCCGCTCGATGTGCACGATCCCGGCGTCTACCTGGTCGAAGCCGTCAGCGCGCCGCTGCGGGCCTACACCATCGTGATGGTCTCGGACATCGGGGTGGTCACGAAAACGGCACCTGGACAGGTCCTCGTGTACGCGGCGCACCGGATCACCGGCGAGCCGCAGCGGGATTGCGACGTCCAGACGATCGTCGATCGGAAGGTCAGCAGTGCCGGCAAGACCAATCAGGATGGCCTGGTGATGGCGGCGGTCGACGCGATCCGGCCCGAGTCCGTCGTGACTATCGCGCGGTG
>Ga0315273_10010423_pt1 | contig 11847 bp, 11 predicted proteins | sample YL17G02_0_MG_FD_205753 | JGI IMG/M metagenome (GOLD analysis project Ga0315273, IMG submission 205753) | Sediment microbial communities from Yellowstone Lake, YNP, Wyoming, USA - YL17G02_0 | ecosystem: Environmental > Aquatic > Freshwater > Lake > Sediment | place: USA: Wyoming | collected... | reverse complement strand
CAAGAGCTTTGCGCAGCCTTCTGATTCCGAAAGCGTTCTTCTGTGCGCTTATCTGGATTGACGGCAAATCCGGCTCATCACCAGGGTGCCTGAAGACAACAATCTGTTTTAGCCGCACCACCGTCACGCTGGGCACATTCCGCACCCGGCCTACGCGCGCCGAACGACTGGCGGCTGACATCATGGCGGAAATGGCGTTGTCATAATTGCTTTGCGTGAGCTGGGCTTCCGCAACCGACGTTAAAACTACAAGAGAGACAGCCAAGGCTACCACGATTTTTCCATGTCGATACATGTGTGTCCTCCGTGAAGAAAGGGAGTCTGGCACTCGCCCTGCGGCTTGGCAAGGCCGGATAAGAGCCGCTCACCGGGTGAACATGCGGTTAAGGGTTGGGCTGATGATCACCGCGTTGATGCACCTATGGGCGGGGGCGTGTTGCGATGAACAGGATGAGTTCACCGAGGTCGGAGGGCTTCAGCATGACGTCGCGCTCAGCCTGCGACGGCGGCTGCGGCCGTATGTTGAGGATAGGAGTGGCAACCTGCGCCGAAGAACGGCTGTTGAGCGGATGCCATTCATATATTCCTCCACGTGGATGGCATAACTCATGGCAATCACCGCATGCTTGGCAGCCCTGTAGGCTGCACCACTCACCGGCGAAATACAGCGCCCAGCCCAGGAGGCCGTGTGGATCAGGACACCATCCCTGTTGGGGTGCATGACGTTCATGGCTGCCGTGGCACAGTAAAAGGCGCTGGCGAGGTTGGTGGAAAAAACCGCGTCGAGTCCAGCTGGGCTCAACTGGACCCACCTGCCTTCCCAAATATTGCCGCCGGTGTTGTTGACGAGGATATAGAACCTGGCCTTCCACGCGACGCAGGATGACACGATGCGTATGACCGCATCGGGACCGGTGACGTCCCCTGCCGCAACCAGGGCTTCTCGGCCAACCCCTCGAATATTACCAGCCAGCGCCTCACGAGGCTCAGCACGTCTGCTGGTGAGAGCCCGCGGGCTGCACCCTCCTGGCTCAATGCCAGGGCCGCCGCCTCGCCAATAGCGCTACCTGCGCCGGTAATCCACGCAACCTTACCCACAAGCTTCATCATCTTCTGGTTCTTCGTTTCAGTTCATCCATCCTGCTCGAGTTCGGCAGGTAACAGCAGGCGCACGGCGACAATGCAAATCAGCGTTGTTAGCGCCAGGATTATGGCAACCAGGGCATTGATGTCAGGTGTAAAGCCCAGCCGCATCATGGCCCACAGCCTGATCGGCAACGTGCTGTCCGTTCCAGTGACCAAAAGCGTGATCATGGTTTCATCGAAGGACAGGGCAAAGCTCAAGACACCGGCACCGATCAGCGTGCTGGAAAGGATCGGTAGGATGATGTGAATGAAGGTCTGCCAGGTGGAAGCACCAAGATCGGTAGACGCCTCGATCATCTCAGGACCGATGGATTGCAACCGCACCACGATGGTCCGGTAGGTGAGTGCCAGAACAAAGACCGTGTGGGCGGCTATGACGGTGAGCAGCGAGCGCGCGATGCCGGTTTCACGAAAGAAGATAAGTAAGGAAAGTCCGGTGATAATTGGCGGCATGAGGAAGGGCAGGTAGACGGCAAACTGCATGGCCTCGCGTGCCAGGGACTTGCCGCCACAGTAGTGAAGGGCAAGCAGCGTGCCGCAGGCACTTGCCAGCAGGGTGGCCGAACTCCCCACAATGAGGGTGTTGGTCACCGCCTCGAGAATACCGGCATTTCCGGCAAGCACCGCATAGGAACCAAGAGACGGATCATTCCATTGCACCTCGCCATGCGCGATCGTGAAGAAGGACGACAGTATGGGAATGGCAAGCGGAACGTAGAGCAGCAGGAACACGATGACCGTCACAGCCCATAAGAGCCCAAGTGCTATTGCCGGCAACCGCATCAAGTCCCGCGGTCCTCAAGCCTGCTTCCCAAGGCAATCATGACGATGACCACGAGGGCGAGAATAATGGCAAGTGCAGCACCAAACGGCCAATTAAAGGCCGCGCCGAATTGGCTGTAGACAATTCGGCCAAAGGTGAAGCCGCTTTGCCCGCCCACCATCTGCGGTGTGAGAAAATCGCCGATGGCCAGGACGAATACGAAGGTAGCCGCTGTGACAATGCCAGGAAGAGTGAGCGGAAGCACGATGCGTAAAAAGGTCTGAGATGCCGAAGCGCCAAGATCGCTCGAGGCTTCCAGGAGACTGCGCGGTATCCGTTCGAGCGAAAGGAAAATTGGTAGGATGGCAAAGGGAATGAGCAGGATGGTGAGCGTGAGGAGCACAGCATTGAGGTTGAATACAAAGAAGGTGAGGGGTGCATCAATCACCCCTGTCCACAGCAGGAAGCGGTTGAGAAATCCGCTGCCGCCGAGAATGCTGCGGATGGCATAGATCTTGATGATGTAGCTCATCAGTAGTGGAACCAGCACCATGAGCAGCATAAAGTAACGCCGCCTGCCCTTCAGGTTGGACAGTAGGAAGGCGACGGGAAAACCGATGAGCACCGCAAGCAAAGCCACCGCCATGCAGAGAAGGCAGGTCTTGAACAGGATCGGTATGAAGATGGTGTCGGTGAAAAAGCGCTTGTAGTTCACCAAGCTCACATCGGTGACGATCTGCCCGCCCTCCATATGGAAGAAGCTGTAGGCTAGAAAGCTCACGAGGGGCGCGACAATCAGAACGACGGGCAGGCCATAAGAAAAGGCCGCAAGCAGCCGCGCCCAGAAACCAACCCTGGCACTGCCCACAAAGATCATGGCAAGCTTTCCCTGGGGAGTGGATGAGCCCCGGTTGCGCGCTCAACCGGGACGTCATGACGGTCGTCTAAAGAGGTCAAGGCTGGGCTTTGACTTCGTTCCAGAGATCAGAACGCTTGGTCGGGTCTTCCACATTTTCGAGCCAAATCAGCTTGTCATTGGCGCCCGCGCTGCCGGATTCAACCACCGTGTTGCCAAAACCGGTACGCTCGGAAAGCTGCTGGCCGATCTTCTTCTGCAGCAGGAAGTTCACCCAGGCTTCGGCAAGATCCACATCCTGCACGCCACTGGTCATCGCCCAGGTATCGAGCCAGGCGAGCGCACCCTCCTTGGGATTTACGTAGGCAATGTTGGCGCCAGCATCCTTCATGGCCTTGACCTGCTGTTGCCCGTAGTTGGCCCAGATCAGGGCGATGTCATTGGATTTGTAGAGTTGCAGTGCCTCGTCGGGTGTGGTGTAGAAGCTGAGCACGTTGCCCTTCAGTGCAATCAGCTTTTCCTTGATCTGGCCCATCTGCTCGTCCGAGAGATGGAAGGGATCTTCTATGCCGAGGGTGAGTGCGGTGAAGGAGAAGTTATGCTCGCCATTGTCATAGGCGAGGATTTTGCCCTTGTATTTAGGGTCCCAGAATATCGCGAAACTGTCGGGGGCCGGATTCACCTTGTCCTTGTCATAGATGATGCCGATGGAGTCGAAGCAGAATGGGATGGAATGCACTTTTCCGTCGCGCATGACACCCTGCACCTTGGAAAGGTCCTGGAAACGCGGTAGCACGTCCTTCTGGTTGGGAATTTTCGCAAGATCGTGAGGCCTGGTGAGGCCACCATCGATATAGCGTTGCAACTGGGCGGTGTTGACAGCGAACACATCGAAGTCCTTGCCTTCGCTGCCCTTGATCTTGGCCCAGATTTCATCATCCGTGCCGATGAATACGACATTGGTCTTGGCGCCCGTCTGCGCCTCGAATTCCTTCACCCAGTCATCATCGGCATAGCCTTGCCAGGCCATCACCCGCAGTTCTTTGGCGGCAAAGGCGCGGCTTGCGCTCAAGATGGCGGGGGCTGCCAATGCCAGCCCAAGGGCTTTTCGCCTGTTAATGGTTTTCATCATTTGAATTTCCTCCTTGTTGTATTGTTCTTGATCATACCCACCCACCGTCCACGATGAAGTTCTGTGAAGTGCACATGCGGCTGTCGTCGGCGGCGAGGAACAGCACCATGCGGGCAATGTCTGATGGGTAAAGCCGGTCCTTCAGGCATTGGCGATCGTCGATTTGCCGTTCACCGGCTTCATTTAGCCAGAGCTTCACCTGGCGCTCGGTCATCACCCATCCGGGCAGCACGCAATTCACCCTGATCTTTTCCGGCCCCAGTTCACGGGCAAGCGCGCGCGTGAGGCCGCCCACTGCGGCCTTGGCGGTCACATAGGCGGGGCAGTCCGGATCCCCCACCAGCCAGGTGATTGAACCGAAATTGATGATCGAGCCGCCCCCAGCATCCTGCATGTACGGGCGCACCGCCTGGGCGGCAAAGAACTGGTGGCGCAGGTTGACCTGCATGCGGTCATCCCAATAGGCGACCGACACATCCTCGGTCCGGTGCCGGTCGTCATTGCCGGCGTTGTTGACAAGAACGGTTACCGGGCCATGGCGCTCGCGGGCCTCGGCAACCGCCATCCGCAACGCTTCGATATCGCGCAGGTCGCAAGGCACATAATGTGGCAATGCAATGCCCTCAGCCTTGAGGCGTTCTACCAGGCTGCGCGAACTCGCTTCAGAAATATCGGCAAAGCAGACCCTGGCGCCCTGCTTGCAAAAATGCTCGACCAGGCTTTCGCCGATACCGCTACCGCCCCCTGTGATGAAGATGCTGCGACCCTTGAGACTTGGGTAAATCGCGGGGTTTTCGATATGGCCATTCATGGGGGAAGCTGCCTTGGATTAGGGCACAGATGTTGGTGCTGGCGCTCAGGAGTGTCAAGAGATGCGCTAGGGTTGCAATCTGCAGGTCCGATCTGCAAGCGCTGCAGGTTGACATCAAGCGGCAGTGGAATAGGGTTGCAACGGCGCATGGAGTGATAAATATCATGAACATCGAACTCAAAAGCAGCAACTATCGCAATGACTCCATTCTTCTGGGCTTCAGCGACCTCAGGCGGCTCAAGACGGAACGTCCCCTGGTCTTCGAGCGCGGTAAGGGCATTTTCATTTATGATGAGAACGGCAAGGACTACATCGAGTCCGTCTCTTGCTTCTATTGCGTCTCATTAGGGTTCAGCGAAGAGCGTCTGGTTGAAGCAGCAACGAAACAACTCAAGACGCTGCCCATGTATTCCTCGGCCATCCACCGCACTGTGCCGGCTGTTATGGAACTCACCGAAAGACTGGCAGCCCTCGCACCAGTCAAGAATCCGCGCATCTATTTCTCTACCACGGGTTCCGAGGCGGTTGATCATCTCCTGAAGTTCATGTGGTACGGTAACGGTTTTGCGGGCGAGCCACAGCGCCGGAAAATCATTTCGCGCCGCGCCAGCTACCATGGCTCGACCATTGCGACATCGGCGCTGGGTGGTTCCCAGGAATTGCACGAGAGCTTCGGTATTCCCATGGGCTTCTCGCTGCAGGTGAGCCACCCGAGCTGGCCCAACGCAGGTCTCCCCGGCGAGGACGAGGAAGCCTTCACCGAGCGTCTTGCGGCAGAGCTTGATGAAACTATTCTTGCAGCGGGCCCCGAAACCGTAGGCGCCATGATTGCTGAACCCATGTCGGTTTCGGCCGGCATGTTCCCGCCGCCCGCCAGCTACTTTCCTAAGATCACCAAGGTGCTGCGCAAATACGGCATCCAGCTGTTCGTTGATGAAGTTGTGACCGGGTTCGGCCGTTCCGGCCGCATGTGGGCGAGCGAAGCCATGGGACTCGAGCCTGACTGCATGACCTGCGCCAAGGGTATTTCAGGAGCCTACATGCCCATCGCCGGCATCATCATGGGCGAGGAGTTCAATCGCCGGCTTGATATCGGTAACGAGGCCAAGGGCTGGTTTGCCCATGGCGCCACCCACCATGCCCATGTGGTCTCCGCAGCAGTCGCCAACGAAGTGCTCAATATTTTCGAGGAACGCGATATCCTCGGCCACGTGCGCCGTATGATACCGAAGTGGAACCTCATGCTTGACAGCCTGCTTGATCATCCGCTGGTGGTGGGAAACCGCAAGTGGGGTCTCGCCGGCGCCATCGAAGTGGCCTATCCTGGCGAAGGCCGTGCCGGTCCGGCCGGGAGTCTCAAGGTTGGTGGTGTGACGAAAGATGTCTACGAGGCGGGCCTTGCCGAAGGTGTGATCGTGCGCCCGCTGGCCGGCTGTTTCGTCATGGCGCCACCACTCATCATCACTGAAGCCGAAATCACCGAGCTCGGGCGGAGAGTTAGGGCGGCGCTGGATCGCGCCTTGGCGATACGGCCGGCAGCCCTTTAAGCCACCTTGGTTTTATCCACTGCAGCAGGGGGCACAGCAATGCGTGCGTCTGCGTCTGCAACAATGCGTGAGGCCTGGGCTCTGGCCTGGTCGAGGATGTTGCGGGCATCGTCCTGGGCCTTGAGCAGGATTGTGGCATAGGCTTCGTTGGCTTGCTTCACTAGGGCCTTTGCATCGCTGGCGACTGACTGCGAGAGCTTGGCCGCTGTTTGCCGGTAGTCAGCTAGCAGGGTCTCGGAAAATTTCTCAGCAGCGTCAGCAACATCGTCGGGCGAGGTGCACAGCGTCATGCTAAAGGGCAGCATGCAGTATTCCTGCAGACGCTTGCCGTAGAGGAACGCCAGCTCCATGTTCCATTGGCCCAGTAGGGGCAGCCAAGACGAGGGTAGGGCAGGCGCGCCGTGAATGTCCTGGGAGGCCGTCGTAAAGCTTTCAGAAATTGGCATGGACGTTTTCCTCGATTGAGTTGTTTTGATGACAGTTACTCAAGGTCAAAGACGGACGCTTCACAAACTGGCAGCGATAGGAAGTGAACAGGATCACGAACTACAGTTTCCAGAATACACACAAACTTATCAACATGGCGAGACAATGACCGAGGCGTTGAATTTTATCCTCTGGTTTTTTCGGCAAAGAAAACCTTGGGTTGCTGGTTTGCGGCATGACGGAAGAAAACCAGGAATGGCCCCATCAGGAAGTTTCTCTGCGGCCTTCAACGTGACAGGTGGGCTCGTATCTGGTGGCTTCTGCCCATTCTGATTGTGGGGGCTGGCTCATCGCCCTCATTTGGCGTATCCCGCGATGGCATTTCCGACTTCGTGACACCCTTCCAGAGTGCTCTCCTTCATGACATCATTGAGCTTTCAGGGATTGACGCAAATATGGCGGGGAGTTCACCTGGAAACAATGCGCTTTTTTGACATGATGCACCCACCAACAACTTGCGACAGCATGTCCTGCGGACACCTGGGATATCCTCAGGAGCATGATGCAAGTTTTGCTTGGCTTTTGATTGTTGATGCTAACACCAGCAACAAAACCTCTTCTGGCGATTTCCAAATTGACCTTCTGGGTCAGCTCAAGCTGCACTCTTGGGAGTTCCTACTGTAGTGAGTCTAACAGCGGTGCTTAGGCCCCGGGGTGTATTGCCTATTGTGCTAAGCAGGATCTGAATTCCTTTGGAAGGTACTGTTCAAATGGATCGCTCAAACAATGATACCTACGCCAAGGTAAGCTTCATCTATTCGCCTCAGAAAACTGAGCCTATTGAAAGCTTCTCAGCGTATGAGGCAATAAAGCCTTCCAGCAAAAGTCCAAAAATAAGGAGCGCGTCACACTCCGGGAGGTTGCCAATTCAGAGGTTATTCATGGAGAATCTGCTGCTCCGGCAATGTGAAGTCGGACTATAAGTTCGCCCTCCGCTGCATCTTTGGCGACAGGGTGCGCACTCGTTTTCAAAACCAGGTACTGTGTCCGCCTGCCTTACGAACCGGAGGTGATCGATGCGCCGATGTCAGAGAACTTGTCCTTGATGACCCTACCCAGAGCCGGCATTGCGGCCACCAGGGCAAGCGCCATCGCAGATGCGATGAGCGCGTATTCAATGGCGGTAGCGCCGGATTCATCATTGATAAAGGCTAGGAGATTCTTCAATAGCATATGTCCTTCGGTCAGCTAGTCAGTAACGAAAAGTATTTTCCACTTTGCCTTTCATTCCCATGGCTAAGGAGTGGAAAGGATTGCTGGACCCCAACGTCAACAATTCATTCATGATAGGAAAAGTCAGCACACTTTCCACATTCAAAGACAATTAATTGTTACTGTCTAAAATCCAAGGGGAGCTTTTCGGATCTTGTTTACCATCCGGATCCTGTGCTCCTCATTTGCGGTTGCAGTACCCGTCAAACAACCTCTGCTAGTAACCCCACGATTCCGGGAAACAGCCGAACGTCTTTGATGGCGATGGATCTATCGCGAAAAGCGCTGTTCTCAAGCATGGCCCGCAAACCCGCTCCATTGAAGAGGCGATGTGTCTTTGCGCTGGCGAACTTCCAGTTCTTCATGGAGCTATCGCGTGTGACGTAGATGACGAGCTTGCCGCCCGGCTTCAGGACCCTGCGCATTTCAGCCAGCGCCCTGCCGTCAGAACCAAGGAAATAGGCAACGTTTACTGCGAGGATCCGATCGACCGAGTGATCCCCATGAGGAAGCCGGTCAGAGCCCAGCACGTGCAAATCCATTTTTCCCAACCGGATGGCATGCTGGTTTCTGGCATGTGCCTGGGCGAACATAGTGAATGATGAATCGATACCCGACACATGGCCGTGCCGTGCAAGCTTGGCGAGCTGCTTCAGGGCGCAACCAGGGCCAAAGCCAATTTCCAGCACGTGGTCACTTTCGGCAATGTCTAGGGCAGAAATGGCCATGGCATTGGGAGTATGATTGATTAGACACATGAGATGGCCCATCATCCAGCCGGAAAGCCCGTGGGGGTTGCGAAGTTGCCGGCCGGCGGTCTCCCAGAATTTTTGCATGATTACGTCTGAATGTCTGAGACGGCTTGCTGCAGCCTAGCCCAACTTGCTCGCAATCTTCGCCAGTAACTCGCGGATGACGGCTCGGCGGTGGTAGTCCCAGTCTGGGCGATCGGGGCGCGGCGGAAGCGTCAGAGCATGTTCCAATACAATCTTGGCCTTCTGGTATTGGCCCTGTTCCACCAGGAAATCGCCGGAGAAATAATTGGCATCCATGCCATCGGGTGCCAGCTGCAGGGCGTCCTTCAGGTATTTTGCGGCAATTTCGGTGTTGCCAAAGCCCACGGGAAATCCGGGAACCCGATAATACAGCACGCCCAGGCTGGTGGGAGCACCTGCATCCAGCGCAGAGGGATCTATTTTTTCGGCCTTGAGCAGCAGGTCGCGTGCCCGCTTTGCGAGCCCAAGGGCCGAGAACATGCTTGCCATGCCAGCGCTCTCGCTGGTGACAATGCCATCCCAGATCAGGGGTTCGGCCCGGTCGGGATATTTTGCCACAACAGCGTCGGCTGACTTTGCCAGCGCCGTGATATCCTTGAATTGCTGGTTTGCATCCTTCTCCTTGAACTTGATATTCTCCCACGTACCCTGAATGCGCAGGATTTCTGCATCAAGTGCGGGGTCAATGCTGCCTGCGTGGGCAGTGCTCAGGGGGCCGGCGCACAGGACGGCAAGAAGTGCGGCGAAGGCGGATCTTCTGATGGATGACATGGGGTTGTGTCCTTTCAGCTCAGGCTGGTTGGGTGGGAAGGCAGTAGGGTTGCCGCCTTGCGGTCTTTGCCGGCAACGCCTGCGTCAATGAGGCGAGGCGCCAGTGCATTCAGCGTCACGAAAAGCCGCTCGGAGAAGCCGAAATAAACATCTTTGCGACGCGCGGCGATGGCGTTGGCAATTCTGCGGGCAACCTGCAGAGGCTCGTCGATTGTCATACCGATGGCACGGGCATAACGCGTCACCGCCGGAGTTGTCATGCCGGCACCGACTGCGCGCGGCGCAATATAGGTAACCGCTATGCCGCTTGTTGCAAGTTCGCGCCGGAGTGCTTCGCTAAAACCCTTGAGGCCCGCCTTGGCACTTGAATAGGAGGCGAAATGTGCGCAACCGATTGACGCCATGATGGAACCCACATTGACGATGTGACCGGAGCTCCTGTGGCGCATATGGGGAAGCACTGCCCTGGCCAGGGCGATGGGCGCCAAGAGATTGACCGCAATGGCCCGCTGCAGATGTTCCAGTGATTCCGATTCAAGCGTTCCAAAGTGTTGCAGGCCTGCGAGATTGATGAGGATATCTGGCCGCACCGCAGCTGCGGCCCCGCAGGCTGCCGCCAATTCATCGGGGTCGGCGAGGTTAGCTTGAATGAGCTCTGCCGAGAACGGTAGTTGGTTGCGCTGGCTGATCAGCGTGAGGCCGGCACCTGCGTTGACTAGCTCCTGGCACAGGAAACGCCCGATGCCACCCGTACCGCCGGTCATGACAATGCGTTTACCCTTAAGCGGCATCCAAGCGTGCCCCCTCATGCGGTATGGCCATGAAGACATTGGCAAACAGGATGTACATGCGTTTTGCCATCTGAATGATTGCAGCCTGATGTTGCGGGCTCTCAATGCGGTCCATCAGGCCTTCGAAAAACGCCATATGTTTGAGATCGAGCGAGCCGTGGGACAAGAGATAGTGAAAACATGATTCCGGCAATTTGAGCGCTGTCATAAGGGCTCCGGCACTTGCCGTAGCAAGGGCTGTGCTGGTGCCTTCCAACACGAGCACCATGCCGAAGAAGCCAACCGGGTTTACGCGGGTAACGTAGTCATAGGCGTAGGCTACCATCAGTTCCGTCGCCATGCAGGGCGTGCCATGCCTCACTCTTTCGGCATTGCCGCCGGCATTGTGGATGTCATCGAGGATCCATTCCTCGTGCCCTGTCTCCTCGCCAATGTACTCATCGAATGCTGGAGCCAACCACTGGTCGGCCTTCGCCAGGTTATTGCGCGACAGGGTGAGCAACGGTACCGTATGGCGGACATGGTAGTAGGCTTCTGCCAGGTAATCGAGATAGGTTTGCAGCGAGATACGGCCAGCCAGCCCATCCTGGATCTGTTTGGTGCCAAGGAGGTAGTTACGCTCCTCGACGGTTTCAGACATCAGCCGTTCGAAGAAGCGGGCAGGTTTGTTGGTCTGGGCGGCATTTGCGGTCATGATGTTTGCGTATTCCTTGTTGATTGCGGGTCTCCGCAGACGCCCATTGGCCGTGAGCATGCCATTTGCCGGGGTAAAGTGGTTTGCCCTGAACCATTGCCCGACATGGGCATAGGCAGGAAGCCTAAGGTTGGCCTGCGCAACTGCACTGGCGATCGCTTCGTCGGTAACGGCAGGAGATGCAGCAACGAGCAAGGCTGAAAGAAACGGCGCCGCCTCGCCATAGACCATGGCCTGGCCAATCTGAGGGTTTGCCAAAAGCTCGCTTTCAACCCACTCAGGCGACACGTTGCGGCCATAGGATGTAATGATGACATTGGATTTCCGACCATCGATGAACAGGAATCCATCCTTGTCCATATGGCCGATATCGGCGGTTGCAAGGTGAGTTTTGTGCAATGCATGGCCCGCGTATCCCAACAGGTGCGGCGTCTGCAGGCGTATCTCGCCATCACCGCCAAAACTCAGTTTCACGTGGCGCAAGACCTTGCCCACGCTGCCAGGCCTGTTTGCCGCTGGCGTGTTGACCGCAACAACTGATGCTGCCTCGCTCAGGCCGTAGCCCTGGTAAAGCGGCAATCCCAGAGCGGCGGCCTGGCCAATCAGACTAGGAGCAACTTTTGCTCCACCAACCGCTATAAATTTCAGGTGATTCAATGTCTGCCCGGTGGCCGATAACGTGTACATGAGGCCCTGCAGGAGCTCAGGCACAAGAATGGTGCTGTTGGCACTCTGCTGCATCAGGGTTTTTACGAGCATCGCAAAGTCAGGCATGAATGGATTGGCAAGTCCTATGTTCGCCAGAGGGGCCCCATGATAGCTGCCGCCTGCGATGAGGCTGGTATAAAGCCCGGCCACGTTT
>Ga0315273_10010419_pt1 | contig 11851 bp, 11 predicted proteins | sample YL17G02_0_MG_FD_205753 | JGI IMG/M metagenome (GOLD analysis project Ga0315273, IMG submission 205753) | Sediment microbial communities from Yellowstone Lake, YNP, Wyoming, USA - YL17G02_0 | ecosystem: Environmental > Aquatic > Freshwater > Lake > Sediment | place: USA: Wyoming | collected... | reverse complement strand
CTTTTGATGGGTTCTTCTTCAGCCTTATGACCGATGTTTTTGGTGCGTGGAAGACTACACTGCTTATCATCAAGCCGGAAACGGTCATCCGGTGGCATCAACAAGGCTTCACCACGACAACCCTCTCTGGGGAGCTATGCGAATTCATGGCGAGTTACTGCAACTCGGGTTTGGTATTTCAGAAGCCATTGTTCGGTGAGGATTTCATCGAGAGTGTTTCCGCTTTGGGTCTAAGACCGATTTTAGCCGCCTATCGGTCTCCGTGGCAAAAGGATATTGCGAAAGACTCATCGGGAGCATCCGGAGGGAATGTCTTGATCACATGATCATCGTGAATGAAGCTCATTTGCGGAAATGTCTGAAGCGATATTTTCACTATTACCACAATCAACGGACTCACTTGGGGCTGAACAAAGACACATCTGAACCGAGAAGAGTTGATGCCGTCGGTGAGATTGGACGCGTGGCTGTGGCGAACGGCCTTCATCATTTCTATTTCCGTAAAGCCGCGTAAGACACAGCAGGAATCCATTGTACGAATACTGCCCTCGCGGGTTGAGGGAAATCTATATCATTTCTGGGGAACACGCCGCCCTCCGCACAAGAATCTCCTCGATCTTACCCCCTCTCCATCAAGAAACTCCGCTTGAATTCCACTCCTGATGCTTGAGAGTCTCGCTCAACGGAAGAATCATGACGGCATTGTGCGTCGGATGGAATATTGATGAGGGACAGAGGGAATTGGATCGATCGAACTGAGAGGCAAGGCGGATGTGAGCGTCGTGCTTTGCGGTGCTATGTCGCCTTTGAGGTCACGCTGATTTTGCCAACGCCGGAACCTCTGAGTCGATCGCACGGATTACAGATTGAATAGCTTCAACTTCCTTCTCCTCAAAATACGGTTCACCGCATTGGGTGCACACCCAGGCTGGCACGAACTCAAGGTGCAGATGGTATCCGTAGCGATCAACGTGAAACGGTGCAGGCTTCCGCACCATGGTCCCACCGCAATGCAAGCACTTCATGGTTTCCTCCTCACAGTGAAATCCTCATTCCATTCATCTGGTGACGGTAGGTATGCTGTGATTACTGCCAGATAACCCTCCTGAGGTGCACACACCACATGTATCGATCTCCCTTCGGATCCGCGCCCCAGAAGAAGACAGCTATGCCCACGTCGGTCGTCGGGGTAGTCCTCCACAACAACACCGCTCTCGATGACTTTGCGAACTTCAGACGGGGAAATCATTCTATCTGGCCTCGCCATTTGTGCAACTGCATGCGGTAGATATAGCAACCGCATCGCAGCTGCCCGGCGCACCTCCAAAAGTATGGTCATGTTTCTGTGCTCACCGCTTCTACATGTAAACTCTCAAATCAATATAGAAAAATTAACGGACTTCTGCATGTCCAATTCACGTTCAGTACAGCTGAACTCACACGATGTGTGCCGGCTGCCCTGTGGATGCAAGAACGCTGCTCCAGAGCGCACCCTCCGGATCGATCTTCTTTCGCTCCGAGACGGCCAGATGAATCGGAACATGGGTGAAGCGATGGTTCCAGAACCCGACAACCATGTTTGTGTACCCTGCCATGCCTGCATGTACCGCACTCTGCCCGAGAAGCAAACAGAACCCGGAATCGCGCGCATTTGCCGGCACACTCCGGATTCAGTGAGAACTGGATTCTGCGACTCCAGGTATGTTTGGTATGCCCGAGCGTTCGATAGCCGGGATATCAACGGAGTCTCCCGAAGGATCCGGAAACGATCGCAACAACACACCGTGGCGGAACAACGAAGAGCAGCTCAACGGCGGTGCAGTTCTTCGCAAACACGCTAAAATTGACCCCTTTTCCCCGGTGTACTGTTGCCCCGAGAGGGTAGGTACGTCCTTCGCCGGAGACGTTAGAAACTGTTGGTTGAGGTGTTATTTTCGGCAGCTCCCTTCTGTTGACCGTCGTAGACCGGTCGCAAGCCCCGGATTTTCGTACAGTAGTCCTGAGTTGACGGGCCAATACGTAGTCCCACTCCCCTCCCTGCAGATTGTGATGAACTCCGCAATGTCATGCTCAACTTGCAATCTGCAACTTGCAATATTGCATTTAAAATGCAATATTGCACACCATGAAAACGCCCTATCTGATACGGTCACTGGAGCCTGTGCTTGAGCGCGCCGCGAAAGACTTTCCTGCAGTCGTGTTGACGGGGCCGCGGCAATCGGGCAAGACAACGCTGCTCAAACATCTCTTTGGCAAAACGCATCGCCATGTGTCACTTGAGCTTCCTGATGTCCGGGCCGCTGCGCTTGCCGATCCACGCGGCTTTCTGGCAGTCCATCCACCACCGGTGATCTTCGATGAGATTCAGTATTGCCCGGACCTCCTCATGTATGTAAAGGAGGTTATTGATGCTCATCGCTCCCGGCGAGGACAGTATCTTCTCACTGGTTCGCAGAACATGCTGCTATTGGAACGCGTAACGGAGTCGCTGGCAGGCCGGGCCGCAATTCTACGGTTACTCCCTCTATCGTTCCGCGAAACATTGGGAACTCCTGAAGCGCTGATGCCCTGGGAGAATCACAAACGCAGGCGTACTGTTCATTTGTCAATAGAATCGCTCTGGGACCAGCTCCTTCGGGGGAGCTATCCTGAACTTGCAGTTGAACCGGAGCGGGGCTTCAGACTCTGGCACGGAAGCTATATGCAAACATACATCGAGCGCGATGTACGGCTTGCGCGGCAAATCGGCGATCTGGCTGTTTTTCAGAACTTCTTGAGATCGCTTGCAGCGCGCAGTGGACAATTGATCAATCTCAGCGACATTTCGCGCGACCTCGGTGCGGCGGTGAACACCCTGAAAATCTGGCTCTCGGTTCTTGAGGCGTCGCATCAAGTGGTTGTGTTGCGGCCGTATTTCGCGAACGTGGGGAAACGGCTTGTCAAAACTCCGAAAGTATACTTTACCGACACAGGAACGCTGTGCTATCTTTCGGGCCTGAAGGATCCGGATCATGCTGCCGCAGGTCCGCTTGCCGGAGCGATTTTTGAAACTGCAGTTCTCACAGAAATCATCAAGACATTCGTTCATCGTGGTGACGAACCTGAAGTGTATTTCTGGCGAACGTCCACAGGTAGCGAAGTTGATTTCATTGTTCAGGTGGAAGGAAGACTCATTCCGATCGAGGTGAAACTTTCAGCAACGCTCCACCCTTCCATGGCGGGGAGCATCGTCGCGTTTCAAAAAGATATTGGCGCCAAAGCGGACTCGGGGTTTGTCATTCACCCAGGCGACAATCGGCTGCCGCTGTCTGCTCGTGTCATGGGGATTCCATTTAGCGAATGGTAGAAGCATAAACCACGCTACCGTCCGGCTCAGGGACGGTGGTGGCCGATGCAGCCCATAATCGGCCCGGTCAAAAGGATGGGAAAGACGCGAGAGTACTACCCCGGGCTACGGCATCGGAAAAACCCACTCAACGAGTGAATCGGGAGAGGACCCCACGGACTGGAGTCCGGGGGAGGTGTCGAGATCGGCCCATCGCAGCCGGCCATGGACACCGTACGGAAGAAGACGCACGCGGCGGGCGGAGGGCTCCACGCGGATTTCAATAAAGCTCTGGAAGAACGGCGCCACGTTGTAGTCAAAGGCCGCCGACAGCCATTCCGGTGAGAAGGGCCAGCTGCGGAACTGTTTGGTCCACCACCAGGCGGGTGCTTTCCAGAGCGGTGTATTCGCGTCGATCTTTGCGACGATCGGTGCGGTCGCGGGGTAGAACGCCCATTCGCGGGTCGGCATACGATCGGGCCGTGCAAGTGCCGTGCCGAGGCTGAGGTAGGCGCCGCCGCCGCCGTTCACAAAGTGATACATGGTCTGCCCACTATCGGCGCCGCTGCCCCGTTCGATGTAGTATTCGAGATCGTGTGTGTCACCGGCCATCACGAGTTGCACGTCGTGCTCGCGCAGGAGTTGATGGATGGCTGCAAATTCAGGTCTCAAGGCCGTCTGGTCTTCTCCAATGGCGTAGAACGGGTGTCCGAGAATCACCAGCGTGAGTTTCCCGCGCGCCGCGTCCAGCGCGGATTTCAGCCAGGCAAGCTGTGCTTCGTCGATACATCTCAGCACGCCGGTGTCGATGGTAATTAGAGCGAAGGTCCCGGTCTGGATCTGGAAAAAAGGTCCATCCTGGTATCCGGTCGGCACGCGGTATTCCTTGCGCAACCGGGATGCCTCCCGCACGAGTGCATCAATGTGGTTTTCCGTGGTGCTTGTGAGTCTGAGATCCGCTTCGATGCGCGCGCGCATCGCCGTACGTGCCGCGTCCGGCGTGAAGAATGTCGCTGCGAACGCCTCGAGCGCGTCGTACCAATCGTGGTTGCCCGGGATTGCGTAGACCGGTTTCGTGACGCCCTTAAAGGGGAGCCAGAAATTCGTTTCATAATCTTTCATCGCCCCGGTGGGATAGATCACATCCGAGGAGATGACAACAAACCGCACATCGGGTTGGTTTGCAGCGGCAATGATTTGATCGCGCAGAATATGCTGCGACGCGTCCCCTTCGCCGGGATCGCCGATGACGAGAAACGAGAAATCGGCGCTATCGGCAACGCCGGGAGGCGCAAGGGAAAACGTCGGGTAAGGATTGCCTGCCGCATTTTCGCGGGTCGCTACGGCATGCACCATTGCTGCGCGCCAGGTATCCGTGCGGGATGCGGCCCAGGAGTCCCAAACGCCGGCAGCCCAATTTTCCGTATCAAAGAACCAGCTCATGCCCCAGATCGGAACAGTGGCGGCAAGGATGGCGGCCACGGGTAAGCCGATCTGAAGTCCCTTCCTAATGGCCGTGCTTATGGAATAGCGTGCCTGACGGAGCCTGACGGAGAACCTGAGCCTCCGTGTCAGCCACCTCCGCACCAGCCAGCGCAACCATCCGTCCACTCTCCCGCCTGTTGGTGCCCTCAGGCACCATTGCCAGCCTTTTCGTTCGAGCGGACGAACCGCCTTTCTCAGGAGCAGGCTTGCCGGGAGCACAATGCCGAATGTAACGGCGAGCGCAACAAAAATGTCGCCGGCCACAGCGAGCAACGGGGAAAAAAGACCGAGGCCCCTCTCGTCCAGACCCATGCGGCCGAGATGGATGGCAAAGAGGACTGCCGCAAACGTCCTGATCATGCCACGATCCGCAGGCCCCCTGGCGCGTTCTTCCTCCTCTACCTGTTCGGCGAGCGCAAGGAGTTCAGGACGGTCTGCAAGTCCGAGATCTCTGATAGCGGTATCACCTGCATCGTCGGCTGTAAAGATCTCCGCCTGGAGGATATTCCGCGCCGTTCCGAAGATGCGGAGAGCGGCGGCGATGGCGATGGTCCAGTTGATCCCTTCTTCGCGAAGGAGGATGATGAGGAGAATGACGGCGAGATTGCCGAGAGCAGCGAACAGATCCTGTGTTACACTTCTCCCCGCCTTCCAAGCGCGGAAGGCCTTGAGAGAATAGCGGTAGGCGTCAATGGCAAACCAGCCGGCAATCAGAAGAGCAAGGGCCTTGACGGCGATAAACGGGGCATTGATGAGGAGCAACCCTAAGCCGAAAGTGATGGCGCCACCGATCCAGGCTGATCGCTGCGCGGCCGGGCTGGACCGCCGGAATCCGTGGAAGAGCTCCAGGCAAGCGGTGAGAACCAGCAACACGCCAACGTCCGGGCCGGGCTCTTCACCTGATGACTGCATCGGCGTGAGCAACGCGAGCACACCGAGAACGATCGCTGTGGCCGCCAACCCGCGCTGCTGCCGTCGCTCATTGGTCTCGCCGGGCTTCATCGATGCGTTTCCATTTGAATCCCCATGAAGTTGCGATCGCTCTGAATCGTTCCGGAGCAAACCCTTCGCTAATATTCCAGAAACTTGAACGAGACCATCACCTGCACCGACACCACCATGTCATCGTACTTGTCCATGTACAACCATTTTGCCTCCCCGCCCAGGGACCACTTATCGCTCAGCGGACGCATATAGGAGACGGCTGCCATCGCAGCTCCACTCAACGAGCCGGTCGATGCGGTCGAGCCGAACGCTTCTGAAGAAGTGGTCTCAAAGGCGCCGCCCCCTCCCACATAGACGTCCACATTGTCAAGCGGCGACATGGAGAAGACCAGAAGCCATGGTGTTGCATTGAGGGTGATGTTGACGTCTGTCTTCCCGAAAGCAGTTTGCAGACCCTCCTGCTTCACCGTGTAGACATGTGTCCGTGCGATTTCCACTCCCATACGAAGGAGATGTTCAGGTTTCCACATGATGCGCAGAGCACCCCCCAACCCCGACTTGGAGAGTCCGGCCGGGCTGATGGTGAACTCCGAGACATTGTGCACGTACCCACCGGAAACATACGCGGTCAGCGAGTAGAGAGTGTCGGAGGTCGCCGACGCCGGGGAACTGTCGGACGGCTGGGCATAAACGGAAACCAGCGAGAGACCAATGGCAGCGAGAAGAGCTATGGTTCGTTTCATGTTATTGTATGTAGTATTGGTAGGCAACAGCCATTGGATAGTTGGTGAGAATACCATCGAACGCTCCCTCCCGGATGTATTGCTCGATGAAGCGCGGATCGTCCATCGTCCACGTGAATGCCCTGCGTCCTTCGGCCTGGAACGCTCTCACCTGATCATTCTGGGTCCCCATGGTCCAGCGTGGCCCCCAGACCCGTGCATTGACCGTGCGCACGTTTTCAGGGGTCAGCTCGCAGAGCGACGGGACGCTCTGGTAATTCGGATACGCCAAAAACTCGTCAAGCACCTCCTGCGTGGGAATGCCGGCACAGATCTCCAGCTCCCGTCCCATGGATGCGGCCTTCTGAAGCGCCTTCTGCGCAATGGGCACGTACGCCGTGATCACGCCGCTTTGTTCCGTCTTTGTGTCCAGCCAGACAAACTTCAGGTTCGTCTGTGTCACCACCGCATCCAGCGCCTCCTCCAGTGTCGGAATCCTCTCCCCGTTGATGAGCCAGACAAACGACTTCAGCTCGGCGAGCGTGTAATCTTCAACCGGACCCACCATCGGCCCCTTCTGCGTGAGGCGGAGGTTCAGACCGCCGTCATGATAGAGAACCGGGACTTTGTCTTTGGTGAGCCGGACGTCTATCTCAATGCCGGTGGACCCGAACCGCTCGGTGATCTTGATGAGCTCCACGGTATTCTCCGATGCCGGGATATGGTCCGAGGTTCTTCCTCCGGCCCTGTGCGCAATGATCTGGAATTTCTTTGTGAGAAGCGATGGGGTGATCGGGCGCTCATAGCGGAACACCACGGGTTGATCCGGCACACCGTTGCCGCTGCCGAAATTCCCGCGGATCCGCAGCGTGCCGGTCCGCGCCGTGTCGCCAACGACGTACCGTCCACCCTCATCGCGCGGTACAATCATCTGCGCGAGCCCCGTTTCGGTGCTGTTCTGATATCGCCAGTATCCTTCGAGAAACACCACCGAATCCAGAAGGCCACCCTTCAACACGAAATATCCGACACTCTTCCCGGTGAACACCGAGAGATAGTCGCCGGCCCACTTCATCACCACCCTGTCTCCGAACATGTCCGCACCCGACTCCAGAAGATACACCCCTTCAAGTTTGGCCTTTGACTGGGCACTCAGCGGATAGGTTTGCGAAAGGAAGCCGCCCTGGGGGAAGCCGGGGATGGGCACGTCGGCCGGGTTCGTACATGAGCTGAACAATAACGCCAGAAGAAGGCTCTGCGCAAAAATCAGCTTTTTCATAAGCGGAACCCCACCTCAAGTTCAGGTATAAAGTAGAACTGATTGATTGTCGGGAACAACAGCCATTCCGGATAGTAGAACTTCAGGAAATTCGCCCGGTACGCCAGACTGACGGTTGTGTTCTTCCAGAGGGGCTGTTCAATGTAGAACGTGAACGAACCGCCGTTGAAGAAATTCTTGTTCGTCGACACCTCAATGTCATCAGCATAACTGGTGACCGCTGTGACAATGTTGGCCTCGGCCTTCACCGAGAGGGCAACTTTGCCGAAATCGTACCCTACGGTCAGGTTCGGGTAGTTGATCCAACCGTGCGCGGTGTTGTTGAAGCCGAACTGCTTCAACTTGCCGAACCAGTAAGCCAGGTCATATCCCACGGAGAGATGCAGCCGTTCGTGGGGCGAGTAGACCCACTTCCCACCCAGCAACAGATGGTTCGTGATGATCAGGGTGTTGATTCTTCCATTGAGAATGAAATTCTCCGGAAGACCGTAATGCGCCTCCAGCGTGAAGAGCGGCCAGCGGATGCTTGCCGCCTCTTCAACTACGTCCTCGGGTATTCTCGAGAAACTCACCGCAAACTCTGTTTTGAACTGCTTCGGGGTAATCGACAGGGGGTAGTGGAGAGTTCCCGGGGTTGTCCCGAGAGTCTGCGCGGCCGCGGAGTGCACTATCAGCATTGAACAGATGCTGAGAACGGCACCGGCCTTACATAGCGGTTTCGAATGTACCATACGTGTTTGTCCGTTGTTGTTCATCGCACCAAAGACCGCGTCAGGGCTCTGCGCTCGAAATGCACAGCGTGTAACGCCCCTTTGAACCGATTCTGGTTGCCACATTCTGAAAACGTCTGACTACACAGTCACTGCAGGCTTGCCCCGGGCTTCTGAAGTCTGAAAAGTGGAACAGCGTGATCGTCGAGGGTATGGCCACGGGACACCTCTGGGAGAGCCCCCGGGAGACCCTGTCGTATCTGTCTCCGAAACCAATTAACGAATAAACCCCAAGAACTCAAAGGACGAACAAAGATCCGCACTACGTTGAGAAACATCATTGGCTAATGTTCAATTAGCGTGCCACTCTACACAAAAGAAATGGAGCGCCTGGAAATCACTATGAAACAATGAGTTATGAAGAATGACAAAAATTCATGCCCACTCAAAGGAGGGCCGGGAAATGATGATATATCGTCCAAAGACGCTATATCGTCATTTCATGCGCCTTGTGGCTGTACCGGGTTTCTTCATTTTCGATATGTTCCGCCTATCCGGGGTTGTTGAGTCGAGTTCAGTGATGACTAAGGTTTCACGTCCAATCACTAACGCGCCTCCGATTCACGGGGAAGCGGCCTCTGTACGAAACAGCCGGCGGCGATCGCTCTCAAAATGATACAGCTTTGCGACCTCAATCCGCTTGGCCAGGGAACTGAACATGGCCACTCCCACGAGCATGCCGATCAGCGGACCCACCCAATAGATCCACCATCCCTGCCATTGCCCGGAGATGATTGCCGGACCGAGGCTGCGGGCGGGATTCGTGCTGGTTCCCGATAGAGGCGATTCGATATACACCATAAACGCGTACAGAAACGGAAACAATGCAGGGGTAAACGGACGCAATGGCCGAAATCCAAGGAAGATACACAATCCGGCGATCAGCCCGAATGTCGTGATCACTTCTCCCATCAACACCGCTGCGGTGGTGTATCCTTCACCCGGCAGTGTTGCCCCGAACGCTACGCTCCCTCCCATCGACCCAAAAAGTAGGAGCGGCAGTGATCCGATAGTCGCCCCGGTCAGCTGCGCGAGGACATAACCAAGAGCAGTCGGTGACTTGAGCTTGCCCATCATCCAGAATCCAAGTGTAACGACCGGGTTAATGTGCGCCCCGCTCTCTTTTCCCACGGGCGAGAGAGCAATCAGCGCACCCGTCGTGCCGAACAGGAAACCGGTGATCAAGCGTCGCAGCCCCTCACTCGGTATCGCGCTTGCACCGGGGCTGCCGGCTCCAAACATGAGGATCACAATTGTCAGGCCGACAAGCACCAAAAGAGCCGTCCCCACAAGCTCTGAAAGGTATGTCTGCCAGGGAATCGGCAAAACCTGCTTTTCGTTGTTCATGTGTGAACCCTCGAGTGATCTCCGCTCACGCCGCGTAATGAGGCGCGCAAGCCACTTTCGCTCCGCGCGGGCCGGGGATTACCCACGCGCATCGGGCTCCGGAATGCCTTCCCGTTTGGCGGTTCCCGGCTTCCTGGGCTCCACAGTGAGTGCCTTCATACGTACATCTCCTGTCGTCGCACATCGTCTGTTGCCAGCTTCCGTTTGAGCTTCGCCATTTCTTACGCCTCAGGCGAACCGATTCTTGACTTCGCGCCGTGATAATCTGCAGGCGCGTCCGACGGCGAGACCAGCGCGAAGACGTGGTAGGTCCACGGCGGCATGTCAAGATACAGACCGCGTGAGGCAAGCTCGCTCCCATCGCGATCGTGGCTGGCCGCACCCATCAGGTCGTTGAACCGTACCGTTGGACCGTTGAAATCCGAGATGGGAAGAGGGACGTAGCACTGGCTCTGGTTCTCTGCGTAGTTCACGGTAATCAGCCACCGGAGGCCGTCGGGACCCTCCCAGAATGAGGTGATGAAGCAATCCGATGTCCAGTTCCCTTCCCACGCCGGCGCACATTCAAGCAGGTGCCACTGCCCCTCCCGGACAATGGGCTGTGAGATCAGCTCGAGGAGGCGGTCGTAGAACAGCTTGAGCGAACCGTCCGACTGCTCAAGCGGTGCGCGAACCAGGTGGGGCGAGATGCGCTTCTTCCGGCCGGTGAACTGGCCATGGTGGAAGAACCGCAGCCCCGGAGAAAGAAATGTTATGACTGCCGAAGCCTCATGCATACCCCGGGGAAATGTCGCAGCAGCCCTTGGCTCGTCGTGGTTTTCCAGAAACCTGGCGAGCTTGTTCTGGTAATCGAGACCTGCATGAAAATGCTCCCGCACCGGTCGTGCATGCCCTTCCCGCAGGCGATCGTAGAGCCGCTTGTCGTAAGCATAATCGAAACCCTCCTGCATCATCCTCCATTCCATGTCCCAGTAGACCTCGGCCATGAAGCAAAACTCCGGGATCCGCTCCCTGACCCGTCCGATTGCCATCGACCAGAACGGTTGTGGCAGGCGGCCCCATGTCCGCTCGAAGACATCCGGCAGGACAAGCATGGCCATATCACAGCGCACACCGTCACACTGCGCGGCGATCTTCAGAAGTTCTCCGGCCATTGCTTCCTGCGTGGCTGGATTGCTGTAATCCAGTTGCAGCGTGTCCGGCCAGCCCGCAAAGTACGGATCACGCCCGTATGCCAGAATTCGATCCCCGTTATTACGCCTTGCCAGCGTGTAGTTTGCCGGCGCACGGGCAAGGTCTTCTTCGGTTCCAGGGATGTAGTATTCGGGGTGATTCTCTACCCATGGGTGATCCGGGCCTGTGTGGTTGGGAACAAAATCCAGCATGAGCTTCATCCCTCGCCTCCGGAGACGCTCACGGAGGCGGGCGAGCGCCGCCTCACCCCCCAGGTCCGGGTGAACATTGTAGCCGGTGATCGCGAAACCGGAGCCGGCGATATCCGCCTCGCGCAAATCCGGCAGCGTTTCCTGGAACTCTCTCCGCCACTCGGCGTTGCCACGCGACGCGCGTCGTCCGGCCTCCCCCGTGGACCACACACTCAGAAACCAGATCCAGTCAAATCCCATGTCGGCCAGGCGATCCAGGTCGGCATCAGGGATGTCATCCAGCGTGGCAGGGCGGCCCAGTGGTTGTGACAATTCCGTCAGCCAGACGCGTGTGTTGATCTGATACAGCGACGGATACAGTGGTCTCACCATAATGTCCTCCTGAGCCGCGATCTGCGTCTTTGCTTTCGCGCTTCGGCCGTTCGCCGACAGTATCCACGAAACCCTCAATCTTCCCCTGCCAAGTGACGCCGGAGATGCCGTTGGCACTACCAGGCCCCTTCCATCCGCCTTCGAGAAGTTGCCCTGAATTCGCGGACCTGCCAGCGCGTACGATGTAGCCAATACCACGTCGAATGTGGCGCCGTCACAAA
>Ga0315273_10010418_pt1 | contig 11851 bp, 15 predicted proteins | sample YL17G02_0_MG_FD_205753 | JGI IMG/M metagenome (GOLD analysis project Ga0315273, IMG submission 205753) | Sediment microbial communities from Yellowstone Lake, YNP, Wyoming, USA - YL17G02_0 | ecosystem: Environmental > Aquatic > Freshwater > Lake > Sediment | place: USA: Wyoming | collected... | reverse complement strand
TTCGAGAAGTTGTAGGTTTGTGATTTTCATATTAAGAAACGCTGCTAGGCATGACTGGCATCCACCGCCCGCTTCCACCGGCGGCCAGCGAGTCGTACACAAATTCGAGAATTCCGCTGCTGAATATCTGCACATCCTGGGTGGTTTGATCGGCATGCAATCGGATTTTCTTGGCGGCATCACTGGTCGCGCACTCCGTCAGAAATTCCAAGCCGTAGGTGCCGTTGCACCAGCCGCATTCGACGAATATGTGTCGGCCATCCGAACCATACGCCATCCCGGTGACGCTCATGTTATGGGGATTGCCATCGCTCCACTTGAGCCGGAAATAAGTCCCAGTCGCTGGGATTGCTAGGTTGTTGACGGTGGGTGTTGAGTTCCAAGTAACCGTTATTTCTACGACTGGAGTTGCGAAGGTGCTAGCCGCGGCCGGAGCCGCCCACACGGGAATTCCCCCACTCAGGGTCAGAACGTAACCGTTAGTTGTCGCGGCTCGCCTGTTCCAGGTATTGGTTGTCGACCCGTAGAGCAGATCGCCAGTCGTCACGCCGGTCTGGCCGGTCCCGCCATAAAGTGCGCCAACAGCGGACCCCATCCATGTTCCAGCGGTGACTTGGCCACTCACATTGATCGATAGCGCATTGTTCCACACGTTCAGCGTCTTGATGATCAGATCTTCGGTCTGGAGGTTGGGCGCGATTTTCAGCCAAAGTTTCGAGCCGTCCCAATATCGTTCTAAGGTTACGTCGGTTGCCGCGTTTCCCGGTCCCCACGACATCTTTCCGGCCGCATCCAGGCTATATCGGCTATACGCGTCGTCCGACACCAGGGAGGAAAGCGCCAGGTCAGTCGAGTTGGGCCGGAGAATCCGTTGGGCGCCGAGCACGTCAGGATGTTCGTAACTTTTCATCAGCCAAGCACGAGGACCCGGAATTCCTCGTTATTGTTCGGTGCATTGCCAAAGTGAATATGGATGTAACTGGTATCCTCTGAGTTCGAATTACTGCCGCGGTGGACATCGCACAAAATGGTCTGATGCGTGGTATCGGCGGACCCGGCTTCGTCCTTGGTCCGAAAGACCTGGACCAACACGTCCTCGGTCCCCAGGCTGTGTTGCATATTCTGGTAACCCGAAGCATTGTATTGTGTGCCCGTGAACGTGCCTGCGTACCGTCGGGAATAGGTTCCAGCGGCCACGGATACCAGGTTTTTGGAGGCATCGGTGGCGACCAACAGGCTAGCGGTCAAGGTGTCGAGATTTACACCGCCGTAATGTGTGCATTTGCCATCGCTGGTAATTGTCAATTTTGATGCGCCAGCGGAATAAGGATCTCCCCCGGCCGCGTTTGATATCTTAAATTCTAAAGCGCCCCAAGCCACTGCATCGACGACCAAGCCCCAGTTTCGTCCGGATCCCGCACCGCTGCCCATCTTCAATTGCGGGAAGTAACCGTTTCCATCGAGCCAAATGCCATAGCCACTAGCGGCGGTCCGAACATATAAAGGATGGTTCCCGTCCGCGCTGTTTCCTAAACCCAAACGTGTAAACGACGGCGTGGCTGTCGTTCGTATGTCCTGGATTGTGTTGAGCGCCAGGGCCGAGAAAGTGAGGCTTGTTCCCGGCGTGATTTCCTCGACCGCTCCCGTGCTGCCCGTGGTGCGGCCCAACAGTCTGGCGGTGGACATTTGCATGTCACCAATACCCAATCCAGCCCAAGTCAGATTACCACTGTTGTCGTTATGTAAATGACCATGAACATGACTCGAAGGCCAGACATAGGCCAAGTTCTTGAGTTTTGTTATGTCCCCGGTACTGCTGATAGAGAAAACCGTTCCGATGGTGAGGGGGTCTGAAGCATGCGCCGCCACACCCAAACCCAATCTGAGCATCTGCCCCGTTCCATCCACCAGCAAGTTATTATCACCTGCATCCGAATCCCCGCCAACATGGCATCCACCATTGATCGAAAGTGCGGACACTGGGGTCAGCGTTGCGATGCCAACTTTGCCATAGTTATCGATTATCATCGGTGTTCGCAGCGTTGTCCCATTGTATTGATTAAAATAGAACAAACCGTAGTCACTAGCACCTTTTGAAGTGATGTTGGCTACCCCTGCACCGTATCCCAGAGTGACATATTGGGTCAATCCACCACCCGGCGACCGTGCAACCTGAATTCCGGCCATTTGATCTCCACTGTCACCATTTGGCGGCACAACAAATAATCGCGCACCTGCAGTCGTTGTTCCGATGCTGACGTTGCCGGTGGACTTGACGGCGAAGATTGTGCCAATCGTCAACGGATCAGACCCATCCGCCGCCACCCCCAATCCTAACCGAGCGAACTGTGGCACCGCGCCGGTGTGGATATCCTGGATCGTGTTCAGGACCTGACCGGTGAATGTGAAATTTGTTGCATTCCGCGTGATCTCCTCGACGGCGCCCGTGCTCGCCGTGGTGCGCCCCAGCAACCGATCAGTGTTCATCGACATCTTGGTGATACCGAGTGTCGGAATGTCCCCCACATACAGACTGTCCCAGGTCGGAACGCCGCTGCTGACCTGCATCAAGAATGTCCGGTTCCCGCTTGTGTTATTCGACACAAAGGCCAGAGTGCTCGTGGCGTTGGCGTATAGCAGGCTATTGGCGGTATAAGCTGCGCTTTGTGCTACGTGATAGGTATTCCCTACTCGAACCAGTCCGTTGCCGGCGATCGCGCTGGTGGAGGCCCCAATCTGAAACCAGACCAGCACCGTCGTATTGAGGGTAATTGGATCGGCGGTCATCAGCAGCCACTCCGTGCCCTTGTAATTCGTGCCGTCCGTGATCACTGTCCATAATCCATTCACCACTTCGGCTGACGTATCGCAATCCGCCGAACGTTGCATCACCCATGGGCTGCCAGCGCTTCCAAGGTTGGATATGGCGTAAATGCCGTTGTCCTGACCCGCGGTTTGCGCCACCACCAAAACCCGATCGTTAACGGCGAGATTTGTAATTCCATCGATGCCAGCGGTATTAATCGAGCCGTTGGCGTTGGCGGTGAGTGTGTTGCTCGAGCGCGTGGCGGCTAGGACGGTGGTGGCGACGACTCGGCACGCTTCCCGGCGCGACACCAGACCCGCCACATAGTTGCGCATGAACAGGTAAGGGACCCCGTCCAGGTCCGCCGACGGATCGCTGAATTGCAACCGCCCATTGGCATCCCGGAGCGCAACGGTATTCGCATCATTGACGGCGGACGAATGGCGCCCGTCCAGCATGTCCGCGTCCAGGTAGGTAACCTTAGCCGAGCCCGAGATCACCGCAAACGGCGCGCTTGTGCTGCGACTGAATGTCCATAAACCGCTGATCGTCTCCGTCAGGTCTTGCCGCGGTATATACTGGTATTTGGCGGCATCGGGCGTGGCGGTCTGCTCCATCACGTACCGGATGCGACGCGAGCCGCCCTGGGAATCGAAGTAGAGCATGCCATCCAGCGGGCTCGAGAAGCTCGATGCGCGATTCTCGAGCCGGAGGTTAAGCAACTGATTCCGGTTCAGGTCAAGGTCGGAGTATGAAAAGTGTCCCATAACGTCACTTCACTTTACAGACGCCTGTTTCCGCCGAATTAAATTTCAACATCAGACTGTCATCATCGATATGCGCGATCTCCACCAGCGCCTCCTTATCCGCGATCCATACGGTGATCCCCGCCGGCCGATACCCGCGCCGATGGTTCACCAGCCACGTCCGTTCAGGCACAACCTGCCGGTGCTCGTAACCCGGATCCGTCTGGGCCGGTTGGCCGTTAGGGTCGTAGATGATCATTAGTGGTACTCGATTCCGCTGATGAGATACTCGATGGCATCCGTCCGGCTGGCGTCGCCCTCGATGGCCTGGCCGGCTTCGATCGCATATTCGCCAAGGTCCTGCGCGTATTGGCCGGCGCGTAATTTCAGGTCCATGCCGGCGATCCGGCGCGGATTACCCGCATTCACGTACAGATTCAGCGTCACATCCATTCCGGACACGTTCACCAGACTGATGGTCTTGACCACCGTCCGGGTCCGCGTCGGGCACAGATACAATTGACCGCGCACCATTGGCAGGATACCGATGCCCAGCAATTTGTAGACGCCTTCCACTTAGAAGCGCCTTTCCTTGATATCGAACTTCATAATTTCACCTGTTTGATATCCGCGGCCACCGACGGGGTTTGCTTGGCCTCGAGGTGCAGGTTGAGCACGTCCCGGATTTCCCGAGCCAGCGCGGCGGTGATACCGGGAATTTCGCTGATGGCCTCCTTGCCCGCCTGAATGCCCTTCACCAACTGCATACCTACGCCCCCGATGGCCAGCGGGGGATAGACCACTTGGGCAATCTTCCAAACCACGCCCGCCAAGACGGACAGCACGACCAGCGCAATGAGCGCGTAAACCATCAGCCAGAAACGGTGAATCCAATCGGCCAGGGACGCTCCCAGGCTGGCATTGGCGGCCTCGAGGGCCAGCGCCCTCGACTTGGCCGCGCTTAGCGCCTCTTCGCGCGCCTGGAGGGCAGCGCGGGCGTCGTCGAGGGCTTTACGCGCGGATTGAGACTCGCCCAGTTGGATTTGCAGGGCCGCCTCGGCCCAGGCCCGAGCTTGCAGGTTGGTACTGTTCATCGACATCAGCCAGTCGGCGATGGGCAGGGACACCTGCGGGGTCCCCAGCAGCCCCTCGTTGGCGCGGGCCAGATCGTAGGCGATGAAGCAGTTTCGAGCATAGAGATGGTTGGTGTCATGCGCCGGCAACGCCAGGGATTCAACGATACCCGAGTTGTTCTCGCGCGCCTGCTCTTGGGCGCCATCCGTCGCGCGATCGAGGGTCTGGGCCGCCTTATCGGCCTTGACCTCGGCTTTGGTGACGAGGGCTGCGGCTTTCTGGTTCTGGGCGCGATTCGGCGAGAAGAGGGAACAGCCGGTGAATGGCAGCACACCACAAACCACAACCAGAACACAGCAGTTGGCTCGTAGAATTGTGCGCATGTTGACTTTGGTTATGGCCTGTTCGCTGGTAGATCAATGTGAGTTTTAACCATGACTTTTAGTTCCACCGCCAGGTTATTCAACGTATCCAACTTGGAAGCCAGTTCTCCCACCTTGACATACAACAATGACGATTCAGCTTTAACGCGTGTTTCCATGGCGACCGCGTCACTTGCGGTAAAACGTGGACCGATATTCTTCCACTCGTCAATTGCGATGACTTTGTATGTTACCCATGACCCCCACGGAATAAGGGCGGCGAGGACAATTGGTAGTGAAATTTGGGCTAATTTCACAATGGTAGTAGCTATTGCGAAATCCGTGACGCTCCCAGTGACCTCTGACTTGGTCTGTGGTTGCTCATTCATAATTGGACCATTCGGTCAACGCCTCCAGGTGATCCGCGGCATTTGTCCCTGCACGCCCAGGATCTTGTCGATCTGAATCTGGATTTCTATTTCACCGGCGCGTTCCTGCGCATTGGCCTTTTCGGCCTGGCCATCCATCCGCAGCCAATCGGCATAGGCGGCTTTGATCAGGTAGGTATCAAACCGGTCCGGGATAGGCACGACCTGCCACTTGACTGCCGTGGTCACGGGGCTCTCGCCGGCCGCGGTGGTCGTCAAACACTTGTAGATATTGCCGATCTGACCGACCTGGAAATAGACCTGTTCATCCGCGGCATAGATTGCCGTGGCGTCCCAGACATTGCCATGCAGGCTCGATGGCACCGCCATGAACTTGAGCCAGACAAAGGTTCCCGACCATACACAAAGGCCAAGATCGTTCAATTCCCATTCGATTTCCTTTTCGTTGCGGTTCACCCGTGGATCTCGCGCATAGGCAGCCACCGGCAATCCGATCGGCGTCTTGCCGGTCTGATCAAAAGCAACGGAACGGATGAACGGAACCAGCCGGCCCCAGCGCGCATTGGCTCCCACGGCGTTAGGCGTCAAGGTGCCGCTCGCGGTGTGGGCCGTGTGGCATTCGTAGACCTCGCCGGTGACCGCGTAATACCGCTGGGCCCCGGCGGCATAGGTCGTGCCTGTGACCCAGGCATCGCCGCTATAGGCGGTCGCGCATTCAGCCCAGTAAGCGGACTTTACCCCGTTCACGTCCGCCGGCGTTACCGCGAGCGAGCTGAGCAGGCACAGGTAATACTTCTGCGTGGGCGGATAATAAACCTCCTCGAGCAAGTTGTAGGTGATTGCCGCTGACCAATCAGCCCGAAAGAAGCGTTTCTCGGTCTGGACCAATTCCGGCCATGTTTCCCGATGCCAAACCCCGAGCAACCGCGAGCGCAGGAAAACCTGCAACTTCGCGAATTCCTCCGCGCTCAGTTCATCGAGGGTAACGCCCAAAAGACCGGCGAGCGAGCCCAAAACCTTCGAGTAATGCACATTGGTCATGAGCCATATCCAATCATTGTTTTGGTGCCGTGACAGCGCACCTTTACTTCAGGGTTGTCACGCTCGAAGAGTCGTTTGAAGGTTTTGTCCTTGAACACCTGCGGCCCCTCGCGAATCCGCCACCATAGATGCACCAGCGGGTCCAGTTGCATCCGGAGCCGGCCCAGGCCATTCATCGCCCGCGCTTCTGGCATGGCTTTCGCCACCTGGCGCTGCGCAATGGCGGCTTTGACCCGTTCCATCTCCCAACCCCGTCGCAACTCGCTCACGAGGTCCTTCATCTCGCTATCGGAAATTCCGTTGAATTGAAATACCATAGGGTTTCAATCTACTTGCGCCACCCCCAGAGTCTTGGCCCGGCCTGCAAGGCTTTGGCCGACCGCAGGTCACCAAAACATCACGCACACGCCGTCCGCGGCGGTGGCGACATCCAGGTAAAACTGGTTGAGATTGAGCTTTTGCCCAACCGGCGCCGTGATGGTCAGCGTTGCCCCGATGCCGATGGCCACGAACTGGGCATCGTCAGTGGCCTGGACTCCCAAATACACAATACCCGTGTTGGCGGTTCGGGCCGCCTTGTTCCCTACGAATATGGCTTGCGTGAATGGCAGCGAGGTTGCGCTGACGAGTTCGGGCGTCCCCGTAGCCGCCACCGTTTTGATCAGGGAATACGGAGTTGCGAATGGCAACTTGGCGATCTCGGATCGAATTGTTACTGCACCCATAATTTCCTTTGATAAAGCCGGAGACCTGACGGCCTCCGGCCGTGTGGTTGTACCGATTACGGGAGCATCAACTTATTGAAGTCCACCAGGCACAGGTAAATCTCGCAGGCCCCGGCGCTCAGCACGTTCAGGTTGTTGGTGGTGGCGGTGAACACCACATCCACCGTGTCGGCCGTGGCGCCGACGATTACAAACGGACACGTAGTCGCCGTGTTGATAGCATACCACGTGCCGGCCACCGCCTTCATGTCCGCACTGGCCAGGTAGCGAGCCACCCCGTTGCCATCCCCGACCGTAATAGCCAACGTCGCGCAACCCACAAACGCGGTCTTGACCCGCACTGCTACTCGAAAGCAACCCAGATTCGCCAAATTAGCCGATAGCGGAATGGCTAACGCGAGAGCGCCCGTGGTGGCAAAATCCGCAAAGGTGATATCGACCCGGTGGGTGAATCCCCCATTAGCGGCCATTTCTTCATAACTGAACAGAGTAGTTACCATAGAATATTTTTGTTGAAGTTGTTGTGCGGGCGCGAGCCATCTCGCGCCCAATTTGATCCATCACGGTTTACGGATAGAACTTGCCGAGGCCCTTCGGGTTATCCACCTGGAGACCCATCACCGCCTCGATGAGGATGCGCGGGCCGCCGCCGAGATCCGGCAGTTTCTCGACTGCCGGCGGTTTGTTCGACCGCAATCTTACCCGGTTCATGTCGACCAACAGGCCGGCATCGAGTTTGGCGGCCGTGGTCCAACCGATGAACGGACACGACATAAGTTCGATCGTGCCGTAATCGCCCTCGAATATGGCCGTGGTGGCGGTGACTTTGGTGTCGCTTTCACTCGCCGTAAACATGCGCGCAATGCGCGGCGTGTTGGTGCTCGCGAACTGGCCGAAACGGGTGAAGTCGGTAAACGCCCGGCGCAACGTCGATCCGCAAAACAGTACGTAATCCCCCGCCATCCCGCAATTGTCGTAGATGGCCTTCAGCAGAGTTTGAATGTCCGTCTCGACCAAGGTGGCCGCCGAGGTGGCCGTGACCTGGCCCGAAGCTGGACAAAATGCCGCCGGCGTCGGCAGATATGCCGGCTGTGAGCCGGTTACTGTCGCCCAACTCAGCATCCCTCGAGTCTGATGCGGGAGAATACCACTGTCGTCCTGGGCCGCATTAGCGCTCAGAAACGCCGATTCCATATCGCGTTTGATCTCCACTAGTTTCTTCTGGATGGCGATGGCCAGTTCCTTTTTCCCGCCGGGAACGACGTTCACGTCATTCGCCAGTCGCGAAACCTTGGCGGTGCGCCGGAAGATCTGCACGTGGTTATAGAGTTTCTGCCGGCCTTCCGCGGCATTCTCGAAGTTCAGAACGTCCTGGCCATCCACCGTGCCCGTGGTTTTGGGATCGGCATATACGTCCGCTTCCCATTGCATGAGTGTGTTGGTAGGTTCCGGTCCCTTTTCGACGGCGGACATAAACGGCGTGTCCCGCACGTCGAGTATGGCGATAAAGTCCGCTAAATCTTCGCGAACGCCGACTTGGCGGGTTTCAGTTAATCCTGGCATGATTCTGCCTTTCTCTCAAACTGCGTTTTACAGCTCGCGTTCCAGGTAGGCGGTTATGGCTTTGGGATCGCCCTTGCGCGCCGCATTCGCGAGCGCATTGCGTTGGGCGTTCCCCTTGCCGTCACGCGGCACTGCCTGTCCACTGGCTCGAACGGGTGTTTTGGGCGGAAGCGATGTCGGCGGTGCGCTGGTCGGACCTTTGGCCTTGGCGATGGCTTGGAGTTGTTTCAGACCCAAGAGATACGTGCCGGCCACGATCCGCCAATGCGGCAGACGCTTGATCTCCGGCATGGTCTTGAGCACTTTCTGGGCGAGATCGTAATCCTCCGAAGCGCGATCCTTCCAAAAGGGAAAGATCTGCTCGGCTTGGACATTGAACTTCGTCTCTTCCGTCTTGAATTGAGCGGCCGTCTCGGCATCCTTGGCGAGTTCCTGGCGCCGTTGCGGCATCCATTGCCCTACCAATTCGATCAATTCGTCTCGACGCAACTCGAGCCCGTCATTATCGAGCCCCTGCGCCTGGGCGTATCTTTCCACCGCCGCTTGCTGCGCCGCGCTGGCTTTGCCCTTGAGATAATACGGAATCGACTGGATCAACGTCCGGGCACTGGCTTCGATATCGTTGAGTGCTTGAGCGGATAAATTCGCCAGACCGGTGCTAGGCACCTGGTTCTTCGGTGGCGCGCCGGATTGCTCGAGCCGCTCTTCGAGCGACTGAGCGCGTTGCCGTTCGCTTTCGAGTTCATCCTCGGCTGTGCGCAACCGTTTCGTCAGCTTGTCAACTTTGCGTTGAACACTCGCTGACCATCCTTTCCGCTCTTCCACTTCGTCTTGCCCTTCGCCCTCTGCCCCTTGCTCTTGCCCTTGCTCTTGCCCTTCGCTCTCGGCCACTTGGTCTTCACCTTCCGTCCTCCGTCCTCCGTCCTCCGTCCTCTGCCCTTCCCCTTCTTGCCCCGGTTCCGGCGATGGAGCTGTTTGCTCGCCGGATTCGTTTCCCAAGATGCCTTCCATGATATCCGCCAAATTGGGAGCCTTTGACGGTGGATTCGTGGCCTGACCGGAACCGGTCGGCTGCGCGGGCTTAGCGGGCGCCGTGGACCCAACTGGAGCTGTGATCTGCTGACTCATAAGCGATCTCCGAATAATTTCGTCATTCGGAGATCACCTAAGCCTTTTCCTCAATCTTGCCTAGCGGATATTGTGCGATCTGTACGCATTGGGACCGATTGGGACCGATTGGGACACTTTTTTATCATGCCATCTCCTGAAAACTCCATCACCTTCCTCACCTTTCGACGCGCTTCCCGCTCCGAATCTGACTCGAAAATGACCGTTTCGCGCACGTCCCGTTCCTCGTCAATCACCACAATCCGGCGCATGATCCGGCCCGGATACCGCTCCGGCGCGATCGCCGCCAGCCTCTCTCGCCTCTCCCGATCCAATTTCCACCGCGCCCACGCCATCATCTGTCCGCGTTTACGGGCAACTGCGATTCTATGTCTCTCTCGGTAAGTCATTTATGATCCCCAGGCATCCGATCAGAGTTGCATATCTGCTTGTTCGGTGAACGGCGTTTGTTCCAGTAGTAGGCCGCGAGTGCATACGGTTTGGCTCTCGGCCCGCGAGCTTTGCACACTGCACACTCTATCCATCCCTCTGAATCGTCGTCCTCTTTGACCTTCCAAAGACCATCGAGACCGCAAAACGGGCACGGAAGCAACACCGAACCAGCCGGTCCAGCCAATGACGCCTTCGCGTCCGGGTTGCAGGTTGAGTCTGGGGAGGGCGTCATGGCTGACCTTTTGCGTTCGGCGACTTGGTTTTGTCCGGGTCTGGCCGGTAGTGGTCACGGATGATGAAATACGGCCACCAACGACATTCGTGACACATCACCCCGTAATAGGGCCGATTGTGGATGCAGGTTGTGCAGGTCGGGGCCGTCGCCGAACAAGGCGCTGGAGCACAACTGCCGCCCTGCGTCTCCGCCTCGATTGGTTTTGGTTCATTCATGGTTTTGAGTGCCGGCCACGCTCGCCGTCGGGCGGCAGTGGCTCAGCTTGGTCGTTCTCTGCCTCGCCCCTCGTGAGTCCGAGCGTGTCTTGCGAGACTTTGGCAGCGCACAGTTTCACGAAGGCCGCGCTGCGTTCGATTCCCACCGCCCCGAAGCCGTTCAGTTTTGCGGCTTCGAGTGTTGTTCCGCTCCCCGCGAACGGGTCGAGGATTCTTCCGGTTTTCTTCGGCACTACACCGACGATGTAGCTAATGAGTCCGACCGGCTTTTCCGTCGGGTGTTCTCCGCCCTTCGGCTTGCCGCCGCGCCATGTGTTGTAGCAGTTGTGGTGCGCTGGAGGGTTTGGCTGGCCTTTGGTCAGCACGGCGACCCATTCGTGATTGTTGCGCCAGAAGCTACCGAGCGCGCCGTGCTTGTCCTTGTCCCACACGATGACCGAGCGCAGCGACCAGCCGACACTCTCCCACGATGTCACGAGGTTGGTGTATTGCCGCCAGTCAGTGAAGACGTAGGCATGGCCTCCGGTTATCACGACCCGCAGGCACTCACGCGCTATCTGGCGCATCCATCGGATGTAGGTATCGCTGCCCATGTTGTCGCCCAAGAACCATTCGTCACGGTCACGCCCGCCACGATTCGGGTCTATGCAGCACAGCGTATTGTTGCGCGCCGCTGCCTGCATCCGACCGCCACTTGAGTAGGGCGGATCAGTCACTACTGCGTCGAAGCTGTCAGCATCGAGCTTCACGATTTCATCCAGGCAATCGCCGTGGATTATTTCGATGACGCCACTTGAATCCGACGGCAGAGAACAAGGCGCTGCTGCCAATGACGCCATCGCGTCTAGCGTGAAATCGGGAGTCTCGGTGGGCGTCATGGCAGAGCTTTTTCGTTAGGCGACTCGGCCATGAATTTGTCGCGCTGCTTTTTGATGGCGGCCCTGAAGATGACCTCCATACTTGGAGGCAGGCGATAGTCTCTTTTTACCAGCAAATCCCGAGCGATAAGTTTTGCGATAAAACAGCTTCCAACGCGATAGTATCTTCGCCATTGACTTTCTGGTATTTTTTTGATTTCGGCGGGTGACATGTTTGTACCACAAGCACAGCCGATGATGAATAGTTCATGTTCCGT
>Ga0315273_10010417_pt1 | contig 11851 bp, 10 predicted proteins | sample YL17G02_0_MG_FD_205753 | JGI IMG/M metagenome (GOLD analysis project Ga0315273, IMG submission 205753) | Sediment microbial communities from Yellowstone Lake, YNP, Wyoming, USA - YL17G02_0 | ecosystem: Environmental > Aquatic > Freshwater > Lake > Sediment | place: USA: Wyoming | collected... | reverse complement strand
CAGCCTCCGCTCGACGACGCCGTCGACGCCGAGCTCAGCGAGTGGATCGAGCGCAAGAAGGCCTCCTTCCCGGACTCGAACGTATGAGCGATCCACGGGCAACCGGCCGCTGCCTCTGCGGCGCCGTCCGGTACGAGGTGCGCGGGCCAGTACGCAACGTCGTGAACTGCCACTGCGACGAGTGCAAGCGCTGGAACGGAAGTGTCGGTGCGTACGCTGCAACACGCGCGTCCGACCTCGACGTCTCGAGCACCGCTCTGCGCTGGATCGAGAGCCCGGACAGCGACCGCCACGCGCGACGAGGCTTCTGTGGCGAGTGCGGCTCGAGCCTCTTCTGGCACGCGCGGGACGGCGACTCGATCTCGATCGCCGCCGGGACTCTCGATCGCCCGACCGAGCTTCATACCGTCGGCCATTGGTACACCCACCAGGCGGGTGACTACTACGAGCTCGCCGCCGACGGGCTCCCACGCGACGATGATCGCGTCACAGCGGTGGCGCGATGAGCGGTGCTACGACGAGCGACAGGGTCGCCGAGCTCCTCGCGCACCCGCGCTACGAGGTGCTCCCGTTCGGCAGCGTGGAGGAGGCTGTTCTGGAGCACGTTCCGGTGGATGTGACACTCACCGTGACTGTCTCGCCCCGGAAGGGCATCGAGCACACGCTGGACGTCACCGAGCGCTTGACGAGGCACGGGTACTCCGTCGTCCCTCATCTCTCGGCTCGACTCGTGCGAGACCGCGTCCACCTCGCCGAGATCGTCGCGCGGGTGGACGAGATCGGCGCGCACGACGTGTTCATCGTGGCCGGAGACGCCGACGAGCCAGCGGGCGAGTACGCCGGCGCGGCTGCGCTCCTCGAGGCGATCGCCGAGCTCGGTCACCGGTTCGAGAACGTCGGCATCACCGGCTATCCCGAGAGCCATCCGATCATCCCGGATGAGACGACGATCCAGGCGATGTTCGACAAGGCCCGATTCGCGACGTACATCGTCAGCCAGATCTGCTTCGACCCGGGCGTCACGGCGAGCTGGGTCGAGCGAGTCTGGAGTCGTGGTACACGGCTGCCCATCCACGTCGGGATTCCCGGCGCGGTGCCACGAACCAAGCTGATGCGCGTGTCGACGTCGATCGGACTCGGAGCCTCGGCGCGCTTCTTGCGTCGACACAAGTCTTGGTTCGGGCATGCTTTGCGCCCTGGCGGATTCAGCCCCGACCCGCTCATCGCCGGCCTCGAGCCAAGCCTCGCGGACTCCGAGCACAAGATTGCCGGCTTCCATATCTTCACCTTCAACGACCTAGCCGACACGGAGAGCTGGCGGCAGACGCGGCTCGCAGGTCACGCCCTCGGCTCCGGACACGCGAGATGAGAAAGGAACACACATGCCAGTAGAGCTCGACGTCGTTCGCGCGGTGGAGGTGCCCACGCGACTGATCCACGGCCCTGGTGCGCTCGCCCGTCTTCCACAGACCCTGAGTGAGCTCGGCGTCACTCGACCGCTGCTCGTCACCGATCCGGGCGTCTCCGCGGCGGGAATCGCGGAGCGAGCGCTCCGGCACATGGAGAACGCAATCGTCTTCGACGAGGTACGACCGAACCCCGACATCGAGCTCGTCGACCGAGCTGCCGCGCTTTATCGCGACGAAGGGTGCGATGGGCTCGTCGGCCTCGGAGGCGGCTCGTCGATGGACACCGCGAAGTCGATCGGCGTCGTCGCCGAGCACGGGGGATCGATCCTCGACTACGAATACGGCCGAACACCGCTTTCGCGACGCATACCTCCACTCGTCGCGGTACCGACGACGGCGGGAACGGGCAGCGAAGTGACGCTGTGGGCGGTCATCACCGACCACGACCGGAAGATCAAGTTCAACGTCGGTGGCACCCCGCTGATCGGGCCGCATGTCGCGCTGATCGATCCCGAGCTCATGCTCGGCCTCCCTCCCGCAGTGACGGCGGCTACCGGCATGGATGCGCTCTCACACGCGATCGAGTGCTACACGTGCGACTACCACCAGCCCTTCAACGATGCCGTCGCCCTGCAGGCGATCGAGCTGGTGAGGGATTGGCTGCGCCGCGCGGTCGAGAATGGCTCCGATCTCGAAGCGCGAACGAACATGGCGCATGCGGCAACACTCGGCGGGATGGCGTACGGCACGGAGAGCGCCGGCGCCGCGCATGCGATGAGCCAGTCGGCAGGAGGCGTGCACGACTGCCCGCACGGCGCACTCACGGCACGCGTCCTCGGCCCCGTGTGCGAGTTCAATGCGCCGGCCGACCCCGAGCGGTACGCGCGGATCGCCCAAGGCTTGGGAGTCGACATGAGTGGCCTCGCGCCACTCGGGGCGGCGCTCGCCGGAGTCGAAGCGCTCTACCGTCTCACTGAGGACGTCGGCATTCCGACGATGGCGGAGCTTGGTTTCTCGGAGGACGAGATCCCGATGCTCGCCCGGATCGCGTTCGAGGACCCGCAAACGATCGGCAACGCACGTGAGGTGGAGATCACGGACTACGAGGACATCTACCGCAACGCGTTCTCGAGGGGGCTTCAGTGAGCGTTTCGACCAAGGACTACCGCATGGTGATCGGCGGCGCCTGGACCGAGTCGGAGTCGGGCCAGCGGGACGAGGCCACGAGCCCGTCGACCGGCGAGACGCTCGGTACCGTCCCACAGGGGACGCGCGAGGACGCACAGCGTGCGGTCGCCGCGGCGAACGCCGCCCGTCGCGATTGGGCTTCGAGATCGGCGTTCGAGCGCGCCGCTGCGATGAGCCGGGTCGCCGACCTGATCGAGGAGCGCCGCGACGACCTGGCGCGCACGCTCACCCTCGACCAGGGCAAGCCGCTCCACACTGAGGCGTACGGCGAGGTCGAGGAGCTCATCGTCTATTGGCGCATGGCGGCAGCGGACGCGACCCGTCTCGCCGGCTCGATGCCACCCTCGATCGACGCGTCCAAGCGGATCCTCGCGTACCGGGTTCCGCGCGGCGTCGTCGGCGTGATCACGCCGTGGAACTGGCCCTACACCATGCCGGCCGAGCTGATCGCGCCGGCGCTCGCGGCCGGCAACGCGGTGGTCTGGGTACCTGCGCCGTCGACGACGATCTGCGCGGTGAAGCTCGCGGAGTGCATCGTCGACGCGGAGCTTCCGCCGGGAGTCTTCTCCATGGTCACCGGCCCTGGGCCGGTGGTCGGAGACGAGATCGCCTCCAACCGGGGAATCCATGGAATCGGCTTCATCGGCTCCGTCGCGACCGGGCTGAAGGTGGCGTCGCGCGCCGCGGGCAAGACGACGTTGCTCGAGCTGGGCGGGAACGGCCCGCTGGTCGTGCTCGACGACGCGGATGTCGCGGCCGCCGCGGAGGCCAGCATCGCGGCCTCGTTCCTCTGCGCCGGGCAAAGCTGCACGGCGGGGGAGCTCTTCCTCGTCCACGACGCCGTGCACGACGAGTTCGTCGAGCGGCTTCGTGCGGTGGTCGAGGGCTCAGTGCGGCTCGGTGACCCGTTCGCGGAGGGCACGACGATGGGGCCGCTGAACAACGCGCCCACAGCCGCGAAGATGGATCGCCACGTCGGCGACGCACTCGAGCGCGGCGCGGAGCTCGTCACTGGCGGCACGCGCGCGTCTGGCTACCCGACCGACCTTTTCTGGGAGCCGACCGTGCTCGCGGGCGTGACCGGCGAGATGGAGGTTGCGCGAGAGGAGACCTTCGGCCCGATCGTTCCGATCGTCCGCATCTCGGGCGACGAGGAGGCGCTCCAGATCGCAAACTCGTCGCCGTACGGCCTGCTCACCGCCGTCTGGACGCGGGATCTCGCACGCGGGCTGCGTTTCGCGGAGGCCGTCGACGCCGGCTGGGTGAACATCAACGAGTCGACGAACTACTGGGAGAGCCACCTTCCGTTCGGCGGTCGAGCCGGTTCGAGCTCAGGTGTCGGGCGGGTCGGCGGAAGCTCCGTGCTGGAGGCGTTCACCGAGCCGAAGACCGTCGTGCTCACACTCGGCTGAGTGCGGCGCGCCTGCTGCGTCGCTACTACTGGAGCCTCCTCGCCCGCGCGCCCGAGCAAGCGCCTCGTCAGGAGGCGGAGCGGCCAGAGCGCCAAGATCACGACGATGGTGGTGGCCACCGCGCCGACATGGTGGGCGGAGACTAGGCCGAGGCGGAGCTTAGCGTCCGCTGTAACGCGCGCCGCCACTCGTCCCGTCGCAGTGCCACCTCGTCGCGAGACATTGCCGGCTCGTAACGAGCGCCGGTACGAATACACCGTCCGACCGCGTCCAGGCTGGGCCACGTGCCCACAGCCATCCCGGCCAACGCAGCGGCTCCTAGCGCCGTCGTCTCCGCGTCGGCCGCAACCTCGACGGGGCAGCCGAGCAGGTCCGACTGAAACTGCATCAGAAATCGGTTGGTCGTCGCCCCACCGTCGGCTCGGAGGACATCGACGCCGCCTGGGAACGTGTCCACGACGTCCGCCACCTGGAAGGCGATCGCCTCGAGCGCCGCGCGGGCGAGATGGGCTCGCGTCGTTCCCCGAGTGAGCCCGCAGATGAGGCCGCGGGCGTCCGGATCCCAGTGCGGCGAGCCGAGGCCGGTGAGCGCCGGCACGAAGACCACGCCCTCGGTCGAGTCGACGGAGGCCGCGAGGGCCTCGGTCTCCCCTGCATCCGCGATGAGCCCGAGACCGTCCCTGAGCCACTGCACGGCTGCGCCGGCGACGAGTACGGCTCCCTCGAGAGCGAACTGCGTCGGCGCTCCTGGTGCGACCGCCGCCGCCGTCCGCAGCAGACCCTCGGGAGGAGGAGCGTGGGACTCGCCGACGTTGACGAGGACGAAGCTCCCCGTGCCATACGTCGCTTTGGCTCGACCCGCGGAGAAACAACCCTGACCGAAAAGCGCAGCCTGCTGGTCCCCCGCGATCCCGGCGATGGGCACGGTCGCGCCTAGCAAGGTGGCCTCGCCAGCGACGCCGCTCGAGGCGACGACCCGCGGCAGGAGCTCCCGATCGACTCCGAAGAGGGCCAGTAGCTCGTCCTCCCACTCGAACGTCTCCAGACCGAGCAGCAGCGTACGTGAGGCGTTCGTCACGTCGATGACATGCGCGGCGCCTTCCGTCAGCTTCCAGACGAGCCAGGAGTCGATCGTTCCGAAGGCGAGGTGCTCCCGCGGCCGGTCCGTCCGCTCCAGGATCCACTCGAGCTTCGTCGCGGAGAAGTACGGATCGGGCACGAGTCCTGTTCGCGCACGGATCAGATCGCGCGGAAGCTCACGGCACCGTTCTGCGGTGCGGCGGTCCTGCCAGACGATCGCGCGCTGCAGCGGTCGTCCGGAGCGGCGATCCCACACGACCGTCGTCTCGCGCTGATTCGCGATCCCGATCGCGGAAAGGTCGGTCGGTGAGACCCGCGCCTCCGCGAGAGCGTCGCCCGCGGCAGCCAGCACGCTCTCCCAGATCTCGTCCGGATCGTGCTCCACCCAACCGGGCCGCGGGAAGAGCTGGCGGATCTCGCGGTAACCGCGACCCACCGCCCGGAGCTCGTGGTCGACAACGAGACACGTGGTTCCCGTCGTCCCCTGGTCGATGGCGAGGAGCACCCGCGGAGCATGCCCGACTGCGGTCGGAGCAGCGGTAGGCTGGCGCCCGAATGAGCGCAGTTCGAGCCGTTGCCTTCGACTCAACGGGACGCTCTCCCACGACGAGCCGATCCTCTACGCCGTCTACCGCGACATGTTCGTGGAGCACGGCAGGCCGCTCTCCGAGGCCGACTACTACGGATAGCTGGCCGGCCTCTCGGAGGAGACGATCATCGGAATGTGGCTCGACGTGGAGGGCGACGAGCTCGCGACACTCGTCGACGAGCGGATCGAGCGGTACCTCGCGCGCGCCGGGCGTGGTGAAACGGTGCCTCGGGCAGTGCGGGACGCAGTCGCGTACGCCGCCGACTGCGTACCCGTCGCGGTCGTGTCGGGTGCGTTCCGGCGCGAGATCGAGCCCGTGCTCGCTGGTGCGGCGCTGGATCGCCATGTCACGGTGATCGTGGCGGCCGACGACGTCGAGCGTGGCAAGCCCGATCCCGAGGGATACCTCCGTGTGCTCGAGTTGCTCGACCAAGGGCTCCCCCCGCGAGAGGTGGTGGCCTTCGAGGACACCGAGGCTGGCGTCGCCTCGGCCAAGGCCGCCGGGCTCTATTGCGTTGCGGTACTCGGCACCCATTCGCCCGACCGCCTTCGCCGGGCGGACGAGCTCGTCGAAGCGGTCGAGATCGAGGTGCTCCAGCGACTCCTCGCATGACATTGGTGATCGCGCACCGGGGCGCATCGTGGGATCTCCCCGGGAACACCTTGCCGGCGTTCGAGCGCGCGATCGACATGGGCGCCGACTACGTCGAGCTCGACGTGCACCCGGCACCCGACGGGTCTCTCGTCGTCTGCCACGACGCTCCTCGCGGCGGCGAGCCTCGCCTCGAACAGGCGATCGAGCTCCTCCGGGGCAGGATCGGGATCATGTGCGAGCCGAAGAGCCCGTGGCGACACCGGCGGCACGACGTGGTCGGCCGGGCCGTCGAGCTCCTGCCCGACGACGCCGTCGTCGTCTCCTTCGACCCGCGCGCGCTCCAGGCGGTGAAGGGACGGCGTGTGCTCCAGCACGTCGGGTTCGGCGTTTCCATCCGGGCCGCGGCCCACTACGCATGGGGCGTCGGCTTCCACGATGCGCGCGTCACACGACGTAGCGTCACGAAGGCGCGCGGCCTCGGACTCGCCACGACCGTCTACACGGCGAACGATCCGGTGCGGATGCGAGAGCTCGCCGAGCTCGGCGTCGACGGGATCTTCAGCGATCGTCCGGATCTAGCACGGGCAACGCTACGCTCTCTCCGAGCTGAGGAGCTGAGCACTCCCGGCCGGGAAGCTGAGCCGCACTCGAGCGCCCACGGGTAGCGCGCTCGCGCGAGACGTCCGCACGACTGGCGGCGTACAGTGCAGCGACCGTGAAGGCTCCCCACCCGGCTCTGAGCAGTCTGTCCTTCCCTCACCTCTTCTCGCCGCTGCAGATCGGCGAGATCACGCTCAAGAACCGGATCGTCTCGTCCGGCCACGACACGGTCATGGCCGAGGACGGCCTCGTGGGCGCACGGCTCATCGCTTATCACGAGGCGCGGGCCGCCGGCGGTGTCGGCCTGATCGTCGTCCAGGCGACCGGCGTCCACGAAACGGCGCAGTACACGTCTCACGCCCTGATGGCCACCGACGACGAGTGCATTCCCGGGTTCCACCGGCTGGCCGACGCCGTCCACGCCTACGACTGCACGATCGTCGGTCAGCTCTTCCATGGCGGCCGCGAGGTCATGGAGTCGTCGGACGGATCCCTGATCGTGGCGCTCGCACCTTCGGCGGTGCCGAACGAACGTTTCCACGTGATGCCCCGGGCGATGCCGTTGAACGTCATCGCGGAGGTGGTCGCCGGCTACGGCTCCGCCGCCGGACGACTCCGGCAGGCCGGTCTCGACGGTGTCGAGATCGTCGCCAGCCACGGCTATTTGCCGGCCCAGTTCCTGAACCCACGGGTCAACCTACGGACGGATCGGTACGGCGGCACCGACGCGAACCGGCTGAGGTTCCTGCGCGAGACGATCACCGCAATCCGGGACGCCGTGGGCGGCTCGTTCGTCCTTGGCTTGCGGATCTCGGTCGACGAGATCACGCCCGAGGGCCTGACCGCCGACGACGTCCTGCCGGCGCTCGCCGCGCTCGACGCCGATGCCGGGTTGGACTACGTGAGCGTCGTGGCCGGTACGTCGGCGACGCTCGCCGGCTCGGAGCACATCGTCCCGCCGATGTCACAGCCGAACGCGTACACCGCGTCGCTCGCGGCCCGCGTAAAGGCGGTCGTCAGCGTCCCGGTCATGGTCGCCGGGCGGATCAACCAGCCCCAGGAGGCGGAGATGGTCATCGCGTCGGGCCAGGCCGATGCCTGCGCCATGACCCGCGCCCTGATCAGCGACCCGCAGCTGCCGGCCAAGGCCGCGGCCGGCCAACTCGACGACATCCGCGCCTGCGTCGGCTGCAACCAGGCCTGCATCGGGCACTTCCATGCCGGCTATCCCATCTCGTGCATCCAGTACCCGGAGAGCGGCCGCGAACTGCGCTACGGCCGGCGTGTACCGGCGAGGCACCCGCGCGATGTCATGATCGTCGGCGGCGGTCCCGGCGGACTGAAGGCGGCGGTCGTCGCTGCCGAGCGTGGGCACAAGGTGACCCTCTACGAGGCCGCCCGGCGCGTCGGCGGCCAGGTGCTCCTTGCCGAGAAGCTCCCCGGCCGGGCCGAGTTCGGCGGCGTCGTCACGAACCTCGCCGGCGAGACCGCCCGGGCCGGCGTCCGCGTCGTGACGGAGACGACGGTGGACCCGGCGCTCATCCGGCGGGCGCATCCCGACGTCGTCATCGTGGCGACCGGCGCCCGTCCGCGGCGACCGGATCTCGAGCTGTCGGGTAACCCGACGGTCCTTGACGCCTGGGAGGTCATGCGGGGTGCGTCGGTGCCCGACGGACGAGTCGTGGTGGCCGACTGGCGCTGCGACTGGATCGGCCTCGGGATCGCCCAGCTCCTCGCCGAGGAAGGTGGCCGGCGGGTGACCCTCGGCGTCAACGGCTACCTGGCCGGCCAGCGCCTCCAGCAGTACGTCCGCGACGTCATGCTCGCCTCGGCGGCCCGGGCAGGCGTCGAGGTCGTCCCGCTCGTCCGGCCGTTCGGCTACGACGGGAGCACCGTGTTCTTCCAGCACGTCCTGACCGGCGAGCCGGTGATCGTCGAGGACGTCTCGGCCCTCGTCCTCGCCCAGGGACACGAGCCGGTAACCGGCCTTCTCGATGTATTGACCGAAAACGACGGCGAAGTGCACGCGATCGGCGACTGCCTCGCCCCGCGGACCGTCGAGGAGGCGGTCCTCGAGGGGCTCACGGTCGCGAGCGAGATCTGATCTGTTGCAGGCAAGACGGTGGACGCAGCGAGTGACCGTGCCTTCACGGCCGAGCAACGATCCGAAGAGGACGAGTGTGGTTCCCGGTTACGCCCGGGGGGAGACGAAACTCGAGCGCGCAGCGCTACGAGACCGCGAGAACGACCTTCCCAAATTGCTCACCACCGGCTAGGCGCTCCGTGGCCGAACTTGCCTCCTCGAGGGGGTGAACGGAGTCGATCGCCGGGAGCCAATCACGGTGGCCGATCGAGTGGAGTAGCCCTTCAAAGTCCGTACGGCTGCCCATCGTCGTGCCGAGTATTGACAGCTGATTCCAGTACACGTGCCGTATGGGCAGCTCTACCGTCGACGCACGCGTTGCGCCGAAGACGACGAGGCGGCCGCCGGGCCGCAGCGTGCGCAACGCATCTGGCCAGGTTGCCCCCACCGAGTCGATGCAGAGATCGACCTCGCCTTGGAGCTCGGCAGCCCAGTCGTCCTCGTCGTAGCGGATTCCGCGCTCTGCGCCGAGTTCGACTGCGCGAGCAATCTTGGCATCCGCGGACGAAGTCACGAGGACCCGTGCCCCGGCCCGATGCGCGAGCTGGACGAGAAATGTCGAAACTCCGGATCCTGCGCCGAGAACGAGCACCGTCTCCCCGGCGCGAAGGCCGCCGCGGGTGAAGAGCGCGCGCCACGCCGTCAGGCCCGCGAGTGGAAACGCCGCCGCTTCGAACCACGACAGGTGCGAAGGCTTCGGGTAGACGTTCTCGGCCGGGACGGCGACGAGCTCCGCCCACGTGCCGTCTTCCGGCCCGCCGAGAATTCGCCATCCGGGTGCCGGAGCGTCTGCTCCCGTGCCCCACCCGAGCGAGGGGAGGATCACGACCTCGTCGCCGTTGTCGCGAAGGATCCCCGCGCCGTCGGAACCCGGGATGAGCGGGAGCGGGAACTCCGGGTAGCGTCCCGCGATCACGGCGAGATCGCGTCGATTGAGTGCAGCCGCTCGTAACTCGACGACGACCCAGCCAGCGGGCGGGGAGGGATCGGCGACTTGCCGGTATTCGAGCCGCCCTGCTTCGGCGACGAGGGCAGCGTGCACGAGCGACCTCCCCCGGTGGTGGGCAAACGCTGGCGCACTCTAGCCTTCGATCCGCCGGATGAACAGGTTCTGTCGCAGCAGACTGGTCTGCGTCGGACTCTGCGCAGCGCTTCCCGTTTCGGATCGGCGCCGCTCTAGTGGCCCTTGAAGAATCGTTGGACCGGAAACTCGGTCTGGCTGTCGAATCGGGAGGCATCTCGACCGTGGAGGTGGTGATGCGTCCCCCGTCGGTGTTCGTTCGGCCCTTGCTGCACGAGGAGGCGGTGCGGCTGAAGCGGCTGTCGCGGCGTGCCAGGCACGAGAGCAGCCGTCAGCGCGCGGCGGTGCTGCTGGCCTCGAACGTGAGGATGCCGGTGCCGCAGATCGCGCAGATGTGGCGTACCGACCCCTCGTGGGTGCGGAAGGTGATTCACGAGTTCAACGAGCGGGGGATGGACAGCCTGCGCCCTCGCTACCGGGGCGGGCGTCCCCGCCGGATCACGACTGATCAGCGTCAGCGGATCATCAGCGTGGCCGGTGCCCGTCCCGACGCCCAGGGGGTGCCGTTGACGCGCTGGTCGCTGCGGCGGCTTTCCGCTCATCTCGCCTTCGAGGGGATCGAGGTCTCGCCGCGCCATCTCGGCACGCTGCTCGCCGAAGCCGGCTTGTCCTTCCAGCGCACCCGCACCTGGAAGGCCAGCCCCGACCCCGACTACGAGGAGAAGGCGGCGCGCGTCCTCGAGCTGTGCGAGACGCCGCCTGGCGACGGAAGCGTCGTCAGCTTCGACCAGATGGGGCCGATCAGCTTGCGCCCGAGGGCGGGCGCGGGCTGGGCGCCGGAGGGGCGGCCCGAGCGGCAGCGGGCCGATTACAACCGCCGCGCCGGCATCCGCTACGTGTTCGGCGCCTACGACGTCCACGCCGATCGGCTGCGCGTCAGGCTGCGGCCGAAACGAGCCGGGACGGACATGCTCACGTTCATGCGCCAGATCCGGCTCGCCTACCCCTCCCGCCGGCGGATCTACTGGATCCAGGACAACCTCTCTGCCAACTGGGTGCCCCCGATCCGCGCCTTCGCCGCCGCGAACAAGATCGAGCTCGTCCCGACTCCCACCTACGCCAGCTACTTGAACCCGGTCGAGTGCCACTTCGCCGCCCTCAGCGAGTTCGTCGTCTGCAACGCCGACTACCTCGACTGGGACGCCTTCGGATACGCGCTCGCCAACCACGTCCGCTATCGAAACAGCGACCACCGCGACCGCCGCATCGCCGCCGCTGAAGCAAAGCACCGCATCGCCGCCTGATGACATTACGAGTCCAACCAAACTTCAAGGGCCACTAGGCGGACTCCGGCACCGGCTCGCGCGCGTGGTCCGGTCCGCGAGCCGAGAGGGCAAGAATGGAGGTGCCGACGAGCACGCAGGCCGCGAGGGCGGGCAGATACGCCGCATGTACGCCGAGGGAGTCTGCGACGGCGCCGGCGAGGAGCGGCCCGGCTGCGTTGGAGATGCCCCAGGCGAGATTGAGCACACCGACCACCGCACCTGGGCCGATCGCGGCACGCTCGGCACCGATTGCGCCGAACGGGAACGCCAGCGTCGCGAGGGCCGCCCAGAACGGCGCGCGCAGGAGGAGGAACGCGAGCAGCACAGCCGTGGTTCCCGTCGCCACCGGCAGGAGGAGCAGGGTCCCGTAGCAGAGGGCGGCCACACCGGCGAGCCGCAGCCCCGCACCGCGACCGGCGCGCCGCGTCACGACGAGCGTGCCGACGAGGAAGATCGCGGAGGAGAGCGAGAACCAGAGACCGATCTCGC
>Ga0315273_10010416_pt1 | contig 11852 bp, 15 predicted proteins | sample YL17G02_0_MG_FD_205753 | JGI IMG/M metagenome (GOLD analysis project Ga0315273, IMG submission 205753) | Sediment microbial communities from Yellowstone Lake, YNP, Wyoming, USA - YL17G02_0 | ecosystem: Environmental > Aquatic > Freshwater > Lake > Sediment | place: USA: Wyoming | collected... | reverse complement strand
GTTTGGAAGAATTCCACTTCAGAAGTTTAGCGGGTAAATTGCCGGGAGGGGAAAAACAAAAGGAAGAGACGAAAAAAGAACTGAAATTGCTTTAATTAAAGTATTTTTAGTGTTGGTATTTATTTATGAAAGTAGCACTAGTACACGATTTTTTAAAGGAGTATGGAGGGGCAGAAAGGGTGCTTGAGGCAATGCACGAAATTTGGCCTGATGCCCCGGTTTTTACTTCCTTTTATTTGCCCGATAAAATGCCTGATTCTTTCAAATCCTGGGATATTCGGGTTTCAAGAATCCAAAAAATCCCGGTTATTTCAAATATTTCAAAACTTTTTACCTTCTTTTACCCTTTTGTCTTTGAGTCAATGAATCTTCGGGAATATGACGTTGTCATTTCTTCGACTGCCTCTTTTGCCAAAGGGGTAATCACCAAACCAAACCAATTGCATATCTGCTACTGCCACACTGTTCCCAGGTTCTTATATGGATATCCGTCGGAGATTTCAAGAAGAAATATTTGGTTTTTAAAACCTCTGCTTGCGGTTTTGGATCTTTTCCTTCGGGCTTGGGATTATTCGGCGGCGCAAAGAGTTGAAGAATTTGTGGTCAATTCCGACGAAGTTGGCAGGCGAGTAGCCAAATTTTACCGTAAAGCAGCAACAATTATTTACCCTCCAATTGACCTGAAGAAGTTTAAAATCGGCTCTTACCTTAAGGGTGCTGAATATTATTTAGTTGTCTCGCGCCTTTCGGCCTACAAAAATATTGATTTGGCGATTTTGGCCTGCCTGAAACTCAATGAAAAATTAAAGATTGTCGGGGTTGGAAGAGAAGAGGAAAGATTGAGAAAGCTTGCTCAAGGCAAAGTTGAATTTTTAGGTTGGGTTGATGATGATCAACTTGCAAATTACTACCGGGAGGCAAAAGCTGTTCTTTTTCCCGGCGAGGACGATTTTGGGATCGTGCCGGTTGAAGCGGCAGCTTGCGGCAAGCCGGTAATCGCTCTGGCTGCCGGTGGAGCTTTGGAGACAATTATTCAGCACACGACTGGTGAGTTTTTTACCAAACCGACAGTTGAATCTTTGGTTGGCGTTTTGGAGCATTTTGACCCTGCAAAATACAAACCGGAGAATTGCCGAAAACAAGCAGAAAAGTTTTCCAAAGAACGTTTTGTGATGGATTTTGCCAACTTTGTTGAAAAAAAATGGAAGGAGAAAAAAAATGCCGGAATTGCCTGAAGTTGACCTCACTAATCTTACCACTCGCCTCTGGACTCTATTCGTACACGGCTCGTGGAGCGATTTTGGCGGGGCAAGAACTATAATAGGAGATAAATATGCCTGAGCTTCCAGAAGTTGAAACTATAAAGAATGACCTGACTAAAATTGCCAAAGGGGAAGAATTTTCCGGAATTGAGGTTTTGGTCCCAAAAATGTTTACCTGGGGTAAATTTTTAGAGAATGATTTGGTGGGTGCTAAAATCGAAGGACTAAGAAGAAGGGGAAAGATTTTGATCTTGGATTTAGATCGGGGTTTAAGTTTGGTTTTCCACTTAAAATTGACCGGCCAAATTATTTTTCAGGATGGCGTTAGGATTGCCGGCGGCCACCCGGTTCCGCCTTTGAATACGCCGGTTCCAAATTCCACAACCCATATCATTTTTTCTTTTAAATCAGGTGCCAAACTCTATTTTAACGATCTTCGAAAATTCGGCTGGGTAAAGTTTTTGGAAACAGGCGAGGTTGGAAATCTGCCGGCAATGATCGAATACGGTCCAGAACCATTATCCCCCGAATTTACTTTAGATTATCTTAAGAGTGTTTTGAAAAAGAGGCCAAGAATGCCAATAAAGCAGGTTTTAATGGACCAAAAACTAATTGCCGGAATCGGCAATATTTATGCTGCTGAATCTTTGTTTTTGGCCAAAATCAGGCCTCAAAGAAAGGCAGGGGAGGTAACAGAGGAAGAAGCCAAAAGACTTTATGAGTCAATTTTGGAAGCTTTAAAAGTTGCAATAGCCCACAGGGGGTCATCATCAGCGACTTTTGTCGGCGGGACAGGCGAGAGGGGAATGCATCTTGATTACGCATATGTCTATAACCGGGAGAGTGAACCCTGCAAAGTCTGTAAAACACCGATTAAAAAAGAGCGCTTGGGTGGCAGGGGTACATATTATTGTCCCCATTGCCAAAAATAACAGCCATTCACCTCAAGCTTTCGCTTGAGGAGGCTTCCTGATATTTTTTAAATAAATTTAAAGAATGATTCTTCAATCTCTTAGTCTTTCAAATTTTAGGAACTTTAAGAAGTTGAGCCTCGAATTTGACCCTAACGTCACGGTTTTAGTCGGGCCGAATGCCTCGGGGAAAACCAATATTTTGGAAGCAATTTACTTTTTGTCTTTGGGCAAAACTTTTCGGCCCGGTTCTGACTTTGAGGTGGTGAATTTTGACCATGATACGGCTTATCTTGCCGCCCAAATTGACTCTGAAGGGGAGGGGTTAAATTTGGAAGTGGGGATCCAAAAGGCTTTCGACCTTTCGCCTTCAAGAAAAAAGTTTCTGGTCAACAAAATCAGCCGGCTTCGCTCCAATTTTATTGGAAACTTGAAGGTTATCCTTTTTACCCCGGTTGATTTGGAGATGATTGATTCCTCACCGTCTGTAAGGCGTGCCCACCTTGATGATTTTTTGTCCCAAGCAGACCGCGATTACCACCGGATACTCTTATCCTATGAAAAAACAGTGATTTCCCGAAACAGGCTCCTGAAACGGATTTTTGAAGGGAGGGGAAAAGAGGATGAACTGATTTTTTGGGATCAGGCGGTTGTCAGACTGGGGCAGGAAATTACCAAAAAACGTCAGGAGTTTTTCGAATATTTGACAAAAACAGGGAAAAAACTTGACGATTTTTCCTGGCTTTGGAAGTCTTCCAGAATTGATTTGGAGAAGTTGAAAAAAGAACGGAGGCGGGATATTGAGTGTCAGGCAACAATTTCCGGGCCGCACCGGGATGATTTCAGGTTCTACCTTTCCGGACGCGACCTCTCGTTTTTCGGCTCACGAGGCCAGCAGAGGATGAGTATTTTAAACTTAAAACTTTTGGAACTTTCCTATTTGGAGGAAAAAACAGGAGCCAAACCGATTTTTCTTTTAGATGACATCTTTTCTGAACTTGATGAGGAGCACCGCAAGGCTATTCAGCCATTGCCGGCCGAGCAGACAATTATTACCACCACGGACTTGGGAAATATCGACAAAAAAATCAGGCACAAATCCCTTGTTATAAAATTCTCCGCGGATTAGAAATCCGCGATTTCACGCCTAAGCGAGAATTATTTACGGGTTCAATTCATCCGTAAACTAAAAGTTTACGGTTTTCTTGAATCCTTTAATAAATTTAGCCTCAAATTGAGCCTAGAAAACTATTGCATTTTTTTTCTTTTTTTGTAATCATTTTTAATGAACCTAAAAAAGAAGGAGGTTTGAAAAGGTTTGTAAAAAATATCAGATGAAATGCTGACATATTTTCAAAACCTGAATTATTTAAAATTTTAGGTTGGTTTTAAAAATGGCCAAATCAAAAAAAGAAACTGCCCGAGAGGGTTTTGGTCTTCATCTTACAATTGATGCCGCCCGCGGCCACAAAGAAAAGTTATCCGACTTGAACCTTGTCAGAAGAGCTTTAAATGATATTCCCAAAATTTTAGGTATGCATAAAATCGCCAAGCCGCAGGTCCTTTGGTATGACGGTGGGTCAAAGCCGGAAGATAGAGGAGTGTCCGGGATCGTGATGATTGCCGAATCCCACGTTTCTATTCACACTTTTCCCCATAAGAATTTTTTTACTGCTGACGTTTATTCCTGCTCTTTTTTTGACCCTGACAAGCCGATTTGGTATTTGAAGGACAAATTTGGGCTTGACGATTTGGAGACAAATGTCGTCAAGCGAGGCCACAAATTTCCCCGAACATAGTAGATGTCAGATAACAGATGTCTGATTTAGGATTGATTTTTTGACAAGGAGTTCAAGTCACTCTATAATTCGGTCAACGATGTCTCAAGAAATAGAGAAACCTCATAGAACTGCCCAAACAAGGGAAGCAAAAACTCAACCGTTCGCTTTTGTGGAGCAAGAAAGACTTTATCCAACAGAAAGGGAAGAGAGAGAATTCCGAGAGGCAAAAGAAAAACTTGGTTTAAAAGATTCATTAGTTGTAAAAGGTTAGTTTCGAGATCTTCAAAATCCATAGTTGACAGAAGTCTTATAGTGACTGTAAAATCCAAAAATTATGACAGCGGAGCGACCAGATCTAACTAAAATAATTTTCTCAGGCTCTTTGCCAAGATATTCAAGGAGAGAAGTATTTAAATTGGGAGGCTTGGCATTAATTGCTCTCGCGGCAAACGGTTGTTTTAAAGAGACAGAAGCTCCAAAGCAATTTATCCGTAGAGAGACTGGAGTATGGACTCAAGCTGATGTAGAAGCTTTGGCAAATCAGATGATAGCCGAGACAAGATATTTTTGGATTTCTTCAGCCGGTGTCATACTTTTGGACAATCAACAAGGACAACCTTCCTTTTCCAAAGTGTCTGACATGTTTGAGGACGACAAACCTATTCAATTTGAGACAATTAAAGAGGTTCAACCATCTCCTTATGCGAAAAATTCAAAAGCGCCTATGGCTTCCTCTATTTCTCAAAATAATAATGACAAGGTTGAGATTGTTTTAAAATCAAAAACTGATGGCTCCCTATTCAAATTCCCAGGGGAGTATCCTTCTTCTCTAAGTTTCGAAAGCCTGGAAATAGATCGAGGCGCTATGGATAATGTATCAGATTTTATTTTCAAACTTTATATAGCCAAAGAAATTTACAACGCAAAGTCTTTTGATTTAGTCGCAGAATTTCTTGCCAGTGAATATTACGAGAAGTATGAAAAGCCAGAAGATGATCTGACCAAAAGGGCTGTAAAGGTAGCGATGATGGATTCTGATATTGGAGATTTTAAGATGCCAACCGCTTTTGCGGCAGATATGTGGGCTCATTATATGGTGTTACCAGATTACTTAATGGCAAAAAATGACGGTAAGTTTACAAAAAAGGAGATTGAAAGTATTGACCTTGCTGTTTTTGATTTAACAGCCGGGGTATTTCAAGAAGATGGTGTTTTGATAGCAAATTCGGACGGAACATATGGTTGGACTCAGGATTCAAATAAATTCTACAGTGAATGGTTTAATTTCACCGCTGCATGGTATAAAGCTCTTAATTAAAAAAAATAGCAATTGACAAAAATTTTTTTAGTAATATAATTTTTGAATAATGAATCAAATAGAAGCAAGAACCCCAAAAACTTTGGTAGAAATTGCAGAAACAGACCCAAAAATCGAACTTATCACTTCTCTTAAGGAAGGTTTTGAGCAGATTCTTCTAAAAAGAGGAGAAGTCAAAAGAAGTCCAAGCTTTTTCTTTTTCCCCCAAAACAAGTGGTTGAAATATTCAAGGTATTTAAAAATCGACGAAGAAAGAAGTATTCCTCTTACAATTAGTAAGGAAGGAACAAAGAAGTCTAAAAGTAACTTTCTTTTTGTCGATATTGGAATGAGGTGCAATGACGAAAGAGTTTCATTAATGTTTATTAAAGATGACTATCCAAGATGGCAAAGCGGTAATCTTCTTCGACCTCCCTTAAAGGCTTACCCAACCAAAAAGGACTTGGAGCTTTACAAGGAAGTTCTTGAGATTTTGCAAAAACCCGATCCTTTAGAAACTTCTACTATTTAGCTTATTATTTCTTGAGAAGATGCGGTAAATGTGCGATAATTGTTTCAAGTGATAGGTGACAAGACACAAGTAACAGGTTATAAAAAGCTTTTAGTTTGGGAAAAAGCGGACCAGTTAGTTCACGAAGTCTACGATTTAACTGTCAAGTTTCCAAAAGAAGAAATTTTTAGTCTTACATCTCAGCTTCGACGGGCAGCATTATCAGTGCCGGCAAATATTATAGAAGGCCACGCTCGCAATAATAAAAATGAATTTAGACACTTCTTGAGTATAGCTTTGGGATCATTAGCTGAAGTAGAATATTATTTGGAATTTTCGCTTAAAAGAAATTTTATTACAAGTTCTGAATACCAGGAGGTTCGGACAATAAGAGAGGATTGTGGAAAGTTGCTGTGGGGATTATACAAATCACAATAACTTGTTACATATTACCTGTCACTTGTTACTAATAAAATGTTTGTACCTAAATTTCAAATTACCCCGAATATTTTGACCAATATTGCTAAAATCGAGGCCTGCAAGGCAATTATTGAAAATGCGCCTCTTATCCCTTCCTGGGAAGCCCAGTTTCGCCAGGAAGCGATGGTTCGGGCTGTCCATTACGGAACTCATATTGAGGGCAACAAATTGAATCTTAAGGAGGCCCAGGAGGTATTGGACGGCCGGCAGGTTGAAGGCAGGGAGCGGGATATTCAGGAAATTATAAACTACCGAAATGTAGTCAAATACATGGATGTCCTTAGGGAGCGGGGAGACAAGCAAATTAATCTTGAAGAGGCTTTGTATATCCACAAGTTAATCGTTGATAAAATTTTGCCGGAAGAAGCATCGGGCAATTTTCGCCAAAAGCCGGTTTTGGTTAAAAATATGCGGACTGGGGAAGTCAGTTTTACTCCGCCCAAATCAGTCTTGGTACCCAATTTGGTCAACGAGTTTTTAACCTGGCTGAATGCTCCCCAACACATTCATCCAATAATTAAAGCGGCGATTTGCCATTATGAACTGGCCAGGATTCACCCATTTTTAGATGGCAATGGACGTTGGGCAAGGGCAATGGCCACTTTGGTCCTTTTTCTGGCCGATTACGATATTAAAAGATTTTTCACCTTGGAGGAGTATTATGACCGCAATGCCCAAAAGTATTACCTGATTTTACAGCATGTCTCAAACCAGATTTCGATTGGGGAAAGCGGCAGGGATTTGACTGAGTGGGTTGAGTTTTTTTGCGAGGGGCTGATGGTGGAACTGGCAAAGGTCAAAGAAAAGGTTTTAAGGCTTTCAGGTGACGCAAGACTTCGGGAAAAAGTCGGCCAGCTTGCTTTGTCAGAAAGACAAGCAAAAATTATGGAATATCTTCAAAATTACGGCCGAATTTCCAACAAAGAATGGCAGGGCCTTTTGCCGGATGTTTCGGACGATACCATTTTGCGCGACATGAAGTTTCTATTGAAAAAGAACTTAATTCGCAAAAAAGGGCACACCAAAGCTTCAATCTACATTTTACGCTAAGGATATTAAAGATGGTGACAAAAGAGAGAGAAATTCCAGAAGAAATAAAAGATTTAGTTGAAGAATATAGAAGAAGAATTCCAATTGATCATAAGGAGATTATAAATGGGCGACTTAAAACGACTTTATTTTTTGATGGAGAAAAACCATTTTTAAATCCCGATTACCCTGGGAAAGATGAGTATTGGCGGCATCTGACTGGGATTTTAGTTGTAAATGGCAATCAGGAGATTGATTTGTGTTCCTTTGCGCCTGAAAATACCCGTTTTGAAACTGATAGTGCAATCTCTACCATTTCCAGGTATGAGCCCGAAGTTCCTTTGGCCAAAACAGTTTCAGCAAAAGGCACAATTATTGTTATTTTAAATCCCGATATTTACAACCTTCGTGGTGGTAATCTTCTGACTCTGCATGAGATCGGCCACGCTTGGCAAATGCATGATGGGCGATTGGATTCTGCCGAAGCAAGAAAATTAATTTTTGGTTTTTCAGGTAAGAAAAAGAGTGAAGCAGTAAAAGAAGAACTTTTGGAAGCTTTGGATCTTTTGAATCAATCAGAGAATGATGCTTGGCGGTTTGCTTTGAATAAATATCAGGAAATTAAAAATGGAGGGTTTGATTTAGCGTCTCAACTGACGAAAGCAGAATTAAGAAAGTATCCCCAAACTGTTTATGACCAGCTTTATAATCGTGAGATTTGGAAAGCACTTGAAGTTGTTGGACAAAAACATAAACTGCGCTGGAGGACAAAATGAAATTTTCAAAGCTGGCTGAATATTTCGAAAAATTGGAAGCGACTTCAAAGAGATTGGAGTTAGTTGATATCCTTTCAAAGCTCTTTAGGGAAGCAAAAAGTGGGGAAATTGGGGAAATTTGTTACCTGATTCAAGGAAGGGTTGCCCCTTTTTATGAACCGGTTGAAATCGGGATGGCCGAAAAGATGGTGGCTGACGCCATAGGCAAAGCTTTTGGCCCCACTTCGCCAAGGCTTCGAGGGGTAAATAATTCAAAAGAGGAGGTTTTGAAGCTTTACCGCTCAAAGGGTAATATGGGGTTGGCCGCTCAGGAATTGGCTAGCAAACAAGAAGGAAAGAGTTTAACTGTTTCCGAAGTATTTTCAAAACTGCTTGAGATATCCAGCTTTTCTGGCGAAGGGACAGTTGAGAAAAAAGTCGGAACTTTGGCCTCAATTTTGAGCCAACTTGATCCTGTCTCCTGTAAGCATGTTGTCAATATTCCCCTAGGGACACTTCGGCTGGGAATCGGTGGGCCGACTGTTTTGGATGCGCTCTCTTTGGCCAAAAAAGGCGATAAATCTTTGCGGCCGGTTTTGGAGGCTGCCTACAATAAAACTTCTGATTTAGGGTACGTTGCAAAGATTTATTGGCTAAAAGGAGAAAAAGGAGTTGGGAATTTGAAGTTAATTGTAGGCAAACCAATCCGTTCAGCACTGGCGGAGAGGATGCCGAATGCAAAAGAAGTAGTCAAAAGAATGGGAGATGAATTTGCGGCCGAGCCGAAATTCGACGGGTTTAGAGTACAGGTTCATTTGGATAGGTCTGACAAGCCGTTCGATGCAGCCCTTGCCACAGTGGGTCCTGTCAGCAGCTCGTCCCGCTCGACGTCCTTGGCGAGTATAGATTCGGATCTCGATCAAGACAACTTAGTCAGCCTGCGGGCGCTCAGCGGGACCCCCTCCGCTGCTGCCACCCAAGAATCTTCGCGTCCGTCACCCGTAAAATTATTCTCTCGTAATCTGGAAAACACTACAGCTGCTTTTCCGGATATAGTTGAGGGTGTATTAAAAGAAGTAAATGCGAAATCAGCGATTTTGGATGGGGAAGCAATAGCATATAATCCGCAAACCGAGGAGTTTTTGCCCTTTCAGGAAACAACCAAAAGGAGAAGAAAATATAAAGTTGAGGAAATGGCCCAAAAGCTCCCGCTGGTGCTTTTTGCCTTTGACCTTCTGTATCTGAACGGCGAGGATATTACTAGTTTGCCATACTGGCAGCGCCGCAAGAGACTTTCCGGAATAGTTAAGGAAGAGGGGGGCAGAATTCGGCTGGCTGAAAAGCGGATTTTGCACAAAGAAGAGGATATTTTGAAATTCTTTAACGAAGCGATTTCCGAAGGGTTGGAAGGGATAATGATCAAAAAACTGGATTCGCCATATGTTGCCGGCGGTCGGGGTTTTCATTGGATCAAATTTAAAAGAGCTTCGTCAGGAGAGTTGACTGACACAGTTGACTGCGTTCTTTTGGGGATTTACGTCGGGCGGGGAAAAAGGACGGAATTTGGGGTTGGCGGGCTTTTGGTTGGGATTTATGATCAAAAAAAAGATGAATTTGTAACAATCTCAAGAGTTGGTACTGGTTTGACTGATGAGGAATTTAGGAGAATAAAAACGATAAGCGATAAGCTTAAAGTGACGAAAAAGCCGCCGAGAGTGAATTCCAAAATAGAGCCGTCTTTGTGGGTGGAGCCGAAAGTTGTATTGGAGATTTTTGCCGATGAAATAACCAAGTCGCCGATTCATACAGCCGGTGAAGTGGATGGAGTTGGTTATGCTCTGCGGTTCCCCCGGTTGGTGAAATTCCGGGAAGATAAGAAAGCTGAAGATTGTACTACTGTTGACGAGATACGAAAAATGTACCGTCAACAATTTAAGAAAAGGTAGCTTTCTTGCGGTTCTCGTTCTGCAATGCAGAACTGGGGTCTAAAGAAACCAGAGGATGCCACGACGGTTGGGGAAATAAAATAAATGTATATTTATTGCCCAGTATAAACACAAAAAAATCCTAATTTTGCCGTCTTGATAGCTCAATTTAACTTCTGTTTTAGTAAAAGTATGCCCAGGGCAGAATCCCCGAATTGGCTGCCAGTAAAAGATCTTGTAGATTTTCTTCACAATGGTCACAACACCCAAGAAATTCGACAACTGGCTTTGATGAGAATTGTCAAAGACAGAAGAATAAAAAGCCCTAAAACTCTTCAAGATTTGGCTTCGGGACTTGAACGAGGTTGGAGAAAGGAAAGAGACGGGGGGCTGATGATGGCAATGTCGGGACTGGATGCCAGTATTTTAGCTTCGGATGAGCCTGATGACCAGATTGTTTGAAACTATTTTTTGGTTTTCTAATTGATTTCCTGAACTTTTTAATTATTTCTTCTTTTCTTTTTTGGCACTTTTTTCTGATTGAGTTTTTTTCTCTTAAGTGTTAGATTACGGTTGGAAAGGCTCCACTACTTTTGCAGAGCAGGTATGCGGGGCAAGAAGGAGGTGAAAGAATAGTTCATGGCAGAAAAGGAAAAAATTGGTCCAAGAGAAAGAACAGCTGACGAAAACCAAAACCTCTTGGGAGCTCTAACTTATCTTTTAGGTTTTATAACCGGCATTATCTTTTTGGTTATTGAGAAAAAAAATGATTATATTAGGTTCCATGCTCTCCAGTCAGTGGCAGTTTTTGCCCCACTAATGATTGTTTTGGTATTCCTAAGCACCTTCTTTGGCCCTTTGGGTGTATTTTTAAATTTTGTAGTCTCGATTTTGGTTTTTATCATTTGGATATTTTTGATGTATAAGGCTTTTTCAGGAGAAAGATACAAAATTCCTTATATTGGGCAATGGGTTGAAAAACAGCTGAAAAATATTTAAGGGGTGTGAGATTTTGAAATTTTATGACCGGTTTGCAGCCGGCAAACTTCTTGGCGAGACTATTTTTGATGAATTTAAAGACCATAATGTCGTTATTTTGGCGTTGCCCCGGGGTGGAATTCCAGTCGGTTTGGAAGTTGCCAAGAAATTAGGTGCTAAATTTGGAATAATCGAAGTAAAGAAAATTGGGGCGCCGGACAATCCGGAATTGGCAATTGGGGCAGTCGGGCCCAAGGGCCGTCCTTTTTGGGATAAGGAAATAATTGAGTCTTTGGGTGTGTCAAAGGAATATTTGGTGAAAGAGGCGGTAAAAAGGCAAAAAGAGGCAAAAGAAAGGGAAAAGTTTTATTCAAGATTTTTAAAACCAGTTGAGGTAATGGGGGAAATTGTAATTTTGGTTGATGACGGGTTGGCAACCGGCACGACAGCAAAAGCGGCGGCGAAGATAATTGAAGAGGAAAGGCCAAAAAGAAAAATTCTGGCTGTTCCGATTTCACCCCCAAGTTCAGTTGAGCGGGTTCAAGAAGTTTTTGACGAAGTAATTGCCCTTTTTCAACCTTGGGATTTTGCGGCAGTTGGGCAATATTATCAAAACTTTAAGCCTCTAACTGATGAAGAAATTAAGGAGATGATAAAGAAGTATTAATATCAGCAGTTCGCCTTGGCACCTTCCAGTCATGCCAATGGCGCTCCTCTGATATTTTCTAACGAAAATGAAACTAATAGTTGGCTTAGGAAATCCGGGTGCTAAATATCAAAAAAACCGGCATAATGTCGGGTATTTAATAGTCGACAGACTACAGACTACAGACTACAGCAAGGCTGCTTGGAGAAAAGAAGAAAATTCAGAAGTCTGCAAGCTGAAAGCTGAAAGCATAATATTAGCCAAGCCCCAAACTTTT
>Ga0315273_10010411_pt1 | contig 11854 bp, 7 predicted proteins | sample YL17G02_0_MG_FD_205753 | JGI IMG/M metagenome (GOLD analysis project Ga0315273, IMG submission 205753) | Sediment microbial communities from Yellowstone Lake, YNP, Wyoming, USA - YL17G02_0 | ecosystem: Environmental > Aquatic > Freshwater > Lake > Sediment | place: USA: Wyoming | collected... | reverse complement strand
CAACTACGCCGTGGTCGTGCGCACGGTTGGTGGACTGTGGGCCCACCTCGACCCTCGGCTGGAGGAGGCCGCGCGCATGCTCGGCGCGGGCCGGTTGCGCTCGTTCCGCGAGGTCACCCTTCCCCTTCTCCGGCCGGCACTTGCGGCGGCCGCTTCCATCGTCTTTCTTTTCACCTTCACCAGTTTCGGCGTGATCCTCATCCTGGGGGGATTGCGCTACGCCACCATCGAAGTGGAGATCTACCGGCAGACCACCGCCTTCCTGAACCTCGGTCTGGCGGCCGCCCTCGCCGTGATCCAGATGGTGGGGGTCACCGCCATCTTGGTGCTCTACTCCCGCTACCAGGAGCGTCGGTCGGTAGAGCTGAGTCTTCGGCCGGTGCGGGAGACGTCACGGCGGCCACGCACCCGGGGCGAGAAGACGTTAGTCGCCGGGGTGTTGGGTTTCACGGCGGTGTTCCTGGGGGTCCCGCTTCTGCTGCTGGTAGAGCGATCCTTCCACACCGCTTCCGGATATGGCCTGGCCTACTACCGGGCGCTGGGTTCCACCCGCACCGGCTCGCTCTTCGTGCCTCCGGTGGAGGCCATCCGCAACTCGCTGGTCTTCGCCGTGGTGGCGACGGTCATCGCGGTGGTGGTGGGCATGATGGCGGCCGCCGTCATCGCATACCGGAGTGACTGGACGGCCCGGGGTCTGGACGTTCTCCTCATGCTGCCGCTGGGTACATCGGCTGTCACGATCGGCCTGGGGTTCATCGTGGCCCTCGACTGGCCCTGGGACTTGCGTACGTCCGCCCTGCTGATCCCGCTGGCCCACTCCCTGGTGGCCATCCCCTTCGTGGTGCGCACTGCGCTGCCGGTGTTGCGCTCGGTGAGGGGCCGGTTGCGCGAGGCGGCTGCGGTGCTGGGAGCGCCCCCGTCGCGGGTGTGGCGGGAGATCGACCTGCCTCTCGTGGCGCGCTCCGCCTTGGTGGGGGCGGGGTTCGCCTTCGCGATCTCGCTGGGGGAGTTCGGGGCCACCTCGTTCCTCGCCCGGCCGGACTTGCCCACGGTGCCGGTGGCCATCTTCCGGCTGCTCGGTCGGCCGGGGGCCCTGAACCTGGGGCAGGCGATGGCGCTCAGCACGATCCTGATGGTGGTGACCGCTCTGGCGATCGGGATCATCGAGCGGTTCCGCCTGGGCGAAGGCGGGGAGTTCTGATGGGCGCGGGCATGCGCGACCACGGCCTCGCGAGGGTGGCCTGATGCTTACGGCGCACGCTCTCACGCTGCACTTCGGCCCCGTCGCCGCGCTCGACGGCTTCGATCTGTCGGTGCCCGACGGTCATGTGGTGTCGGTGCTGGGGCCCAGCGGTTGCGGGAAGAGCACGCTCCTGCGCGTCATCGCCGGGCTGCAATCGGTCGAGGCGGGTGACGTGCTCTGGGACGGGAGATCCCTGCGCGACACGCCACCCCACCGGCGCGGATTCGGGCTGATGTTTCAGGACTACTCCTTGTTCCCGCACAAGACGGTGGCCGGCAACGTGGCGTTCGGACTACGCATGGCCGGGATGGGCAGAGCCGAGGTGACGCGCCGGGTCGATGCGGCTCTGGAGCGGGTGGGCCTGCCCGGCTACCGCGACCGGTCCATCGGCAACCTCTCCGGCGGCGAGCAGCAGCGGGTGGCTCTCGCGCGCGCCCTCGCCCCCGAGCCCCGTCTGCTCATGCTCGACGAGCCTCTGGGCGCCCTCGACCGCAGCCTGCGGGAACGCTTGTTGGGGGAGCTGCGGCAGCTTTTCGCCGATCTCGGTATCACGGCGATCTACGTCACCCACGACCAGGAGGAGGCCTTTGCCCTGGCCGACCACGTGGTGGTCATGCGCGCCGGCCGGGTGGAGCAGGAAGGCGGGCCCGAAGAAGTCTGGCGCCGACCGGCGGGAGAATGGGTGGCCCGATTCCTCGGCTTGGCCAACATCGTCGAAGCCCAGGTGGGGGATGGGTGGGCGGTGACGCCGTGGGGGCGGTTCCAAGTGTCCGCCGCGGGAGCAGCCGTGGACGGGGCCTTCCCGAAGGGGGCGGCGGCGGTCACAGGCGCCCCCGGGGCGCCGGTCGCTTACGCGGCGGCCGCCTTGACGGCCGCGGCCACAGCACAAGTCGGGGCCGCCCCGGCGGCTCCGGCGACGGTGCGTCTCGTGCTGCGCCCGGATGCGATCGCGGTAGTGCCCCTGGAGGCCGCCCCCGAGGGCGTCGCGGAACGCGCGACGGAGGGCGCGGCGGAGGGCGCGGCAGGAGGTGCCGCACAGGGCACGGCAGAGGGTGCGGCGCGAGGCACGGTGGTGTCACGGGTGTTTCGCGGCGGAGTCTATCGGCTGGGAGTGCAAGTGGACGGTGGGCCCGTGCTGGAGGTGGAGGTCACGCAGTCGGGGGTTCCTCAGATCGGGGCGCGAGTGAGTCTGACCATCGCCTCCGAGGGTGCGTTCATCGTCGAGTAGTCACACCGGGCGCAGTGTCACACCCGGCGCAGCGCCTCGCGCAGGCGCTTTACCTCGTCTGGAGGCATGCGTCTGCCGCCGTAGCGCAGGCGCACGTAGCCATCGGTCACCCGGCCGATGGTGTCGGCGCTTCCCGGAAGTTCTGTCGATGCGCGGAGGGCGAAATCGCGTGGACCTTCGGCCGGCTCGCGGATGAGTCCCCGCCGGCGGAGGCGGCGGTGCAGGCGGGCGTAGAGAGCGATGACGGGGTCGGTGGGCCCACTCCGCCTGAGCAACGCTCCGGCGACGCCGAGGGCGGCGGCCAGCACCGCGACCACTGCGATGTCGACGGCTCCCGGCCGCCAGTGGAGGGCGCTTCCTAGGCTGCCGGAGAGAGATCTGAACAACCCGGTCTGCTTGCGCAGATCGTAGCCCAGCACCATGGTGTCCCACTTGTGCCGCAACGCATCTATCAGCAGCGTCGCGGACCCGACGCGTCCCTGGGCCGTCACGGACCCGGGCCCCTGATCGACCGGAGTGGGATCGAGGCGCAGCCAGCCTCCTCCGATGTATGCCTCCACCCACGCGTGCGCCGAACGCTGGCGCACGAGGTAGTAGTCGCCGTTGGGATTGTAGTCACCGCCCAGATAGCCGACGACCATGCGTGCCGGCACGCCGACACTGCGCAGCATGAGGGCCATGGCCGACGCGAAATGCTCGCAATAGCCGATCTTCGTGGTGAGGAACACCTCCAAGGGGTGACCGGAGCCTCGGGGCGGGCTCAGCGAATAGGTGTACCCGCCGGTCTGGAAGTGCCGCAGCAGTAGCTGAGCCTTCTCGTAGGGATCGACTTCGCCGCCCACTACCTCGGCGGCTGTGTCGGCGACGGCTGGGGGGAGTCCGGCAGGCACCGCCAGGTCGGCTGCCCGGCTGCCCGGGTCAAGGGGGGTCGGTGCGAAGGGATCCGGGTCGGACAGCACGGTGTAGCGGATGCGCTGCGTGATCGGCTGGGTAGCATGCGCAGCACCCTCTCGCACGACGGACGATGTCACCTGATCTCCGTCCACGAGGCCGATACGGTCGAGCCCGAACAGTGCTCGTTCGCCGTTCGGCTCAAGATAGACCAGCTGCACCACGGTCTCGCCGATTCCGGAGGCCGTCACGGGCACCGAGTAAGGCTCATCTTGGGCGTGCGGTCTCTGCTGCCAGGTCACGCCGTCGGTGGCTTCGAACACCAGGCCGCGCCAGTAGGGAACGGGGCGCAAGATGCCCTCATGTTCAGGGAACTCCACTCGGAACGCGACCGCGTTGCTTTCGGCGATGCGACCGATGTCTCCGAGGCTGACGCGGTCGGAGAAGCCGCTCACCTGGCCGGCGACAGAGGGGGCGGCACGCCACAATGGAGCCGTCGCGCGGGGAAGACCCACGAAGAACAGCAGCACCAGGGGGATGCTTCCCACCACCAATCCGGCGCCCACCAGAAGCACTCGCTTCGCGAACCCCGGTGACACCGTGCGCCCTCGGAGTGCGGTCCCGAAGGGGATCCATACCAGTTCGGCCGTGCACAGGATCAGATAGAGCATGAAGAGAAGAGCAAAGCTGATGTCCGCCGTCAGTATCGCCGAGCCCACTAGAAGCAGAAGGCTGAGGAGCATCACTTGGAAGTGATCTCGCGCGGCTTTGGGGGCCATGAGTTTCCCGCCCAGCAGGACGATGGTGGCCGCAAGTACGCGCCCTATAGGTCCATTCGCGCTGGGCAGAGCTAGGGCCGCCAGGAAACCCATGACGACGAGCGACGTGAGCGTCCAGGACGTTAACAGGGGCCGTCCTCGGAGGTCACCCCAGACGCCTCCGGCCACGAATACCACGAGGAGGAGCGTGCACAACGCGGACAGGTGCAGCAGTGACGCTCCGATGCCCAAGCCGGCGATCGCATAGGTGAGGGCTAGACTGATGCGGTCTACGCGCACGGGGTCACGCCGCTCCCGCCCGCGTCGCCGGCCGGTCGCCTGTACCGGGGAAGAGGGCCAGGGCGCGCAACGTGCGCTCGCGGTGTACCAGGCCATGGCCGGGTTCGATCGTCTCGCCCGGCAGCGTCAATCCCACGGGTCGGCCGAAGCGTTCGGCTTCCAGGACCAAGCTGGTGAGCTGGCTCAGCCGTTCCTCCAGGCCGGGGCCGGGGACGCTGTCAAGGGTGAGACGAAGTGGGGGAGCGCTCTCCTCCTCGAACTCCTTGACCGTGAGCACCCCCAGCCGCCCCCAGGCCTTCCAATCGACGCGTCCGAGCCCGTCGCCAGGCGCGTAAGGCCGGGCTCCCCAGTAGTCGCCGCCGACACCCCGGCGACCAGCACCGGTGCCTACCTCCACTCCTTGCGCCGCGTCCGGCAGCTCGTACGCGGGTGCCAGTGGCTCTGGGTACACCAGAACATCCCCCTCGAGTCGCAGCACACCACCCCGCCGAAAAAGGGCGAACGGGAAGGGCGACGTGATCTGCAGGTCACCCAGGGGCTGCCATCCTCGGCGGGTGAACGCGATAGGCAGGATCCCGTCGGCCCGCCCGCCGGCCGGGACCTCGACCAGCACGACCTCCTGTTCCGCTTTGACGATGCGCATCAGGAACGACGGTAGGCGCCGGCGGTGGTTCAACAATCCCACGCGTACAGGGGTCTCCTGACCGGCGAACCACTCCCGGGGCAGCAGCAGCTCGACCTCCAGCCGGCGGAGTGCGCGGAAGGCCACGAATCCCGAGATGGCCATGAGGGCCAAGAGCCCGGCAGTCACCAGATAGAGGAGGTTGTTCGTGGTGTTCACCGCAGCGGCGCCGATCAGCAGGGTCACGGCGATGTAGAGCCACCCGGCTTGGGTGACACTGACCCTGATGCGGCGGAAGCGGACCGGTTGGAGCATCGCGGTGAGTCCCGGACCTTAGTATGCGGAGTCACGGCTCACGGGATGGGGACCGACTTGAGCAGCTCCTCTACCACTTGCTCCCGCCGCAAGGTGGCGTACTCACCGCGTGGGACCAGACGGTGGCGCATCACCGAAGGGGCGATGGCCTGTACGTCCTCGGGCTGGCAGTAGTCGCGGCCGTCGAGATAGGCCCACGCCTTGGCTGCCATGACGACGGCCTGGGCGCCCCGAGGCGAGATGCCCATGATCAACCGCTCTGATCGCCTGGTGGCCCACACCACGTCGAGCACATACTCGAGCAGGGGATCGGAGACCCTCACCTGCTGCGCCTCCGTCTGTGCAAGCAGAAGGTCCTCCGTCTTCAGGACCGGGGTCATTGCGTCGACGCGGCGGCGGGTGTCGACCCGGTTGAGCAGATCCTTCTCCACTGCCCGGGCGGGGTAGTCCATGCGCAGGCTCATGAAGAATCGGTCCAGTTGCGACTCCGGCAGAGGGAAGGTGCCGTACTGCTCGATGGGATTCTGGGTGGCCACGACGAAGAAGGGCTGAGGCAGGCGGTAGGTGACCCCTTCCACCGACACCTGCCCTTCGCCCATGGCTTCGAGCAGTGCGCTCTGGGTCTTGGGCGTGGCTCGATTGATCTCGTCGGCCAAGATGACCTGCCGGAAGATGGGCCCGGGCCGGAACGTGAAGGTCTGTTCTTTGGAGTTGAAGACCGTGGTGCCGGTGATGTCTGCGGGAAGGAGGTCGCTGGTGAACTGGATGCGACCGAACTGCAGCCCGACCGCGCGGGCCAGGCTGAGGGCCAAGGTGGTCTTGCCGATGCCGGGGATGTCCTCGAGCAGCAGATGCCCCCGGGCGAGCAGGCAGGCCACCGCCAGCCGGATCACCCGGTCCTTGCCGAGCACCACCTGACCGACGGCATCCAGCACCCGATGTAGCGGTTGGGGCATCTTCACCTCATCGGTAGAATGATCGGACGACTGAAGGGTTACGACGTCCTTCTCAGAGACCGCTCTGCGGTACACTTCCGCTCATGGACAGGACCGCGCGCCGAAAGAGACTCCTCCACCTCTTCAACGGTGGGTCTCACATCGTTCAGACACTGAACCTGAGTCTGAGCTTCACCGACGACGACCGGGCCGTCATCACCATGCCCTACGACCCGGCCTACGATCACGCGGCCGGATCTCTTCACGGTGGCATGTACGCGGTGTTGATGGACTCCGCCGGATGGTTCACGTCGGCCGTCACACGCGACGAGTCGGCCTTGGTGGCGACAGCCGAGCTCTCGATGCACCTGCTCAAGGCCGCGCACAAAGTGCCCATGCGCGCCGAAGGACGGATGATCAATCCGGGGAAGCGCCAGGACGTCGTGGAGATGTTCCTCTACAACGACGCGACCGGGGAACTCGTGGGACACGCCACAGGCACCTTCGTCCCTTCAGGACGGATCGTCAGCCATCTGTCGGGGAACATGCCGGAAGAAGGCGGCTGACCACCCACTCCGGCCCGATCGTCGCTCCACAGCGCAGCGTGCGGGTCGTAGACGGCTTGCCGCCCGCGTCCACAGCGGACTTCAGTCGTCCGCGGCCTCGGCGATCGCATCGAGTGCGTCCGCGAACGCCCCGAGCTGCGCGCACAAGCGCTCGTTGGCCTCCGGCAGGTCCTCGATGAGTACCGCCACCAGCCGCGGATCCAGCGCGTTGGCATAGACGTTGCGCACGACAATGCGGAATCGGCGATACCGGTCGACCGCGGGGAAGGGGTCCGGCGAGAGGACCGGGGCGCGCACCCCGGGCATCTCGGCCATCATTTGGCGAAGTAGATCCTGGTGGCAGTTCGGGCCACTGGGCAGTGAGCCGTCGATGCGCTCCGCGACCAGGGTGAAGATGCGCTCCAGCCCGGCATAGTCCCTCCGGGCAGTGGTCGAGGTCGACAAGGTCGAGCTCGAAGTCCGGGGAGAGCCTCAGTAGCCTGCCCAGGGCCTCGAGGTGCAACGCTGGCGCGCAGGGTCGCGGCGTAGACCTCGATCTGCTCGGGTGTCAGCGTGCCGGCCATCTTGCCGCGAGTATACGGCTTGACATGTCGGCGGGTGGGTCACGCGCCGCCTGCGTTTAGTCTCGACAGACCGCGGGCACCAAGAGGGACGCATGCAAGACCGGCTGCCGACCGGTCCGCGTGCCGTGCAGTGCGATCGTCGGGGGGTCTTTCGTGGAGGACTTCGAGAAGCTGGGCGTCTTCTACCTGGGGCGGGAATACGACCTGCAGGCCAAGGCGCCGCGGGACGATCTGCTGCTCTATGACTCCAAGGACCTGGTCACTCACGGAGTCTGCGTGGGCATGACCGGTAGCGGCAAGACCGGGCTCTGCATCGGGCTCATCGAGGAAGCCGCCCTCGACGGGGTGCCGGCCATCGTCATCGACCCTAAGGGCGACCTGGCCGACTTGATGCTCACCTTCCCCGATCTGCGTCCGGAGGATCTCCGCCCCTGGATCAACGAGGAGGACGCCGCCCGCAAAGGCCTCACGCCGGACGACTACGCCCGCCAGCAGTCGGAGTTCTGGGCCAAGGGTCTGGCCGATTGGGGGGAGAGCGGCGACCGCATCCGGCGCCTGCGCGAGGCGGCCGACTTCGCTATCTACACGCCGGGCAGCAGCGCCGGACTGCCGATTTCGATCCTGGCCTCCTTCGCCGCTCCTGCTGCGGCCGTGCGCGACGATCCCGAGCTGCTCGGCGACCGGATCGCCACCACGGCCACCAGTCTGCTGGCCTTGCTCGGCATCGACGCCGATCCCATCCAGAGTCGGGAACACATCCTTCTCTCCACCATCTTGAACACCGCTTGGCAGAAGGGTCAGAACCTCGACCTCGCCACGCTCATCGGCCAGATACAGAATCCGCCGGTCACCCGGGTGGGGGTTATGGATATGGAGTCCTTCTACCCGTCGAAGGAGCGGTTCGAGCTGGCTATGCGCATGAACAACCTGTTGGCGGCTCCGGGCTTCGCCGCGTGGATGGAAGGTGAGCCCCTCGACGTAGCCCGTCTGCTGCACACACCCGAGGGGAAGCCCCGGGTGTCGATCATGTCGATCGCCCATCTGAGCGACGCGGAGCGCATGTTCTTCGTGTCTCTGCTCTTGAACGAGGTGCTGGGCTGGATGCGGTCGCAGCCGGGGACGGGATCGTTGCGGGCGCTGGTCTACATGGATGAGATCTTCGGCTTCTTCCCTCCCGTGGCCGAGCCGCCTTCGAAACGGCCCCTGCTTACTCTGCTCAAACAGGCGCGGGCCTTCGGTGTGGGCATCCTCCTCGCGACCCAGAACCCGGTGGACCTTGACTACAAGGGGCTGGCCAACGCCGGCACGTGGTTCATCGGCCGGCTGCAGACGGACAACGACAAGCAGCGAGTGCTGGCCGGGTTGGAGGGGGCGGTCGCCGGAGCGGCCGCGAGCTTCGATCGGCAGGCGATGGAGCAGACCCTGGCCGGCTTGGGCAACCGGGTGTTCCTGATGTACAACGCCCACGAGGACACCCCGGTCGTCTTCACCACCCGCTGGACGATGTCGTACCTGCGTGGTCCGCTGACCCGCACGCAGATCAAGACCCTCATGGACCCGCGCAAGGCGGTTGCCGCAGCCGTGCCGGCGGCGCCCACCGCCCCTATCGCCGGGGTCGCGCCCCCCGCGTCGCCTGTTGAGGCCGCGCCGTCGATGATCCCCCCGGCCGCCGCCCCCGGCCCCGCATCCGGCCTGGGGGGTGCCAAGCCGCTGCTTCCCCCCGGTGTCCCCGAGTACTTCCTGCCCGTGAGGGGAGCGCGCCCCGAAGGCGGTTCTCTGCGCTACAGCCCGGCGCTTCTCGGTGCAGCTGCGGTACATCTCGCCGACGCCAAGCTTTCTCTCGAACAATCCTTCGATGTGACCGCGCTCACCCTCGTGTTGGCCGATCCGGTGCCGGTCGATTGGGAGAGAGCGCAGATTGTGACCGTGGCGATCGAAGACCTCGAGCGACTGCCGGCAGACGGAGCCGCCTTCGGTACACTCCCCCCTGCTGCGGCCAAGGCTGCGAGCTACGACGACTACAATCGCGACTTCGTCTCGTGGGTCTACCGGACGCAGTCGCTGCAATTGCTCCGGAGCTCCGGACTCAAGCAGGTCTCACGTGCCGAGGAGAGCGAGGGTGAGTTCCGGGTGCGCCTGCAGCAGGCCGCTCGGGAGCAGCGTGACGTTCTCAAAGGCCGGCTCCAGGAGAAGTACACGCCGAGGCTCGCCGCCCTGGAGGAGCGGATCCGGAAGGCTCAGCAGGCGGTCGACCGGGAAGCCGAGCAGGCGCGGGGAGCACAGATGCAGACCGCCATCTCGGTGGGAGCGACTGTTCTTGGTGCGTTGTTCGGACGGAAGAAGTTCAGCTCGGCGACCATCGGAAAGGCTACGACGGCCATGCGAGGGGTCGGGAGATCGATGGATCAGGCCGGTGACGTCGGTCGGGCCAAGGACACGGTCGAGAGCCTCCAGCAGCAGTCGGCGGACCTGCAGGCTGAGTTCCAGGCGGAGGTCGATGCACTCGAGACGACGGTCGATCCTCAGTCAGAAGTACTCGAGGCCCTGACCGTGCGGCCTAAGAAGGCCGACGTGGTTGCCAAGCTGGTGGCCCTCGCATGGGCCCCGGTCTGGATCGATGCGCAGGGTGGCCAGACCCAAGCATTCGAGTAAACCAGGGGCGCCCGAGAAGCCCACGCCACTCGGGCGGGTCTGAGCGGATTCGGGCGCAGGCCGCGGACGAACGCGTCGAGGCAGTCGCGAGGTTGAGGGAGCGGTGGGCGGGACCGAATGAGCAGCCCTCGCCCAACAGGGCGATGCGGCGGGTCTTGACGAAACAAACGCGGAAACACCACACCGTACCCGAATGGGTGCTCAGTCACGGTTGGTCGATGGCTTCCAGTAGCCGCTGCAGCTGGGCTGCGCAGAAGGGCCGGCTCACGCGGCTTGCCGCCTCCCCGACGATCTCTACTGCGTGCGGTAAGCCAGGGCCAGAGTCTCGTTGCTCTCCAGTTCCTCTGCGCTATGGTCGCCTAGGACCCTGATCGACGCCTACCGGAAGAAGCGGAGCTCAGCGATCTGGGCATCGAACCGTCCGTCGGCCGAAGGAGCCAGGCGGGTGATCCAGATGCGTCCGGATTTCACGGCCTGCCCCAGCTCTACCGTCTGGGTGGCCAGTCCATCCAGCTTGGCCACGGTGACCAGGGCTCCGTCGGGGCCGGGCACCTGCACCTCGGCTCCCCAGCCTTTCTGGGGTGACGTGACCTCGAGCAGCGTGGCGGGCGAGTCGAGCTTGAAGTCGACTCCGACCCCCGTCTTGCGCAGGTTGCCGAACGACGCCGTGCCGTAGCTCTCCGTGGCCCAGCCGGTGGCATCGTCACCGTCGATGAGCTGAGGTAAAAGCCCGTGCTGTTCGTGCTGGTCGCCTTGGGGATCGACGTCGCTCAGTGAAGCCACTTTGACCGCGACCGGTTTGCGGCTGACCACCAGTCTCAAGATGTCATCGGGCACGGCTTGGCCGGGAAGGGGATCCTGAGCGACCACGGTGCCGTCGGGTTTGTCCGCTGCCAGCTTCTGTTCGGCGTCGACCTCCACCTGCAGGCCTTGTTTAGCTGCCGCTACTTTCGCCTGCTCGAGGGCCGTCCCGACAACGTTCGGGGCGTGTGTCTCCCCACCGAACAGCAGATAGGCGCCCACCGCCACGGCTACCAGTCCCACCGCCAGGCCTACCCACAGCCCCATCCGTCGTATGGGTCGGTTCCGGCCCCGGCGTTTGAGCTCCGTGCGCCGGGGAGTTCGACCGGTGGGCGGGTGTTGCCCAGGGGCGATGCCACCGTCGCTTTCGGGGCCGGTCGCGGGTCGGCCGGCATCGTTCGGGCTTGCGCCCGAGATCGTCGGGGGCGGCAACTCGCCGGCATCGGCTGGTGGAACCCATTCGCTGCTGTCATCGCCGAGGCTGTCGGTACGGCCGCCCATCACCGTCCGTCGCAGGGTGCCGATGATGCCTCCCCCCGCATGCTGCGGATGGTAGAGATCAAGCCCCACCAAGGCTCCGAGGAGTTCGTCCATCGACTGGAAGCGGCTCTCCGGCAGTTTCTCCAGGCAGCGCATGGCTACCCGATCGAGGGACGCGGGAATATCAGGGCGCGTCTCCGTGAGAGGACGAGGGCGGTTTCTGACATGCTGGCGCCCGATCTCGACTATGGTCGAGCCTTTGAAAGGCGGCTCGCCGGTCAGCATCTCGTACATGACGATGCCCAGCGAATAGACGTCGGTCCGCTGGTCGACCGGACGCCCCTGCACTTGCTCCGGTGACATGTACCGGCTACTGCCCACGATCGCGCCTTCGCGGGTCACCTGCGTCCACTCCTCCCCGGTGGCGATGCCGAAGTCTATGAGCTTGGCGCGCCCTTCGGCATCGAGAAGGATGTTCTGCGGCTTGACGTCGCGGTGCA
>Ga0315273_10010410_pt1 | contig 11854 bp, 14 predicted proteins | sample YL17G02_0_MG_FD_205753 | JGI IMG/M metagenome (GOLD analysis project Ga0315273, IMG submission 205753) | Sediment microbial communities from Yellowstone Lake, YNP, Wyoming, USA - YL17G02_0 | ecosystem: Environmental > Aquatic > Freshwater > Lake > Sediment | place: USA: Wyoming | collected... | reverse complement strand
GGGTTCAATACGACAGAATCTATTTTTTTAATTCTTTCTTTATAAAATAGATTATAATAAATGTTAAGTTTATCTGAAACATTGCTTCTTAATCTAACTTCAGTCTTCCTTGTATAAATTTTACCTTTATATTTACAAACCGGATTATTAAATAAGTACAACTTTAAATTAAATTCTTTTGACAGCACCATATACTTCCATTCTAAATACTCTCTTTGTTTTATCGAATGTGTTTCTTCTATATTTGGATTCTTACATTCTTTTCTAAGATGCATGTCTCCTAATAAACTCCCCAGTAGAATTTGATGAGACTCATAAGATAATAAAGAACCACTTTCTCTTTTGAAATCCATACATTCAATTTTAAAGTTTATTTGATTTTTCATAGGATTTATTGCTTCTTCTGGAAAATTTAAATAACTATTAGTTGAATTTATATCTTTTTGATATGATCTTACAGATAACGATATCATCCCCTACCAACACCAACATAGTTAAAACCAAAATCTTTCATCTCTTTTGGATCATAAATATTCCTACCATCAACAACGTTAGGCTGCTTCAATAAATCCTTAATCTTCTTCTTATCAAGATTCCTAAACTCATCCCACTCAGTAACAATAACCAAACAATCACAACCCTTAACAGTCTCATAAGGATTCTTGCAAAACACAACACCCTTAGTTACTTTTTTAGCATTACCCTCGGCAACAGGATCAAAAGCCTTAATTTTAGCACCAAGCTCTTGAAGTTCCTCAATAATAATCAAAGAAGGAGCCTCCCTAATATCATCAGTCTTAGGCTTAAAAGCCAAACCCCACAAAGCAATAGTCTTTCCTTTAAGATCAGGAACCAACTTCCTAACCTTAGGAACTAATGAACGCTTCTGCTCCTCATTAACCTCATCAACAGCAGCAATAATCCTAAAATCATAACCAACCTCAAAACCCATAACCCTCAAAGCCCTAGTATCCTTAGGAAAACATGCTCCACCATAACCAACACCAGCCTGCAAGAAACGAGGACCAATCCTCTCATCCAAACCCATACCCTTAGCAACAACCTTAACATCAGCACCAACCAACTCACACAAATTAGCAATCTCATTAATAAAAGAAATCTTTGTGGCCAAAAAAGCATTAGAAGCATACTTGATCAATTCAGCAGTCCTAGGATTAGTAACAAGAACAGGATGACCAGTCCTCTCAACAGGCTTGTATAATTCCAACATAATATTTTTTGCCTTTTCAGAATCAACACCAACAACAGTCCTGTCAGGAACCTGAAAATCCTTAATAGCACAACCCTCCCTCAAAAACTCAGGATTAGAAACAACATCAAACTCCACCTTCTTCTTCAAATTCTTTTTGATAATATCCTTAACCCTATCAGCAGTGCCAACAGGAACAGTACTCTTGTTAACAATAACCTTGTAAGACTTCAAACACTTACCAATACTCTCAGCAACCTGATCAACAAAACTCAAATCAGCCTTACCATCATGACCTTGAGGAGTGCCAACAGCAATAAAAACAACATCAGACCCATCAATACCCTCCTCTAAATCTGTAGTAAACAAAAGCCTGCTTTCTCTTTTATTCCTATCAACCATTTCCTGTAGCCCAGGTTCGTATATTGGTATAACTCCTTTATTCAGTTTGTCTATCTTCTCTTTATCAATATCCACACATATGACATCATTACCTAATTCAGATAAACAAGTTCCAATCACAATACCTACATACCCGCACCCTATACAGCTAATTTTCATCTTTCATCACCTATCTTATATTTTGCCATACTTATTATAATTAATTCACTTTTTCTTTTCATATCTTCTATAAGCTTTAATGATCTTGATGAAATATTATAGTTTGATTTATAATATTTTCTAATCTGGTTTAAAGTAATCACTTTTCCAGCATAATTATTTAATAAATAATTATGCACTTTTCTGCTTTCTAATTTTAAGATTGATTTATAATCTGTTTTTATTGCAATTTGCGCCTTTTTTTGAAATATCTCTTGTCTATGAAGCAGGCTAATATTATACTTTTTAGCAGACTCTAATAATTCAGCTAATTTGATTATCCCACCAGTATTAAACCGGATATTCCATTTTTTTCCTTTCTTGTTTCTAGACCAACCTATTTTAAATTTATTAAGAAGTCTTCCAAAATCATCAAGAAAATTAAGGTTTCCTTCTTGATGTAAAGTCATTTCTGAGTTATTTTTTAATTGCCCCATTCCAGCCTCATCCATAAGAAATGCTGCAATTAAGGCGATTTCATAATCCTTGCCTAATTTAGACGAAATAGTAATTATATTTTCAGTCATTTCGTTTTTATTGCCTAATTTTGTAATGAACTCTCCTGCTTTTCTTATCATCTGAGGAATAACAATACCTCTTTTACATGTTGTAATCTTTGGAGAGTATTTAAAACCCATTCCGTTAATTAATTTAACTAATTCTTTTAAGCCAGTTGGTTTTTGATACCAACTAAATTGTTTTTTATTTCCTTTATTGATATGTCCATCACCTATAGAAAGGCAAAAAATAAAATGCCAAAGTGGGTCGTATTTTATAGGAAATTTTCCCTTAAAAGGAATTGAGCTACTTCCATTGTCATCATTAAATTGTATTATTTCTTTAATTAAAGTGCTGTCTTTTGTTAAATTTAATATCTTTTTAAACGTGATTGTGTCAATTTTATCATTTCTTATAAAATTGTATATCCAATAACGAGGTACGTTTAAAGTTTGAGATATCTCTGATTTAAATCCGTGGGTGTTTATTAAAAAATCAAGAATTTTAGTTTTAGCATTACTATTAAGTTTTACATACCCATTAATATCCCACGGAAATATTAAAGTTTTATTTTTTATTTGATTTTTCATAATTTATAAATATACATTTTGGAAATGCCAGAACAAATCATCTGAATTTTTTATCTAAAGCTTCCATCATCTCACTACTAACCTGTTCCCTAATCTTATGCCTTTCCTCATCTGTCGTAGTTTTCTTAGCCTTACCCTTAAACTTCATAAACTCTTTAATCAAATCATCCTTGCTAAGCTCTTCCAACTTATCCCTAACTGCTTCCCTAATGAATTCAGTCCTAGAATTAAAATTATGATCGGTAATACTCTTATCTACCCTCTTTAATACATCTTCCTGAAATTTAACAGAAACAACTTCCATCGTATTACTATGTAATACAATGTAATATTTAAACTTTTCTATCTTGTTAAAGGGATTAGGTTTCAAAATAGAAATATTTATATACTTGGTGTATATATTTATATATGTGATATAATATGGTACAAGCTGTAATAAATATAAACGAACATACGAATAGAGTTTTGAATATAGTGAAAGCTAAGTTTGGATTAAGGGATAAGTCTGAGGCTATTAACCTAGTTGTGAATGAATATGAACAAGTAGAACTAGAACCTGAATTGAGACCCGAATATAAGATTAAGCTAGCTAAAATCATAGATGGAAAACATCTTTCTCGTGAGGAATTTGAAAAAGAGGTCGCTTGATGTACCAAGACCTTTATAGTGAAGAGATTGTGAGAAAGTTAGCTAAACTCAGAAAGAAAGATCCTGTTGAATATTCTCAAGTTCGGAAAAAGATGGATTTGATTTTAAAAGAGCCAGACCATAGTTATAAATTTTTGATGCATGATATGAAAGGCCTTAACAGAGTACATCTTGGACATTTCGTCTTAGTCTTTAAGATTGATCATGAAAATAAGACTGTCTCTTTTGAAGATTATGACCATCATGATATAATCTACAAAACATGAGTTCAAAACCCACCTTCTACCTTTCTAGTAATTTTTACAACAGAAAAAAATAATTTAAGATAAAAACTCAAAACTGATTCTATAAAACTTAAAAAGAAAAGGTGGACAGCTTTCTGACATTCCCGCACATGAGTGCAGTACAAATCAAAACGGAAACTTGCTTAACTTCTGTGTTCGAAATGGGAACAGGTGAACCAAATCCCTATGACCGTCCACAAACTGGGAGTAAGAAGAGGTTTATAAAAGTTACGCTACAATTTCCTTATTTTAGCAACAAAGAAACCTTGGGTTTTTGACAGATTAGGCCAAAAACGCCTTGTTTTCGATAATTCAGAGCTTAAAACCTGTTTTTCAACCTTGACCAGGCCTTCAGAACCTATTTTTAAGCTTATTTCCTCAAGTTCTACCTTGAAATTAGACAATAACCAATCGATAACTAACTCATCCTCTTCAGGCTCCAAAGAACAAGTAGAGTAAACAAGAACACCACCAGGTTTTAAGACAGATAAAGCTGATTTCAGAAGACTTTTCTGCACAACAGAACACTCAACAACACCCTCCAACTCCCTCTTAATAAACCAATCATTTTCAATGACAAAATTACCAGAACAAGGAGCATCCAACAAAACCTTATCAAACTTAATACCTAAATCAGACACGTACCTAGCATCCTTACTATAAGTCAAAACATTCTCAACACCACAACGCTCCAAATTATTCCTCAAAACCCTCAACCTATCATTTTTTACATCCAAAGCAACAATCACACCACTGTTTTTCATCAATTGAGCAAGCTGAGTAGTCTTAGAACCAGGAGCAGAACACATATCCAAAACAATCTCACCAGGCTTAGGATCCAAAACTAAAGCAGGAACTTGAGAAGCAACCTCTTGAACATAAAAAAAACCCTGAAGATACTCAGGAGTAGAAGCCAAAGAAAAATCCTGCTTATCCAAAGTAAAACAATATTTCAGCTCAGAAACCTTTTTTAGCGTAACACCTTTTTCTTTAAATCTTTTTATCAGTTCTGACTCAGAAATCTTCAAAGTGTTAACTCTTATTGAAGGATTGAGAACTATCTCAGAAGGATCAAAATCCTGACCAAACCTTTTGTAACGCTCCAAAAAAAAATTAGTCATTTTAGATCAACAGTCACAGACTTATCCTTAGCATTGAAATCCTTGATTAATTTATGACCTTTTAGTTTTTCTTTCATCTCAGCAAAAGAAAACTTTTTCCGCGCATCTTTGATCTGAGACAAAACATCATTAACCAACTGGTAATTATGATAAATCAAGTCAGCTTTTTCTCTCTCAACTGACTCTTTCACTTCCAACTCCTTAATCGATTCTTGCTGAGCACTAATAATCCTTTTCAACTTATCAGACTCCTTACTCTTAGCCTTTTCTTCAACACCACCAGCAAGTTCGATAGAAGCCTTAGTAAGCTCTGAATCCAACAACTCATTAAAAGAACTGAAAGAAGACTTAACACACACCTTAGATCTCAAATCAAAAGGCAAAAGCTCAGAATCACAAACACAAGGAACAACCTTATTATTCCTCAAAACATCAATCGACTTAAACAACTTCTTGAAATCATCAATCTTCTTAGGACTCTTATCTTTATCAATACCAGCAACAAAACAAATCTCTTCAGCAAACAAACCACCTAAACCAAGATCCATAGCCAAAGCTCGAACTATCGATTCCTTATCAGACTTAGCAAGCAACTGAACCAACTCTTTCTCAGACAACTCAAACAAGTTAAAATCCTTCAACGGATAAACATAAACATCACCGGGCTTAACAGTCCTATCCTTCCAGATAGGATAATCAACAGCAGACAAGATCTTACCATCCTGCAACAACAAAATATTACCTTTACCAAACAACTCAAAAACCAAAGAAAACTTCTCAACCTTAGCCTCTAAAATAAACTCAACAACCCTCTCACAACCCTTTTGTTCAACACTCCTAACCCTAATATTATACAACTTCTTTCTCAAATAAGTACAAAAACCACTAGGAGACTCTTGCTGAGGTTTGTAATTTGTGATATAAAGAAAATTAGGAACAAGAACTCTTAACAAAACCTTACCCTTGTTAGGAACATGAAACTGCAACAACAACTCATTCTTGTCAGGATGATAAACCTGATTGATCTTACCACCAACCAAAAACTTTAGTTCATCAACAAGATAATGCAATTCCAAAGCAGACACTTGATTCTTCATAACAACAAAAAAAGAAAGAAAGAGTATATAAAATTATAGTTTTAAATTTATATGAAACAAATCACATATTCAAAACATTCCAACCAATTCTTCTGTAGAATAAATAATTACAACTTTTTGTTTTGATTTCAATTCTTTATCATTGCTCCACAAAGGACATCTCATCTTTAATGCAAGCGCAAAATAATCGACATCTTTCTCATCAGGACAGATTTTTTCAGCTTCAATAATGAATTTATTAGTCTCTTCATTAGGGATTGTTTTTATCTTCTTCTTTAAAATAATCATCAATTCATCAAACTCTTCTCTAGATCTTTCAGTCTTATCCAAAATCAAATCTTTATACTTCTCAAACTCTTCAAAAATAAATTCAGGAGCAAAAATGTGCAAATCCTCTTCAAACAACAGTTCTTCAGTCTTACCGCTTTTGATTAATACAGAAAACAAAATATTTGCATCAATAACTAAATCCATTTTATTTCGCAGACCTTCTCTTTGCCAGATTTGCATTAAGCTCTCTTCCCAATTTTATAGCATCCTCTTCGGTTAAAGTGCTCTTTGCTTTAAACTTTTTGATAAACTCCATATCCTTAATCTTGTCATCAAAAGCTTCTCTAGCTACAGCACTCCAATTAATCTCAGCGAAGTTGTCCATCCTGTGTTTCAAATCTGATGGGATTGATAATGTTACGTTTACCATTTTATACCTCCAGTGTATTTATTTGTAATATGTGTAAATATTTGTAAGTATTTAAACCTTACGTTTTCTAAAACTTAATACCTAATAAAATTTACGAAATAAAAAAAGAAATAAAACCAAACATACTCATCCAAAATCAAATGGAGAAATTATGTCCTTACCAAACTTCTCCCTAGCCCTAAGCAAACGCTCCCTTTGCTGGCTGATATGCTTGTGAAAAACTTCAGGAATGTCAGGCTCAGCCTTGTAGATAGCATCCATCCTATCAAGCCTATCAATAGACTTACTAATCCTGATAGAAAATTGCTCAACATAATTTTCTTTGGTAAACTCTTTTTTGAAAACCTGCTTAAACAAATTCTTGATGTCATCGAATTTAGGAATAAAACCAACAGGAGTCTCAATAGCTTCATATTCACCATGAATCCTACCCTCCATCCACAAAACCCAAACCTTCTTATCAACCTTATCATTCAAAAACTTACCATCCTTCTTCAAAAAATAATTGGTCGCGAAAATCCTAGGCAACTCATCCAAATCATCACCAAACCTCAAATGATTTCTTATGTAAACACCAAGAGGAACAACCAAGAAATCAAGATTAGCCATAGGATCATGAGTTCTTTTTCCTTCCTCACCAATCTTAGCAGAAGTAGTCTCAGACTCTAAAGTGGCGCCAATAAAAACACCATGAGACCAACCAAGAGATTCAGAAACAGGAACACTAGTGTCAGAATCCCTACCCCCATAAATAATTCCATCAACAGGAACACCATCAGGATTATTAAGTTCAGGATTGCAATTTTCTAGTTCACTAATCCTGACAGTATACCTTGCATTCTTGTTAGCAGCAAGAACATCCTTACCATCAGGACCCTTAACACCCTTAACCCAATCACCAAAATAATTAAAACCATCAGAAGGAAGCTCTTTACCCATACCCAACCAATAAGGCACTCCATCTTTCATAAGAACGTTGGAAAAAATCAATTCTCTAGGAGTAGTCAAGGTTTTGTAAATAACAGGATCATCAACATGATTAACATCCTGAATTATTCCAAAGATCCCTTGCTCAACATTAACAGCATAAGCTCTACCATCCTCACCAATCCTCAAATAAGCAATATCATCACCAATAATAGACTGACCAGGGATCATAGCTGTAGAAGTCTTACCACAAGCACTAGGAAAAGCACCAGTAAAGTAAGTTATTCTATCCTTTCCAACAGGATGAACACCCATAACAAACATGTGCTCAGATAACCAATCCTCTCTGTTAGCCTTACTGATAGCTAACCTCAAAGACAACTTTTTCAGACCAACACTATTACCAGCATACTGGTTATTAATCGTGAAAACCCTTTCATCCTCCAAATCCATGTAAATCCTTCTCTTATCCAAATTCTTAGAATTATTCTTCTCATCCAACTCACCAGCAGAATGAATAAAATGGAAAAATTTAGAAGAACCATCCAATCTTTTAAACTCATCATAACCTTGTCTGTAAAGAATGTTCTCACTATGAATAACATAAGCAGAATCAGTCAATTGCAAAGCAGGAATAGAAAATTTTGAATCATTAGGGCCAAGACAATAAAAACAAACAAATAATTCTTTATCTTTCATAATACCCTCTAACAATCCAAGAACATCCTTCAAACCTTCATCCTTGTCAATAGTAGCAATACCTTTACTCATATGCTTACCCTTAGGAAGAAGAATCCTAGTATTCAATGGATCCCTAGCTTGATCAAAATAACCATCAAAATGAATAGTGTGACCCTTTGCTGCAAGAACTTTCTCCTCATTATTTTTCACAGCAAGATTGCGAACATAATCCATATCCTCTTTTGAACCAGTAAGAACAGTAACCTTATTAGGCTTACACAAAGCAACATACTCCTCAACAATCCTCAAAACATGAGAATTACCCAAAACCTTCAACTTAGCCAAACTCTTCTCATCCAAAACACTCTTTTCCATAACTCATTCCTCCAAACAAGCTTTGTAAACATTATCAAACAATTCAGGAATCACATCCTTTTTCACAGCAGAAAAAGCAATCCTCAACAAACCACTCATGTTAATGACACCAGTATCATATTTCTCCAACAACTTCTTTCTTACTTTCTCAGTATCCAAACCCTTCTTTAATTTAACACACATGAAATAACCAGAATTGAAAGGAAGCGGAACAAAACATTTTCTGTATTCCTTATGAGAACTCAAAACTCTCTCAACCTCAACAAACCTAGACTTCAATAAGTTATATTTTTCTAGTTTTTCAGAATCATAAGTTGGAGATGAGAAAGCATTTAGGACCAAAGACTGAGAAAGATGGGAAGCGTTCGAGATTTCACCCCTAACAGCACCACCAGCCTTAGCTTCCAAAGCTTCCAAAGCCTTAACATCAACACCCTTCATAGCAAAAGTCATGAAACCAACCCTTAAACCCCAAACATAATCTTCTTTAGTCGCAGCATCAAGCTTGACAGCAAGAACACGCTCGTGAAGATCAGCAAGCTGTGAGAAGATTGATTCCTTGTAAACACCATCTTTGTAAAAAAGACCAAAATAAGCATCATCAATCAAGACAACAATGTTCTTACCAGAAACTGCTGCTTCCTTTATTGCCTGAACAATCTGTTTTACCTCATCAATTGAAGGAGTGTAACCAGAAGGATTATTAGGAAAATTAAGCAAAAGAACCTTTTTGTCTTTGCCCTTACTCAAAACTTTCTTTAAACCACCAATATTAAAAGAATCCTTCTTGAAACAATCAAAAGTCTTAATCTTACCACCAAAACCATTACCAAAAATCAAACCATAATTCTCCCAATAAGGATCAGGAATAATAACCTCATCACCTTTGTTGACAAACAAGTAACCAGAAACACTCAAACCATGAGTCAAAGCATTAGTAACAACAGGAGAAGAGATAATTTTACCAACCAAAGAAGGATTCTTCCTAAACAACATCTCCTTCCACTTAGCCCTAAGCTCAGGCTTACCAAAACTAGGAGCATAAGAAAAAACATCATTAGGACCAAGACTTATCTTGCTAGCAATAGAATTCAAACGCATAGGAGAACCATCATCCTCAACAGCAATACCAATAGTAGCATTAATCCTCTTACCCTTAGCCTCAGCACTCTGAGCAAGAATACCAAGCTTAGGAAAGAAAATAGCCTTACCTTTATCAGAAAGCAACTCAAAAAGAGCAGAGCTACAGCCCTTAATCCTATCATTTAATTCTATTGCCTGAGAATCTAATTCCATAACTATCGAGCCCAGATAGCAAAGCCCTAATATTTAAGCGTTTTGTTGTAGATATAACAATAATCTTATGACCCAAACTTTTAGCTTCCTCAAAACACACATCAAAAATCTCAGAATCAAGATTATCCCTAATCTTCTGTTTTGAATACTTCCTACTTTTTAATCTCTTCTCCAAAATTTTCAGATCCGTCTTTGTAATAATACAGACATCAACAAATTTAGGATTTACAAAATGCGAAAGATGAGAATCAATAACTAAATCCTCTTTTGAATTTTTTATTAACTCTTCAAGCTTTTTTGACAATTTCTTCTCATCAACAACCAAACACTTCCTCTTAGAATCATAACACTCAGACAACTTCCATTTCCTAATCAATCTCTTAACATCAACATACCCATAATTCAAAGCTTTAGCAATAGCTTTAGCAACAACAGTCTTGCCAGTGCCAGGAGTTCCGGAAACAATAATAACAACCATAACAAAACAATAAGCAACATGTTTTAAATACTTTTCCACAAGATTTATAAAAGAAACAGGCAACTAATTCCCAAGAGGTGGTAAGATGATAAACGTTGACATCGGAAACACGGAAGTCAACTTTAAAAGTCAAGCAGAAAAAATAAATAAGATAAGCAAAACTGAAACTCCTTCTTTCGCAACACATAATACCCCAGTCCAACAACTAAAAAAACAGTTAAAAAAATATAATTCCTACAAAAACATATTGATACTAGCAAATGGAGGAAGCAGGACAAGCGCTCAAGGAATATATGAAGCACTTGCAAAATACAAAACAACAAAAAACGCAGAATTTGTAACAACAATAGAACCAGACCACCTAAACGAGCTAAGAAAAAAATACCCAAAAAAAGATACGCTAGTAATAGTAATAACAAAATCAGGAACAAATGTCTGCCCACTAGAAGCAATGTTCAATTTCTGGGACTACCCAATATTACCAATAACGTCAGATGATAGAGGGGTGCTAAAAGAAATATGTGACGCTGAAAACAAAGAATACATAATACATCCTGATATTGATGGAAGATTCTCAGGACTAACAAGTTGTGGCATAGCACCATCAATACTATTCGATGTTGACGTAGACAAAATAATAAACGGAGCAAACCAAATGTACAAGAAATGCTCACCCAAAATGCCAATAGAACAGAATCCAGCACTACAACTGGCAACCGCATTATACTTATTAGAGCAAAAAGGGTATGATGAAATATTTATGCCAGTATATACAACAAAACTAGCAGGATTCCTACCTCTGATAATACAGTTAATGCACGAAAGCGTGTGCAAACAACAAAAAGGACAAACAATATTCGGTGACCTAGCACCAGAATCACAACATCACACAAACCAAAGATTTTTAGGAGGAAAAAAGAACGTTATCGGACTATTTGTCAGAATAAAAAAACAAGAAGACACAAAAACAAAAACTAACATACCAAAAACCCTCCAAAGATTAGAACTTAGGAAAGGAACACTAGCAGATTTGGATGGAGTACCATTAAGCAAAAGCCTAGAATTTGAGTACAAAGGAACTTATGAAGATGCAATAAGCAAAAAAATACCATGCATAACAATCACAATAGACAAAATAGATGAGAAAAGTATAGGAGAATATATCGCGTTCTGGCAATATACAGCAATGTACTCAGCAATGATACGAGAAATCAACCCTTTCAACCAACCAGAGGTAGAAATGAGCAAAGAAATAAGTTTTGAACTAAGAAAAAACTACAAAAGATAAATCATTTTCTACTCAACTTCTGACCCTTCTTATTATCAAAAAACCTGTGCTCAAAATTAAT
>Ga0315273_10010409_pt1 | contig 11854 bp, 9 predicted proteins | sample YL17G02_0_MG_FD_205753 | JGI IMG/M metagenome (GOLD analysis project Ga0315273, IMG submission 205753) | Sediment microbial communities from Yellowstone Lake, YNP, Wyoming, USA - YL17G02_0 | ecosystem: Environmental > Aquatic > Freshwater > Lake > Sediment | place: USA: Wyoming | collected... | reverse complement strand
CTGGATTTCAACCCGGTCTGCAATCCCCGCTGCGACGACGTTCTTGGCCAGATATCGCGCCATGTAAGATGCGCTGCGGTCCACTTTGGACGGGTCCTTTCCGGAGAAGGCACCGCCGCCATGATGCGCATACCCTCCATAGGTGTCGACGATGATCTTCCTCCCGGTTAAACCGCAATCGCCCTGCGGGCCGCCGACTGCGAACCGCCCGGTGGGGTTGATGTGGTACACGGTCTTAGGGTCACGCAGGTGCTCGGGTACAACATCATAAATGACCTGCTCGAGGACATCACGGCGCACCTTTTCGATATCCACGTCCGGGCTGTGCTGCGTCGAAACGACCACCGTTTCCACACCAACCGGACGGTAGTTTTCGTAGCGCACGGTGACTTGCGATTTGCCGTCGGGCCTGACCCAGTCCAGGATCTTCTGCCTGCGGACTTCCGCGAGCCGCTGAGTAAGCTTGTGCGCCATCATGATCGGCATGGGCATGAGCTCGTCCGTTTCGTTGCTCGCGAATCCGAACATGAGCCCCTGATCACCCGCGCCGCCCGTATCTACGCCCATGGCGATATCCGGAGACTGTTCGTCGATGGTGGAGATCACGCCGCAGGTATTTCCGTCGAAACCGTAATCTGCGCGGTTGTAACCGACGCCAAGGATAGTCTGCCTGGCGATTCTCGCGTAATCGACGCTGCCCCTCGTCGTTATTTCTCCTGCAATCAGGGTCAATCCCGTGGTGACCAGCACCTCGCAGGCCACCCGGCCCTGCGGGTCCTGCTTCATGATTTCATCGAGGACCGCGTCCGAAATCTGGTCGGCAACCTTGTCCGGATGACCCTCCGTCACAGATTCCGATGTAAAAAGGTACCTGCCGTGACCTGCCACTGATGCCTCCTCCGAATGGGCAGCACTTCGCGCGCTGCCAAAAACGGACATTTTTAACACAGCAGCGAGTGCCAGTCAAACCAGATCTCCCCCTCGAATTGCCGCCTTCCAGTGGGCGCTGGGCTCGGTATATCTGAGTTTCTCCGGACTGGCCCCCCCAGGGCAAAGCCCTGGACGCAACCTGGCAGTCCTGGGCATTCTGCCGGAAACCTAAGCCCTCGGATGGTATTTCCCGTGGATTCTTTTCAGCCGCTCGCGGGTAACGTGTGTGTAGACCTGGGTCGTCGAGATGTCGGAATGCCCGAGCATCAGCTGGACAGAGCGAAGATCGGCGCCGTTCGCGAGCAGGTGGGTCGCAAACGAGTGCCGAAGCATGTGCGGCGTAAGCGGTTTGCGAATGCCTGCGCGCCGGCCGTAAGCGCGAATGATCTTCCAGAAGCCCTGGCGGGTCATCCGGGAGCCTCGTCGCGTCACGAAGAGGTCATTGCTTGATCGCCGCCCCAGCAGCTGAGAACGGTGGTGCCGCAAGTACGCAGCCACCGCCTCGACTGCCGCAGGACCGATCGGCACGATCCTCTCCTTGCTCCCTTTCCCCATGCAGGAGACAACGCCCAGGTCCTTGTGTATCTGCGTTATGGTGAGACTGACCAGTTCGCTCACTCTCAGGCCGGTGGCGTAAAGGACCTCCAGCATGGCACAGTCCCGGGAGCCTCGCGCTGTTGTCTGGTCGGGGGCCTTCAACAGGCGGTCGACCTCGTCGCCGTGCAGATATCGCGGAAGCGAACGGAGGGACCGCGGCGCCTCAAGATTCTCGGTGGGGTCCGTCGACAGGACGCGATCACCGGCAAGGAAGCGGAAAAAGCTGCGGGCTGCCGCCAGCGCCCGCGCAGCCGACCGCGCCGAAAGCCCCGTCTCCCTCAAATGCCTGAGCCACGCGCGCAATTCATCCTGGCTCAGACCCGTTATTTCGGTGCCAAGGTCGTCAGCGAAATGCTGGAGTTTTCCAACGTCTGAAAGGTAGGCGGCAGTTGAGTTCAACGCGAGCCCTTTTTCCACGCGCAGGTAGTTGCCGAACTCCGAAATCCAGTCTCGGGCCATCACTACCTCCGCAAGAGCCTCTGCTTCAGGAGGGCCGAGAATTCATGGGCTTCCTCGACTCTGAACCACGCGAGCAGGGGAACAATCACCGCCATGCCTCCCGACATCGCCATGCCCAGGTGAAGAGCGAGATGGAAGGCGCCCGCTCCAGGCAAGATCCACCGGGCGGCCAGGTAGATCAGCTCTGCAGCCGCTCCCATCAAAACCGAGGCGGCCGCAATGCGCAGGTAGGCGGTGAGGGCCTGCCATCGCATTTCTCCTCCCGTTACCCGGTTAAGCTGCCGGAGCAGAAGAGCGAAGTTTATCCACGAAGCGACTGCCGTAGCCAGCGCCAGGCCGAGAAATTTCATGGGCACAATGAGAAGGAAGTTGATGGCGATCTTGACCGCAACGGTGGCCATGCTGGTGCGCACCGGCGTGCGTGTATCACCGAGGGCATAGAAGGCCGGCACCAGGATCTTCACGGCCGAGTAGCCAAACAGCGCGAGGGAGTACAGCATGACCGCCCTGCCGGTCTGCATGGTGTCCCCCGGCAGAAATGATCCGCGCTGATACAGGAGCCTTACGATCTCTTCGCGGAACACGATCAGGCCCACGGTGGCCGGGAATGTCAGGCAGGCCGCGAGACGAAGGCTCGAATGAACGGTGTCCCTGAGCTTGTCGGTTGCGTTGTCGGCAGCGTGGTGCGAGACAAGGGCGGTCGTCGCGGTAGCAATAGCCACCCCAAAAAGCCCGATCGGGAGCTGCATGAGGCGGAAGGCATAGTTCAGCCATGATACGGGACCGTTGCCGTAGTGAGACGCCAGTTGGCTGTCGACGGTGATGTTGATCTGGGTGGCGGAGAGCCCGACAACCGCTGGCAACATCAGATGGGCGATGCGTCGCAGTCCGGGATCTGAGAAGTCGAGGACAAAATGAAACTGCCAGCCGAGGCGGCGGGCAGAAGGAACTTGAACGAGGAATTGGCTCGCACCCCCGACGAGCGCTCCGACCGCCATCGAAACAACCGGTTCCAGCCCAAAACGCGGCATGAACGGAGACAGGAAAATCCCGGCCAGGATGCAGCAGACATTGAAGGCCGCGGGTGCCGCGGCCGGGATGAAGAATGAACCGAACGCGTTCAACATCCCCATCGCCACGGCCGCCAGCGCCACGCACAGGAGAAAGGGCGACAGGATCCTCGTCATCTGGACCGTGAGTTCCATCTTCCCGGGCGTGCCGGCGTAACCCGCAGCCAGGAGGTAGACGAATCCCTTGGCAAAGATCGTGAAGACAAGCGTCAGGGCGCCCAGAACAAGCAGGAGAACACTGACCAGGCGGTTGGCAAGAGACCAGGCCTGCTCTGCGCCGCCCTGATTCAACTCGCGGACGAAGGTAGGGACGAAGGCCGAGCTGAGAGCCCCCTCAGCAAAAAGATCCCGGAACAGGTTGGGAATGCGGTAGGCGATGTTAAACGCATCGGCGAAGAATCCCGCCCCAAAGTACTTCGCCATTACCATTTCCCGGGCAACGCCGAGAATCCGGCTGATCATCGTGGCCGCCGTGACCGTTCCGGCCGCATGGGCCACGCTCCGGCGCCGGCTTGATCGCTCGTTCTGGGAAGTGCTTTTCGGGGAGTCGCTCATGTGGGAATGGAGCTACTTCGATTGTGACCGAATGTACCCGCCAAGGGACTGCCTGAATGAGAAACCGGGGCAGCGTCCTGGACTCGGAGTCGCCTGGGGCACGTCTTCTTGACTGCCATGGGGGCCTATACTACCATAGGCCCAGGATGCGGCAAAATATTGATCCATATGACCTTTCCCGATCGGATCACTCTCTATGAAGCTTTCTGAAATAGCGCGCAGACTCCAATGCCGGGTGGTCTCGCACGAGGATGTCGATATCGTCCGGGTAGCCGGGATCGAGGAGGCCTGCCCCGGGGACCTCACCTTCGTCTCAAATCGAAAATACGTCAAACACATCAAGGATACCCGTGCGTCCGCCATAATTCTTGGCGAGAAGATGCCCGAAGTTTCCCTGCCCAGCCTGCGGAGTTCGAACCCTTACCTGGCGTTTGCCCGCGCTCTGGAGCTCTTTTACCAACCGCAGGTCCCGGAGCAAGGCATCCATCCCGCTGCGGCGGTCGCTTCGGATGCCGCGATCGGGCCGAATGCCAGTATCGGGCCTTTTGCGGTTGTGGGGGCCGGGTGCCGGCTGGGAGCCAATGTCGTTCTCCATCCTCATGCAGTAATCTACCCCGGTGTCGTTCTTGGAGAAAACGTAGTCGTTCACTCCCATGCGGTCATCCGGGAGTCGTGCGTGCTCGGAAACCGTGTGATCATTCAGAACGGCGCGGTCATCGGCGGTGACGGCTTCGGGTTTGCTCCCAGGGAAGACGGGTCATATTACAAGATAATGCAGGCCGGAAGCGTGATCATTGAGGACGATGTCGAGATCGGAGCCAATGCTGCCATAGACCGGGCGGCCGTCGGCAACACGGTCATCGGTCGGGGCTCCAAGATCGACAATCTCGTTCAGATAGGTCACGGGAGCCGGGTGGGTGAAAACTGCGTCCTTGCCGCCCAGACAGGGCTGGCCGGCTCGAGCCGCCTGGGCCGCGGAGTTCGCGCCGGCGGCCAGGTCGGTTTCGCCGGTCACCTCGAGGTAGGCGACGGCGCGACGTTCACGGCGCAGACAGGAGTCCCGCATGACGTGCCGGCCGGCGCATTGATGTCGGGGTACCCTGCGGTGGAGAACTCTACCTGGCTCCGGTGCTCAGCGGCGATTCTGAAACTGCCTGACCTCATCCGAAAAGTGCGCGAGTTGGAGAAGGCCGTTGCAGGCGGCAGGACTGGCGGCGACACAAGGCCGGAAAAAACGTGATCATTTCGGCCGGGCTGCCGATAAGGCAACCAGGCTATTCGAGAAGCTGACTCTCAGTCCGGGTGCTCTTCGGGCTCGCTGGCCCTGCCTGCGATCCCGGCGAGCCCCGAGCTGAGAGGCGTCTAAGCCCTTCCTTCTGTCGCAACCCTGACTCTTCCCGCTCTTGAATTCACAGGAAGTTCGCGTTTTGCGCATGGCATCAGTCATGAGCGGCAGCCTGCCGAGAGGGAGTGGGCGCGCTTCGCCGAAGCGCGCAATGTCCGCGCCGGCGGCGCGGACCCACCCCGCAGTCGCAGAAATATCGAATTCCGGCCGCCCATAACTGACGGGATACCGTTTTGCGGAATTTTGGGTTGACAACAGGCTTGTATTTCCAGTATCAAAGCAGGTTCCTCTGAGACTGGCAGCGGGCCCAGAGCCTCTCCCCATCCGGGTGGAGCCACACGACAGAGGATAAAAGGAGTACCGGCGAGTTACTGCAGCTCTCATCCAGGCGTGCAATTCAAGGCTGCACTCCTTCCATCCTTCATCATGACCCAATCCAGGAGAAACGAATAGATGTCGACCAAATACGTTTACCTTTTTGCCAATGGAAAAGCCGACGGCCACGGCGCCATGAAGGACCTGCTCGGTGGCAAAGGCGCCGGCCTGGCGGAGATGACTAACGCGGCACTGCCAGTGCCCCCCGGTTTCACCATCACCACCGAGGCCTGCAATGCCTACTACGATGTCGGCGCGAAGTTCCCGGAAGGCATGTGGGAGCAGGTTCTTGCGGCCATGAAGCAGGTGGAAGCGGCAACCGGGAAGAAATTTGGCGACCCTGCCAATCCCCTCCTGGTCTCGGTCAGGTCGGGAGCGAAGTTCTCGATGCCCGGAATGATGGACACGGTCCTGAACCTCGGGCTCAATGGCGAGACGTTGAAGGGGATGGCCGCACTGACATCCAACGAACGCTTCGCTTACGATGCTTACCGTCGCTTCATCCAGATGTTCGGAAAGATCGTTCTCGGCATCGATGGCGAGTTGTTTGAGCATGCTCTCACGGAAGCGAAGCGCCGCGTCCATGCGAAGCTGGATACCGACCTCACGGCCCAGAACCTCAAGGACGTGTGCAAGGAGTTCCTCGAGATCATCCGCAGCCACACAGGTTCGGAGTTCCCGACTGATCCCTACAAGCAGCTCGAAGAATCCGTCAAGGCCGTCTTCCGATCGTGGAACGGCGACCGCGCGATCGCATACCGCCGGCGTGAGAAGATCCCCGACAACCTGGGCACCGCGGTGAATGTGGTGACCATGGTGTTCGGCAACATGGGCAACGACTCAGGCACGGGAGTTGCTTTCACGCGCAATCCGGCGACCGGCGAGAGAGCTCTCTTCGGCGATTACCTTGCCAACGCTCAGGGCGAAGACGTAGTGGCGGGGATCCGCACGCCGAAGCACATCGACGAACTGAAACGGGACATGCCCGAGATCTACAAGCAATTCGCCGAAGTGGCAACGAAGCTGGAACGTCACTACAAGGACATGCAGGATCTCGAGTTCACGGTTGAGCGCGGCAAGCTCTGGATGCTTCAGACCCGCAACGGCAAGCGCACCGGTCCGGCGGCAGTCAGGATCGCGGTCGAGATGGTCCGGGAAGGACTGATCGACGAAAAGCTCGCGCTGACGCGGATTCCTGCGGGCGACATAGACCAGCTGCTGCACAAGATGGTCGATCCCAAGGCCAAGTCGAATGTGATCACCAAGGGAATCAATGCCAGTCCCGGTGCCGCTTCAGGTCGCGTGGTCTTCACGCCTCAGGATGCCGAGGCCTGGGCTGCCAAGGGGGAAAAGGTAATTCTCGTCCGGCGAGAAACATCTCCGGAGGATGTGCGGGGGATGGATGCCGCACTGGCGATCCTCACATCCACCGGCGGCCCGACCAGCCACGCCGCTGTGGTCGCACGCGGTTGGGGCAAGCCGTGCATCGTGGGCGCAGGAGCCATCGCGATCAACTACGCGAAGAACGAGTTCACGGTCGACAAGATCGTCGTGAAACGGGGCGACTGGATCACGATCGACGGTACAAGCGGCCAGGTGACTACCGGACAGGCGACGCTGATTGATCCCGAACTGGGAGAGGATTTCCATCAACTCATGGCGTGGGCTGACAAATACCGCAGGCTCGGTGTGCGCGCCAACGCCGATACGCCTGCCGACGCCAGGGTTGCACGCAACTTCGGCGCCCAGGGCATAGGCCTCTGCCGGACAGAGCACATGTTCTTCGAAGGAAACCGGATCGATTTCATGCGCCAGATGATTCTCGGCTCGCTGGATTTCAAGCGTATCGAGAAGGAGCTGTCCAACGTCGAGGCCGACCTCGCGAAGAGCGTGTCGCCCAAGCGGAGGAAGGAATTCAATGAGGCGCGGAAGAGCCTCAAAAAGCAGATGGAGGAACCGAATCGTCTTTACCGAGGCGGCCTGAATGAGCTGCTCAAGCTCCAGCGCAAGGACTTTGAAGGTATCTTCCAGGCGATGGATGGCCTTCCCGTGACCATCCGCACGCTCGACCCGCCTCTCCATGAGTTTTTGCCCCACACCGAAGAGGATACAAAGAAGCTCGCCCGCAAGCTCAAAGTGAGAGGGCAGTATCTGTGGGAACGGGTACAATCGCTGCACGAGGCAAACCCGATGCTGGGACATCGAGGCTGCCGGCTGGGTGTTGTGTATCCCGAAATCACCGAGATGCAGGCGCGCGCTATCTTCGAAGCCGCGGCTAACTGCCAGAAGCGGGGTGTGAAGGTGCTTCCTGAAATCATGATCCCGCTCGTCGCCGACGTCACGGAGCTCAAGCTGCAGGCCGATACGGTTCGCCGCGTCGCCGCGGAGGTGAGCAAGAAGACCGGGCAGGAGATCAAGTACCTCGTGGGCACCATGATAGAACTGCCGCGCGCGGCGCTGACGGCCGACCGGATCGCCCGGGAGGCGGAATTCTTCTCCTTCGGTACCAACGACCTTACGCAGACGACCTACGGGATATCGCGTGATGATTCGGGTAAATTCCTGCCCTACTACGTCGAGCACAAGGTATTCCGCGATGATCCGTTCCAGATCCTGGATCAGGAGGGGGTCGGCCAGCTCGTGAAGCTCGGCACTGAGAGGGGCCGCAGCACCCGTCCGGATCTGAAGGTCGGAATCTGCGGCGAACACGGCGGCGAGCCGTCCTCGGTGGTGTTCTGCCACAAGGTGGGACTGAGCTACGTTTCCTGCTCGCCCTATCGCGTGCCGATCGCACGCCTGGCTGCGGCCCAGGCCGCGCTTGGTTCAGACCAGACGATTTCGCACACCGCATGATCGGCTGAAATACCGCAACCGCCGATGGACGGCGGATTCACCCCATGTCCGGGTGACGACAAACGTTCATCGGCGGTTTTGTTCTTCCGACACCTCCCCGCGGCCTTTCCCTGGATCCGCGATCCAGGTGTCGGGATGGGGTGCTATTCCAGTCCGTCCTTCCTGCCGGCATCAGGGCCGGAAGCCGCATGCAGCGGCCTCCTCGATTCAATGAGCGTCAGTGACTCCAACCGGCTCATGGTCTTTATCCCTCCCGCCATATCTGCCGGAGGAGAGGATAGGATTTCAGCGGTTTTTCAAGACTCCATTCAATGAGCCTCAGCGTAAGCTGCTCCAGGTCAGCAGCTCCCGCTCCGGCAAATCCCGGCTCCCGGACAAACTCCAACGGGGATATGCGCTGGAATGACTGCAGCAACCCTGCGGCCGCCGGCCTGATCCTCAGGCCCTTGCCGCGCGCACACGCAGTGCAATGTCCCTCTCCGCCTTCTGCAGAGGCATAGAAACCGGTTTGCGCCACCGGTCTTCCGCAGCTTGAACAGCAGCGGTAATCGGGCAGCAGGCCGCACAGCTTCAGCAGCCACAGCTCAAAGTAACGGACGAGAGCCTCGCCGCAGCCGTGCTTTTCACCCGTTGCAAGTGTGGAGAGAAGAAGGCGAAAAAGCGGCGGGTTCGGATTGTGATCCTCCAGGTATTCGTGGACAAGCTCGGCGATATAGGTGAATCCGTAGAATTGCGGGAGCGACGCCTTTGTCCCCAGATAGGAGTGTATGCTCTCGCACTGACGCAGGCGCCAGAGTTCTGCTCCTTCCCGAAGGAAGAACTTCGCGCGGATATGGCTCAACGGTTCCAGGCACCCTGCCATCCGGCTCTTCGGTTTCTTGACTCCCTGCCCTACGACGCGCACTCTTCCGAACTCGCGCGTGGCAAGCACGACGATGCGGTCGGCGTCCGAGAAGGAGTATCTTCGTAGAACGACGGCTTCCGCCTCAAGAATGGGCATAGAGAGGCAACTGCATGTCAAGCTTCCGCTCTCCGCCGAGCCTGATCCCCCTTGCCATCAGCACGGCATCGAGGTTCCACGACGGCGGCGGTGAGCCATCGATGCGGAAAAAGACGAAGCCCTCGGCCGAGACGCCGGGAGCAAGCGGTCCGCGTTGAAGGCTCAGCTTCCCGAGCCTGTCGCGCACACGCTCATCCGTTCGCACCGTATACATGCGAATCCTGCGCTCACGGTAGTAGCGATCCAACATGTCGTTCGGAGACATGGCCGGACAGCGATGCCCCGCGACCATCAGGTGCCATTGCTCCGGATCCACCGTGGCCGCCTGCTGGCTTCGGTTCTCCAGCGATATCCAGGCTGCGATGATGCCCATCCGGGGAAGATCATCGTCGAACAGGTCGCTGTAGCTCTCCTTTTCCACGATCACCCTGGCCCTGAGGATGATGCCTTCCGTCTCTGCTTCGACGAACTCTTTCACGCCGAAGGTCGGCCTGGCCGCGGGAACATGCAGGGTCGAGCACGCACTCATTGACCAGGCGAGAGCCATGAGTAGTCCGTTTCGCAGGAAACGGCCCGGGCTGAGAAGATCTCCTGGTCCGGCGCGTGCGCACACGCGTCCCTGCGGTGCACAACTGCGTTCCGATATCTTTGCGTTTACGTGGCGGGTTATAGGCAGGGCTGCCCGCAGAATCATTGGCGCCCCAGCTCCACAACCGGGGCTTCGTTTCCGGACTTCCGGCGGCGCAACAGGCCGTATATCCGGCCGCCAATACCCGACACGGAGTATGCGACGGCAATTGCTAGCAGCGTCCATCTGGAGTAGTTGTAGACGAGCGCCACCAGCAGTGCAATCAGCAGGATCGTCAGGTGGGATTTCCGCCCGAGAGTCAGCTGCTTGAGGCTCGGATAACGGATCGTGCTCACCATCAGGAAGGAGAGCAAAAAGACCACCCCGATCATCGCAGTGCCCGCAGCGATATTATTGATCGGGGCCAGGAAGAAGTGCACGGCGGCGGCTACGGCCCCGCCTGCGGCTGGTATCGGCATTCCGACAAAGTGCTTCAGGTTCCCCGCCTGGACGTTGAAGCGAGCCAGACGCATAGCCCCGCAGATCACGAAGGTGAATCCGGCTATCCACCCCAGGCGTTGGTTGACCGGCTGGAATCCCCAGACAAATGCGAGAATCGAGGGGGCAATGCCGAAGGAGACCAGGTCGGCGAGCGAATCCAATTGCAGGCCAAATCCGCTGGTCGCGTTCGCCAGGCGGGCGATCCGTCCGTCGAGCATGTCCAGAATGATGGCAATTCCTATGGCCTGAGCGGCCGCGTCGTAGTGGCCGTTCATTGTGGACATGATCGCGTAGTACCCGCAGAAGATGTTGCCGACCGTGAAGAGGCTCGGAAGGATATAGATGCTCCGTCCCATCCGGCGCCGCTGGATACCCACGGTTTTACCCTGCAGGCTGTCAGGACCGTCGATCATTTGAGCTCCGCAATCACAGAACTACCGCCCTTGACTCGATCTCCCACGCGCACGAGCACGTTTGCGTTTTCGGGAAGCATCAGGTCAACGCGCGATCCGAACCGTATCAGCCCGATGACCTCCCCGCGCTGCAGTTTCTGCCCCGCCTGTTTCCAGCATACCACGCGCCGCGCGATCAACCCAGCGATCTGCTTCATGACAAGTGTCGCATCGCGCCCGCGAATCGTCAGTATATTCTGCTCATTCACACGGGAGGCTTCGTCGTCGAAAGCTACTTTGAATCTGCCGCGGCGGTACTCCAGCTTCTCGAGCTCGCCTTCAATCGGCGCCCTGTTTACGTGCACGTTGAAAACGCTCAGGAAGATGCTGACCTGGCGCTGACTCACTTGCCCCTGCCCGACCGCAGTAATCTTGACAATCTTGCCGTCAGCCGGTGAAACCACGAGCTTGTCATCGCCCGGAATCGTGCGATCCGGATTGCGAAAAAAGTAAGAGACGAAAAAGGCAAGTAATACCGGCAGACAGGCCGCCCAGGGTCCGCCGACAGCAAACAGCACGGCCGCAATGATCAACAGGGGAATGATGAATCTATAGGCGTCGCTGACCATGAGCTGTCACCGGGAAAAGATGAGCCTCCTCGGACCGCGGCCCACCGTGGACTCCCGCTCTTCGTCGCGGCAAATACGCTCAGGGTTGGCCTTCGAGCTCGCGGCGGTACTTCTGGACCATCGAGTACATCTGGTCCTTCAGCATCAGTTTTTTCTTCTTGAGTGTGATTTCCTGCAGTTTCTCGTCTTCAGTCAGGTAAGCCCTGGACGTCAGCTTTTCCAGCTGCTCTGCATATATCTTGTGTTCCGCGGCCAGCCTGCGGAACTGTTCGTTTGCGCGCATCAGCTGTTCGCGAAGCTCCGCTTCGCCCAACAGAACACTCATGGCTTTGTCCTCCCCGGGATAGAGTGGTCAATGGCGGAGAGCCCCGTCCCCGGACGGGACCAGCCGCAACCATTTGGTTCTCCGTCAAACGCCTTCCAATTCGAACCGCACCGCATCAGCCCGAGACGCGGAACGCTGCCCGTTCGGCATGCCGCTCCAGTCCGAGCCGGACCAGGTTCCGTATCAGTTCCCTGAACCCCACGCCGCTGGCGTCCCACAGCTTCGCATACATGCTGATGGGCGTAAAGCCCGGCA
>Ga0315273_10010408_pt1 | contig 11854 bp, 9 predicted proteins | sample YL17G02_0_MG_FD_205753 | JGI IMG/M metagenome (GOLD analysis project Ga0315273, IMG submission 205753) | Sediment microbial communities from Yellowstone Lake, YNP, Wyoming, USA - YL17G02_0 | ecosystem: Environmental > Aquatic > Freshwater > Lake > Sediment | place: USA: Wyoming | collected... | reverse complement strand
CCGCGTCGACGTGGGGGTCGCCGGGCCGCATCAAGGTCGCCGCCCCTGAGCATTCCGTGAGGCCATATGCCTGCAGGATGTTGAAGCCCATGCCGTAGAGGTCTCGGCCAATCCTGGGGTCGAAGCGGGATCCGCCCGACACCATGACCCGCATGCGTCCTCCCAGGGCGTTGTGCGCCTGCTTGAACAGGAAGCGCCCGAGGTTGACACCCGCGTGCGCCCGGAGCCGCGTGTTGACGGCAAGCAGCGAGCGGAACGCGACCCGGACAGGGTACGGTGACGCGGCCACCCGATCCATGATGCGCTGGTGCAGCAGGTAGTAGAACTGCGGCACGACACAGAAGGCGGTGATCCGACGTTCCACAAACGCCCGCATCATCTCCGCGCTGTTGATGGTCTCGAGGAACACGACGCGGGCGCCGGCGGTAAACGGGAGCAGCAGGTTCGCCACCTGGGCCAACGCGTGGAAGAGCGGCAGGACGCCGAGGATCGCGTCGAATTCGTCGATCTGGACCACGCGGAACGCCGCGGTCTTTTCTGCGAGGAGATTCCCATGGGTCAGCACCACGCCCTTGGGGTCGCTCGTTGTTCCCGACGTGTAGAGCATGACCGCCGGATCGGATGCCGTCGCGGGGCACGGGGGAAGGTCCGGCGGTACCTCCGATCGGAGCGCCGCATCGATGTCGCGCACGCCGGGAGCCGTGCCCGAGAGGAGCAGGAGCTCCGGTGCAGGCGACAGGGTCGCGATCGCCTCGTGTGCCGTTCCCAGATACCGGGCCGCGGCGCACAGCACGCTGGCGCCACTGTCGACCAGGACGGTCCGTACCTGCGACGGGTGGTATGCCGTATCGAGGGGAACGGCGATGGCGCCGAGGCGCAGGACAGCCAGATAGGCGGCGCACCAGCGGGCGTCATTGTCGGCCAGGATGGCGCACCGCGCTCCCGGGGTGATTCCGGCGCGGGCGAGGGCGCCAGCGACCCGGCGGGCGCACCCGGCGAGCTCGGCGTACGTGCAGGTGTCGAGGCTCGCGCGATGGCAGAACTCAACGGCGACCCTGTCGGGGAACCGCTCGGCGACCCTGGCGAAGTCTTCGAAGACGTGGGGCATGCGGGAACCGGATGGCGATCATACCAGCAGACCCGCTGGATGCGTCCACCGAATGCCCGCGCCACGGGCGCCCGGCAGCGCGCCGACCGCGAAACGGGCTAGTGCCAGAGGCTGTCCGGGGTCAACGCGTCGCGCTCTGAGCCCGGGCGCCTTCGCTGCGCCTTGTCCCGATACATGTGCTGGTCCGCCACGCCCATGACCCCATCCACCGTGTCGGCATCATCCGGGAAGGTGGCGGCACCGATGCTGGTGGACAGCGGGACGATGCGTCCCGGCAGCGGTTCCACCCACAGGGAGGAGATGGCCCGCTGCAAATCGACGCGCCGGCGTTCCGCCTGCGCGGAGTCGCAATCACCAAGCACGACGACGAACTCGTCGCCCGCGAACCGGGCACAGACGTCGTAGACGCGGAGGCTTGCGCGCAGCACCTGTGACACTTCCCTGAGTGCGCTATCGCCCGTCTGGTGCCCGAACTCGTCGTTGATCTGCTTCAAGCCGTCCATGTCGAGCACCAGGACCGACAGTTGCCCGCCGTGGCGCTGGACGCGCGCGAGCTCCTGGCAGAGGTGCCGGTCCAGGTAGCGCCGGTTCGGCAGGCCCGTCAGCACGTCCGTCAGCGACTGCTCCTGGGTCTGTTCGAACACGAGGGCGTTGGCAATGACGTTGGCGGCGTGGGCGGCCACGCGGGTCAGCAGACGGCGGTGATCCGGCGTGTAGGAGTTGCGCTGGGCGTGGTAGACCGCCAGCGCGCCGATCGTGCCGCTCTCCGTGACGAGCGGGGCCACCGTGAGCGACTGAAGCCGGATCGTCGTCCCGAGCACGGAGCCGGCCGCACTTGGCAGCGCCACACCGAGACTTTCAATGCTGCCGGCTGTCGTCCCGCGGATCGCATCCTGGTACGAGCCGACGACATGCGAGCACATGAACAGATGGGATGCCGGGTCCACCAGGAACAGCGCGCACGCGTCGAGCGGCATCATGCTGACGAGCCGCGTCGAGATGAGAGACAGCGCGTCAGACACACGGAGCGAGGAACTGAGCGACTGGCCGATGTCCCGGAGCATCTGCTCCTCGCGGTGCGCCACCGCGATGTCCGCGAGGGCGGTGGCGGGCCCGTCGTGGGCGTTCTCGCTGGCGGCGACCTGGGTCTCCTGCGACACAAAGCGGCCGGTGTGCAACTGGGACTCGATGGCCGGCAGGATCTCGATGAACTTCTCGACGAGGTCGGGGTCCAGCGTCGACCCGCCGTTTTCCAGCAGCGTCGCGATCGCTTCCGCGTAGGTGTGTGACGGCCGATACGGACGTTCGGTCAACATCGACGTGAAGCAGTCCACGACCGCGAGGATGCGCGCGCCCACGGGGATGTCCCGGCCCTTGAGCCCGGCAGGATAGCCGCGGCCGTCCCAGCGCTCGTGGTGCGCCAGGACCAGCGGTGCGACCGGATAGGGGAACGGCACGGACTTGATGATGTCCGCCCCCACACGCGGATGGATCTTCAGGCGGTCGTACTCTTCGTACGTGAGGGGGCCGGGCTTGGACAGAATGTGCTCAGGCACCGCGAGGTTCCCGATGTCGTGCAGCAGCGCCGCCGTCTTGACCCCTCGGATCTCGGCCTCGGTCATCGACAGCGCCCGGGCGAGGCCCTCTGAGTAGATCTGGATGCGGGTAATCTGGGCCTGGGACGTGTTGTCCTTGGCCTCGATGGCCAGCGCCAGGGCTTCCACCGTGGCCAGATGCACGTCCGACATCTCGCGGACCTGGCGGTGCTCCTCGGCGATGCGATCGGCGTGGGCACGGTGGCTGCGGTAGATCAAGTACATCGGCATGGCGAACACGACGCCCCACCAGTATCGGCCCCCGCGGGCGACCTCGGCGACGAGGACGGCCAGGCCGGCACCGATGTAGTAGCTCGGCGCACTGCCGAGGACGTCCTGGCTCGGCACGCCGCTCCGCTTGGCGTGCGCAGAAACGGCAATCAGCGATCCCAGCAGGCTTGCGTCCAGCAGGAAGTAGACCGAAGCCGCCGCCGCGGCGGCGGCCACGCCAGGCCAGTACTCCGGCGGCAGAATCGCCAGGCCGGCCCGGTAGACCAGGCCGGACAGCGCGACACTCATCGCCGTGGTTCCCATGTTGAACACGGACTGGTACCAGGCGATCGGCGCCCTGGCCCCGAAGGTGCATCCGCTCCAGGCGCCTGCCACGGCAATGGGCACGCTGGGCCACGGCCCGATGAGCAGGATCGACAGGAAGTTCGTGATGTACGCCCAGGACAACGTCGATCCGCCCCTGGCCAGCGGCAGATCGATCCTCGCGGTGGAAGTCAGCAGCGACAGCAGCAGCAACCCCGCCATGACCGGCCACCGATCGATGGTGACGTACGCGAGCCCAAGCGCGGTGCAGGCCAGCCCGGCCGCCGCGACGAGGGTGACCCCGATTTGCGCGAGCGCCGGCAATGCGACGAATCCTGTCCGGGCGGTTGCGCGCGCGTGGCCGGTGGTGGTCGCGGAGGCGAGGCTCAGGCCTGGCATGGTCGACCTCCGTGCTCGCGGATCGGGGCCAGCGACGCCGGTGCGAGTTGCGCGACCGGGCTCTCGCCGAGACGGTGCTGGGCCGCCTCGAGCAACTGGCGGAGCGAGTCGCCGTCAAGCGGGCTGCACGCGAAGCCGACGCGCAGCGGTGACGATTCCGAGGGAGGCGGCACGAGGTCCGGCGGCATGGCGGCGGCGATACGGTCGACCACCATCTGGCCGGCGCCGGCGTCGGAATCGGGCATCAGCACGACGAGGGAATCGTCGGTCGGCCTGAAGATCAGGTCGGCAATGCGGGTCGCCTTGTTGACTGCCATCGTGGCATGCGCCATCACGCGGGCGTCGCCGACGTTCGTCACGCACAGCACGCCGAGCGACCGGCCGAACTCGCCGACCATTCGCGTGTCCCTGGCGAGGAGCCCGCGAAGCGCGGGGCCGTTCGACGCGCTCGGCGTGGCAGCGATGACGGACGCGTCGACCGGCTGAGGCTGCGCGTCCAACGCGCGGGAGAACGCCTCCGCCATGGGGCCGCTGACGAGCTCGATCGCCTGACGCTGCTCCTCGCGGAACGCGTGGGCCTGGCTGGCGTAGAGCGTGACGACGCCCACCGTCCCGCGCGCCAGCGACAGCGGGATGCTCAGGACGCTCCGGAATTCCGGCGCGATCCCGTCGAGCCGGTGACCGAGATCCAGGGCCGCGTCCGCGTTGATGACCGACCGGCCGTTCGCGGCCACCCATCCGCTGACCCCGTGCCCCAACGGCATCCGCACGTCGCGGACGAGAGCCTCGCAGAAGCCGGACGCATAGGCCGCCACCACCTTGTCGGCCGCGTCGTCACGGCGGTAGAACACGATCAGCCCGGCCGGCGCGAGGCGCAGGAGGTAGCGGGACACCGTGTCGCACGTCACGTCGATCCCCGCGCCGGAGCCCAGGGTTAAGAGATGCTCGTAGAGGCGGAGGACCATGTCGGTCGCGGACAGCCGGAGTTCGAGCGGGAGCGCCTCAGACGCAGGGGCCGGCCGCCGCATATCGCGGCCGGCGGTGGCGAACCGGCCGAGCCCCTCGGGCAGCGGGTCATCCACGGTCTCCGACTCGATCGCGGGCTGGATCAACTCGAACGCGTCGACCACGGCCGGGTCGTACATCGTGCCGCGGCGTTCCCGGACGATGGCCATGGCCTGCTCGGGGGAGAGCGCGCGCCGATACGGCCGATGGGACCGGAGGGCGTCGTAGCAGTCCACCACGGAGAGGATCCGGGCGCCGACGGGAATGGCCTCCGCCTGCAGTCGGTCCGGGTACCCGGTGCCGTCCCAGTTCTCGTGGTGGTGCCGGACGATGGGCACCACCGGGTACGGAAAGTCGACGGCGGAGAGCATGTCCGCCCCGAGCGGGGCGTGCAGTTTCATCCGCTCGTACTCATCGTCGGTGAGTGTCCCGGGCTTGTTGAGGATGTGCTCCGGGATATGAAGCTTGCCCATGTCGTGCAGCAGGGCGGCCGCTTCGATCGCCCGCAGTTCCAGCGGGTCCGCCAGCCCGATATTGCGTGCCAGCTGCAAGGCGTAGGTCTGCACCCGCCGGACATGACCGTGCGTGACCTGGTCTCTGGCGTCCACCGTCATGGCCAGCGTCTCGACCACCTTCAGGTGGAGCCGACTGACGTCGCTCAGGTGCCGGTTCTCGTCCTCGAGGCGTCCCATCGAGGACTTGATGGCGAAGTGCGTCCCAATGATGAGGGGAGCGATCGCCAGGATGCTGATGACCACATCGCCGGTGGTGCGCAGGTTGGGGGCGAGCAGCAAGGTAATGCATGCGCCCCCGACGTAGTTCAGCCAGAAGGCCAGGACGTACTTTCGCCAGAGCGGGACCGGAGACGACCCCGACTCGCTGGCCATGGCCAGGGAGTTCAGCCCGGCGTTCATCGCGAAGTAGACCGCGCACAGCGCCAGGGTCGGGACCCCGATCGCGGCGATCGAGCCGGGACCCATCGAGAGCGGCCCCACGCCGGCCAGCGCGGCATACACCTTCGACGCCACCCACATGGAGAGCGTCGGCTCGGCGAAATTGAACGCGGCATGTCGGACCTCCCGCCGTCGCCGAATCAGCGAAATCGTCAGGCCGTCCAACGCGACGATGATCACGGCCGGGCCGCCCCCGAACATCAGGACCGTCATGAAGAGGAACGTCTCGGACACCGACAGCGCCGCGTTGAGCGCCGGCACCTTGATCGTGAACAGGCCCGACGCCAGCGTGAGCATCGCCAGGCCGATCCACTGATCGGAGACCTCCGTTACCTGCATGGTGTACAACGCATCGACCAGCGCGGCGAGACCGGCCACGAACACCGTCGCGACGTACGCGCTGTGCAGGCCCGAGCGGGGACGCGGGGCCGGTGTCACGCGCGCTGCTCCTCGACGAGCGCGAACTGCGCAATCTTCCGGTACAGGGTTTCCCGGCTGATCTGGAGGATCTGCGCGGCGCGTTTCTTGTTCCAGTTCAGCGCGTGGAGGACTCTCTGGATGTGATCGCGCTCCACGTCGCACAGAGGCACCAGCACCGGGGTGTCCGTCGTGGCCGTCGGAGCGGCCGGGTGCAGGAACTGCAGGTCCCCCGCCCGAACGATGCCGTCGCGGGCCGAGAGCGCCGCGCGCGACACGGTGGTTTCCAACTCCCGGATGTTGCCCGGCCACGGGTAGGCGACCAGGAGGCGGAGCGCGTCGGGCGCCAGCTGTCGCGCGTCCAGCGGCAGCCCCTGGGCGGCGCAATACCGGGCGAGGAAGCGATCGGCCAGCACCGGGATGTCGACAGGACGCTCGCGGAGGGCGGGCAGGCGAATCGCGAAGGCGGCGATGCGATAGTACAGATCCTCGCGAAACGCCCCGGTGCCCACCAGGGACTCGAGCGGGTGGTTGGTGGCGCAGATCAGGCGGAAATCCACCTCGATGCTCGTGCGGCCGCCGAGGCGCTCGACCCGGTGTTCTTCGGTGACACGCAGGAGCTTGGCCTGCGCCATGGGCGAGAGATCGCCCACCTCGTCGAGGAAGAGCGTGCCGTGGTTGGCCAGCTCGATGCGGCCCGGCTTGCGTTCGTAGGCGCCCGTGAAGGCGCCCCGCTCGTAGCCGAACACTTCCGACTCGAAGAGCGCGTCGGGAAGCGCCGCGCAGTTCACCGCCTGAAAGTTCTCGTGCTGCCGGCTGCTGAGCTCGTGGACCATCCGGGCCACGACCTCTTTGCCCGAGCCGGTGGGGCCCAGGACCATGACGGACAAGTCGGTCTTGGCGACCGTGCGGATCGACTCGAAGATGACCATCATCTTCTCGTCGCGGCCGATCATTTCCCGAAAGCGCTGAATCGACGGCGAACGCTCCTCGGCCGATTCGCCGGGCCGATCGGCCAGGAAATCCTCGAGGAGCCCTGCGAACTCCGGGTCGGCCGGCCGCGCACACTGGTACAGCACGGGATGAGTGCCGACCGTGCGCACGACGCCGCCGTTCACCAGCTCACGCAGGCAGTTGGCCGCGTCCACGCGGATGCGCCCGAAGGTCTGCATCAGGGACTCGATGTCGTAGGTGTCGTGGGGCCGGGCGCCCAGATACCGCAAGAGCCCCGCTCGCAGGGGCGACTGCACCAGCGCCTTGAAGCGCGCGCACGCCTGAGCGCTGGCTCGTCCCGCGTCAGTCGTGGCGAGCGGGCCCGGAACGGCCGGTGTCGTGGGTCGATTCAGCATACAGACGCCTCAATCTCGTTCACTCCTGTCTCAAGAGCCGTGCCAGGGGGCCCGGAATGAGACACCGTGTGAAGAATCGGGCGCTTTCGGCGAGAAACCTGCGGGCAGGCCCGGCCCGACGCTACGCGGGATGGGGCATCCGGACCGTCGAGCTACAAGAAGTGTGAGGTTTCAGGACACACGGCGCTCGACCGTGCCTCGTTCGCGAACACGGCCGCGGCCGTCGCCGGATCGGCGGTCGCCTGTGTCTGTGCACCGGGCATCGTGGCCGCGTGCGCCACTGTCACAGATCGAGACACCGCGGCGGTGGCGGATGTGTCAGCGGCGCGCGGAAAGCGTGGCCCGGCCTACGAGTTGGTCGGCCTCGGTGACGACGTCCAGCCGGAGCGGCGCGGGAGGCACGAAGGGGCGCATGCTCTCGGTGGCCCAGACGACCAGCGCGGCGCCAGCCATCGCCAGCCCCCGGATCCTGCTGGTGTCCCCACCCCTGGCCCTATTTCTTGATCGGATTGGGCGGGGGAGGCGGCATCCTGGCCGGGCTCTTCTTCAGGAGGTCGAGGATGACCTCGATCGCCTTGTTGAGTTGCTGATCCTCGCCCGCGTACTCCCGGGCCGGGTCATTGTCGACAACGATATCCGGCTCCACGCCCACACCCTCGATGGCCCAGGTCTTTCCGGCCACGTCGTAGCGCGAGAACTCGGGCCGGTTGAGCACGCCCCCATCGAGCAGCGGGGGCGTGGCGCGGATGCCGACGACACCGCCCCAGGTCCGCTTGCCGATGACGGGGCCCATCTTGTACGTCTTGAAGCGGTAGGTCACCAGGTCGCCGTCCCAGGCCGAGAACTCGTCGGCCAGCAGGACCTTGGGCCCGAGGAGCATCGCGCCGGGGTTGGTCTGCGGGGTCCCGTTGCGCACGATATCGACGAGGACGAGTTCGCGGCGCAATCGCTCGATGATCATCGGCGACACGTTGCCGCCGCCGTTGCTGCGGACATCCACGATCATGGCGTCCTTGTCGGTCTGTGGATAGAAGTGCTTCGCGAACTCGTCGAGGCCGGGCGCCCCCATGTCGGGGATTAGGTCAACACCACCTGGTTGCCGTGGACGGCAGGGAAGCGCAGGAGCCGTGCCTCCTGCGCCGCGGGAGTCTGACTGTGGATCGGTTCGGCCGAGAAACCTGCGGCCACGAGGACGCTGACAATCAAGAGGACGGCACGCTTCATGGGTGTGGTCGCTCCGTGTCAACGATTCTACACGGGCTCGCGCATGGGCAGCCACGACAGGCGAACGCCGCGGGCAGTGTCCCCACCCGAAGCGTTCATGCAGACCCGGCGACGGGGCCGCCCGGCCCGGCGCTCCGGGGCCGCTCCGGGCGGAGCCTTCGCTGGACCGGAAAACCGCCTATAGTAGAGTGGCACGACGCTGGGAGAGCAGATGATGAACTTCCGCACGATTATCGAGCCCTTCCGAATCAAGTCGGTGGAGTCCGTCAAGTTCACGCGCCGGGAGGATCGCGTCTCGGCGTTGCGCGAAGCCGGCTTCAACGTCTTCCGGCTGCATGCGGTCGACGTCCTGATTGACCTGCTGACCGACTCCGGCACCGGCGCCATGTCGGCCGCGCAGTGGAGCGCGGTCATGCAGGCCGACGAGTCCTACGCCGGGAGCCGCTCGTTCTACAGGTTCGAGGCCGTGGTGAAGGACATCACGGGGTTCACCTACGTCATCCCGACCCACCAGGGGCGGGCCGCTGAACGGATCCTGTTCCATACGATCCTGCAGCCCGGCCAGATCGTACCCAACAACAACCACTTCGATACGACACGCGCCAACATCGAGGTCGAGCAGGTTGAAGCCCTCGATCTCGTGATCCCGGAAGGGCGGGTGCCCCACCTGATCCATCCCTTCAAGGGGAACATCGACCTCGCGGCGTTGGAGAGGCTGCTGGCGGACCAAGGGGACCTCGTGCCCCTGGTGATGGTCACCGTGACGAACAACTCTGGCGGCGGCCAGCCCGTGTCGATTGAGAACCTGCGCGGCGTGCGGCGGCTCTGCGACAAGTACAAGAAGCCGTTCTTCCTTGACGCGTGCCGGTTCGCAGAGAACGCCTGGTTCATCAAGCTGCGGGAGCCCGGCCAGGCGGACCGCACACCGAAAGCCATCGCGCAAGAGATGTTCTCGCTGGCCGATGGGTGCACGATGTCCGCCAAGAAGGACGGCTTGGCGAACATCGGCGGGTTCCTGGCCATGAACAACCCGGAGTGGGCCGAGGCCGCTCGCAACCTCCTGATTCTGACCGAGGGGTTCCCGACGTACGGAGGTCTGGCGGGCTACGATCTCGAAGCGGTGGCGCGTGGCCTGGAGGAGGTCGTCGAAGAGGACTATCTCAGGTATCGGATCAGGTCCACCGAGTATCTGGGCGAGAAGCTGATCGCGGCAGATGTTCCCATCATCAGGCCCCCGGGCGGACACGCGATCTACCTGGACGCCCGGGCGCTGCTGCCGCACGTTCCGGCGCTCCAGTATCCAGGCATCTCGCTCGCGAATCAGCTCTACATGGAAGCCGGCATCCGTGGCGTCGAGATTGGCACCGTGATGTTCGGCCTGCATCCGGATGGGACGGAGACGCCCGCGGCGATGGACCTCGTCCGGCTGGCCATTCCGCGGCGCGTCTACACGCAGTCCCACATCGACTACGTGGCCGAGGCCGTCATCGGGGTGGCGGGTTCCCCCAGCCAGTTGAGCGGCTACCGGATCGTGTCGGCGCCGAAGACGCTGCGGCACTTCACTGCAATCTTCGAACCGCTGGCGTAGCGGCCGATCGTCCGAGGCCGCCGAGCACCTCTTCCTCTACGCGCTCCCGAGGAACTCGCGCGTCAGTTTCTGCCACTGCTCGTCGCGCAGCAGTTCGGGCGGGTGCGTGATGTACTCGCCGCCGTCTGCCGCCGCCGCGCCGAGCTGCTCCTCGAAGAACCGGCACAATCGGTGCTCCTCATCCCAGAGCCAGTTCTTCGCGCGCGCGCCCGTCGGCAGCGTCTCGAAGGAGGTGTCCGACGGCGCCACCGTGAAGAGCCAGCCCCGGGCGTAAGGGTCCCGATGCAGGAGGGACGCATCTTCGCGAACGGACTGGTTGACGCGGGTCACCATGCCGGTGACAGGCGACACGATCTGGGCTCGGCGGCCGGGTGTCCGGATCTCGGCGACGGGTTCGCCCGCGCGCACCAGCGTTCCGGGTGCCGGCAGCTTGAGTCCGGTCGGCGCCTGGAATAACCGCTGGGCCAGATCGTCGATGCCCACGCGAACGCGCTGACGACCCGTGGGACAGACCCACGTATGGCCCGGCGCGTAGTAGACGTTGTCGCTCCAGAAGAGATGCCCGATCCGCATGATGCCCTGGAGACGGCGGCGAAGGGCATCCACGCCCTTCATGCCGGTCAGGAACACAAATACCGGCACGGACAGCATCGCGAGCACGAGGACCAGCAGGCCCATCCGGATGGTGAGGCCGGCTACCAGCACCGCTCCCGACTCGAGTGCGTTCATGAGTGTGTCCATGGTCTCCTCGTCTTTCTACTGACTGCGATGGCACAGCGTGCAATCGTCGATTCCAAACGACTTCTGCCCGTTATGGCAGGTGCCGCAGGCCTGCCCCTTGGTCATGGAATCATGGGTGATCGCCTTGCCGTCCACCGTGGATCCGGCCTTCAGGATGCGGAACACCTTCGGGTGGCACGCCGTGCAGGCGGGCGCGGACTCGTCGACGTGCGACGCGTGGTTGAACGTCACCTTGCCGGGGCTGTCGCCGGTTTGCGCGAACACGAAGGGCGGCGGAAGTTTCGGCATTCTCGACTGCGCGAAGGCCGATCCTCCGATGAGCAGTCCCGCCAGGACGGCGCAGACGACGGCGGCGCGACGTGTGGTGGTGCTACGCATGGGCGTCCTCCTCGCCGGTCAACAGGAACCTCGCCGCCAGCCGGTCCCAGTGATCGGGGTCGATGGCGCGGGCCATGCCAGACAGCGGCACGCCGCCGTCCTGTGCGAGAGCGCCGAGGCCCGGAGCGAAGTGGCCGCGCAGCCCGGCGATCGTCGCATCCATCCAGCGGCGGGCGGCCTGTCCGGAGAGCAGGCTCATCCGGTTCGCCCGGAGCCGGCTTGGCCGGACCTTCATCAGCCAGCCCTGCTCGTACGGGTCCGTTTCCGCCGCTTCCGGAGCGGACGCCAGCGCGGCGTTGAGTTCGACGACCGTTCCGTCCACCGGCGAGAGCATGTCCACCACCCGGCCATCGCTGGCTACAAGGCGCCAGGCCATTTCGCCCTGCCCGACGGCCGTCCCGACCGCGGGCAGCGACACCCGCGACAGCGGGCCCACGAGCCTGGCAGCGAAGTCGTCCATGCCGACCGTGACGAGACCGTCGGTCGTGTCCTTCAGCCAGGCGTGGCCGCGATGGAAGGCGCGGTCGACGGGCATCAGGAACCACTCGGCCGCCGCAGCAACG
>Ga0315273_10010407_pt1 | contig 11856 bp, 3 predicted proteins | sample YL17G02_0_MG_FD_205753 | JGI IMG/M metagenome (GOLD analysis project Ga0315273, IMG submission 205753) | Sediment microbial communities from Yellowstone Lake, YNP, Wyoming, USA - YL17G02_0 | ecosystem: Environmental > Aquatic > Freshwater > Lake > Sediment | place: USA: Wyoming | collected... | reverse complement strand
GGGAGTCCGCGTGGGTGTGGGCGTTTGGGTGGGTGTGCTAGTTGGGGTCGGCGTCTGGGAGGGCGTCGCCGTTCGGGTTCGGGTGGGCGTCGGTGTGCGGGTTGGGCTGCAGCCGCCAGGGTTCCTCGGATCGTCGCCGGCATTGAAATTGCTGGTCTCGCCGCCGTCAAGGTGGCCGTTGAAATTGGCGTCTTCGTCGCCGTCTATTGAACCGCCATTGTCGTTGTCGGCATCCAGCTCTTTGCGCAGTCCGTCGTCATCCCAATCGGGCCAGGTCGGGTTGTAGACGTTGTGCGGACGGTACAGATAGCTGTGCGTGTCGGCCTTGTCGGGAACGCAGTCCTGATCCGTGTCCTGGTTGTTGGGATTGGTGCCAAAGCGCATAGTCTCATCAAAGGACATCATGCCATCGCCGTCCGGATCCTGGGTAACGCTGGCTTCCTGCGTGCGCCCAAGGGGGGCGCCGCCCGGGACGCGGTAGTTCGTGAGCGGCAGGGTGTCGTAGTCCTGGCTCGCCATCAGGCCATCCCAGGGGTCGTTGTAGAGGACAAAATGCTTGCCGGCCAGGGCCGGATTCGGGCCGTTGTAGATGGCCCAGCCGCGCAGAACGATCGCGTGGCCGGGGATGCCTGACATAACAGGCCGGCGCTGTCTCGTCCACTCCTGGATCTGCGCCCACGTGGGTTTATCGTAGCTGAGAGTCACGCCAGCGCCCCACAGAGCCCAGGAGAGGAGGTTCCGACCCCCCGAAATGCTCAAGGGTGTGTCGTGGCCGAGGTCGAACCAGGGCGCGCCGCCGCCGAAATACTGGTACGTGATCCGATCCTGGCTCAGATTCCCGCCGTAGTACTTGGTGATCATGGCAATGGAGGCCCGTGCGCAATAGTTGCGGCCGTGGTCCGCGTGGTTGCTCACTGTATCCGCATGCGGGCCATCCCAGGGCTGGCGCGCCCCGGTCTCGTCGTCCCCATCCCAGCACAGAAGCTTGGTATCCTTGCGCTGCAGGAGCGGGACCAGGGTGCTGATGTAGTCCACCTGCCAGTAGTCATCGGCCGGCGCTGCCAGGTCGGAGGTAAAGAAGGCATTGATGCCCTCGGCAGGGGCCGTCGGGAGGATCAGGGGTTCCGCCGTAGCGATGGTGACAGACACAGCCGGAGAGAAGGGGCTTTCCTGGCGGTCGCCGGCGGTGGCCCTGGTGCGCCAGAAATAGACACCGTCGGCCGGCGGCTCGACCGGGGCGTAGTACGGCTCGCTCAGGGTAACGTCCACCTCAGGCGAGGCGAAATCAGCGTTGTTATCCATCAGCAGCCGGTACTGGACGGCTCTGGGTACGTTGTACCAGGATAGGTGGAAGCCCTGGCTCAACACTGCGGCCCCGTCAGGAGGGAGGACCACGTCGGTAGTGGGCAGGCGGTTGGCCTGTCCAGGGCTGGATTCGGCGGCGGGATAGACGACCCAACTGTCTATCTCCCCTGGTGGTTGACCGGGATAAAGCCCCAACGCTTCGCCAGGCACAGACTCACCGGTGACTTCCCCTCCCCGTTCGGCGCGGGCATAGGCGCCCTCCAGCCAGAGGCCGGCCGCCACGGCCGTGTCGCCCGCCTCTGCCGGCGGGGTTCCCCAGGCCAGGAAGGCGGCGATGGTTTCCTCAGAATGCGTGCTGCTCCGGTACAGGGCCACCTGGTCGCCGGCAGCGCTGAAGATGTCGGTCAGGCCGGCCGGCGTGTGCAACACGGCCAGGCCGTCGGCGAAGTCGTAGTCGTCGGCAACGGGGCCAAGGCCGTCAAAGTAGACGAGCACAAAACCACGGGGCGGCATCGGCGGCAGGGCCTGGGGGATGGTGTAGACCTGCCCGCTCTCGTTGCTGACCTGCCAGCCGGCGATACTCGTCCCAGAGGTCGCCGTCGCTCCCGGAGCAGACCCTTGGGGCGCCTGACTGACTGTGTAGCCCTTCAGAAGCAGGGGCAGGAAGATGGTGTTGGAGCGCTGGTAGAGTTCCACCCACGCCGCCTGGCCGATCCCCGGCCTGGGCATCACCTCGTTGATGACTATGCCGGCGGAAGAACCCCCCGGGGGCCGATTGCCCGGCACGTTGGCCGCGGCCTGGTGCGACCACGTCAGGACGGCCAGAGCCAACAGAACTAGCAGGCCGATTTGTATTCTCTTCAGCATGGATTCTTCTCCTTCAGCAGCGCCGTAGCGAAACCAGGGCAGGCTTCCTCCCTGGCCACCAATCGGGGCTCCTCTCGCGTCGCCGTCGCACGCGGCCTCTCTCCAACGGCAGAGTCTGAAGGGCGACGATCGCCGTGGCGTCTCCCGGCTGAATGGTAGTGACTACCAGCCGTAGGTCGGGCGCCACGAATGGGCCGTCCGACATAGAGCTGGTCTTGTGGATGCAGTCGCCGGCCCAAACCTGCTCAGCGCGCGACCACTGGCAGATACGTGCGGCGCGCCGGCACCGTCACGTTCACCGGCGCGCTCACTTCCGACTCGGCGCCCGTCTCGCTGTACCCGCTGACGGCGTAGCGATAGCGATGCAGTGTTGTGGCGGTGAGGTCAACGTAACCGGGTGCCAGCGCGCTGCCAATCGGCCGAAGGGAAGCGTCCCCCTCGGCCCGGTAAATGCGATAGCCCGCATTGCTTCCGGCCGCCGGCTGATCCCAGTTCAGAAAAACCAGGGGGCTGCCCGGTTTGACCTCCGCCCACAACCTCGTTGGTGCAGACACGCCACCGATAGCCAGGGTCAGGGCGTTGTTTGCGGCATCCCGATCGGGAAGCGTCAGCCCCGGGTTGACAGTGATGAACAGTTCGTGCGACTTGTCCAGCCCCTCGACGGGCACCACGAGATCGAGCGTCGCTTCGGCGCTGCCGCTCAGGCTGGCCAGGCTGGCCTGTCCGGCCGGCTTCCCAACTCCCGGCCCACCATCCCACGTGGCGACGATCTGAAGCGGCGAGTCAGTCGATCCGGCCCAGGGCGCGCCCGCATTGGCCACCCGAACACTGACGCTCAGGCGGTCAAGCGGCCCAGGGTAGCGACTGGAGGGCACGGCGCTGGTCACGACAAAATCAGGCAGGTCGGGCGCGACCTGGACGGCGACGGGCAGGCCAGCGGCGGGCAGACCCAGCTCCGGGACGCCGGCCAGGTTTGCGCCGGGACGCGCGCCGGCAGCCGGCGGCCCCTTGACGACGGTGGAGACCGTGAGATCGAGCGCGGGATCGTAGACAGCCGCCGGCATCCAATTCACCGCCGCATCCTGCGTGAGATAGGTGGGAACGACGGCTTTGGACGTGAAATCGGTGACCACTTGCGCCAGATCGCCCTTTCCGCTGATCATGCCCGGCGCGTCGCCCGGCTGGGGTTCCAACTCCCCGCCGAAACCCACGCCCCGGAAAGTGATCACGTCTTGACCGGCGGGGTTCACCGCCAGGTTGGGGTGCTCGGCGTAGAGGGTGCGCCCGAAGGAATCGGCGAGTTGATGAGGTTGCCACGTGCAGGAATCGCCCGCGCAGTTGCCCTTAGCGGCCCACAGCGGACGCCGGTTGCTCAGCAGCTGTCCCGGATCCTCTGCCTGGGTGAAGGCCAGCAGCGGTGTGCCGCTGTCGTCCACGGCTAGTGCCACTTCCAGGATGGCGCCGGGCAGCTCGCCGGGGCTGCTGACCGCGCCGCCCGGCAGGGATCGCAGGGCAATGCGTCGCGAACTGATCTCGGTCAGGTCGGTGTCCCCATCGCGCACCCAGGCCACCAACGGCGTCCCGTTGCGATAGGCGGCCGCAGGCAGGATGTCGGTGGCTGCGCTGCCGGCATCCACGGGCTGAGCGGCGCTCCAGGCACCGTCGCGGTAGATGGCGTAGTAGAGTCGAATCCTGCGAGCGTTGAAATCGGCGGACAGGTTACGCTCCCAGACCACTACTACCTCTCCGCCTACCGGGCAGCCAGCCTGCCACTCAGGACAGGCCGCCAACGCCACACCGCCATCGCCCAGGCTGGGCACGGTCAGTGACTGCACGGCGCTCCAGCCAGCCCCGTCCCACAAGGCGTAAGCGATGCGCTGCGACTTGATCACATCGGCGCCGGTGAGGCCGGGCAACTGCGCTTCGGTGAGATCCGTCTCGGTCCACGCGGCGATAGCCCGCTGCGGCGTCAGGAAAGCGATCCTGGGGCCAGTACTGGCCAGCCCTGTAGGAATCACCTGCGGGGTTGACCAGCTCTCGCCGTCCCACAGGGACGTGGCAAGTCGGCTGCGTCCATCCTGCCAGATGGCCATGATCTGACCGAAACCGTTGCTCGCCAGGCTGACATAACCTACGGGCGGCCGCGCCTGCCGGGGCGCCGCCGCCTGCGCCGCAGCAGTGTTGCAGCCGGACGGCTGGGCGCCGCCAAAAAGGTTCTCATGATCCTCGTCATCCCACGCGCAGATGCTGGTGAACGGTATGCAGAGCCAGCCCGAGTAGGTGTACAGATCGGAGCTATAGGTGAAACAGGCATCGCCCGCCTGCGTTCCGGTCTGGGTGTCGTAGGTCACGGGCATCTGCAGGCCCATGCTCGCGGTCAGTTCGGCGCTGCTGTAGGTGACGAGACCGGCCAGGATGTAAGCGTCGACGTACATGCCGCCGCCGACGCTGGCCTTCGGTGTGATCTTGGTAAACGCGTGGACGCTGGCGTCATCGAAGACCGTGATCTGGCCCTCGTAGGTGACAGTGGCCCCGTACTTGAGGATGCCGCCCACCGAGACCGAGGCGACGAAGGGGATGCCGGCAACGAGGCCCGGGATCTTGTACTTCACCTCCGGCACAACCTCCTCGGTGGTGGGGCCGAAGCTTTGCGTGAAGGCGGGCTGGGCGAGGACTGAGGTTGCCTTGGCCGCGCTCGCCTTGCATTCGGGGATCGTGCAGCCGGCGCCATCCTTGTTGAGGGCCTGGCCGCTCAGCTGGCCGGAGGTCTTGGCGCCCTTATGGTCGTTGGCCGCCACCGTTTGAGCGAAGCTCTGGGTCGGCCGGCTGCGGTTGTCCAGGGGGCCGGTCTCCTCTGTCTCAGCGCCCGAGGTGATCAGGTACGTGCTCGCCTCGCCTCCCAGCCAGGGCGTGCCCATACTCACCACGCCCGGCGCCCACTGGATGGTCCGCGGCCCGCCCTGAGGGGCGACCTGGAACCAGGCCGCCGGCAGTGGATCGACCTGCAACTGGTAGTTGTAGAAGACCGATTGCCCCGACTTCAGTTGTGCGCTGACGGCCAGGTTGTGGATTCCTGGGCTGAGCAGGTGCGTATTGGGGATGGGCGCACGTCCCTCGTGGTAGGGTGCGCTGGGTTTGCCGCCGAACGCTTTACACGTGTAGCCGGAGTAGAATTTTAAGGTGAAGACGGACACCACCACGCCGTCCACGTAGAGCTTCATCCCGCCAGACCCCAGCTTGGCGTACTGCCCGGTCGTCAGCACGACGTATAGGCTGCCCGGTGTGGTGGCCTTCACCTGCGTGCCGGGGGGTGCGCCGGCGGTCGAGTAGTAGCGGCGGAAGGTGGCGGCCCCGGTGGCACCATTCACCTCTGGCGCGCCGATCCCCGCCGCCGCGGTGATGATGGGACCCAGCGCCGATTGGTCGCCGGAACCCAGCTTCTGCAATAGCACCGTGTACGGATTCGGCAGCAGTGCGCCTTGGAGGGTACGATAGGTGTGGTCGGCCGGATTGTAGTTGACCCGCAGGGCATATTCCTTGATGTTGCCCTCGGCATCCTTCAGGCCGTAACCCTGATCAAGGGCGCTTACGGTGAGCAGGTAGTGGATCAGCCCATCGCCCGCGCTCGGTCCGGCCGGCTCGAGGTCCCCACTCGCCGCGGAGGCCGCGTTGGTGATCAGCGTGCCCAACTGGAACCACCCGGCCACCACCGGCTCGCTCAGCGCTTGATCGAGCGCCGGGCTGGTCACTTCCCACTTCTTCACCCCGACCGGTTGCGTGATCAGCGTGCTCTTGCAGAGGTATTTCTCGAACTCGATCTGCGCCTTCTCGTCTGCTGTCAGCTCGTTCATCCCCAGGACGCCGGCGACCTGGTTGCCGGCGCCCGCCATCACGGCCTGGCCGACACCTGCCAGCGACCCCGCCGAAATCGTCGCGTCCCACACATCGAGCGCGACCTTGGCCTCCGGGATGATCTGACCTGTCTGGGCGTCAACTACCAGGACCGTGAGCGGGTTAAGGAACCACGGGATGCCGGCGTCGGCCAGCAGCTCCTGCGCTGCCTGCCCCGACGTCTTGAGGATCACGCCTGTCTTGTCGCCGGCTTGCGGCCAACCCGGGTCGCCGGTCAGCAGGCTGGGCACGTGGCTCGGCGCCTGGAAGCTCCCGTCCGGCAGGATGCTCACCGATCCGTTGCCAAGTGGGAACCGACGGCCATCGGCCTGCTGCCAAATAGGGATGATCTCGAACCCCGCAAGGGACGCCGGCGGCGCGGGCACGATCTGCCCCGTGATCGTGAAGGCGCTACCTGCAGCGACGCCGCTCCCCGGCAACTGCAGGTTCGTCACCCGATAATGGGGCACCGGCGCGCCCTGTTCCGAGAGGAATCTACTGCTGGCCGTGCCCACCACCTGGCCATGGCGCACGTTCAGGGCCTGCACCGTCACCTGAGCGCCCAACGGCGCCGGCCGATCGTTGGGCACCACAAACGAGCCGGTATACCGATCGCTCTTGACCGGCGCCGGGCTAAGCACCGCCGCACCGTCATAGTCCAGCCTCAGCTCGAAAGGGGTCAGGCCTGTTACCGTAAAGCTGACCACCGTGCCCGGCGGCCCCTGCTGGGGACTCATGGTTAGGGTCATGGCAGGCAGTATGGTGAGGGTCGTCTCGGCGACCGCCGTCCCGCCGTCCCAGGCCGCGAGGACGCAGGGGCCGGGCGGCACTACAGGCAGGATCGGTACGCCACGCAGGCCGCCCCCGCTGTCGGTGACCAGGGTCCCTAGTTCGACGGGCGCCGGGCAGGCGAGTCGCAGTCTGAGAGCGGCACCAGGTCGAAAGCCGTAGCCGCTGATAGTGACCTGTGCCCCCGGCGCGGCGCGCTTGGGTGTCACGAACAACGAGGCCGCGATGCCGCGCGTGGCGGTCGGCGTGACGGTCACCGTGGAACGCGAGGTGGCGGTCGCGCTGGGGGTAGGCGTGGCGGTCACGGTCGCCGTGGGGCGAAAGGTGGCGGTCGAGGTAGGCGTGCTTGTTGCGGTCGCTGTCGCCGTGAGCGGGAGATGATACTCGATGAAGAGAGCCGGCTCCTGGCCGGCCAGCTCGCGCGAGGAGAACTCTCGAGTGCCGACAGATACGCCGTCCCCGCGCAGCAGGAAGCCGTAGTTCGGCGCCGGGGGGTCACCCAACCAGCGCCCCACGATCTGCCGCACGTCCCAGCGTTTGGCGCCGGTCGTCTGATCCAACAAGGCCGGCGGGTCGCCCCGATAGGTCGCCGGAGGCAGGCCGTTCCACGTCGCTGCACTTTCCTCCCAGCTCGCCCCGACCTCATCCACGTAAAGGGTGTCGCTGGCGGCAGTACCGGCATTGAGTTGCTGAAGGCGCAGCTCGGCCCGGTCTACGATGGCGCCGGCCGGGACGGCGGACAGGTCGAATTGCACCAAGGTCCGGTACTGGATCGGCACCCTTGCGTCCGTCCGCCCGACCAGCAAACTGCGGCCGATGCCGAAATTCATCGTCGGGTTCGCCTCGTCAAGATAAGTGTCGCTAACCGCGGTGAGCGTTGCAGAGGCTGCCGGCGCATCGGGCGGCTGCCCCGGAGCCCCGCTTGTCTCCGGGGCGGCGAGCGCTGCAACCGTAACCAGCAGGCCGGCCAGCACCAACAGGGTCGCGCTTCGCAGGAGCATCATAGCACCTCCACGGAAACCAGAGACTTGGCGATGGGATTGAAGTTGTGATCGTTGTTATCGGCTCTTCAATCTACTTTTGGATGAGCGGTATCCACACCGAGTACCCCACGAAGATGCTGACGGTGGCTGTGCCGGTCATGCCGTCACTGTCGGTCGCCGTCAGGGTGAGCGTATGGCGGCCTGGCTGCAGCGTCGTGAGCGCAAGGTGCCGCCCCGACCCCAGTTTGCTCTGGCGGTCGGAGGACCAAACCAGGGCGGCCTCACCCAGGGGGCCGTCTTCCAGATCGCTCGCCAATCCGTCCAGCTCGACCTCGACGCCTGGCCTGAACATGGCGCCCTCCTCCGGGCTGAGCAAGTAGGCCTCCGGGGCCTGGTGGGCCACGGTGAAGGCCGCGTTGGAAGTATCGGCGCCGGTGTTCACTCCGTCGCTGGCGATGACGCGGATCAGCGCTTGGGTGCTGCCACCCAGCGCATCGGCTGCCACACTGTACTCCGCGCCTTTCAGATTGGCGGCCAAGGCTGACCAGGTCGCGCCGCCGTTACGCGAGTATTGCAGCGAGAAGACCAGGCTTTCCCCATCCGCATCGCCGGCGCTCCAGCGTATCATCTGCTGGCTGCCGGCTGGCCAGGTCTCGCCGCCGTTGGGAGCGAGCACCTTCAGCTCGGGCGAGTGGGCGCTGACTGCCCGGCCGGCCAACTCAGCCCCGCCGTGCTTCACGGCGATGCGCGCCGCGCCAGTCGGGAAAGGGACGATTTCGCGGAAGATGCCGTCATCACCGCCACTGTACCCGTCATTCGCCAGATCGAAGGCGCGGGTAAAGAGGACCTGTCCGTTGGGTCCCTGGACTTCCAGGCTGTAGGCGCCGCTGCCGGGCTGATCATGGCTGCCAGACGGAAGGTTCAGCCGGTAGAACGGGTCCAGGCGGCTCACCTTGCCCTGGCTGATGCGTCCGGCGGCGACCAGGTAGGCGCCGTCGGCGGCCGGCTGGGGAGCGGCGCCAAAGCGGCTCACACTGGAGGCCGAAGCCAGATCCCGCCCGGCGTAGAAGTGGTCGAACAATGCGTGGTAGTTATGGGCCGAAAGCCAGGTCGGGCTGCAGTATGTCATCAGGTCAAAGGTGGTGGCAGCCGGGAAAAGGGTCATGGTGGCCGGGTCCAGCCCGTAAATATCCAGATTACCATTCGCATTCGGATACCTGCCATCAGGGTCTGCTTCGCCGCCGCAGTCATTAATCCCGTCACCGTCGCCATCCCACCACGAAGAGACGTGTTGTCGGCCGATATTGTGCGCGATCTCGTGGGCCATGGTTTGTCCGCCGCTGGTGGTACCGGGCGGTGACACCTGCCCGGTACTCTCGTCGCCAGGCCTGTACCCAATGCCGTATATGCTTCTGACTGGGACAGTTTCGGCTAACATCCCATAGTACTTGAGATCGTCCACCGGGTCGTCGGTCCAGACGTTCAGCCACCACAAATCGAGTAGCAGATCTTCCCAGCCGTCAAGATTGGTGTAATCGTAGTTGGCATCGAGGGGATCTCCCGACGAAGTCCAGATTGTCACGTCGTTGATGGGGTAGACCTTCTTGAGCCACTCGATGGTCTGGCCGCGCCGCGCGGACGGGGGGCGCAGCCCTGCCGCGTCCACCCGCACCATCACCACCTCCAGGGGCCGGGTCGCGACGAAATTGTACGAGCCGAATCCGACGTTGTTGTCCACGCAGCGCGGGCACTCGCGAACGCCCTGCCCATAGTTGATCCAGACGTTGAACCAGTAGCTGCCGGAGCGCCAGGCGGTGGGCAGCGTGAAGTTGAGGGTGCCGTTGATGTCCTCGCGATTGCCCCAGAAGGGGTCTTCGGCGGGATCAACGGTAATGCTGTTGTCCGAGCGCAGGGCGGTGCCCCAGGTGCTCACGCCGTCAAGTCGCAGAAGGCGCCCCGTGACGTTGGGGATCGGCCCGCCGGCACCTTGCACGCCCACGTAGACCCGGACCACGGTATCCTTGCCTTCGACCAACGTCGGGTTGAACGACCCGTGGACTTGCACCCATTCCCAGTCCGCGAAGAAGAGGTCCACGGTAGAGGGGGGGCGCGGCGTGGGGGTGGGGGCCGGCGCGTAGCCGAAGTCCACGTTGCGCAGGTTCTGGCCGGGCCCCAGGACCACCACCCGCGGCTCGTCGCCGGTGATCAACACATAACCCGGAGGCAACGTCCAATCGTCGATGTCCAGGGTGTAGGCCGCCGCTGCCAGATCGGAGAAGAGGTAGTTGCCGTTGGCGTCGGTGAAGTCGGTGGCAATCGCAACGTTGTTTCGGATCAGATCGATGCGCACGTTCTGGATGCCGGCCTCCCCGCCGTCCTGCGTCCCGTCCCGGTCGGCGTCGTCCCAGACCCGGTCGCCGATGGAGCCGAGGGGGAGAGGAGTGGGCGTGCGCGTGGCCGTCGGGGTAAGCGTCCGCGTCGGCGTGCGCGTCGCGGTCGCAGTCTTGGTCGGGCTTGCCGTGCCCGTCGGCGTGACGGTGGAGGTGGGCGTGTGCGTGGGGGTGTTGGTGACCGTCGGGGTCGGCACCGTCCCAGTGGGAGTGATGGTCGGCTTGGTGGTGTTCGTCGCGGTGGGAGTTATGGTGGGTGTGGATGTCGGCGTCGAAGTGGGCGTGGGTGTCCGCGTCGGCGTGGCCGTGGGCGTGCGCGTGGTTGTGGCTGTGGGCGTGGGCGTGGGTGTCGGCGGCGTATAATCAATGACCAGGCGCGGGTCGTTGGCGCCCTCCAGGCTGTCGAAGTCGCGGTAATAGCTCACATGGGGGCCGCGCAGCGCCAGCCCGTAGTTCGGATAGGTGCCCGGCTGGTTGACCCAGTTGCTCACCAGGGTGGTCACATTCCAGGAATAGTAGAAGCCGGTGGAGGTGCCCACCGAAGTCGTCGCATATACGAAGGCGGCGACCGATGGACGATTGTTCCAGGTGGCCGTGCCGGCATCCCACGACCCTGTCACCCGGTAGGCGCTGATATCCTGGTTGCCGAAGTCCGCGGCGCGCAGGTAGGCCTCAAACCGGGCGCTGTTGATGATGGATCCGGCCGGGATGCTCGTCAGGTTGAAGCGCACCAGGGCGAAACTCTCTTCCAGAAACTCGCTGCGGCCGACTTCGAAGATGTTGGCGATGCCGTAATTGATGTTGGCATTGCCCTGATACACGTATGTGTCGGCAGTGGGATACAGTGTGGTGGCGGTGTCGGGACCAGCGGCCACCTGTGCGCCAGGCCGGGTAGCGTCGGGCGCTGCACTCGTCCAGGCGAGCCCAACGCTCAGCCAGCTTGCTGCCAGGAGGATGAGGAGATACGGCAGACGTAACGGTTTCAAGGGGAAGAACCTCCTTGTGGGCTACAGTCTTCGGTTGCCCGATGGCGTGCGAGTTAGTTGTCCAATGGCAAGTATATCCTGGTGCCCGCGGGCCCCAGCCCAATAACCCTTTCCGGCCTGGTCCGCCAGGCATCGCCGCGGCCTAACCGGCCGTGGTAGTTGTCGCCCCGGCAACGGACTGCGCCGCCGACCACCGCGCAGGTATGCACACGGCCACCGTCGATGGCGGTGGCTGCGCCGGCCAGTGGCGCTGCGGGCGTCTTTGCCGGTAGGCTGCCCGCGTCTGCCCTGACGGTGGCCGGCAGGAGGCTCGGACCGAGGCAGGCAAGGAGCGCCAAGATGCTGTCGACCCCCGACCGCACGATCAGGCTTGGTTCTAGGCTCACCACACGGCTCCTTGCGCCGCGAGATGTAGCTGCAAATGCGTTTTTGTGGGAGTTATTCTGCAGGACAGGCTCGTTCTGGGCTAGGACATCCGTTCCAGAAGACCTCTTCCCAGATCTAGCGGCGAAAAAGCCTCTTGTCGAGAACGAACAGGATAACGGCGCAAAACACCGCTATGCCGAGCACGAAAAGGGGCACTACCATACAGGACAACAACGTCTCCAACAGGGCCATCGAGTCCATTTTGTTATCTCCTCTCTC
>Ga0315273_10010406_pt1 | contig 11857 bp, 17 predicted proteins | sample YL17G02_0_MG_FD_205753 | JGI IMG/M metagenome (GOLD analysis project Ga0315273, IMG submission 205753) | Sediment microbial communities from Yellowstone Lake, YNP, Wyoming, USA - YL17G02_0 | ecosystem: Environmental > Aquatic > Freshwater > Lake > Sediment | place: USA: Wyoming | collected... | reverse complement strand
CCTCGAGGGCATGAGCCCGGGTGGCACCAGCCACCCGGGCTCGCGTCGTTTCCGGCGTTGTTTCCGGCGGGGAAGCCTGGTGACGCCGATCTCCTAGGGCTTGAGCCGCGAGAGCACCGATTCCAGCGCCTCGAGCAGCCGGAGTCCTGCTGGGTCGTCCTCCGAGCGTTCGAGCAGAGCCGCCAGGCGGGCGACGACGGCCTCGCCGCCCTCTCCTTGCTCGGCCACGGCACGCGCACGGCGCGCCGTCTGGAGCAGGTCGAGACCGATCGCCGCCTGGTTCGCAAACAGGATCAGCAGTTCGATCTCGCCGAGGGAGTGCGATCTGTTCTTCGTCCGGTCGAGCACCTGCAGCACACCGAGCGTGGTCTCGCCGTTTACGAGCGGCACCGCCATCAGAGCTTTCGGGACGTATCCCGTCCGTTCCGCCGTCTGACGCGCGTGGCGTGGGTCCTGCTGGAGGTCGTCGATCACGATCGGTTGGCCGGTGACGAGGACCCACCCGGCGATGCCCGTGCTCGATGGGAACCGCATCCCGACGAGATCGCCCTCACCCTCGCCGGACACGGCCTCGAAGACGAGCTCGTCGGTCGCCCGGTCGAGGAGCAAGATCGACGATGCCTTGGCATCGAAGATCGCTCGTGCGACATCCACGATCGACTGCAGCAAGGCACGATGGCTCTCCTCGGACGGAAGCATCCCGGCCGCGACTGCCTCGCGATAACTGTTGCCCTCTGTCATTCGCTGCCTCCCGTGTTCGACGCCGTCAAGTAGAGGACGCTCTTCAGCTGGAAGGGCGTCAGCCCCGGGTGCTTCGAGAGCACGAGCGCCGACAGGCCGGCGATGTGCGGGGCGGCGAAACTGTTGCCCGTGCAGCAGAGCGTCGAGCCTCCGAACCAGGCGACGTCGATGTCGACGCCCCTGGCGAAGAACTCGACGGGAGGGGTCGGGTTCGCGTACCAGTCCCAGGAGTCGGTTCCCTCGTGGCTTCCGACCGAGATCACCGACGAGAAGCGCCACGGATAGCTCTCGACCGGCATGTTGTGGGCAGACGCGACGAGCACGGTGCCCTGGAAGTACGCGTCGTCAGCCAGCTCGTGGAGCAACTCTGCGAAGCGGCGCTTCGTCGTCGAGAGGCTCATGTTGACGACGTGGAAGCCTTGCTCGATCGCGTACTCCAGTCCGGCGAGGATGAGATCGCCGGTACCCGAGTTCCCGGAGCCGAGCACGCGGACGCTGTGCAGCCGGCATTCTGGCGCCAGCGTTCTGACGATGCCGGCGCAGGCGCTGCCGTGGCCGACGACGTCGCCCTCTTCATCCGGGACGACTTTCGTCTCGTCGCCGTCGAACACGACCGCGACCGCGCTGTCCAAGCCGCCGACAAGAGGATGGTCGCCGTCGACGCCGCTGTCGAGAATGCACACGTCGACGCCTTTGCCGGTTGCGTCGCCGAGGGCCCACTCCCTCGTCACCTTTTCGGGCCACTGCGAAGCGATCGCTATGCCCTCGACGGCCTCCGCAGAAAGGCTCCAGGCCGGCAGGTCTTCGTTCATACCTGCCCCAGCGCACGTAACCGAGCCGTGGCTGCCGCGGCGGCGAGTGTCTCGGCGTGACTCGAGTTGTGATCCCCGGGGACGGTCGCCAGGTTTATCTCCACGAGATGCGTCGCCGCCCGGACTGCTGCCTCTGCAAGGATCGCAGCGGCCGTCGCATCGGGCCGGAGCGGCGGCGACCCCTCGGCAGCAGCGAGGGCCGCGAGCTCCGCCACGTCGGCGGCGGCTTCGGCGATCTGCAAGGGCACCTCCGCAGCACGCACGAGAGCCTCGCCGAGTGCGTAGTCCCGCTGCTCGGGTGTCCCCGTACGGGTGCGCATCGTCACGATGACCCGCTCGAAGGCCGCCGCGTCGTCGTCGCCAAGGGTTGTCAGGCGCGAGCGCAGAGCCCGCGCCTGGGAGGCGATACCTGCGCCGTCCGCCCATGTCTCGGACCCGCGCGCAACCATGGTGACGAGCGCGGCAGCCATCGCGGCGGCGGCTGCGGCGGCCGTCCCACCGCAAGGGGAGGGCGCAGGTGCTTCCAGTTCGTGCAGGAAGCCGTCAAACGACCGCTCGAGGGCGAGGGGAAGTGCCGAGTCCGGGAGCTTCGTCGCTTCCTTCACTGAGCGAGGCGCTTGCGCAGGTGCTCGACGACGGCCGGCTTCGGCTCCACCCCGACGGCGCGAAGCGCCAACTCGAGGTCGGCAACGACGGAGTCTCGATAGGCGACGTCTGCTTCGGCGCGCTGTACGAGCGCATCGAGCTGGACGCGCGCCAGAGGCAGTTCCTGCGCCGCAGTCACCCAGCCGGTCGGAGCCGGAGGGAGCATGCGGAGCAACTCGCCGAGACGCTCTTCGTTGTATGTCGTCATTTGATCACCTTACTCACTGGACGGAGGTAACGCGGTATTTCTTCCCTCGAGCTCGGAACGGAGTTGTCGGAGGCAGCGGGAGATCCTGCTGGCGATCGTGCCGGGGGGGATCTCGAGCTCGGCGCCTATCGTACGATAACTCTCGTCGCGGCAGAAGAAGCGGTCGAGGATATCCCGGCACTCGGGGCTGAGGTGGGCCAGGCCCTCGCGTACGGTCAGCGCCTCGTCAAGGAGCGCGAACACCTCGTCTACAGCCTGTTCTTCGGGTTCAGCGACCAGCACGACCCGGCCGGACGACCGCAACAGGTCGAGGCAGCAGTTCCGCGTCAGCTGCCCGATCCAGGGCCGGATCGCGTCATCGGAGCGGAGCGAGCCGAGCCGCTCGTAGACGCGCGTGAACACGTCCTGAAACACATCCTCGGCATCGTGGGCCGACAGGCGGAAGGCCTGGGTTGCGATCGCCGAGACGTAGCGGGCGAAGCGTTCGACGAGCTCGTTCCACGCCTGAGGGTCGCCTTTGCGGCAGGCCACCACGAGCTCCGCATCGGATCGCGCGGCGTCCAGGATGTCGGCCACGGCCGACTAGCGAGACTGGGCGGCGCGGAGCATGTCGGCGAGCGTCTGGAGGAGCTTCCAGGCGAGCTCCGGCCGCTGCTCGATGAACGGCCGAAAGCTCCAGACCGGGAGGGCGTACGCCACCATTGGCGTCGTCGCGGTCACGGTTGCCGAGCGGGCCGACTTGTCGACGAGCGCCACCTCTCCGAACGAACTACCCGGCCCGAGTGTCCCGACAACGTTGCCCTGCACGGTAACCGAGGCCTCGCCGCTCGCCACGATGAAGAAGTTGAGCCCGTCGACGCCTTCTGTCGCGATCGCGACTCCCTCGTCGAAATGGCGCTCCATGAACTCGCCGGCGAGTCGCTCGACGGTCTTGTCATCGAGGTCGGAGAAGAGGGGTACTCCACGGATGAGATCGGCTGATGGCTGAGGCATGTGCGGACCTTACAGTCCCGGTGCGTCCTTGTCATCCGTACCCGCAGCCAGCTCCTCGATCCGTCCCTCGGCAGCCTCGAGCAGCACGGCGCACCGCCGATGGAGTTCCTCACCTCGCTGCCAGAGCTGGATCGCCTCGTCGACTGCCACGTCGCCGCGCTCGAGCTTCCCGACGATCTCCTCGAGCTCGTGACGCAACTCCTCGAACGTCTGCTCACCGTCGCTCACGGTAGGACCTCCGCGACCGTCGCGGTGAGCCCACCCGCTGCGAGCTCGATCTCGAGTCGGGACCCGGGAGCGGTCGCCGCTGCTTCTCGTAGCGCGATGCCGTTGGAGCGCACCACGGCGTAGCCACGGGTCAGCGTCGCACGCGGCGAGAGCGCCTGGAGTCGAGCGGCAGCGTGATCGAGTGCGACACGGCGCCGTTCCAGGAACAGCAGTGGTGCGCTGCGGAGCCGGTCGCGGCTGCGGTCGAGACGCTCGCGATCGTGGGTGAGGACCCGCCGGGCGGAGCCGTCAAGGAGCTCGCGCAGTCGCGCGAGCCCGGCTTTCAGCTCGACGAGATCGGGGACGACGAGACGGGCTGCTGCGGTGGGAGTCGAGGCACGGACGTCGGCGGCGAGATCGCAGAGTGGCGTGTCCTGCTCGTGGCCAACGGCCGAGACGACGGGCACGGGGCAGGCTGCGAACGCCCGCACGACGGTCTCGTCACTGAAGGGCAGCAGGTCGTCGAAACTGCCGCCGCCCCGGGCAACGATGACGACATCGACCGCCGGGTGAGCTGCGACGCGCCCGAGTGCGGCTGCGATGCGCGGGCCCGCTCCCACGCCCTGCACGCGTGTCTCGACGACGACGATATGAGCCGCCGGGTAACGCGAGCGGATACCCGTCACGACATCGCCTCGTGCGGCTGCATCGGCGCCCGTGACCACTCCCACCGCGCGCGGGAAGCGCGGCAAGGGACGCTTGCGCTCGGCCGCGAACAGCCCTTCTGCGGCCAGCACCCGCTTGAGACGCTCGATCGCCGCGAGATGGTCGCCCAACCCGATTCGCTCGATCGCGACGGCGCGGAAAGTGAGCTCTCCCTTGGCCGCGTAGATCTCCGCCTTGCCCTCCACAAGGACACGCTCACCCTCTGCCAGCTCCAGTTCAAGGGCGTCGAACCGGCGCCGCGGCATCGTGGCCTTGAGGCACGCGCCGCTCTCAGGATCCTTGAGGGTGAAGAACACGAACGCCCATGCGTCGTTCCGGCTCAACTCGGTGACTTCCCCCTCGACCCACAGAACGGGAAGCTTGCGCAGGTAGATCCCGATCCCCTCGTTGAACGCGGAGACACTGAAGACCTTGCGGTCGCCGTGGTACGTCGCTTCGACCTTCACCCCGGCAGGGTAGAGAAGAGAGAGGTGCGGGTGCCAGGCTTCAACCTGCTCACGCTCGGTCCTACAGAAGGATCTCTGCTGCGGTGACCGGCGTACAGCCCTGCCGCAACAGGTCAGCACACGTGTGCAGGTCGGCCTCGCTGGCGGCGAGCCGCTCGGCGAGCGGCAGCGGGAAGCCGGCCTCGATCAGCACGTGCAGGCGCCAGCTCTCGACCTTGGCCTGCTCGTTCTCGCGCTCGACGTATGTCTCGGTGATCTCTGCCATGTGGTCCGCCATGTGTGCCGGGGGATTCGTGATCGCTATGACGATCCCTGCCGCAATTGGTTGGCGTTGGTTGGCGCCCGGACAACTGTTCGGCGCCGCTACGAGTGCCGTGTCCCGCATCGTTCGCCTGGTTGCCCCGCAGGCTGGGCAACGTTCCGGCCGCTCCCGGGACAGGCTGCGCCAGTCCCCCACTGGGCTTCCGGTCACGTTTCGGGACGGCGCACTAACTGGTGTCGAGGCGACGAGCGAGCTCCTCACGCATCATCAGCTCGGCCGCGCGGTCGAGCTCGCGGGAGAGCTTCGTTGTCGATTCCTCGCGAATCTCTCGCATCCGCTCGTCGAAGGCGGTCGCGGCGATCTGGGCGTGACGCTCGATCTCACGCTCGGTGACCCGCTCGAGTCGCTCGGTCTGGCGCCGTTCGAACTCGACGAGAGTCACCTCGAGCCGTGCCCGAGCGTCTGTCTCGGCCTGTTCGATCCCCTCGGCGATCGCCACCTCCCGTGCCCGCAGTCGCTCGGTGATCTCGTCGATCGAACGGCGTCGCTCTATCGTGTGCGCCTCGAGCTCGTCGAGAGCTTCCGTGACCGCAGACGCCGCCGCGAGCTCGAGCTCCTCGCGAAGTCTGATCACGGCCTGCCGTTGCTCGTCGCTCGTCGATCCGAGCTCGGCCGCCTCTCGTTCGATCCGCGCCTCGACATCGGCGAACGCTTGCTGCTGGCGCTGGGTCAGGCGGGCGAGCTGCGACTCGAGATGACGCCCGGCCCGCTCGAGGTCGTCCGCGACTCCCTGCAATCGCTCGTCAAGTCGTCTCTCCACGTCCGCGAGCGTGTCAGCGAGTGTCTCAGCCGCTCTTCGCTCGCGCTCGGCAAAGGTCGCCCGCCGCTCCTCTCCGAGGCGGCGCTCCTCGGCGACGAGCTGGGAGATCGTGTCGGCTCGCTCGCGGGCCAGGGTGCGCCGGATCTCCTCAGTATGGGCAGCCGTCTCCTCCTCGACGGCGACGCGGATGCGGTCCCGGCCCTCCGCGACGAGTGCGTCGGTCGCGGTAGCGCGGCTGCGCGCGCGACGAAGCGAGAGCCAGAGGCCAATCGCCACGACGAAGGCGACTCCGAGACAGGCAGCCAGGATCCAGATCAGCATGCTGGAACGCTATAGGCGGAAAGCGACGAGCGCCGCCGCGATGAGGACGGCTGCTGCCGCCAGCAGTCGCAGTGCGGCCTCGGGTGCCGCGACGAGCACCTCGCGAGTGACCTCCTCGCGACAGCCGTCGGCGAGCTCCAGCTCCCCGATTACCGCCACGACATCCCGCCGGGCATGCCGGACGGGGGTCGAGAGCCGCCGCTGGGCGAGCGAGAGGGCGGTCGCCCAGGCAGCGGCGATGACGGCTGCGGCTCGGAGCGTCCCGGTGCAGGCGACGTACCCGGTGACGACGGGGAAGGCCCCCCAGGCAAGGGCGAACCACAGGTCGGAGTGGAAGCGGCCGCCGAAGAGCTCGAGGTTGTAGGCCGGCACGAGGAACGCCCCGGCAGCGATCAGGGGCAGAATCCAGAGACTGAAGCTCACTGCTACTGCCACACCGATCCCACACGCTGCCAGCACCGAGGTGACGGCGAGGACAATGAGCACCCGCGAGGGGATGGCCGTCTGGAGCGGTCGTCCCACAAGCTCGTCGAGCGCATGTGCGCCGATGCCCATGGCAAGGAAGAACGCGAGCACTGTCAACCCGAGCCGACCCCACGACACTTCGACAGCGAGGCAGCCGCCGACGACGACATAGGAGAGGTGCCACGCGGTGTACGGCAGGTGCAGCAGGGTCACGTAGTCGCGCCAGCCTCCCTGCGGCAGGGCGTAGAACGCAGGCCTCACCCGCGGATACCCGAGATCACGACGCCGCCGCCAAGGCTCATGCGTCGAGCGCGCACGTCCACGATCCCGCCCTCGCCCCACAGCTCGAGCTGGCGCTCGAGCGGCCACTGCTCGTAGAACCCGCGGATCGACGGGCCGAGGAAGCGGCCGACGTCGTACCAACCGCGGGAGATCGCCCGGCCGGCAACAGGGAGGCCGACACCGACGTAGAGGTCCCAGAGAGGACGCCACATGCCGCGAGGGACGCAGAACTCGAGCGACGCGATCGAGCCGCCGGGGCGGACGACACGGGCAAGCTCGGCGAGCGTGGCGCCCGGGTCGTCGACATATCGAAGGAGGTAGGTGAAGGTGAGGTGGTCGAACGAGGCGTTCGGAAACGGGATCTCGGTGGCCGATGCTTCGACGAGCTCGACGCGGTCACCGAACCGCCGGCGCGCGACGGCGAGCATGTCCGGGCTCTGGTCGAGCCCGGTGACACGGTGACCACGAGCGAGCAGCTGCTCCGCGACGAGTCCGGTTCCGGTGGCGACATCGAGCACGGTGCCACCGTCTGCCGGAACGCGAGACACCATGGCGTGTCGCCAGCGGGGGTCTTGCCCGAACGACAGTGTCGCGCCGACCCGGTCGTAGTTCGGGCCAAGGGGTGCGAAGAGCGTGCGGGCGTGGGTCTGGCGTTCGCTCATTGCCTCTACCCTGCCATGCTTTACTATCCTGACGCGGTGACGCTGCTCGCCGATCTCGAGCGCATCGCCACGAGCGCGGCGGCCCATACGCCGGAAGGCGGAGCCGTCAGTGCGGTACTCGCGGCCGAGGCGACGCCCGGCCTGCGTTCGTATCTCTGCGCGTTCGAGGCCCCGGACGGCGCGCGCTCCTGGATCGTGCTCGACGACGAGGGCGCGGCGGTCACGGCGCGGCGCGATGTCCGGGACGCGGTTGCGATCTCCGCCCTCTGCGAGATCGCCGAGGAGTCGGCAGCCGGCGGCGACCTCGACGAGCTGCTTTCGCAGCTCGTTGCGCTGCGCCTGACCGAGAGCCCTGAGGGGATCGACGACGCCGAGGAAGCCGTGCGGGCGCTCCAGCGAACGGTCGGCACGCCACCGCACCTCGCCTCGCCGGGTCGCCTCGACGAGATCGGCGCCGCCACGAGAAGGCTCGAGCAGGCCCTCGACCCCATGGCCCCGTCCCCGTTCACGACAGCGTTGAAGAGCGTCCAGGGAACGATCGACGAGCTGCTGAAAGAGGTCGAGCTGACCTATCGCGTGCCGCTCTCCTTGTGACACTTTGTTACAAGAGGCTCCGGTAGGCTGCCGGTATGGAGGGTGGCGGTTTCTTTCCGTTCGGCGGTGATCCCGAGGAGATCCTGCGTGGGTTGCGCGAGTTCGCGGAGACCCAGTCCGAGAGCGTCAAGGATGCGCAGCGCGAGCAGTTCGCGACGCTGACGCTGAGCACGGCCGTCGAGCTCACCGCTGCCGCGCTGAAGCAGATGCAGCCGACCGGCGGCGTGGACGAGCAGGCAGCCGCTTTGCGCGATGCGATGCGCGTCCTCTTCCCCGAGGCGGTGGCGCTCGTCAGTGCCGCCCGCCAGGGGTTCATGCGCGAGTCGTAGCGCCTCGTCCCGAAACGTTCCATCGGTAACCAGTAGGGGACTGGCGCCAGCCTGTCCCGGTAGCGAGCAGATGCCCCACCTGCCTGTGGGGCAAACAGGCGTAACGTTTCGGGACAACGCAATAGGTTCCGGCGGGCGCCCGTTCGCGGCGCGCCGGGCCACCGCAGCGGTAGAATCGCTGCCCCTTGGGCCTCTTCGACCGCGCTGTCGCAGCTGTTCTCCCGGCCGTTCCCCGGTCGGTTGTCCGGCGCGTCTCGGCCCCGTACATCGCAGGCCCCACGCTCGACGACGCACGTCGCGCCGTGGTCTCGTTAAACGCCGACGGGAAGTGCGCGACGATCGACGTCCTCGGCGAGGAGATCCACAGCGCCGAGGAGGCGCAGGCGATCGCCGCAGCCTATGGCGACGTGCTCGCCGCGATCGACGGCGACCACCTCGACGCAAACGTGTCGGTCAAGCTCACCGGGCTCGGGCTGAAGCTCGACCTCGACCTGTGTCGCTCGCTGCTCGAGGGCCTCGTGCGTGATGCGGGCGCGCGCGGCTCGTTCGTCCGGATCGACATGGAGGACGCCTCCTGCGTGGACGACACGCTCGCCCTTTACCGCGGCCTCCGCGGCGCCGGGCTCGAGAACGTGGGGATCGTGCTGCAGTCATGCCTCAAGCGCACGCTCATGGACATCGCGGAGTTGCGCGACCTGCACCCGAGCGTACGCCTGTGCAAGGGGATCTACGTGGAGCCGGCTGCGATCGCGTTCCAGGATTTTGAGGTCGTGCGGCGTTCGTTCGTCTCCTGCCTCAAGGCGCTCATCGAGGGTGGCTCCCGGGTCGGGATTGCGACTCACGACGAGCATCTGCTCGGAGAGTCGCTGACGCGGGTGGTGTCGCTCGGGCCCGAGGCGTACGAGTTCCAGATGCTGCTCGGCGTGCGGGAGAGCCGGGCGAGCGAGCTCGTCGCGGCAGGGCATCCGCTACGCGTCTACGTGCCGTACGGGCAGCGCTGGTACGAGTACTCGCTTCGGCGGCTCCAGGAGAACCCGCGGATGGCCGGCGTGATCGCGAAGGCGACGCTCGGGCGGATGGTGGGCCGCGGGTAACCCGCGGACGACGCATGCGCGTCGCCCCTACGACGGTAGGGCATGATCCACGCGGACCTGTAGGGGAGACGCGCATGCGTCTCCCGCCGCGCCCGTTAGGCGGGCAGCGCGAAGCCGCCGTCGACGATCAGCGTCTGGCCGCGGACCATCGCGGCGTCGGGCGAGCTGAGGAACACGACGGCGCCTGCGATGTCCTCCGGGGTGACCATGCGTCCGGCCGCGTTGCGGGACCCCATCTCGAGCATCTCCTCCCGGTTCGGGAAGTGGTCGAGCGCGCCGGTGTCGACGACGCCGCCAGAGACGGCGTTGACCCGGATCCCTGCCGGCCCGAGCTCGACGGAGAGGTAGCGCACGAGTGCCTCGAGAGCGGCCTTCGACGTGCCGACGAGGGCGTAATTCTCGAGCACGCGGATCGAGCCGAGGCTCGAGATCGCCACCACCGACGAGCCTGCGGGCATTCTCGGGGCGATCACGCGGGTCAGTGCCAGGAACGCCCGGGCGTTCGCGTTCAGCGTCCAGTCCCAATGCTTGTCCTCGGTCTCGAGCGCGGGACGGATCACTCCGGTCGCCGCGTTGTGGACGAAGACGTCGAGCGGCCCGAGCTCACGGACCTGCTCGAGCACCCGGTCGGAGGTGACGTTGCCGCGCACGAGCACCGGTTCGGCACCGAGCGCCCGCAGTTCCTCGGCCGTCTCCTCGGCGGCCGCGTCAGAGCGCAGATAGCCGATCGCCACCCGGGTGGCGCCGTCGCGGGCGAAGCGGAGCGCGATCGCCTTGCCGATCCCGCGCGAGCCGCCGGTGACGAGGACCGAACGTTCCACCTAGTGCGGCCTCTCTGAACGTTCCACTTGAAGCTCATCGTTGGTGTGGGCGGCCGCACTAGGTGGATGGGGTCGGCCGCTTCGCGGCCGGCTGTCTTCTTGGGCGCCTGGCTCCGCTTCGCGGAGGGCCGCTGGCGCGGCCCGGGGGCGCAGGCCTCTCGGGTGCAGGATTCCGAGAACGGGCACTAGCTGGCGCGGGGGAGGGGCCGGGTGACCGGCGCCGACGACGGGATCTCGTCCCAGCCGATCCGGGTGCGAGGCTCCTCCGGCTCGTCGTCCTCGGCCTTCGACGAGGCGTGGCCGAGATCGTCGAGCAGGGAGATCTTCTCCTCCCCGAAGCGTCGCACCGGATCGTCCTCGGGCAGGTCGGCGATCAGCTCCCGAACACGCGCCCTGATCTGGAACGCGAAGTGGGGGGTGGCGGGCCCGACGAGGGCCTCGATGTCGTCGAAGGTCGGCTCTGCCATCGCGGCGCAAGCCTATCTACTTCCCCCGGACAAACGCTGACGGCGCGGGCGGAGCGGCTCAACGGGGGAAGTAGCCTGAATTGAGGCTGCGCCTTTGATTTTCTCGGGGAACTTCGGAGCCTGCGGGCGCTTATACCTATCCGAAAACAACAAGGCGAAGCCTGCCTTGCAAGCTACTTTCCCAACGGAACGGCACGGTCTACCGACCCAGCGTGTATCCGGGGGAAGTAGCTTGCAAGGGGATGCGTAGGCCGACGTCCGTCGAGGTGATGCTGCTGTCGGCGATCGGCCTGTGGGCGCTCAACCTCACGGTCAGCCGGTACATCCTCACGCACGGCTTCCAGCCGCTCACCTTCTCCACGGTGCGGTACGGGCTCGCAGCGCTCATCTTCATCGGCATCGCGCTCATTGCAGAGCGGTCGTTGCGGATCGCGCGTCGCGACCTCGCGACGGTCGTTACCGCGGCGGTCGTCCTCTGGGTCAACCAGATCGGCTTCGTCTACGCGCTGAAGACGACCTCGGCGTCGGTGATCGCGCTGATCCTCGCCGCCACCCCCATCTTCGCCGCCCTGATCGGGCTCGCCTTCGGCACCGAGGTGCTGCCGCGGCGCTTCTGGGTCGGTGCGGCGCTGTCGTTCGCCGGCGTCGCACTCGTCGCACTCGGCGCGGGCGGCGCGTTGAGCGGCGACCTCGGCGGGGTCCTGCTCGGCATCGTCACGGCGGCTACCTGGGCGGTCTACTCGATCCTGATCACGCCGCTGATGCGGAGGTACTCGCCGTCGCGGATCAGCGCCGTCGTGCTGCCGCTCTCATGGATCGGGATTGCGCTGATCGGCCTGCCGCAGACCCGCTCGCAGGACTGGCAGCTCGGCTGGGAGGTGTGGGTGCTGCTCGTCTTTGCGACGATCGGCCCCCTCGTCGTCACGAACATCCTGTGGTTCAAGTCGCTCGATCGCATCGGC
>Ga0315273_10010404_pt1 | contig 11858 bp, 8 predicted proteins | sample YL17G02_0_MG_FD_205753 | JGI IMG/M metagenome (GOLD analysis project Ga0315273, IMG submission 205753) | Sediment microbial communities from Yellowstone Lake, YNP, Wyoming, USA - YL17G02_0 | ecosystem: Environmental > Aquatic > Freshwater > Lake > Sediment | place: USA: Wyoming | collected... | reverse complement strand
CGGGCGGCGACACCACGCACGAGTACGTCGAGTGGGCGCTGGCGCGCGGCGAGAAGATCGGCGTCCTCAAGATCCGCCTGTACCGGCCGTTCGACATCGCGGCATTCATCAAGGCGCTGCCCGCCACCACCAGGAAGCTCGCCGTGCTCGACCGCACCAAGGAGCCCGGCGCGATCGGCGACCCGGTCTACCTCGACATCGTCGCCGCCCTGCAGGAGGCGCGCGCTGCCGGCGACTCCCCGTTCGCCGTCGACCCGATCGTCGTCGGCGGCCGCTACGGGCTGTCGTCGAAGGAGTTCACGCCGGCGATGATCAAGGCGGTCTACGACAACCTCGCCGCCGCCAAGCCGCGCAACCACTTCACCGTCGGCATCGTCGACGACGTCACGCACACCTCCCTGCCGGTCGACGGCGACTTCGACATCGAGCCGGACGACGTGGTGCGCTCGGTGTTCTTCGGCCTCGGCTCCGACGGCACGGTCGGCGCCAACAAGAACTCGATCAAGATCATCGCCGAGGACGGCGACAACTTCGGTCAGGGCTACTTCGTCTACGACTCGAAGAAGGCCGGCGCCGTCACCGTCTCCCACCTCCGCTCCGGGCCGCGGCCGATCCGCTCGGCGTACCTGATCAGGCGCGCCAACTTCGTCGCCTGCCACCAGTACTCGTTCGTCGACAAGTACGACATGCTGGACTACGCGGCGCCGGGCGCGACGTTCCTGCTCAACGCGCAGTTCGGCCCCGACGAGATCTGGGACCAGCTCCCGCGCGAGATGCAGCAGTCGATCGTCGACAAGAAGATCAAGCTCTACGTGATCGACGCCTACGCGGTGGCCAAGGACACCGGCATGGGCGTGCGCATCAACACGATCATGCAGACGTGCTTCTTCGCCATCTCCGGCGTGCTGCCGCGGGACGAGGCGATCAAACAGATCAAGAAGGCAATCGAGAAGACCTACGGCAAGAAGGGCCCGGAGGTGGTGGAGAAGAACTTCGCCGCCGTCGACCACACCCTCGCGCATCTCTACGAGGTCACGGTGCCGGCAGCGGTCACCGCCACGCGCTCGCTGCCGCCGATCGTCTCCGACAAGGCGCCGGACTTCGTGAAGCGCGTCACCGCCGTGATGATGGCGGGCAAGGGCGACCTCCTGCCGGTCTCGGCGTTTCCGATCGACGGCACCTGGCCGACCGCCACCACCCAGTGGGAGAAGCGCAACATCGCCCTCGAGATCCCGGTGTGGGACGAGGCCATCTGCATCCAGTGCAACAAGTGCGCGATGGTCTGCCCGCACGCCGCCATCCGCGCCAAGGTGTACCCGCCGGAGCTCCTCGCCGGTGCGCCGCCGACCTACAAGTCGGCCGACTTCAAGGCGGCCGACTACAAGGGCTGGAAGTACACGATCCAAGTGGCGCCGGAGGACTGCACCGGCTGCCGGCTGTGCGTCGAGGTGTGCCCCGCCAAGGACAAGTCGAACCCGAAGCACAAGTCGATCGACATGCACCCGCAGATGCCGCTGCGCGAGGCGGAGCGCGCCAACTACGAGTTCTTCCTCGCCCTCCCCGAGGTCGACCGCACCACGGTCAAGATCGACGTCAAGGGATCGCAGTTCCTGCTCCCGCTGTTCGAGTACTCTGGCGCCTGCGCCGGCTGCGGCGAGACCCCGTACGTCAAGCTGCTCACCCAGCTCTACGGCGATCGCCTGCTGATCGGCAACGCCACCGGGTGCTCGTCGATCTACGGCGCCAACCTGCCGACCACACCGTACGCCGTCAACCGCGACGGGCGCGGCCCGGCGTGGAACAACTCGCTGTTCGAGGACACCGCCGAGTTCGCCTTCGGCTATCGCCTCTCCCTCGACAAGCACGCCGAGCTGGCGCAGTTGCTCCTCCGCCAGATAGCCTCCCAGATCGGCGAGAACCTGGTCAACGAGCTGCTCGCCGCGGACCAGACGAGCGAGGCGGGCATCGTCGCCCAGCGCCAGCGGGTCGAGGCCTTGCGCGGCGCGCTCGCCGGGGTCAGGACCGCCGAGGCGCGGCGGCTCGAGCTGGTCGCCGATTACCTGGTCAAGAAGTCCGTGTGGGCGATCGGCGGCGACGGCTGGGCGTACGACATCGGCTACGGCGGCCTTGACCACGTGCTCGCGCAGGGGCGCGACGTCAACCTGCTGGTGCTCGACACCGAGGTGTACTCGAACACCGGCGGCCAGCAGTCGAAGGCGACGCCGATGGGCGCCGCGGCCAAGTTCGCCATGGCCGGCAAGGCGGTGCCGAAGAAGCCCCTCGGCATGATCGCCATGACCTACGGCAACGTCTACGTCGCCAAGGTCGCCTTCGGCGCCAAGGACGCCCAGACCGTCAGGGCGTTCCAGGAGGCCGACTCTTACCCCGGCACCTCGATCATCATCGCCTACAGCCACTGCATCGCCCACGGCTTCGACCTCGCCTTCGGCGCCGAGCAGCAGAAGCTCGCGGTCGACTCCGGGAGCTGGCCGCTGTACCGGTGGGACCCGCGCCGAATCGCGCTCGGCGAGAGCCCCCTGAAGATGGACTCCGCACCGGGCAAGGCCGACCTCGGCAAGTACATGCGCAACGAGACCCGCTTCCGCATGGTCGAGCAGCAGGACCCGAAGCGCTTCGCGAAGCTGCTGCAGCGCGCCCAGATCGAGGTCAACAACCGATTCATCGCCTACGAGCACCTCGCCAAGCTGGCGATGCCGGTCCCGCCGGCGGCGCCCGCGGCCGAGGCCGCCAAAGACGAGAACACCAACTAAGAGGGGGAGACCATGGACCTTTCCACCACCTATCTCGGTTTCAAGCTGGCCCATCCGTTCATGCCCGGCGCCTCTCCCCTGGTCGACGACCTCGACATGGTGAAGCGCCTGGAGGACGCGGGCGCGCCGGCGATCGTCATGCACTCGCTGTTCGAGGAGCAGATCACCCACGATCAGCTCGGCCAGATGGTCAACGTCGAGATGCACGAGGACGCCTTCGCCGAGGCGCTGTCGTACTTCCCCCGCCCCGACGACTACCGGCTCGGCCCGGACGCCTATCTCGAGCAGATCCGCAAGATCAAGGCGACCGTGAAGGTGCCGGTAATCGCGTCGCTCAACGGCACCACCCCGGCGGGCTGGCTCCAGTACTCCAAGCTCATCGACGAGGCCGGCGCCGACGCCCTCGAGCTCAACCTGTACTACCTCGCCACCAGCGCCTGGGAGACCGGCGAGCAGGTGGAGCGCCGCACACTCGAGGCCGTCAAGGTGGTCAAGCAGGCCGTGAAGCTACCGCTCGCCGTCAAGCTGTCGCCTTACTTCTCGTCGTTCGCCCACTTCGCCCGCGAGCTGGACGAGGCCGGCGCCAACGCCCTGGTGATGTTCAACCGCTTCTACCAGCCCGACATCGACGTCGAGGAGCTCGAGGTGGTGCCCCGCCTGCCGCTCTCCAACCCGCCGTCGCTCCTCCTTCGGCTGCGCTGGATCGCCATCGTCTACGGCCACGTCAAGGCCGACATCGCGTGCTCGGGCGGCGTTCACACCGGCCTCGACGGGCTCAAGGCGGTGATGGCGGGCGCCAACGCCGTCCAGATGGTGACGGCGCTGCTCCACAACGGCCCGACCCACCTCACCAGCGTGCGCGACGAGGTTGCGCGCTGGCTCGAGGAGCACGAGTACGACTCGCTGGCGCAGGCGCGCGGCTCGATGAGCCACGAGAACTGCCCCAACCCGCAGGCTCTCGAGCGGGCCAACTACATGAAGGCGCTGCAGACCTGGCGGCCGGCCTAGCAGCTCCGGGCCGCGCCCCATTCGGAGCTGTGCAAGGACGGGCGCCTCGGCGCCCGTCCGACTTTCCCGACCCTCAAGAGGCGCTCCGCCGGGGCCCTGTCGCGTCCAGAGCGGCGTCACGTCCGGAGCGGTTGCGACGGCGGTCGTTTGCGGCTACGCTCCGCCGCATGTCAAAACCGCGTTCGCCCCTGTTCGCGACCAAGTCGCTCGAGCTGCTCCTCGAGGAGATGAAGGGCGAGAACCGCCTGCGGCGAGTTCTCGGCCCGGTTCAGCTCACCAGCCTCGGCGTCGGCGCCATCATCGGCACCGGCATCTTCGTGCTCACCGGCCAGGCCGCGCACGACAAGGCCGGGCCGGCGCTCATCCTGTCGTTCGTCGTCTCGGGCATCGCCTGCATTTTCGCCGCCCTGTGCTACGCGGAGTTCGCCTCGATGGTGCCGGTCGCCGGCTCCGCGTACACCTACGCGTACGCCACCATGGGCGAGCTGTTCGCCTGGATCATCGGCTGGGACCTGGTGCTCGAGTACACGGTCACCTCCGCCACGGTCTCGCACGGGTGGTCGCACTACTTCCAGGACTTCGCCAGCATCATCGGCATCAACGTGCCGCACCGTTGGGGGCTGGCGCCGTTCGACTACGACCCGACGCTCGGGCACTTCGTCTCCACCGGCGCGGTGCTCGACGTGCCGGCCATGGTGATCGCCTTTCTCGTCACGCTGATCCTCGTCAAGGGGATCCGCGAGAGCGCCTCGTTCAATACCACGATGGTGGGCATCAAGCTGGCGGTGGTGGTGCTCGTGATCGGGCTGGGCGCCTTCTACGTCAACCCCGCAAACTGGCACCCGTTCGCCCCGTTCGGCTACTCCGGTCTGTCCTTCTTCGGCCAGACGATCTCCGGGATGAAAGACGGCGGCGGGCACCCGCTCGGCATGCTCGCCGGCGCCGCGATCATCTTCTTCGCCTACATCGGGTTCGACTCGGTGTCGACGCACGCCGAGGAGGCCCGCAATCCCCAGAAGGACGTGCCAATCGGCATCGTGACCTCGCTGGTGCTGTGCACGGTGCTGTACATCGCCGTCTCGGCGGTGCTCACCGGCATGGTCCCGTACGACAAGATCAACATCGACGCACCCGTCTCGGACGCGTTCCGCCAGGTCGGCCTGCCGTGGGCGCAGTTCGTCGTCTCGCTCGGCGCCCTCGCTGGCATCACCTCGGTGCTGCTGGTGATGATGCTCTCCCAGCCGCGCGTGCTGCTGGCGATGGCACGGGACGGGCTCATCCCGGAGAGCTTCTTCGGCGCCGTGCATCCGCGTTTCCGGACGCCGTGGAAGTCGACGATCCTCACCGGGTGCGTCGTCGCCACCCTCGCCGGCCTGCTCCCGCTGCGAATCCTCGCCGAGCTGACGAACATCGGCACGCTGCTCGCGTTCGTCATCGTCTGCGCAGCGGTGTTCATCATGCGGCGCACCCACCCGGACGCCGCGCGGCCATTCCGCGCGCCCGGCGGCCTGGCGACACCGGTCCTCGGGGTCCTCATGTGCCTGATGCTGATGTTCTCGCTGCCGGTGGAGAACTGGTGGCGGCTGTTCATCTGGCTGCTCGCCGGTTTCGTCATCTACTTCGTCTACGGGCGGCACCACAGCGCCCTGAGGCGGCGGGGCCGATAGCCCCCGTGTCCGGCGAGGAGAGAGCCACCGCGTGAGGAGGCGGCACTCCGAGGCGACGCCTCTCGGCGCGCTGACCCTGGGCGCGCTTGGCGTCGTCTACGGCGACATCGGCACCAGCCCGCTGTACGCCGTCAAGGAGGCGTTTGCCGGGGCCAGCGCGCTGGCCGTGACCGAGGCCAGCGTCCTCGGTGTCATCTCGCTGATGGTGTGGGCGCTGGTGTTCGTGGTCGTCGTCAAGTACATGGTGTTCGTGCTACGCGCGGAGAACCGCGGTGAGGGCGGCATCTTCGCGCTTCTGGCGCTGCTGTTCGCGGAGCGCGACGGCATACGCCCGCGGCGCGCGTGGCTGCTCGCGGCCGGCCTGTTCGGGGCGGCGCTGCTGTACGGCGACGGGATCATCACACCGGCGATCTCGGTGCTCTCGGCGGTGGAAGGCGTCGAGGTGGCGACGCCCGCGCTGTCGCGGTTCATCGTGCCCGTTACCATCGTCATCCTCGTCGCGCTCTTTCTCTTCCAAAAGCGCGGCACCGGCGGCATCGGGGCGGTGTTCGGCCCGATCATGCTGGTCTGGTTCGGCGCCCTGATGGCGACCGGCGTGGCGGCGATCGTCCAGCAGCCGCGGGCGCTGGCCGCTATCGACCCCCGACACGCCGTCGCTTTCCTCGCGGGCCACGGACTCAAAGGCTTCCTGGCGCTCGGTGCGGTGATCCTCGCGGTCACCGGCGCCGAGGCGCTGTATGCGGACCTCGGCCACTTCGGCCCCGCGCCGATCCGGCTGGGGTGGTACGCGATCGTCTTCCCGTCGCTGCTGGCCAACTACTTCGGCCAGGGCGCCCTGCTCCTCCAGCATCCCGAGGCCGCGGCCAACCCGTTCTACAGCCTGGTGCCGCGATGGGGCCTGCTGCCCATGGTGGTGCTGGCGACCACCGCGACCGTGATCGCTTCGCAGGCGCTGATCACCGGGGCGTTCTCGCTGTCGTCGCAGGCGGTGCAGCTCGGCTACCTGCCGCGCCTGAGTGTCGTGCACACGTCGGCCCGCCACTCCGGGCAGATCTACATCCCCGAGGTCAACACCGGTCTCGGGTTCGCCTGCGTCGCTCTCGTTCTCGCCTTCCGCAGCTCGTCGTCGCTGGCGGCCGCGTACGGCCTCGCGGTGGTGGGCACCATGGCCATCACCAGCCTGCTGTTCTTCTTCGTGGCGCGCGACCGCTGGCACTGGCACCCCGCGGCGGCGGGGTTGCTGACCACCGTGTTCCTTACCGTCGAGCTGGCGTTCTTCGGCGCCAACCTGGCCAAGCTCACCCACGGCGGATGGGTGTCGCTCGGCGTCGGCGCGATCGCCTTCACGCTGATGTCGAGCTGGAAGGACGGCCGCCAGCGGCTCTTTGCCGACGTCGAGATGCGCGGGATGCCGTTCGAGCTGCTGCTCGCAGACGTCGCCAAACGGCAGCCGCACCGCGTCAAGGGCACCGCGGTGTTCATGACCGGCAATCCGAGCGGCGTGCCGTCGATTCTGCTCCACCACCTCAAGCACAACAAGGTGCTGCACGAGCGCGTCGTCGTCCTGTCGATCGCGAAGCCCGATCGGCCATTCGTGCCGGCCGCCGAGAGCGTGGTGCTGACCCCGCTCGAGCACGGCTTCTACCGCGTCGTCGCGCACTTCGGCTTCATGGAGACGCCGAGCATCCCGGTGGTGCTCGAGCGCTGCGCGGAGCTCGGGCTGGAGATGAAGATGGCCGAGACGACCTTCTTCCTCGGCCGCGAGTCGCTGCTGATCGGCACCAAGCGCGGCATGGCGCGGTGGCGCAAGCGTCTGTTCGCCTTCATGTCCCGCAACGCCTCGCCGCCCACCGCCTACTTCAACATCCCGCCGAACCGCGTCGTCGAGCTCGGCATCCAGATCGAGCTCTGACCCTCTCCCCGCCTGCCGGGGTCAGGTCTTGAATTATCACATCACTCGGCCTGCGGAGCCTCGCGACAGTCTGTCACCCAGGAAGCGAGGTTGAATCACGTCCCGGGTTCGCCAGCGAAGTACCAATTCAGGACCTGACCCCCGTGGCACGCGCCTCGGGTTCGCCGGAAATGTCATAATTCAAGACCTGACCCCAATGGTGACCCCAATGGTGAGAGCATGGCTGCGGCGCCGGCGGCGAGTTGGGATCAGATGAGGCTAAAGTGAACCGTGACGATCATCGCGACGGCGATCGGCTTGCCGTCGAGCGTCGAGGGCTCATACCGCCACTGCCTCACGGCCTCGATCGCCGAATCCGTCAGCCCGTTGGCAAGCGGCATGATCACGCGGACCGCCGCGATGCCTCCGTCGGGCCCGATGGTGAGGTCCAGAACCACCGTCCCCTGAGTGCGAGCGTGGCGCGCGGTCTCCGGGTAGACGGGTCTGACGTACACGAGGCGCTTCGGTTCCTTGACGTTGCCGACGCCGACGCGCAGAGGAGCCCCGGGTAGTCCGCCGGGCACACCGCCGACAACGCCGCCGATCTCGCCGCCGGGCACGCCCCCGGCGACACCTCCCTGGACACCACCCTCAACGCCACCCTCGACGCCCCCTTCGGCCCCACCGGTCGTCGGGGCGGTCGCAGGGATGGCAGTCGGCACCACCGCGGGTTGGGTCACCTCGACCGGCGTCTCCACCGGCTTCTGCTCGTGCGGCTTCGGTTGCGACGAGCCCTTCGGAGGCGGCGGCGGGGGAGCCGGCGGCGGCGGGGGCGCCATCGGAGGCTGCCAAAACGTCACCAGGACAGGCGGCTCGTCAAGCTCTTCGATCGCCCACAGCCGGGCCACGAACAACCCGGCCAGAGCCCCCAGATGCAGCACGAGAGCGATCACCAGCGCGACGACGTTGCGGCGCCGGCGTGCGCGTTTGAGCGGCTCGAAAAGAGTGGTCTCGAACATCCCTCATCCGGAAAAGCAACTGCCGTGCCAGAGTGTTCCCAATCCACCGCTACCCGTCCCCGGAGAAATCCGATGCCGCCTCCAAGGTGCCTGGGACCGCACTATTGCACACTCGCCTGCCGAGGCTCAGGCGCGACGCCGGGCATCGCGTTCGATTTCACGACGGGCCAGAGTCCGCGCCGCTGTCCGCCAGAGGTGACAGCATGCGATCGACAAGAACCAGAGCGAGCATGGCGACGAGGATCCCGGCGGCGGCGTCGCTGACGTAGTGGTAGCGGCAGTAGAACGTCGAGACGTAGAGCGTGAGCACGACCGGGGCCAGGGCCACCGCCAGGCGCCGCTGGTACCGCCATGCCATCGCCCACAGCACGGTCGCCGCGGCACAGTGCGGGCTCGGCAACGATCCTCCCACGTAGTGCAGCTTCACCCTGATCAGCTCACCCAGCCAGGTGAACAGCCACCCCCGCAGCGGCACGGTGTAGGAGTCGCCGAGATACGCCATCGGCCCGGCCACCGGGAACACGATGAACCCCACGTCGCAGACGACGTTGACCACCGCCAGCACCAGCAGGCAGCGCTCGAGCGCCACCTCGCCGCGGCTGCGCCAGATCGCGCCGCATACCAACGGGTAGAGCGCGATGTAGCCCACGTAGGCGAGCATCATCCACTCGGTCAGCCACGGCCGGGTGAGGCGCTGCAGCCAGACGGTCGGTTGCACCCCGAAAACCGCTCGTTCCAGCGCCAGAACGGTGCCGTCGAGCCAGCGTCCATGCATCACGAGCTGCAGCGGATCGACGGCGGAAAACAGGTACGCCAGCGCGCCGCAGACGGCGGCAGCCCGCAGGCCGGCTCTTGCGGCCGGGGCGCGCAGCGTCCTCGCGAGCGTTACGGTGGCGCCGTACCCGAGCGCAACAGCGAGGTTGCCGAGCACGACACGGTGCCAGGTCGGCACCCGCTGGTGGCACACCGCCGCCACCAGAGAGAAGAGCAGTAGCGCCCCGATGACGAGCGCGTCGGCGAATCCGGAACGCACTGGCTCGCCGCGGGGTCGGTTGGGCGATTCCGCCGCCGCGCTCACTCAGATCGCCATCTCGTAGACGCGGTAGCGGCGCAGCTCCTCGAGGCCGAGGTTCTCCATCGCGTTGATCATCGGGGCGTTGTCCTCGAGGACGTAGTTGGCCTCGAGGCGCACAGCGCCGCGCGGGGTGAGCACCTCGTGGAGGCGGCGGTAGAGGAGCGCGTCGACCGCCCGCCCCTGATACTCCGGCACGACGCCGATCGCCCACATGCGGTACTGCCTGAGACGCTTGCGCCCGAGCAGGAGCCGCAGCCACCCGAACGGCAGCAGACGGCCGCCCAGCCCGCGCAACAGGACGTTGAGATCGGGCAGCGTGATCGCGAAGGCGATCGGCACACCCTGCCCGTCCTCGGCGATCATCACCAGCTCGGGATCGACGACCGGTCGCAGGTCGCGCGCCATCGCCTTCCCCTCCTCCGCGGTCGCCGGGTAGAACCCCCAGTTCTCCGCGATCGAGCGGTTGGCAAGGTCGACGATGATCGCCACCTCGGCCTCGAGCCGCCGCATGTCGATACTGCGCACCCGGACGCCGTAGCGCTGCTGCACCCGGTCCGTCAGCGTGATGTAGCGCTCGGGGATGCGGTAGCCCGCGCCGGTGTCGGCGATGAAAGCGAGCAGGTCCTTGGCCTTCGCCATGCCGAAGTCGAGGAGCTGGGCGTTGTAGAAGGGCGGGTTGTACGGCGCCATCAGCACCGGCGGCGGCGTGAACCCGTCGACCACGAGCCCCCACTCCTGCGACGCGAAGCTCCACGGGCCGCGCATCGTCGACATCCCGCGTCCCCGCAGCCACTCGCGGGCCGCGCCGAGCAGAGCCGCCGACACGCCAGCGTCGTCGACGCACTCGTACGAGCCGAACAGCCCGATCGGCTGCTGCCAGTGCGCGATCGCGAGGTGATCGACGAAGGCGGCGACGCGCCCCACGGCCTCGCCCGCCCGGCGCGCCAGGAACAGCTCGCAGGTGCAGTGCCGCAGCATCGGGTTGCGCTTCGGGTCGACGCGCTGGCGCTGCTCGAGGCGCAGCGGCGGCACCCAGACGGGGTCGTCCCGGTAGAGACGATACGGCAGCTCGATGAACCGCCGCAGGTCGGCGCGTGACCGGACGGGGTCGACGCCCACAGAAGCCCGGACTCCTCCGCGGGAAGCAGGCGACCCGTCGCGGGCCGTGCCTGTTCTCATCGGAGTCCTCCCGCCTCGAGGAGCGGTCTGAGCACCACGCGGTACGCCGGGCGATAGGCGACGCGGTAGGCCTCGCTGTGGTGCGCCGCCGGGTATCCGTTGCGAGCCATGTCGGCGGCAAGCTCGGCGAGACCGTCCGCCGCCTTGGCGCGGCCGAGCTCGCGAAGCACAGCGACGGCAGCGCCAAGACGTTCTCTCATGATCGTGGGATCGCCGTGAACCCTCGAGGCGGTGGCGACGAACGCATCGAGCAGCCGTTCCCGGTCGCCGCCCTCAGCGACGAACGGCCGCAGGTTGACACGGACCAGCGCCGGGTCGTCGCTCAGCAGGTCGAGCATGGGCTCGGCCGCGGGCCCGGGCGGCAGCGCCGCCAGCTCCTCGTCGAGGTAGCGCCTCGCATCGTCGCGGCTCAAGATCGCGTGCGCCGGGCCAAACACCGACTGATGGACGAACTTGTAGGCGTCCTCGGCCGCGGCGAGCGGGTAGCGGGCGAGGTGGTCGCGGAGCAGGCTGGCCCACAGGGCACGGGAACCGGGTACCGGGGACCGGGGACCGTCGGGCGGACTCTCCATGAAGGAAACGACGTGGTCGGTGGTCAGTGGTCCGTGGTCAGACCCCCACCCTCCCGCGGACAGAACGGTGGCGAGGAGAAGAACGACGATTGAAGACGCCGACACCATGACCGGCAGGTACTGGAGTCGTCGGCGGCTCATGATCGGCGCCGGGGGCGGCGGCGGACGTCGGGGAGCGGCACCGACGTTTCGGCGGTCATCACCCAGGCCGGCAGGTCGGCGAGGGCGGCGCGCAAAGCGGCCTCGGGGCCGTCGACGAGGAGCATGCGCGGCGAGTCGTCGACCAGCTCGACGCCGGGGAGCGCGGCGATACGGCGGGCGTCAGCGTCGGGACGCGGGCCAGCGGGACGGTAGCGGAGAATGAAGCGCGGCATCCGCTTACTCCCTCGGCATCCCCTGGCCCTCGTTGACGGCGCCAAAGCCGAGCGGGCTGGCGGCGCCGAGGAGTGTCCGCGCCATCGCGTCGGAGCGCTCGCGGCCGCGCGGCATCCCGAGGATATCGTGGCAGACGGCGAGGGTGCGCGCGGCGGCGCCGGTCACCGCCGGGCACGCCATCGAGGTGCCGCTCATAGCCACGTGCCCGCCAGGGACCGTCGAGACGATGGCGACACCCGGGCCGACCAGGTCGATCTCCGGGCCAACGTTGGTGAACGCCGCGAGGAAGTTCTTGCGGTCC
>Ga0315273_10010402_pt1 | contig 11860 bp, 14 predicted proteins | sample YL17G02_0_MG_FD_205753 | JGI IMG/M metagenome (GOLD analysis project Ga0315273, IMG submission 205753) | Sediment microbial communities from Yellowstone Lake, YNP, Wyoming, USA - YL17G02_0 | ecosystem: Environmental > Aquatic > Freshwater > Lake > Sediment | place: USA: Wyoming | collected... | reverse complement strand
CTGACGAAACTCGCTCAGATTGGCGCCACGCGAGACACGCCACCGCACTCCCCCTCCTTGAGTGGCTGTCCGTTATCACCGCATTCGGAGGTCTACCTCAGAATTGGGGCCATGTCAAACAGGTGCTTCTCGCGCCGAGTGACAGTGCCGACCCGTCAAGAAGCCTGAGATGACCAATTCCGAATCGGACGGCGAGCGTAAGCCCTTGAATTGCACGGCCTTGCGCGCAGGTGCGCTTGCTTGCGTGGGCACATCTACAGATATCTATAGCCCCCAAGAGGATTCGCACTCTAGCGAAATCCCGAAGGAAAACAAGGATTCTCAAAAGCGCGCTGCAAAAAGCGCAGCAGTTGAGGCCGATTCCGGCCCTGCCGCGCCGCTTCCGGCCGCGCCGGACTCAACCCCTGACCTGCCCCCCGACGTGGCAGACTTGGCCCGCCGTCTGGCCGCCCTGCCGGAAGCCGTCCGGGCAAGCCTCTTGGCCGCCATCAAGGCGGCTGTCCCTACAAAGGCGGCCGGGCCGCACGAGTGAAGGGGCGGAAGGCCAAGCACGGTGCCGGCGTAGCCCTGCGGCCGTCCTGGGCCGCCTGGCGGCAATCAGGGCGGGGATCGTGGCGATGGTCAAGGCGACGGGCCAGGCCCGCCCGGAGAAAGGGAAGGGCTGGCGTGGCAGGCACAAGAACACCGTCACACCCAGAAAGGGGCGCGACAAGCCGACAGACCGACAATGGCGCGCGGGGGCGCAACAGATGGAAACCGGACTGGATATCGACATGGCCGCGCGGTAGCATGCCTGCACGGGGGCCGACTCAGGAGACCCGCAGAGACCCATTAAACCCGTCTGAAAGGACCGACACCCATGAATACTGAGGAACGCCTGGCGAACCTGGAGCGGGAACTGGCCCGCGCGAAACGCCGCAACCGCTGGCTGCTGGCCGCGGTGGCCCTGGCCCTTGGGGTCTGGCTCCTGGCCGGAACCTTGGGGCCAAGGACGGCAGGAGCGCAGGGCGGCGCGGCCGCCGTCAACGAGGTGCGCGCCAAGTGCTTCTTCCTGGTGGACGATGCGGGCAAGATGCGCGCCGCGCTGGCCATGACCAAGGACGGGCCGGGGTTGTGCCTAATGGACGAGAACGGCAAGCCGCGGGCGGCCCTGCATATGGAGGCCTTCGGGCCGGCTCTGTTCCTCAACGACGCGGCGGGCAAGGCGAGGGCGGCCCTGCGCGTGGTCGCGGACTGTGCGGCCTTGGCCCTCTGCGACGCGGCGGGCAAGGCGCGGGCGGGCCTGAACGCGGACGATGCCGGGGCGCGCCTGTTCCTGTATGACGCGGCCCAAAAGGGGCGGGTGTTATTCTCGGTGACCGATGCCAATGCGACTCTGCTGATGTCCGACGCGGCGGATCACTGGCGAGTGCACCTGGCGGCGGCGGGCCTCGGGCCGCGCCTGGACCTGCTCGACGCGGCGGGCAACGGGCGGGTGACAGCAGTCGTGTATTCCTATGGGCCGCGCCTGGAACTATCAGACGCGCCGGCCGAAACCGGCACGCCAGAACGGCTGCCCACGAGGCCGGTGGTGCGCGCCGCCCTGTGGGCGCACAAGGACCTCGGGTCGGGCCTGTTCCTCAACGACGCGGCGGGCAAGGCGGGGGCGGTCCTGCACGTGCACGCCGACAAGCCGCACCTGTACCTGGACGACGCGGCGGGCAAGACGATCTGGCAGGCCCCGTAAGCGCGCGGGGCGCGCATGACGGCCGGGCCGCAAGGTGACGGCAAAGAAAGGACGGTGAGCCGTGAGAGTGTTTCAGAGCACGTACCGCGACCGCACGAGCGGCGAGAAGCGCGCGACCGCCCGATGGTACATCGAGCTTCGCCTTGACGGCCACCCCCGGCGCCTGCCGGGCTTCACGGATCGCAAGAGCACGGGAGCCCTCGGCCGTACCATCGAGGCCCTGGCCCGGTGCAAGGCCGGCGGGGAGCGGCCCGACGCGGCGTTGGCCAAGTGGATCGAGGGCCTGCCCCGCCGGCTCCGGGACGTGCTACAACGAATCGGGCTGCTGGACGGTTGCCGCGCGGCGGCTGCGTCCTGAAGGCCGCTGAGAGCAACGGAAGGATCAAGGACGCACGCCGATGATGCTGGAGGTGGATGGAGTCAAGCCAGGCTGTCCGCGTTGAACCTTGCGGGCGTTTGCTGGCCTTGGTGACGAGCCGCCGGGCAAGGGTGAGGGGGTGGGCTGGCGAGACGAGGTAGGAAGTGGAGGGCGCGGGGGACCTCGGCCCAGCACGAAGAGGGGGGGACACACCCCCGACGGCTTGCCCGTGTACTTCATGGACCCATCCTTGCGGAAATTCCTCTTGAGCCCTAGCCCCGGCAACGGCTGCGGAGGGGAACGTCGGGGTTCCAGGAGACAGGACGCCCGTCCTGTTCAATGGTGGCGCTCTTAGGTGCATCCGGGGAGAGTGGGGGGTTCATACGGCTCATTCCTATGCAGACGCCGAAATTCCTCGGCGGTCAACGCCTCGCGATCGCGGAGGTCCTCCGCCGACCAGCCCTCGGGCCAGGGCGGTTGTTCAGGAACGGGGGTATGCGGCGCGCCTTCGGCTTCGGCCAGGGCCTCGCAGGCGATGCTAACGAGCGTCCGGGCGAAAAGCCTGAGCCTCTGGACCGCGGCCGGGCATTTCTGTTCCTTCATGTCGGCCTCGACCGCCAGCGTGAACTTGAGAAGGGCCGTCATCCCGACCCTGACGCGCTCCTTCTTCTCGCGAATCTCGTCGCGCTTGATCGACTCATTCATTCTTTCGACGGCGTCCGCTGTGTTCATCGGAGCCTCCCTGAAACTGGTCCGGCACGGAATATATGTATTTCTGCCCACCGATGCAAGGGCAAAGCACAAACTGAGCGACGCAATGCCGAGCGGCCACCGTATCTATGGGCCATCGTACAATGCGCGGGCGGGAGCGGACAACTGAGCGCCAGCACCAAGGGTAGGTCAGGCCGAGAACCACGGCTCCGGCAACGTGACACGAACCGGCGCGGAGCAGTCGGTCGGCTGATACACGTTGACCAGTGCCGTTCTTGGAAGTGCTCCACCTAAGACTGGCTTGGCGAAGCAGGGAACCGTATAGTGAACCTCCAAGGCCCCGCGGAAAGGAAGGAAGCTGGGGATGATAAAGTACAAGTGTGTCAATTGCGGGGTTGAGCTTGAGACGGACGATCCCCTGAGCGGCAAACAGGAAGCCTGTCCAGGCTGTGGACAAGTCAATCTCGTGCCTCTCTCCAAACATGACCTGGCCAAGCAGAAGGCAGAGCAGAAGGCAGAGCACAAGGAGAAGTTGCGGCAAGAGCGGCAGGAGCGCCTGAGAGGAAAAGAGGCCAAGCAGAGAAAGCGTGGGGAGCCTCGGTCACGGCTGCGCCAAGCAATCTTGGTCGGGGCGCTCCTGTGCTTCATCGCCACGGCGGCTTATCCACCGTGGCAATGGTTTTACGCGGGTCACCGTTTCGGCAGTGAGGGCCCGACCTACGGGTGGCTGTGGAGCCCGCCCCAGAGCACGGAAGTCCCGGGACGTGGGGCGGCGGCGCTGGATACGTCTCGGCTCCTTGTCGAGTGGGCCATCATCGGGGCTGCGGCCGCCGTGGGCTGGCTCCTGACAAGGCCCTCGCGGCAAGGTCCCGGTGAAGGTCCCACCGCTGGGGCGCCCGGGCCGGCAACCCCGGAAGAGAGAAGGAGAGACTTCCTTGAAAAACTCCGAAGAATTCGGGAAGGTGGCCGCGAGACAGGTCCGCGCCTGCCACAGGCTGGCGGAGGAACTGAACAGCGACAACCTCCAAGCGGACCTGTTCAAGGAACTGGAGGAAAAGGGCTACGTGTCATTCAAGAATGGCCGAATGATAGTGCTCAAGTCCATCCCTTCGAGCTACGACAGTATCATGTTGGCGATGTGATCCTCCAGAAACTGTCGCCCGAGCAGAGCTTCGCCGTGGCGATGGCGGTCGACGCCCTGAAAAAGTTCCGCGTCTTTCTCCTGGCGGACGGAAGCGGCATGGGCAAGACCTGGGAGGCCATCGCCACGGCTGCCATCGCGGTGGAGCAGGGACAGACCGTGCTCATGGTCGCCACCAGGCGGGCGCTCAGGGCCAACTTCCAGTACGGGCCACGAACCATCGGCGGGGCGTACCGCGAAGCGTTCGATGGTTTGGGCCTCACGCCCATCATCCTGACGCCCAGCCAGGCCAAGCGCCAAGAGGCCCGCGGACCGGGAATCTTCGTCACGTCCTACGAGTGCTTGCCATTCGTGGACTACGACCGGAAGAACACGCTACTCGTTCTGGACGAGTGCCAGGCCCTCAAGAATGTGACCAGCCAGCCGGGCGGGTTCGGCGCGATGCGGATTGGGGACGTGGAGCGTGTGCTGTACATGACCGCCACGCCCCTAGACAAGGTCAGGCAACTGCGCTACATGGCGCGCCTGTTCGCTCCCGGCCTGACCAAGGCGGTCGATCCGACCACGGGCGAGCAGGTCGGCGAACGGCGCGATGACAGCAGAACTCTCGAGCAGTTGCTCCGCAACCTGGGCGCGCACGAACACGGCGGGCGGCTCGTTCTCCAGCCCGGCGTCACCAGGGAGGAGTTCAGGAGGCGGCTTGAGACCGTGTTCAAGGCCCTGGCGATGGAGAACCGCGTCGTCCGCCGCGAGCTAAGACTGATGGCGTGATTCTCAAGTTTGTACCCGATGATCCGCCGCAGGCGGGCCACGCGGCGCCCGCTGGGAAGACGGGCATCAACGCGCGGGGGGTGGCCCTGTCAGCGGCCGGGCCCAGGCTGGCTCTGCTCCACGAGGCGGGCCGGCAATTCTGGTCCGCCCCGTAGGCGGGGCCGCGCAGACCGGCATGGAGGCACGGCCGTCGCCGTCGGGCGAGCCATCGCCCGAGCACGCGAACGACCTGACCAGCCTTTCCCCCGACCCGACCGGACTACACGGAGTCTCCAGGCCACCACGCACCAGTACCATAGTAAGTTCATCGGAAGCGTTGGTAGTGGGTCAGTTTGGATGAGGAGGTCGCTGGGGAGGTGGAGGACGGACTATTGTGTGCCCATCTATCTTTGCAGTGGCCGGAAACTGGCTATTGGCAAGCATGGCTTCGGTCATATGACGGCGAAAACTGGCGACACCCACAAGTTCGCGGCTCTCGCGACCAACGGGCGTCATCACGCCGATTTCCTTGTGGCGATCTACCTCACGAACCGCCTTGACAACTGGGACCAGATCAGTATCCGCCGATAGGATGATGGCTCGGTCAAAAAGATTGCGCGCGGCATCACTGAGAATCGCCACGGCTATGTTCACATCCGTTTGTTTCTCTTCGTGCTTGATACAGGTGTGATGATGCAATTCGCACCAGCGCGTCTTGATCTTGAATCGCCCCAGCGTGACCTGAACGCCCGCGTGATGTAGCAAAAAGACGTACTCCTGGTGCTTGGCCTTCTCCGCTGGTTCCCAATCGGCGTATGCCGAGAAGTACGTCACCCCACAAAGGGTGTCGGCAGAGAGCATGAGGCCTTGGGCAAGTTTATAGTAGTTCAGCCAGAGGTACTGCGGACAGTGCTCTAGAATTGCGTTGTAGACGTTGAATCCGTCAATATAGAAGCGGTAGCGGTACCCTCCCACGCCACGGCCCCCCCACACTTCGCCCATAAAACAGCACCGGCTTCCGAAGAAGCCGGGGACCCGACGCACTGTACGTCGGGGATGCGTCAGTATACTACGACATTCTGGGCGGTCTGTCAACAGGAAAAATCCCCACAGGAAAAATCCCCACAATCCCCACAAGTGTGATTTCATCTTGACGACCATGCTTGCTGGACGCGCCGAGTCCAAACTGAAGCACTACCAGAATAGTGAAGATAGGCAGACTGGGCATGATGAGCAGACTCGCACACACGATAAGGGACTCTGCTTTGCGCCGGCCGGCGGACACCTCGATCAGCCGGCGGAGGGCCTGCTCGGCGCGGCCGGAGGTGACCTCGACCCCATCATCATGTCGCTGGGCGCGCCGAAAAAGGTCCAGAATCCCCACAAACTCGGCGCCTGCCGTGATACTTTCGCGCCGTTGGGTACACAGCCAGCGGATTGCTCCCATCGAGCGCAACTCTGGGGACCGTGATTCTTGCCAGCGCCAGGGCCGACCGAAGCGGGGGGTACTGTCCGCTGCCACCTCCGGGACCGCTCGCCATCGTTCTTCGGAGGATCCGCCGTGCCATTCCTCTCGTTGCCTACCGGAGACCGGAAACCTGTCAAGACTCGGAGAATCTACGGGTTTCCGGTTTCCGACGGCGCCTGAACGGGTGCACAGTGAAACGTGGAGAGCCGCGTCGGTCGCCCGCGCCGGGGGGCTGGGGGCACGTCTACCCAGTGGCCGACGACGGGCACGAGCCTCCCAAGTAAGGAGCTAACACGTGTCGTATAGAGTCGTCAACACAGCCGTTGACGTGCGGTCCGTGGGGCGGTATAAGAGCATCCGTCAGAACCCGGCGGGGTCGCGCCCTGCCGGATGGCCCGGACGGTGGCGACGGCCTCACCTGCCGCCGTCGCCGCCGGGCCGGATGAAAGGCAGGTGGATCATGTCCAAGCCTCGTATCCGCGGATGCCCGGACAAAAGTTGCCGTAAACCCGGACAGATTGCCCGCCCAGTGGCTGTGGTGCCCGGCGTATCGTACCCGATGGGGCGGCCCATAACATGCTCGAAAGCCGGATTGCCGACTTCCTTGCCAAAGTCACGGGCCGGCCAAGCCGAGGAACTTATCGACGCTATTGACGCACTGGTGGCTTACGTGAAGTCCCACGAGAGGGGTACGTTGCCCTACGCGCAGGTGTGCGGCGAGATGCACCCACTCGGTATGAAGGTGCAGGAACTGGCCTGCGCGTTGGACCTTGCCAGTTCGGAGAAGCCCGTCTACTGTGACTTTCTAAAGGCGCCGGATGACGCTGCCATTGCCATTGCGCAGCGTGGCCGAATCCAGGTGCGCGTCCTTGACCTACACAATACTTGGCCCGGTTGGGTACTATACGACTTGTTGCCCGGGGCTGCCAACTCGGAGCCCTATTTCAATTTCTCCATGCGCCTTCTGGTGGAGGGCTTCCCTTGGTACGAGAAAATGGTGGTCCTGCGGCGTAAGGCCGAGGCTGTGCTGGCCGACGCGCAAGTGGTGCGGGTGCCCGATGAGATCATAACGAGCGCCGTGGCCGTGAAGGACTTCTACGTTTCGCGCAGCACCTTGCGAGCGGCGGTGAAGGCTGGGCACTTGAAGGACTACCGCCCGCCGGCCAAACGCCGCACGACCTCGCCCCTGAAACTGAGCCGCGCCGAGCTATCCCGACTCTACTCGCAAAAGAAAAACTGAGTCAATCTTGCGCCTCGGTGCGCCTGAACTGCGTCTATTCTGTGCCTGTGCCGAGAACCCCGCCCAGGCCCCGGTATAATTGGGGGCCATGACCAATGAATACATTAGCCTCGATGAATTGAGCGTACGGCTGAGACTCCCCCGGCGGTTTCTTCGGCAGGAAGTCAATGCCGGCCGAATCCCCTATCTGAGAGTCGGCGGCCGGCTGCGCTTTGAGGCGGCGGCCGTGGGCGAAGCCCTCCGGCGCCAAGCCGAGGCGAGAGCGCCCGGGGTGCAACTGGGGGCGCTTCATGGCTGAATGCGCCCAAGCCCCGGCCGCCCTCGCCCCGTTGCTCATGGACGTGCGGGCCGCCGCGCGCGCCTTGAGCGTAAGCCCGCGCACCGTGCAATTGTTGGCCGCGCGGGGCGAACTGCCGAGCATCAAAATCGGCAAGCTGCGCCGCATCGCGCTTGCGGACCTTCAGCACTTCATCGACGCCCGCCGGCTGGCCCCGGAATCCATCGGGGCCGAAGGGGTGACGCCATGAATCCCGCCACGGAACGCGAGAAGGCGCTGGCCGCCTTGGGGCAACTATCCGCCTGGCGCGCTGACGACCGGGAAACTTGGCTGACCGTGGGCATGGCCCTGCACTCTGTCTCGGCTGACTTGTTGCCGGCGTGGGATTCGTGGAGCACGCAGAGCAAAACGAAGTTCACGCCCGGCGAGTGCGCCCGCCAGTGGAAAGGCTTCAAGCCCAACGGGGGGATCACCTTGGGCACGTTGATAGACATGGCGCAGAAGGATTCCGGCGCGTTGCCTGCCCCGACGCCCCAGCCCCGGCGCCCGGCCCCAACAGCGAAGCCCAAGACCGTCTATCCGACCTTGGCCACCGCGATTCAAGCCATGGCGCACGTTGGCACATTTGCATGGGAAAGAGCATATCCCGGCCCTCACGATTTCCACGTCGCGCGCTTCAACCTTGCGACCATCGACCCCGAAACCCGGAAGCCCAAGAAGATATGCTTCCCGTTCTGCAAGAACGGCACGGGCTATATCTGTGGCGATCCACCTGAACCCCTGCCCCTCTATCATGGGGACGACCTTCCCGCCAAGGGGGTTCTCTACGTTCTGGAAGGCGAACCGAAAACGGACGTTGCCCGCCGTTACGGCCTGCCCGCCGTCACGTCCGCGCACGGCAGTAAGAGCGCCCGCCGAAGCGACTGGACGCCCCTGCGCGACCGGACGGTTATCATCCTGGCGGACAATGATCCCGATGGGCTGCGGTATGCTCAAGACGTTGCCGCGATCTTGACCGCGCTTGGCTGCACGGTCCGCATTGTCTTGCTGCCCGGCCTGCCCCCGAAAGGCGACCTTGTTGACTACATCGAACTGCACCCCGGCCTTGAACCCGAAGAACTGCGGGCCACGATTGACGCTCTGGCCGCCGATGAACCGATCTGGACGCCCCCGCCCAAGACTGAGAACCCCCCCGCCGCGAACGTGATTCAACCGGCGTTCAAGAGCTTGCGGCAACTCATGGCCGACTACCCGGCCTTGCGGCCGCCAGTGATTCACGGCTTGCTACGGCAAGGCGAGACCATGAACGTAATCGCCCCGTCCAAGGTGGGCAAGACCTGGCTGAGTGATGATCTTGTCCTGTCCGTTTGCACGGGGCGGTTGTGGCTTGGCACGTTTGAGACGGAGCGGGGCGAGGTGCTCATTCTCGACAATGAGTTGCACAGCGAGACGATCGCGCATCGAATCCCGAAGGTTGCCGCGGCCCGCGGTATCCCGCTGTCGGACGTGGCCGAGCGCGTTCAGGTGGAGAGCCTGCGCGGCCGGCTGATGGACTTGTACGCCGCGCGTGAATACTTCGAGGCTCTTGAACCGGGCCGATTCAAGATCATCGTGCTCGACGCCTTCTATCGGTTCTTGCCCCCCAAGACCGACGAAAACGACAACGCGGCTATGGCGGGATTCTACAACATTCTCGACAACGCGGCTGACCGTCTTGGTTGCTGTTTCGTGCCGATTCATCACGCCAGCAAGGGCAACCAAAGCGGCAAGAGCGTTACCGACGTGGGGGCCGGGGCGGGCAGCCAGAGCCGCGCCGCCGATACCCACCTGATCTTGCGGCCCCACGAAACCGATGGCGCCTACGTCCTTGAGGCCGCCGTGCGAACATGGGCGCCCGTGCCCCCGCTTTGCTTGCGCTGGCAGTTTCCAGTCTGGAACCCGGACGACACCCTTGACCCGGCGGCCCTGCGGCCCGAACGGCCACGGCGGAAACAGCCGAAGGAACCCGAATCCCCGCCGAGAGTCTGGACGGCCGAAGATTTCGTGGCCGAGTTCATCACAGCCACGCCGAAGCCCAAGGCGAGCATCTTCGAGGCCGCAACCGTGGCCGGCCTATCTGAGAAGCGCGCGGCGCAACTGTTGGGGGCCGCCGAAGGCGACGGCAAGATTCACCGATGGGACTACGGCCGCAACGTGCCCGTCAAGTTTGCCACCATACCGCAACCCGATCCAGAAAGGACGGCCTGACATGCCTTCTGTGTGTGCTTGCGAGACCCCCCTAGTACCCCCCGTGTGCTCGAAAGCACCGGGGGCCGGGGTATTGAGCGCGCACAAGCACACGGCAACCCGTGGAACGTACCGGCGCAAGACTGGCCCTGCCCTGTTGCACGCCACGGGCAGGACTGGACCAGCAACAGGCGCGGGGGCCTCAAGAGCGGCAGGCTGCCGGCGAGAGCGGGGTGAGCGGCTAGGGGGAAAGGCAGGCGAAAAGATTTTCGGATTTTGTACTTGCACTGACGGAAAGTAGGCTGTAGAATACCCAACATGAAAGCGAAGCGCGTGAGACTGAGTGACCAAGTTCGGCGGGCCGTGGACGGTTGCGGCGCGTCCCGGTATAGGCTGAGCAAGGCAACGGGCCTGAGCCAAAGCCAGTTGTCCCGGTTCATGGCAGGGCATATCGGCCTGTCCATGCACGCCCTTGACTTGCTGGCCGACGTGCTGGGCCTGGACGTGGTGGCGCGGGGGCCTGTGAACGTCCCGCCGCTGGGGCGGCCGGGCCGGAAGCCCAAGAGCAAGAAAGGACGGTGAACCGTGGCGAGCCTAACTTGTGACCCGCAGGGGCGGCGCATGCTACAGGTGTGCGGCACGGACGGCCGCCGCTGCACGATTCGCTTGGGTAGGCTGGACGCCCGGCAAGCCGAAGCCGTCAAGCGATTCGTCGAAATCCTGGCCGCCTGCCGCGTTTCAGGCGACGCGCCGGACAACGCAACGGCTGAGTGGCTGGCATCCCTGCCCCCGGCGATTCACAAGCGGCTTGAGCGGGCCGGGCTGGTTGCCCCCCGCCGGCGCCTCGAGTGCCCGACCTTGGGCGAGTGGCTGCAAGCCTACATCGACGGGCGCACGGACGTGAAGCGCGGCACGCGGCACAATCTGGACGTGGCCCGGAAGCGGCTGATCGGATTCTTCGGAGCGGAGCGGCGCTTGGACGAAATCAACGTTGGCGACGCCAAGAACTTCCGCATTGCGTGCAAGGCGCAGGGGTTGTCCGAAGGCACGATCCGGCGGGAGTGCAAGCGGGCCAAGCAATTCTTTTCGGCCGCCGTGGACGCGGAGATCATCGCCAAGAGTCCGTTTGCCAAGATGAAGTGCGGGAACTACGCCGACGCCGAACGCCTCTACTTTGTGACGCGGGCGGAAATCGAGCGCGTCATTGACGCCTGCCCCGATAGCGACTGGAAGGCCCTCTTCGCCCTGGCCCGCTACGGGGGCCTGCGCACCCCGTCCGAAAGCCTGCGGCTGGAGTGGGCGGATATCGACTGGGAACGGGGGCGGTTCACGGTTCACGCCTGCAAGACGGAGCATTGCGCGGACGGGGGTATCCGGCAAGTGCCCCTGTTCCCTGAGTTGCTGCCCTACCTGCGGGACTGTTTCGAGCAAGCGGAGCCGGGGCAGGTGCGCGTGATCCGGCGGTATGCCGTGTTGACGGAGAACCTTCGGACGCAAGCCCATCGAATCATCAAGCGGGCGGGCCTTGTGCCCTGGCCCAAGACGTTTCAGAACTGCCGGAGCACCCGTGAAACGGAACTGGCCCAGGAGCACCCGCTGCACGTTGTGGTTAAGTGGCTTGGGAACTCTCAGCCCGTGGCGGCCAAGCACTACCTTCAAGTGACGGATGAACACTTCGCCCGCGCGCTGCAAAAAGCGCAGCAGCAGGTGCGCGCAGGACCGCGCACGGCCGCGCAGGAGCCGGGAACGGCCGAATCGGACGGTGCGCGTAAGCCCTTGAACTGCGTGGAGTTGCGCACAGGTGCGCTTGCTTGCGCCAACACATCGACAGATATGCATAGCCCCCAAGAGGATTCGAACCTCTGTCTTCGGAAAGAGATCCCGATATCCTAGGCCGCTGGACGATGGGGGCAAGCGGAAACCGAGGCCGGCGCGGGGCCTACCGGTTGAGCTCGGTGCCGAG
>Ga0315273_10010401_pt1 | contig 11860 bp, 9 predicted proteins | sample YL17G02_0_MG_FD_205753 | JGI IMG/M metagenome (GOLD analysis project Ga0315273, IMG submission 205753) | Sediment microbial communities from Yellowstone Lake, YNP, Wyoming, USA - YL17G02_0 | ecosystem: Environmental > Aquatic > Freshwater > Lake > Sediment | place: USA: Wyoming | collected... | reverse complement strand
GTCTCGCCGGACACCGCCGCGCCATCGAGCAACAGCACCAGGTGATCGGCGATCCGGCGCGTCGATTCGCTGTGGTGCGACGTGATCAGCATCGTCGCGCCGACACTCTGGTTCACGTGCTGCAGCAGCTCCTCGATGCGGCGCACGGTGGGAGGATCGAGACCGGAAAAAGGCTCATCGCAGAGCAGCAGATCCGGCTTCTCGATCAACGCGCGCGCGAGACCGGCGCGCTTCACCATCCCGCCCGACAGCTGCCCAGGCAGCAGCTCGTCGACGGCCTCGAGTCCAACGGCTTCGAAGACACGGTGCACTTCGTCGCGGATCTGCGCTTCGCCGAGTTCGCTGTGCTCGCGCAGCGGCAGCGCGACGTTGTCGAAGACGCTCATCGAATCGAGCAGTGCGCCGCCCTGGAACAGCATGCCGACACGGCGCCGAAACGCACGGACCGCGCCGCTGCCCAACTGCGCGAGATCGGCTTCGCCATCGATGCGCAGCACACCCCGGTCGGGCCGGATCAGGCACGCGATCATCCGCAGCAGTGTGGTCTTGCCGGAGCCGGACGGTCCCGCCAACACGCTGATGCGGCCACGCGGAAACACACAAGTGAGGTCGTCCATGATCACGCGGGTGCCGCGCGTGTAGCAGAGGCCCTGCGCCTCGATCTCGATCGGCTTTGCCACGGCGTGCGCGGCGTCCAAGTCGCTGCTAGTCCCGAAACGGGTCGATGCACGCGATCGTCTGGTCGCGGCCGGGGCCCACCGAGAGCACTTCGACGGGAACTTCGACGAGCGACTCGATGCGCTCGACGTAGCGCCGCGCGGCGGCCGGCAGATCTTCGACGAGGCGCGCGCCGCTGAGATCGCCGTCCCAGCCCGGCATCGCCTGGTAGACCGGCTCGGCCCGCGAAAGTTCGCCGAGCGTCATCGGGAACTCGTCGGTGCGCTTGCCGTCGATCGTGTAGGCCACCGCAATCGGCACTTCGGCGAGGCCCGACAGGATGTCGAGTTTGTTGATCACCAGGCCGGTGAGTCCGTTCACGGTGGCGGCTTCGCGCAGCATCACGATGTCGAGCCAGCCGCAGCGACGCGGGCGACCCGTGGTGGCGCCGAACTCGGAGCCGAGTTCGCGCAGCCGTTCGCCCGCGGCGCCGGTGTCTTCGGTCGGGAACGGACCGCCTCCGACGCGCGTCGTGTACGCCTTCGAAATGCCGAGCACGTGATCGATCGCGGTGGGCCCCACTCCGGAACCGGTGCACGCTGCGCCGGCCACACAGTTGGATGACGTGACGTACGGATAGGTGCCGTGATCGACGTCCAAGAAGGTGCCCTGCGCGCCCTCGAAGAGCACGTTCTTGCCCTCCTCGAGCGCGCGACGGAGCAGCCGGCCGGTGTGATCGACGTAGGGTGCGAGCTTGCGGCCGTATTCGCAGGCGGATTCGTAGATGGCGTCGGCGTCGACAGGCGGCCAGTGGTGCACCTGCGTCAGCTCGAAGTTCTTCTCGCGCACGATGCGGTCGACGCTCTCGCGCAGACTCGCCGGGTCGAGCAGATCGGCGACACGAATTCCGCGCCGCGCGACCTTGTCTTCGTAGGTCGGGCCGATGCCGCGCCCGGTGGTGCCGATCGCGCTCTCCTTGCGCGTCTCCTCGCGCGCCTTGTCGAGCGCGATGTTCCAATCGAGGATCACGTGCGCGCGTCCCGAGACGCGCACGCGCGCCGGGTCCTGCAAGATTCCCCGCGCGACCAGCTTGTCGAGTTCCTCGAGCAGCACGCGCGGGTCGACGACCACGCCGGGCCCGATCAGGTTCAACGTGCCGGGGCGCAGCACGCCGGCGGGCACCAGATGCAGCACCGTCTGCTCGCCATCGACGACCAGCGTATGGCCGGCGTTGTTGCCGCCCTGGAAGCGCGCCACCACGTCGGCGCGCGTCGCCAGCCAATCGACGATCTTGCCCTTGCCCTCGTCGCCCCATTGGGCGCCCACCGCGACGAGCGTGGCCACGCTACAGCTCCACGAGCTGGCAGGAGATCACGTGGGGCAGCGAGCGCAGCTGCTCCATCACCGCGTCGCTCGGCGCGCCGTCGACGTTCACCAGCATCGCCGCTTCGTTGCGCTCGCGCTGGAGCGCGAGCTGCATCCGCGAGATGTTGCAGCCAGCCTCGCCGAGGATCGTGCCGACGGCGCCCACCACGCCGGGACGGTCGTGGTTGTGCAGCAGCAGCGTGTGGCCCTCGGGAATCGCTTCGAGGATGAAATCGTCGATGCGGACGATGCGGGGCTGGGTGCCGTGGAAGACCGCGCCGGCGATCAGTCGGTCGACGCAACCGCGCACGCGCGTCGTCACGGTGCTGGCGTAGTCGTCGCTGCGGCTCGCCTTCGACTCGATCACCTTGATGCCGTGTTCGCGCGCGATCACAGGCGCGTTCACCATGTTGACGCGATCGGTGACCGTTTCCAGCAGGCCCTTCAGCACCGCGATCGTGATCGGCGCGACGCGCAGATCGGCGACGCCGCCGGCGTACTCGATCTCGATCTCGTCGATCTTGCCGGGACAGAGCTGGCCCTGGAAGCGGCCGAGTTTTTCGCCAAGCAACAGGTACGGCCGCAGTTGCGTGAGCAGCTCGGGCGACACCGACGGCACGTTGACGCCGTTGCGCACTTCGCCGGCGAGCAGGAAGTCGCGCACCTGCTCGGCCACCTGGATCGCGACGTTCAGTTGCGCTTGCTCGGTCGAAGCGCCGAGGTGCGGCGTGCAGATCACCTTCGGATGCAGCACCAGCGGGTGATCCTTCGGCGGCGGCTCCTGCTCGAAGACGTCGAGCCCCGCGCCGCCGACCTGCCCGCTCTCGAGCGCGGCGTAGAGCGCCTTCTCGTCGACGATCCCGCCACGCGCGGCGTTGACGACCAGCACGCCCGGCTTGCACTTCGCGAACGCCGCGGCGCCGAGCAGCCCCGCCGTGTCCTTGGTCTTCGGAACGTGCACCGTGAGCGCATCGGCGCGCACGAGCAGCGTGTCGAAATCGACGAGGTCAATGTCGAGCTTGGCGGCGATGTCGTCAGGCAGGTGCGGATCGAACGCGATCACGCGCATGCCGAGGCCCTGCGCCTTCTGCGCCACCACGCGACCGATGTTGCCGAGCCCGATCACACCGAGCGTGCGGTTCGACAGTTCCATGCCGGTGAACGCGGTCTTCTCCCACTTGCCGGCCTTCATCGACGCGGTGGCCTGCGGGATGTGGCGCGCCAGCGAGACGAGCAGTGCGATCGCGTGCTCGGCGGTCGTCACATTGTTGCCCGACGGCGTGTTGACGACGACGACACCCCGCTCGGTCGCGGCCGGCAGGTCGACGTTGTCGACACCGATCCCGGCGCGTCCGACGACGCGCAGCTTCGTCGCGGCCGCCAGCACCTCGCGCGTCACCTTGGTGCCGCTGCGGATCACCAGGCCGTCGGCCTCGCGGATGCGTTCGAGCAGTGCATCGGGCGAGAGGTCGGGCGCGTAGTCGACCTCGATGCCGCGTGCATCGGCGAGGATCTCGAGCCCCTGCGGTGCAAGGCTGTCGCTCACCAGGACTCGGGGCATGACTTCTCCTCGCCAGCGAGAAAGGGGGCGCGGGCGGCGCAAGGAACTCGATCAAGGACCGATGGGATGATCGATAAATCCTTGCAGATACTCGAAAATGTCTCGCGAACGAGTCAGTTTGGCGGAGCGCCCCGGGGTCGTCAACGGTTCTCGGAGGGGATACAGAGTCGGCCCGGCCCATCGGCTAGGCTCGGCGATCGGTCGCCGCGGAGGGGTTTGCGAGTGAGTGGAACAGCGCCGCCGGTCCTCTACGTGTTCGAAGATGGTGTCGCGCGCGTCACGATCGATCGACCCGGCGCCCGCAACGCGCTGTCCAACGACGTCATGGAAGGCTTGCTCGAAGCGTTCGGCCGCGCCGCCGCCGACCCGCTCGTGCGTGTCGTCGTGCTCACCGGCGCCGGAGAGAAAGCCTTCTGCGCCGGCGGCGACCTCGGCGGCAGCGGCTTCCGTGACAAGGGGTTTGCCGAGCGACACCACGATCGCCGCAGCTTCGCCGATCTGTTCCGCCGGATGAACCGGCTCGGCAAGCCGATCATCGCGCGGGTGCGCGGCCACTGTCTCGCGGGCGGCTTCGGTCTGGCGCTCGGTTGCGATCTCGTCGTCGCGAGCGACGACTCCTCGTTCGGCACGCCGGAAGTGAAACGCGGCCTGTTCCCGATGATGATCATGGCGACGATCTTCAGGAACGTCGGGCGCAAGAAGGGAATGGAGCTGCTGCTGACCGGCGATCGCATCTCGGCCGCCGAAGCCGAGCGGCTCGGCCTGATCAATTATTCGGTGCCGGCCGAGCAGCTCGATGCGAAGGTCGACGAGCTGGTCGCGAAGGTCGCCGCGATGTCGCCGGCCGTCGTGCGGCTCGGCCGCGACGCGTTCTACACGATGTCGGACATGGGTTTCGATCCCGCGCTCGAGTATCTGCAAACGATGCTGACGGTGAATCTCGGCACCGAAGACGCGATCGAGGGTGTGACGGCGTTCTTGCAGAAGCGCGACCCGGCGTGGAAGGGTCGATAGGGCCTTGACTCTCTCGTACCCGCCCGAGATCGCGATCCGGCCGCGCGGCCCGCTCGATGCGGTCGTGCGCGTGCCCGGCTCGAAGAGTATCACGAATCGCGCGGCGCCAATCGCCGCACTCGCCAGCGGCACGAGCACGCTCACCGGCTGTCTCGAAAGCGACGACACCGACGCGATGCGCGAAGCGCTGCGCGCACTCGGCGTGTCGATCGACGTGCGCGGTGACACCTGGACGGTGCGCGGCCGCGACGGCGTGCTGCACGCGCCGGGCGCACCGCTCGATGCGCGCGCTTCGGGAACGACGGCGCGCTTCCTGTGCGCGGCCGCGACGCTCGCCGACGCGCCCGTCGTGATCGACGGTGCGCCGCGCATGCGCGAGCGCCCGATCGACGACCTCGTCAACTGCCTGCGGGCTCTCGGCGCAGAAGCCGAAGTGCTCGGCGCGAACGGCTGTCCGCCGGTGCGTGTGAACGGCGGCGGACTCCGCGGAGGTCGCGCACCGATCGACGCACGTCGCTCCTCGCAGTTCGTTTCCGCGGTGCTGCTCGCGGCGCCGTACGCCAGCGAGGACGTCGTACTCGATCCAATCGACGGCGTGATGGTCTCGACGCCGTACGTCGATCTCACGCTGCAGGTGATGTGCGCATTCGGCGCGGATGCGGCGTGGATTCCGCACGGCTCGCTGCGCGTCGCGAAAGGACATCCGTATCGCGCGCGCAGCTACGCGGTCGAGCCCGATGCTTCGGCCGCCGCGTATCCGTTCTGCGCGGCCGCGATCGCGGGCGGCTCGGTGCGCGTCGAGGGCGTGCGCAGCGACTCGCTGCAAGCAGACTGGAAGCTGCTCGACGTGCTCGCCGACATGGGCTGCACGGTGGAGCGCGACGAAACCTCGGTCACCGTTCGCAGGCCCGAACGTGCGCTGCTCTGCGGCATCGAAGTGGACATGAACGAGTTTCCCGATGCGGTGCTCGCGCTCGCCGTCGTCGCGCTCTTCGCCGACGGTCCGACGCGCATCGAGAACGTCGCGAACCTGCGCATCAAGGAATCCGATCGGCTCGCCGCGCTCGAATGCGAACTCCGAAAGCTCGGCGCACGCGCCACCACCGGCCCCGATTGGCTCGCGATCGAGCCCGGCCCGCTGCGCGGCGCCGCGATCGACACCTACGACGACCACCGCATTGCGATGGCCTTGGCACTCGCAGGACTGCGCGTGCCCGGCGTCGTGATCCGCGAACCACGCTGTGTCGCGAAGACGTGGCCAGACTACTTCGCGGCGTTGGAGCGATTGTGAGCAACACGATCCGCCGCGGCGCCGCGATCGAAGTCACCGCGCTCACGCGGCGCTTCGGCGATCGACCCGTGCTGGTCGACATCAACCTCGGGATCGCCGCGGGCGAGTCGTTCGGCCTGCTCGGTGCGAACGGCGCCGGCAAGACCACCTTCATCCGGCTGCTCACCGGCTACCTCGTTCCATCGAGCGGCACCGTCACGGTCGACGGCTTCTCGCCGATCTCGGATGCACGCGCGGTGCACGAACGCATCGGCTTCGTCGCGGAGACCTCGCGCTTGTATCCGGAGCTGCGCGTGCGCGGCTTCCTGCGCTTTGCGGGCGGCGTGCGCGGACTCTCCGGCGCGCCGCTCCGAGACGCCGTCGATCGCGCGCTCGCGCGCTTCACGCTCGAAGACGTCGCGCTGCGGCCGATCGGTAATCTGTCGAAGGGCTACCAGCAGCGCGTGAATCTCGCGCAGGCGTTCCTGCACGACCCTGCGTTGCTGATCGTCGACGAACCCACCGCGGGGCTCGATCCGCTCCAGCAGGCCGAAGTCCGGCGCGAACTGCGCGAGGCCGCAGGGGCGCGCACGGTGCTGCTCTGCACGCACGATCTCAGCGAGGCACGCGAACTCGCCACGCGCGTCGCGGTGCTGTCGCGCGGCCGGCTCGTCGCATGCGGCCCGACCGCCGAGATCCTCGGCAGCGGCGATCCGCTCGCGCTGTTCCGCGGCCAGGAGGTGGGCGCGTGACGGCGCTGCGTGCGCTCGTGCGCAAGGAGTTGGCGGTGCTCTTTGGATCGCCGGTGGCGTGGCTCACTCTGGCTGCGATCGGACTCGTCACCGCGCTGCTCTTCTTCGACCACCTGCGCGTCTACAACCAGATCCTCTTCCTGTACGCCAGCTCCACGATGGGCGGCTTCGAGAGCGACACGGTGCCCGCCTACGTGAATCTGCGCGACCAGGTCTTCCTGCCAGTGATGGAGACGCTGGCGCTGACGCTCGTCGGGCTCGTGCCGCTGGTGACGATGGGCGTGTTCGCAGAGGAGCGGGCGCGCGGCACCGACGAACTGCTCGCCACCACGCTGCTGACGCCGAACCAGATCGTCGCCGGTAAGCTGATCGCCACCTACGGATTCATCGCGCTCGCACTGGGTCTTTCGTTCGTGTACCCGGCCACCTCGATCGTGCGCTCCGGACTCGGACTGCCGCACCTGCTCGCGGTGTACCTGGGGCTCTTCGGACTCGGCATCGCGCTCGCGTCGGTGGGCGTCGTGTGTTCGGCGTTCACCAGCAGCCAACTGATCGCGGCGATCTCGGCCTACGCGATCGCGTTCGTGCTCTACGACTTCCGCTGGATGGCGCAGTTCCTGCCCGACGCCGCCGCGCAGGCGATCGACCCGCTCTCGATGCACCTGCGCTTCGGCGCGTTCGCCGAAGGCCTCGTGCGCGGCGCCGATCTCGCGTACTTCGCGGGCTACGTGCTGGTGGCGTTCGCGCTCTGCCGCCTGGCGCTCGATCAAGCGCGGGTGCGCTAGCCGTGCGCGAATTGGCGTGGCTCGGTGCCGTCGCGCTGCTCGCGAGCGTGGGCTCGTTCTACACCTCATCGAAATTCGGGTTCTTCGGCTGGGCCAACGCGGTCGCGGGCGCGACTGCGCTGCTCGCCGCGTTCGTCCTGTGGCTGCGACGCGCGCGCGGGCTCGGCTCGCCCGCCGCGCGACGCATGCTGATGCCCAGCGTGTTCGGCGTCGTCGCGGCGCTGGTGTTGGCGTACGGCCTCGAACGCGCCGCGGACCGCGCGAACCTCGTCTGGGACTGGACGGCCGACGATCGCTACACGCTCGCGCCCGCCACGCGCGAGGCTCTCGCGAAGCTGCCGGCTCCGCTGATCGCAACGCTCTACGTCGAGCCGGGTGACAACCGGGCGCGCAGCACGCGGCTGCTCCTCGAGACGTTGGCGGAAGCCGGAGCGGGTCGCGTCACCAGACGCGAGCGCTCGCTCGGAGAGTCGCCGGAAGACGTCGATCGGTACCAGATCGAGTCGTCGAACACGGTGGTGCTCGCGATGGGCGAGCGCGCCGAGACGGTCGTGCGCCCCACCGAGGGCACGATCTTCGAAGGCTTGCGACATCTGCGCGCCGACCACGGGCAGGTGCTCTACGTCGCGCGCGGCGAAGGCGAAGGCGACCTGCAACGCGGCGACGACGCGGGCTTCCTGGGTCTCGCGGAAGCGCTGAAGACGGAAGGCTTCACGGTACGCGAACTGGTGACGGCAGCGATGTCCGCCGTTCCCGCGGACGCTTCGGTCGTGCTGCTCGTCGCGCCGCAGCGGCCGCTGCGCGCCGAGGCGATCGCGGCGCTCGAATCCTGGCTCGGGCGCGGCGGGCGCCTCGTCGCGCTGCTCGAGCCTGGTGTCGATTCGGGCGTCGAAGCGCTGCTCGAACGCTGGGGCTTCGGGTTGCCGGACGAAGTGATCGTCGATCCCGCGTCGGGACCGGTGGAGGGCGATGCGCCGGGCGTGAACCCGATCGTGTTCCAGTACGCGACGCACCCGGCCACACATGGCCTCGATGGCACGCGGATGACGTTCTTTCGGCGCACGCGTCCGGTGCTTGCGCAGCGCAAGCCGGAAGCGGACGACGAGCTGCGCGCAGTCGCGTTCGCGAGCCGCCGCTCGTGGCTCGCACCGAACGCCGCAGCCGTGCAACGCGGCGCCGCACCCGAAGAGCCCGAAGAGCGGCGCGAGGACTACTGGCCGGTGCTCGCGGTGGGCGCGTTTCCGCGGCCCGGCGGCGAGACCCGTATCGCTGTTTTCGGCGACGCCGATTTCGCCAGCAACCGCTACCTGCGCGCGCTCTACAACCTCGATCTACTGATGAACACGATCCACTGGGTCGCGCAGCGCGAGGACGAGATCACGCTGCGCCCGAAGACGCTCACGCCGGATCAGTATCCGCTGACGCCGCAGCAATCGCTCGAAATGCTCTTCGGCGTGGGGCTACTGATCCCCGAACTCTGCGTGGCGGCAGCGGCGTGGACGTGGGTGCGAAGGCGCGGCGCCTAGGAGCCTGACCAGGATGCGCGGGCGGGCCTACGGCCGATGCACAGCTCCGCCCCGCACCTGCTTTCAATCGTTGCTGCGAGCCGCGCGGGCGGGGGACTCGTCCGAAACGTCCTCGGCGGACGGACATGGGCAGCTTCAGGCGGTGCTTGGAGACCGCCTGCGGATTGTTTCGGCCGAGTCTCCCGCCCGCGCTTCACGCGTCGGCTTCCGGGAGACGTGATCCGTATTGGGTCCGTACGCGAGCCGTCGCTACTTCTCGCCGGGCCCCGGCGGCTTCGTCGCGAGCGCGATACCGGTTGCGCCCGCTTCCTGCGCCATATCGAGGATCGAGACCGCGCGACCGAGCACCACCGCGCGATCGCCGCGCAGCACGACGACCTTGTCCTTCGCCTTCGCGAGCGCCGCCTTCAGCGCCGGCGCGATCGCATCGCCCGTGACCACCGTGCCGTCGATCGCGACTTCGTCGTCCGCGCTCAAGGTGACGGTGACGCCGGCCGGCGTCTGACTCGCGACCGCAGAGCTGGGCAGATCGACGTTCTTGCCCTGACTCGAGATCACCGACGTCGTGACCATGAAGATGATCAGCAGCACCAGGAAGATGTCGGTCAGCGGTGTGATGTTGATCTCGGCGACGATGTCGTCGCCGGTCGACTCGTCGGCGCTAGGCAGGGAGTGGATGGCCATGGCCGGTCTCCTGCGCGCGCACGGGGGTATTCGGCTGCGCGGACGATTCGACGTACAGCAGCGCCTGCACGAGGCGCTCGCAGGCGCGCGCGAAGCTGTTGTTGATCAGGCCGATCTTCACGTTCAGGTAGTTGTAGAACGCGAGCGCGATGATCGCGACGCCGAGCCCAACGGCGGTGGCGATCAGCGCTTCGGAGATGCCCGACGCCACCACTTCGAAACCGCCCGACCCTTCCGTCGCGATCTGATGGAACGCCTTCATGATGCCGACCACGGTGCCGAAGAGGCCGATGAACGGCGCCAGCGAACCGATCGTGCCGATCACCCAGAGTCCGCGGCGCAGTTCGGCTGTGGTCTCCTGGCGCGATGTCGCGAGGATCCGCTCGAGGTCCTCGAGCGCGATGTTCTTCCACGCGAGACCTTCCCGGAAGATCAGCGCGATCGGCGTCTTCGAGGTCTGGCACATCGCGTTGGCGGTCGCTTGATCGCGCTTGCCAAGCGCCTCCACCACGCTGCGCGTGAGATCGCGCGTGCTCTTCTCGATGCCGCGGTAGCGCAGGAAGCGCTCGATCATCACCGCGAGCACGAGAACCGAGCAGAGCGCGAGCGGGACGGTGGTGAGCCAGCCCTGCTGCAGCATTCGGGCAATCGTGGCGACATCCACGGAACGTTCCTCCAGCGAGAAGTGGGCCTTGTTCGAGCGGTCTATCTTATACGATGAAGTGGCCGCCATTCCAACAACGTGACAGTTGCGTTGACACCTTTGGGCCGCAGCGTCTACGATGTTTGCAGTGGATAATTGTGAAGCGATGCCGGGATCTTCCAGCGATTTCAAGCGCTGCATGACAGCATCATTTCAAGCAGTAAAACGGAAGTCTGGGCGCAAGCCGAGTCGCCAAAGGTAGGACTCCACGCGAGGCGCGCGGCTGCGCAGATCCAGCCCGTGCCGTCGCAAGACGCGAGCAAGTTGCGCGGTCGCTGCAACCCCAAGATGGCTCGCGGGTTCGATGAGGACGAGAGATGCCGGGACTGAAGGTTGGCGGGAAAGTGCGATGAGTACTGCGACACTCTCGATCCGGCGCCGTGTTGGCCGACCCTCGCCGCTCCGCGACTTGCGCATCGGAGACGCGGCGCGCTCGGGTCGCGCACCGAGTATCGCCTTCCCGGGGATCGCGTTCCCGGAGCCCAGGAATGGCTGGCGCCGCACGCTCGCAAGCGCACTTGCGATCGCCGCGCACGTGTCGGTGATCGGCGCGCTCTTCGCGATCGCGTGGATTGCAACGCCGCCCGAGAAGGACGAGCCGATTCCGATCCAGCTGATCCAGGTGAAGCCGCCGCCTCCTCCCCCGCCGCCGCCGATCGCGAAGGTCGAGCCGCCGCCGACGCCCAGGGCGACACCGGCTCCGTTGCCCAAGCCGCCGCCGCCAGCTCCAGCCCCTGCGCCGAAAGCGCTCGCCGAGCGCCGCAGCGTGAACTTCGCGCCGTCCGCGCAAACGATTTCGCCGCAGATCGTCAACCCGAGCGTGATTGCGAAGGCGGCGCCCAGCGTCGATACGAAGAGCATGCAGTCATCGGCGCCGCGCGAGATCCAGAGTTCGGCGGTTGCGATCCAAGCGGTGCAGGCCGTGACCAACGTGGCGGCGCCCACGCCGACGCAAGTGGACATCGGGACAGCCGGTGCGCCGGCGCTGCGCGGACCGGTGCAAGCCGCAGGTGTTGCAGGTCCCTCCGTCGGTCCAAAGGCGATCGCCGCACCGACCGCGGGCGAGAGCGTCGGCACCGGCAAGGTCGTCGTCAGCGGCGACGGATCCTCGGTGCGCGAAGGCGTCGTCTCGAATCGCGACGTGCTCGGCTCGCCCGACGGGGCGCGCGTCGCGAGCGCCGACACGCGCGTGGGCCAGGGCAATCTGCGCGGCAGTGGTGAAGGGACGACGCTCGGTGGTGACACCTCGGACTGCGATGCGCGCCCCGAGGTGCGAGCGTATATGTCGCAGCTGAAGGAGCGCACGCTGTCGCGCTGGGCGCCGCCGCCGGATGCGCCAGGTGGCACCTCGCAAGCGACGCTCCGCTGGCAACTCGACGTCGGCGGTTCCGCGAGCAGCGTCGAACTGCTCTCATCGCGCGACAAGAAAGTCGGTGCGACGGTGGTGGACGCGCTCCGCTCCGCGTCGCCGTTCCCGCCGATGAACGACCGCGTTCGCTGCCTCGCCGAGCGACGTGTCACCGGCACCTTCTCGCTTCAGGTC
>Ga0315273_10010400_pt1 | contig 11861 bp, 8 predicted proteins | sample YL17G02_0_MG_FD_205753 | JGI IMG/M metagenome (GOLD analysis project Ga0315273, IMG submission 205753) | Sediment microbial communities from Yellowstone Lake, YNP, Wyoming, USA - YL17G02_0 | ecosystem: Environmental > Aquatic > Freshwater > Lake > Sediment | place: USA: Wyoming | collected... | reverse complement strand
CAGGACGAGAAGATGGCGGTCGTCGTGCAGGAGGTCGTCGGCGAGCGCCGGGGGGACCGTTTCTATCCCCTGATTTCTGGCGTCGGGCGCTCCTACAATTTCTACCCCACGGGCGGTGCGAAACCGGGGGAGGGGGTCGTCAGCCTCGCCCTCGGGCTCGGGAAGACGATCGTCGACGGCTCGCTCACATGGACCTACTCCCCCGCGCGGCCGCAGGCGCCGCCCCCGTACGGAACCATCCGGGAGCTTCTCTCGAAGACCCAGACGGAATTCTGGTGCGTGAACATGGCCCCTCCCGCCGCGGAGAACCCGATCGCCGAGGACGAGCATCTCCTCCGCGCCGAGCTTTCCGCAGCAGCGGACGACGGCGTACTCGGGTACGTGGCCTCGACCTACGATCCACAGGGGGACCGTCTGACGCCGGGCACGGGCCGTGCGGGCCCCCGTGTCCTCAATTTCGCCCCGATCCTGGTCCATCGCCAGATCGACCTGAATCCCGTCCTGCGCGAGCTTCTGGGTATCTGCGAGAGGGCGGCCGGCGCCCCGGTCGAGATCGAGTTCGCCCTGGCCTTGCCGACCGATCGGTCCGCGCCGCCTCGCCTTGGATTCCTGCAGGTGCGGCCGATGTTCGTCTCCCACGAGATGGTGGAGATTTCACCGGCCGAACTGACCCGTCACGACCTTCTCCTCTGCTCCGACCGGGTGATGGGAAACGGACGCATCGACGGGATCCGCGACGTCGTGTATGTGAAACCCGAGGTGTTCGAGGCCCGGCACACTCCGGCCATCGCGGCCGAGGTGGACGGGTTGAACCGCAGCCTCCTCGACCAGGGCCGCCCCTATCTGCTGGTAGGGTTCGGACGGTGGGGCAGCTCCGAGCCCTGGCTTGGGATCCCCGTCGACTGGGGCAAGATCTCGGGCGCCAGGGCGATCGTCGAGGCGACGCTGCCGGAGATGGACGTGGAGCCGAGCCAGGGGGCGCACTTCTTTCACAACATTTCCGGAAACGGCGTGATGTACCTTTCGGTGCACCACACCGACACTCCCGGGATCGACTGGGAGTGGCTGAAGGCCCAGCGCGTGGCGACGGAGACGCGCTTTCTCCGCCATGTCGAGCTCGATTCTCCGCTCGACATCCGGCTCGACGGGCGCTCGGGACGCGGAGGGATCTGGAGAGGCTGACGCGCTTCCCCTGATCTCATCCCCGGAGGATCGAACCTCCGGCGAGATCGCGCATGAACTCGACGACAGGTAGCACCGCGACAGGGCCGTCATCCAGTCGCTCGTCGCCGCCGTACACCGCGAAACACTTTGACACCATCTTCGTCTCGACGAGGGTCTTCAGGCCGCGGGCGTATTCGGGGCGCCAGGATTTTCCGGACTTGACTTCGACCGCGACAGCTCGCGTCCCTCGCGACCAGATGAAGTCGACCTCGGTTCCGGATGGGGTTCTCCAGTAGGACAGCGATCCGCCGCAGTTCGAGGTATTGATCCACGCCCGAAGCTCGTGCAGGACGAGAGTCTCGAGCAGCGATCCGCGTTCCTCGCGGCCAAGCGGTTCCCGCGTCCGGCCCGCGATGGCGCGCACGACCCCGGTATCAAAAAAATAGAACTTGGGGTGGCTGGCTTCCTTGACTTTGGCGCGCGGCCGCCAGGCAGGAAGCCAGATTCCCACCAGGGTGTCGACGAGCGCTTGGAAGTAGCCCTGCACTGTGGGACGGGAGACGGCGGAGTCCCGTGAAATACCCGCCACGTTCGTGACCTGGCCGTTCATGATCCCCGCCACATCAAGGAACCGCGAGAAAGAGTCCAGGCTTTTCACGGCGGCTTCCTGCTGGATCTCCTCGCGCAGGTAGTTGGCCACGTAGGCGTCCAGAACGTCCACCCGCCCCGACGCAGATCGCTCCGTCCGGACGGCCGGGAGGCATCCGAAGCGAAGCAGGTCGTCCACATCGATTTGGAACGACAACTCCGCGCCCGTTAGCGGAAAGAACTTGCGGTTGATCGTGCGCCCCGCGAGGAGGTTGACGCCGGTCCGCTTGAGCTTGCGGGCGCTCGAACCGGTCAGGGCGAATCGATACTTTCCCGGATGTTCGTTCATGAGCGAGTGAATTTCGTCGAGAAGCCCGGAAGCGCGCTGAATTTCGTCGACGACGACCCACTGGCCGCGCGGCAAGGCGCTGACCTTCTGGCGGAAGACATCGGGGTTGCGAAGAATCTGAAGATATTCGGTCGCGCGCAGGAGATCGAACCATGCCGCTCGGGGGAGGCACGATTTCAGCCAGGTCGTCTTCCCCGTCCCGCGCGGGCCGAAAAGGAAAAAAGACCGATCGGGGAGGGGCAGTGACCGTGGAAACATGACCAGCATATTGACGGTAATAATGCTGGCGGTCAATACATAATTGTCCCCTCGTCCGTCGCTCGATCGCGCAACTTCCTGCCATCCCGCCCCATCCATCTGACCAAACGCGCAAACCTTTCGCGGAAGGGACCTCGCGGGGTCTCCAATGGCCCGCGAAAACGCGCTTCCCGGGATCCTGTTCTGGCACGCAGGCTGCTTTACAGAAAAGCGCCATGAGTCCCATGAAAGTCATGCTGGCCTACGACGCGTCCCCCGAGGCGGAAGCGGCGGCGGAGGAGGTGTCGCGCCGGCCGTGGCCGGAGGGGACCCAGGTGCGCCTCATTACGGTCCTGCACAAATCTCCCCCCTCCCCCTGTCCCGACGGCTGCGACATCTATGCGCCTCTGGCAGAGCGGGTGGCGGCCGTGATGCGCAAGGAGGCCTACCACAAGATCCGCCGGGTGCTCGAAAAGTTCGCGACCCGCAGCGACATCGAGGCGAGCTACGAGCTGTGCGAAGGGAGCGTCAAGCAGTGCCTGCTCCGGGCTATCCTGGAGTGGAAGCCGGACCTGGTCGTCGCCGCGACGGCGCAGGGGCAGGCCGCGAAGGGCCCCGGCAGCGTCGCGCAGACCCTCGTCGCGTGCGCTCCCTGCACCGTCGAGATCTTCAAGACTCCCACGGCCGCCTGACCCCAGGGCCGTTTACCGAGAGAGGGTTTCCCGGTGTACCGAATCCTCAAGCGCGAACAGTTCGGCCCGGCGACCTTCCTGTGGGACGTCGAGGCCCCCCGCGTGGCCCGCGCCGCGCGCGCCGGGCATTTCGTCATGGTCCGCGTGGACGAGACCGGGGAGCGCATCCCCCTCACCGTCGCCGACTACGATGCCGCGGCGGGAACGGTCACCGTGGTCGTCCAGGCGGTCGGCAAGACGACCCGCCAGATGATGGCGCTTCCCGCCGGCTCGAGCATTCTCGATTTCGTCGGCCCCCTCGGCATGCCGAGCCACATCCGAAACCGCGGCACGGCGGTCTGCATCGGCGGCGGGCTGGGTGTCGCGCCTGTGTTTCCTCTGCTGCGAGCTTTCAAGCTGGCCGGCTGCCGGACGATCTCGATCATCGGGTTCCGCAACAAGGAACTGATGTTCTGGGAGGACCGATTCGCCCAATGGAGCGACGAGCTGATCGTGACGACGGACGACGGATCCTTCGGCGAGAAGGGACTCGTCATCGATCCGCTCCATCGCCTGCTCGATGCCGGCGAGCGCCCCGGCGAGGTCTTCGCCGTCGGCCCGATTCCGATGATGCGGGCCACGGCCGAGACCACGAGGCCCTTCGGCGTGCCGACGACCGTGAGCCTGAATTCCATCATGGTGGACGGCACCGGCATGTGCGGCTCCTGCCGCGTGACGGTGGGCGGCATCATGCGATTCGCCTGCGTGGACGGGCCCGACTTCGACGGCCACGCGGTGAACTTCGATGAGATGGCCCTCCGGCAAAAGCGGTTCGAGAGGGAGGAGCGGGAGGCGGCCGCCCGCTACGAGGCGGAAAGCCTGATGCTCGCGTCTCTGCCCGCTCCCTGCACAAGCCAGGAGGAATCAGATTCGGTGCAGCGGGCCAGGGGCGTGGTCCTTCCGTTCCCGAAGCTCTCCCGCCCGGCCATTCCCCGGCCCGCCGCGCCGGAGCCCCTCGCCGAACCCTTCGTCGTCAAGACGATCCGCACGATTCCCGAGAAGCAGGCCTCGATGCCCGAGCAGGACGCCACCGCCCGGGCTCACAACTTCCTCGAGGTCAACCTCGGTTTCTCGCTCGAGCAGGCCTACGGCGAAGCCGACCGCTGCCTGCAATGCAAAAAGCCGCGCTGCGTCCCGGGCTGCCCCGTAGGCATCGACATTCCCGGCTTTATCGCGGCCCTGCGCCGTCACGATCTGAAAGAGTCTTTCCAGATCCTGAAAAGGTCGAATGCCCTCCCGGCCGTCTGCGGGCGGGTCTGCCCGCAGGAGAGCCAGTGCGAAGCAACATGCATCGTCGGCCGAAAGCTGGAGCCGGTCGGCATCGGCCGGCTGGAGCGGTTCGTCGCCGATTTCGCGCTGGCCCAGGGCTGGCAGGACGAGTTCGAGGTGACCCCCTCCGGCCGTCGCGTCGCGATCGTCGGCTCCGGGCCGGCCGGTCTCGCCTGCGCGGGGGATCTCGTGCGCAACGGTGTCGAAGTGACCGTGTTCGAAGGCCTGCACGTTGCGGGCGGCGTGCTGCAGTACGGCATTCCGGAGTTCCGGCTTCCCCGCCACATCATCCGGAGCGAAATCGAGGCGCTCGTGCGGGCGGGCGTCAAGTTCGAGCTCGACGCCATCATCGGCAACCTCTTCACGATCCCGCAGCTCATGGCCGAGTTGGACTTCCAGGCCGTGTTCATCGGCACGGGAGCCGGCTCGCCGAAGTTCATGGGGATCCCCGGCGAATCCTTCAACGGCGTTTTCTCCGCCAACGAGTTTCTCACCCGCGTGAACCTGATGCGCGGGCACGACAAGCCGATCTATGACACGCCCGTCGGCATGGGCCGGCGCGTGGCGGTCATCGGCTCCGGCAACACCGCGATGGACGCGGCGCGCGTCTCCATGCGGGCCGGAGCGGAGAAGGTCTGGATCGTCTACCGCCGGACGGAGCGCGAGTCTCCCGCCCGCGTGGAGGAGCGCCGCCATGCCGCGGAGGAGGGCATCGAGTTCCTCTGGCTGACGAACCCCACCCGAATTCTGGGATCCGCCTCCGGCTGGGTCACCGGCATGGAGGTCATCACGATGGAGCTGGGCGAGCCCGACGAATCCGGCCGGCGCCGCCCGGTCCCCAGACCGGGGACCGAGCGGATCATGGAACTCGACACCGTGATCTCGGCCCTCGGCACGACGGCCAACCCGATCATCGCGCGAACGACCCCCGGCCTGAAGGTCAACAAGTGGGGCTACATCGAGGTGGATCCCGAGACCAACGAGACATCCCTGCCGGGCGTGTTCGCCGGCGGGGACATTGTCACGGGCGCGGCCACCGTCATCCTGGCGATGGGGGCCGGCCGGCGCGCCGCGGCGGGCATCCTCAAGCGCCTCGGCATCCACTCTGCGGCCGGCGAAACCGTCACCGCGTAGGAGAGCCTTCATGCCGTCCACCTGCCCCCGCTGCCACGAGGTCGTCGCCGAGGACATCGTCTGCTGCGCCGACAAGACCTACACCTGGAAGTGCCTCGCGTGTCACAAGGTCACGACCGGCTTCGCGCTGCCTTACGGCCGGTGCCACATGTGCGGGGGAAAACTGGATGTGCTGTCGGGGCACGAATTCGACGATCCGATGAAGGTGCTCCCGATCCGCGACGCGGTGCAGTTCGAGCTGAACACCTTTCACTTCTACCGCCTCGCCCTCACCCGCACCGAGGATCCCACGCTCAAGGCGATCCTGACGGAGCTCTATCAGAACGAGGTGGACCACCTGCACACCTTGCAGGAGCGCTATCACACGCACCTCGACGACGAGGTTCTCAACCTGCGTCCCGAGGTGGATACGCTTTTCGCGAACGATCTGTTCCGCGGGATCGATCTGACCGACGGCCAGGGCGGCGCCCTCGGCCTCTACGACCGCGCCATCGAGATGGAACGGCGGACGCGGGATCACTTCCACCTTCTCGCGAATGGCCTCCCCCCCGGCCCCGAGCGCGACGTCTGCCTCGAGCTCGCCTCTGAAGAAGAGGAGCACGTCGCAATGCTCGAAACCGAACGCGAGCAGTTCCTGGTGGATTAGGAGCCGGGAACAACCCGTCACACCGCCAGGTGGTAGCCGGTGATCGCCTTGATGTAGCTCGCCCGCTCGAACGCCGTGGGGTTCTGGCAGGCCAGTTGACTCATGCTTCCCTTCATCTGCTCGACCGACTCGTAGTCCCGCTCGGAAAGCCACCGGGACAGGCCGTCCTTGACCTCGCCGAGGTACGGAATGCCCAGCCGCAGCAGGGCGGAGCAGAGCATCACGACGTCCGCCCCGGCGAGCAGCAGCTTCGCGGCGTCTTCCCAGTCGTGCACCCCGCCGGTCGCCGCAAGGCTGGCCTGGATGCGTCCGCGGAGAATCGCGATCCACCGGAGCCGCACGCGCATCTCGTTGGGAGTGGACAGTTGCACGTTGGAGCGGGTCTCCAGGGCTTCGAGGTCGATGTCGGGCTGGAAGAACCTGTTGAATAGGACGAGCCCATCCGTCCCCGCAAGCGTCAGCTCCCGGGCGAACGAGGCCAGGGCGCTGAAATACGGGCCGATCTTCACCGCCATCGGAAGGGTCGTGGCCGAGCGAAACTCGCGAACGATCTCGAGCAGCCGCTCTTCTACATCCGCGGAGGTCGTCTCCGGATCCGCAGCGACGTGGTAGAGGTTCAGCTCGATCGCGTCGGCTCCGGCTTGCTGTACCCGCCCGGCCGTCTTGACCCACCAGCCGGGAGTGGCGCCGTTGAGGCTGGCGATCACCGGAATGCCGAGCGCCTGCTTGGCCCTTCGGACGTGCTCGAGATACTCGTCCACGCCGAAGCGCTGCTCGGAGGGCATCGGCAGCCAGCTCAGGCTCTCCGCGTTGGACTCCGTTCCGGCGTCGAGATAGTGAAGGAGCGTCTGGGATTCCTGCTCGATCTGCTCTTCGAACAGGGAGTGGAGCACGACGGCCCCCGCTCCTGCGTCTTCCATCCGGCGCAGGTTCTCGATCTTCTCCGACAGGGGCGAGGCAGACGGGACGAGCGGGCTCGTCAGGGTCAGGCCGAGGTAGCGTGTCCTAAGATCCATTGCGCCCCCCCCCTGTCGTTGCGGCGGCCGGAGCGGACGGCGGCGCCACGCCCTGCTTCGGCGATCCTCCCGGCGGCCCGGCCCCCGGCGGGGGGCCCGGACTCGAGGCCATCTGTTCGAGACGCCGCCACTTCTCGTCCACATCGTGCTGCGCGAGCGTCATGAGGCGCTTCGCCTCCTCCGGCCGGGAAAGGGTCAGCATCCGGTAGCGGGTCTCGCGGTAGGCGTATTCCTGCAAGGGCATCTGCGGCGCGCGCGAGTCGAGCTGCAGCGGGTTTTCTCCCGTCTCCGCGCGGCGCGGATCCCAGCGCAGCAGGGGCCAGTAGCCCGTCTGCACGGCCAGCTTCTGCTGCTGCATCCCCTGTTGCATGTTGTAGCCGTGGGCGATGCAATGGCTGTAGGCGATGATGATGGACGGTCCCGGAAAGTCCTCCGCTTCGAGAAAGGCCTTGACGGTGTGCGCGTCCGAGCCGCCCATCGCGACGCGGGCGACGTAGACGTTGCCGTAACTCATCGCCAGAAGCGCGAGATCCTTGCGGGGTGTCGGCTTGCCGGCGGAGGCGAATTTCGCCACGGCCGCCCGCGGCGTCGCCTTCGACGCCTGTCCGCCGGTGTTGGAATAGACCTCCGTGTCGAGAACGAGGACGTTCACGTCCCGCCCCGACGCCAGCACGTGATCGAGCCCGCCGTATCCGATGTCGTAGGCCCAGCCGTCGCCGCCCACGATCCACACGCTCTTGCGGACGAGCGCATCGGCCAGCTGATCGAGCTCCCGCGCCTCGGGATCGTCGATTTTCGCGAGCCGTTTCCGGAGGATCGCCACCCGGTCGCGGCGGCGCGAAATGCCGGCCTCGTCGGTCGTCTCCTGCCCGATAAGATCCGTCGCGATGCCGTCGCCCAGCCGATCGGCCAGCGCGTGGAGCAGCTGCTCGGCCCGCCGCCGCTGCGCGTCGAGCGACAGGCGGAAGCCGAGGCCGAACTCGGCGTTGTCCTCGAACAGGGAGTTCGACCAGGCGGGGCCGCGACCATTCCGGTCCGACGACCAGGGCGTCGTCGGCAGATTGCCGCCGTAGATGGACGAGCAGCCGGTCGCGTTCGCGACGAGAAGTCGGTCGCCGAACAACTGGGAGAGCAGCTTCACGTAGGGGGTCTCGCCGCAGCCGGCGCAGGCGCCCGAGAACTCGAACAACGGCTCGAGCAGCTGAGAGCCCTTGACGTTCGCGGGCACGGCGGCGCGGTCGGCCTCCGGAAGCGCGAGGAAGAATTCGAAGTTACGGGCTTCGCGCTCCACGACCTCCGGGTGCGGGATCATGTTGATCGCCTTCAGCCGCGTCTCGGTCTTGTTCTTCGCGGGGCAGACCTCCACGCAGAGGGCGCAGCCGGTGCAATCCTCCGGAGCGACCTGAATCGTGTACTTCGTCCCCGCAGGGAACTCGTGCCCCTTCCATTCGAGCGCCTTGAAGCCCGCGGGGGCGCCGTGAAGCGCCTCGGTCGGATAGGCCTTGGCGCGGATCGCGGCGTGCGGGCAGACGAGAGCGCACTTGTTGCACTGGATGCACCAGGCCTCGTCCCAGACCGGAACCTCGAGAGCGATGTTTCGCTTCTCCCATTTCGCCGTGGAGGTCGGCCAGGTGCCATCCACCGGCAGGGCGCTGACGGGGAGAAGATCCCCTTCCCCGGCGATGATCCGGCCCGTCACGCGCTGGACGAAATCCGGGGCGGTTTTGGGGACCGGGGGCCTCAGGGTCCGGGTCGCGGTGACCCGCGCCGGCACCGGTACCTCGTAGAACGCCGGCAGGGCGCCGTCCACCGCGGCACAGTTCATCGCCACGATGCGGTCGCTCTTCGCACCGTAGGTCTTGCGGATCGTGTCCTTGATGGCCTCGACGGCCAAATCCCGCGGAATCAGGCCGCTGATGGCGAAAAAGCAGGTCTGCATCACCGTGTTGATCCGCCGGCCGAGACCGGCCTTCTCAGCCACCGCCCCCGCGTCGATGGAATAAAAACGGATCTTCTTCTCGATCATCGCCTTCTGCATCTCGACGGGAAGCGTGTCCCAGACGCGCTCGGGAGCGGCCGTGGTGTTGAGAAGGAACACGCCGCCGGGACGGGCGACTTTCAGGAGGTCCAGGGTCGTCAGGAAGCTTTCCTGATGGCAGGCGACGAAATCGGCCGATTCGATGAGGTAGGTCGAGCGGATCGGCGCGGGGCCGAATCTCAGGTGCGACACCGTCGTCGAGCCGGCTTTCCGGGAGTCGTAGACGAAGTAGCCCTGCGCGAACAGGTCTGTCTCCTCGGCGATGATCTTGATGCTGTTCTTGTTCGCCCCGACGGTGCCGTCGGAGCCAAGGCCGTAGAAGACGGCCCGGGTCGTCTCGGGAAGCTCCGTCGTGAAGGTCCGGTCCCATGAAAGGGACGATCCAGTGACGTCGTCCACGATCCCGGCGGTGAAGTGGTTCTTCGGGCGGTCCTTGCCGAGCTCCGCGAAGACCGACGCGGCCATCGCCGGCGTGAATTCCTTGGAGGAAAGCCCGTAGCGGCCGCCTATGATCCGCGGGCGCGCACCGCCCCAGCTTCCATCGGCGGACGCCTCGTCCAGCGCGGCGACCACATCCAGATGGAGCGGCTCGCACGGGGCCCCCGGCTCCTTGGTCCGGTCGAGAACGGCGATCGATCGCACGGATTGCGGCAGCGCGGAGATGAAGGCCGATACGGCGAAAGGCCTGTACAGTCTGACGGTCAGCAGGCCCACCTTTTGGCCGGAAGCGACCAGCGCCTCGACGGCCTCGGTGGCCGCCCCCACTCCGGAGCCCATCATCACGACGACGCTTTCCGCCTGCGGGTGACCGGAGTAGTCGAACAGGCGGTAGGCCCGGCCCGTCGCTTCGGCAAATCGGTCCATCACCTCCTGCACCGCGGCGGGCGCGGCGAGGTAGAAGGGGTTGACCGACTCGCGGGCCTGGAAGAAGACGTCCGGGTTCTGCGCGGTGCCGCGCAGCGTCGGTCGCTCGGGAGTCAACCCCCGGGACCGGTGCGCGCGGATCGCCTCGTGGTCGAGCAGGGCCTTCAGGACCTCCTCGGGGACCGTTTCGATCTTGAGCACTTCGTGGGAAGTGCGGAATCCGTCGAAGAAATGCAGGAACGGGATGCGGGTGCGCAAGGTCGCCGCGTGGGCGACGGCCGCCAAATCCATCGCCTCCTGAACCGACGAGGAGGCGAGGAGCGCGAAGCCGGTCTGCCGGACGGCCATGACGTCGCTGTGGTCGCCGAAGATGGACAGCGCCTGGCAGGCGACCGATCGCGCCGCGACGTGAAAGACCGCCGGAGTCAGCTCGCCGGCGATCTTGTACATGTTGGGGATCATCAGGAGCAGCCCCTGCGACGCCGTGAACGTCGTCGCGAGCGCTCCGGTGGACAACGCCCCGTGCAGTGCGCCCGCCGCTCCCCCCTCGCTCTGCATCTCGATGACGCTCGGCACCGAACCCCAGAGATTCGGTTTTCCTTCGGCCGCCCAGGCGTCGGCCAGCTCTCCCATCGGGGAGGATGGGGTGATCGGATAGATCGCGATCACTTCGCTCGCGGCATAGGCCATGCGGGCGGCGGCTTCATTGCCGTCGAGCGCTTCCCGCTTGATCGTGCGTCGTTCCATCGGAGTCTCCTGAGAATCCCGGTCAGCCGGCGGGGGGGGAACGAGCGGGTCAGCCGGCGACGGGAAGCGACGGGTCCCCCGGCTCCATGGGACTCAGGCTCCGAAGCTTGGCGACGTAGTCCGTTGCGATCCGTCGCGCCTCATCCCACTTTCGGTCGAAAACGGCCTTGTTGAGCAGGTCGAGCGTGCCGTAGCAGCCGCCGAGTTCCATGAAGCCGCGGCAGAACAGGCAGCGCTCGCCGACAGGGTGGCTGCCGCCCGGGGGGCTTAGCCTGTGATCGAGCCCCGGGACCTGTCCCTCATGCCCCGGTTCATGCAGCGACTGATCGGCCTCGTCGCAGAACTCGTCCATGACCGAGGACAGCTGAAGGATGCCCCCCTCGTCCTTTTCGTCGATTTTTCCGAGGATCGCCTGCCACCGCCGCGTCAACTCCGTTCGGGCCGTCTCCCAACGATTCGATTCCTGGTTCATATCCGTTCCCTCCTCTTTCCCTTCCCGGCTCTCCCACCGGGGGAGTCATGAATCTGCGAGAAGCGTGCCGTCACGGCGCTCGGAAAGCCCCCTGCGCAACCCGCCGATCCGCCCGGATCCGGACTTCTCCCCTCTGCTCGATGAGCAGTTCTCGATCCCTTGCTCGCGCAGTCCGAAAACAATGCGCGCGCTCCCCCTCCAGGCGCAGTTGTTGCGTCAGGCGGCGTGGCCAAGGCGCGGGAATTGTGGATTTCCCATGGCACGGTTGATGCTTCATAGCCTGTGCGGAGGTCAACAGGGCATGGGCGATCCAAAGACTCGGGGCTGGGTAGAGATCAACACCGAGGAGTGCAAGGGTTGCGGCATGTGCATCGAAGTCTGTCCTGCCGGGTGCCTGCAGTTGACCAGTGGATTCAATCATCAGGGTTATCACCCTGTCGCCTACAAGGGCGACGGCTGCCGGGCCGACGGGTTGTGCTTCTATGCGTGCCCCGAGCCGGGTGCCATTACCGTGTGGAAGGGTATCGCCGATGACGCGGCCTGAAGCGCTCCGCTCCGCTCCCCTCCTGATGAAGGGGAACGTAGCCGCCGTCTACGGCGCTTCTG
>Ga0315273_10010398_pt1 | contig 11863 bp, 10 predicted proteins | sample YL17G02_0_MG_FD_205753 | JGI IMG/M metagenome (GOLD analysis project Ga0315273, IMG submission 205753) | Sediment microbial communities from Yellowstone Lake, YNP, Wyoming, USA - YL17G02_0 | ecosystem: Environmental > Aquatic > Freshwater > Lake > Sediment | place: USA: Wyoming | collected... | reverse complement strand
AGGGCGGAAGAGCATGGAGAACCGCTCGCGGGAGCCGCTCTCCTCCCACCAGGCGATCAGCCGCTCGAAAAAGCGCGGCTCGTACGGTGTGTTCGTCGGCGTGTTGCCCATCACGAGCACGACCGGGAGCGAGGGATCGAGCCCGTGCCGCCGCGCAAGCGCCTCGAAATCCTCTCTCGGCCGGTGGAAGTGGAAGAAGTCGCTCTGCGGCCAGCCGGTGACGGCGACTCGCGCCGGATCGACGCCGTGGTAGCGCTCGAGGTCCTGCCGCATCACGTCGTTCTGGACGACGTACTCGTCGAGGTGGGACGAGATGACGCCCTTGCCGACCGGGTGATCCCAGCTCGCCACATAACCGATCGCGGTCGTGTGCAGACGCCGGGCGGCGTTGATGACCGGCGCCACCGACGGCGTCTGGAGGTTCGCCACCACGAGCGCGTCGCACTCCCGGCGCATCCGGCGCTCGAGCGCGCTCGGGACGTAGCGCCTGCGGCTGAAGTACCACCGAAGCATGACCCGATCGATCCAGCGCCAGCGGGGAAGCGGATCGGCGTGCGTCGTGTCGAGGAACGGGTTGCCATGACCGCTTGCCATGCGCTCGACGTGGAAGCCGTGGCGGTAGTTGAAGCGGATCGCGAGCGGCCAGAAGCCGAGCTCGCGGTCAAACCAGGCGTCGACGCGGCGTACGACCTTCTCGTGCATCGGTGCCTCTTCGGAAAAGAGATCCTCGTAGTACGAGACCTGGAGTCCCTCGGTTTCCGCCCACCGGGCTGCCTGCTTTCGCGGCTCGAGAAAGACGACCTCGAGCCGTTCGCCGAGCCGTTCCGAAAGCCCCGCCACGAGCCCACACGAGAAGAACAGGCGAGTCGTGAGCGGATCGGGGAGAACGAGCCAGACGCGCCGGCCTTCCGTCAAAAGAAATCCATGTCGCCGCTGATGAGACGCCAGCGGGCGAAGTCGAGGGTGTCCGCCGAGAAGGGTCCCGTCCGGTGCGAAAGCGTCGTCATCGGGTGCGGCTTCTCACGCTGGAACCCGGCCCGCTCGACCGCCTGCTCGAGCACGGGATCCTTGACGAGGATGTCAAGCTTGCGTCCACCGCGATGCCGCACGCGTCCGGCCGCCTGCCGAAGCAGCGACTCGGCGACCTGCACGTCCCTGGCGAAAAGCTCGTGAATCCGGACGATGCCGGCGAAGTCGGAACCCCAGCTCTCCGGATCACGCTCTCCGAGCAGCGCCGCGGCGGCGAGGGAGCCCGACGCGTTCCGCAGCGTCAGCCACTCGTAGCGCTCGCAGCTGAGCTCGGAGTAGCGCCAAGCAAGCCACGCCGGGCTCTTGTCGATCCGCACGACGTCCCGTTCCGAGTGAGCCTCGGCGACGAGCCCGTCGAGCTCGGCCGGGTCGGGGGTCGCGGCGACGACCTCCGAAGCCGTTCGCCCGAGCTTCGGCAGGCGAAGCCGCCGTGCCTCTAGCTCCACACCCCAGGCGCCCACCTCTCCGAGATACGTCGCACCGATGTGCTTCGTGAGCTTGATCGAGCGTTCGTTCGGGAACGTGTAGAGCACCTCGATGCCCTGCTCGCGCGTGAGATCCCGTCCCACCTTGGCGAGGCCGAGGAAGAGCCGCGGCCGGCCGCGGTAGTCCGGGTGCGTAACCGCATCCATTCCCTGAGCACCGGGTACGACCTCGCCGGCGATACGAAGCGCCACCGGCCAGTAGACCACCATTCCCACGCAGAGATCGCCGTCCAGCGCGATGTGGGCGATCGAATCACCCCACGGTGTATCGAAGAGCCGGTGGCGCGTGACCGGCTCGGGCCGGGGCCTCCCTTTGACGGTCCGGTACAGCTCACCGATCGCATGAAGGTCCCCAACTGTGGGCGGCCTGATCTCGATGTCTCGCTGGGCGTCAGCCAAGATCGAGCTCCGACTGGACCTCGGCGAACCACTTGCTGTGGCTGAGCAGCGCGCGGGGGACGAGCGCGGCCTCCGGCGAGGGCTTGGCGACATAGGAACGCGGCAGCAACACAGGATCCATTCCTTGGCGTACGGGTCCGCCGATGTTCATGAACGCGGAACTGTAGCCCGCAGCCCGCACCGCTTCGACAGCCGTCCGGCAGAGATCCCGCGGGCTCCCGTGGGGGTAGCAGAAGTGCCGGCACGGAACGCCCAGCCGTTGCTCGATCGCCGCCTTCGAGTCAGTCACCTGAGCCCTGATCTCCTCTGGGCTCTGGCGCTCGTGCAACACGGCGTGGTCACGCGTATGTGAGCCGATGACGACTCCACGGCCCGCCAGCGTCTGGAGCTCCGGCCAACCCATCAGCTCCTCGCTCGCAAACCTCCGATCGAGCTCGACCCACAGCTCGGGCGAGAGCAGCGTATGGAGCTCGGCGAGCACGCGCCGCGTCTCGGCCAGGGGCAGAGATCTCAACGCCTCGGCAGCGTGCGCGGCCGCCCGTTCGCGCTCGTCCGGCGATCCGAGCTTGAACGGCCGGCTCTTTCCGGAGAGGCGAACGCTCCGCGCATCCGTGAAGTCGAGCGCGGTGCGCATCACGTACGTCGGCACTCGTGCGCCGACCTCGATGAGCTCCGAGGGCACGAAGAGCGCATACGGCAGGCCGTGCCTGGTGAGAATCGGATCGGCGAATTCGAGCACCGAGCGATAACCGTCGTCGAACGTGAGCGCCGCCGCATTCGGCGGCAGCCGCGATCCGCCGCTGACCGCTGCGGCCACATCGTCGAGCGTCACGACTTCGTACGTTTGACGCACGACATCAACGATCCGCTCGAAGGCCGAAAGCTCGAGGTGGTTGACCTGGATGTCCGGGTGCTCGATCCGCTCGACGACGCCGTGGAAGCTGAGCACGAGCGCGAGCTCGTGTGCGAGCGCCATGTTCACGCGCCGACACGAGCCGGCGACGCGGCGATCCGCTCGGCGAGCGAGGCCCCGTCGAGGCCGTGAAAGCGCAGTGCCTCGGGCGGCGTCCCGAACGCAGGCCAGCCTTCCACGCCGAAGACTGTCACCTGCAACCCGTCCAGCTCCCGCCGCAACGCGTCGGCGAGCGCGCCCACCGGAGCATGATCCTCGAGAACGAATACGTCACCGAACGGCTCGGCGAGCTCGGCGACCCAGGCACGATCGACTCGGTTGAGCCAGGGCATGTTGACAACGCCAAGGTCGATGTCACGCCCGGCGAGCAGCTCGGCCGCCGTCAGTGCTTCGTGGAGCATCACGGGGCCGTAGGCGAAGATCACCGCATTGGAGCCGTCCCGTAGCACCGTCCCGCGTCCGGGCACGACGCGGAAATCCGCCGGAAGCTCGACGCGCCGCGGCGACGGTCCGATCGCGAGCCGGATGGCGACGTTCTCCTCTGCCTCCTCGACCGCCCACGTGAGCAACGCCCTCGTCTCCGCGGCGTTGGCAGGCTGCACGACTGTCATGTTGGGAAGCGCGGCGAGCAGCGACACGTCACGCAGGCTTTGGTGCGACATGCCCGGGCCCGCCGGGATCAGGCCGCCGTAGTGGCAGCCATAGATCACCTTCGTCTGCTCGCTCGCGTTGTTGTAGATCTGCTCGTTCGCCCGCGAGGCGAGGAAGCTCGCGAAGGAGTTGACCACCGGCAGCAGACCGTGGCGTGCGAGGCCGCCCGCCGCCGAGACCATGTCCTGCTCGGCGATGCCGCACTCGATGAAGCGCCCCGGATAGGCCGTCTCGAACCCGCGCACGCGACAGTCGGAGGCGAGATCGGCGTCGAGCACGACCAGCGCCGGGTTCCGCTCGGCCAGCTCGATCAGCGCCTCGCCGTACGCCTCGACCACGTACTCGCGCTCAGCGGTAACGCGTGAGCCTGCCCCGCTCTCCGGCTCCGCCTCGAGGGCGGGCGTAGGCAGTTCCTCCTCGAGCCGTGGCACGGGCTCGGGCTCGAGCGGAGCAAGGTCGAGTCCGGCCAGCCGCCCGTCGATCCGCTCGAGCAGCTCCTCCCGTGCCCGCTCGAAGCTCTCGTCGTCGGGCGCACCGGCGTGCCAGCGGTACGTGCCGCCGCCGTCGCGGAGCGCCGCCGGATGTTCCATGAACGAGACGCCGCGGCCCTTGATCGTCCGGGCGACGAGTACCTTCGGCCGGTCCGTCACCTTCGCGAACTCCGAGAACGCCGCGCGCAGCGCCGAGAAGTCGTGGCCGTCGCAGGACGCCACGTGCCAGCCGAACGCGGCGAGCTTCGCCTCGATATCGCCGAGGGCGAGGATCTCCTCGGTCGGCTTGTCGGACTGCAGCTCGTTGCGGTCGACAACGACCGTGAGGCCACCGAGACGGTCGTGGGCTGCCGCCTGGAGACCCTCGAAGCTCTGGCCTTCCTGGAGCTCGCCGTCGCCGACCATCACCACGACGCGGCCGCCCCGGCCGAGATGCCGCTTCGCCCACGCGATGCCGCGCCCCTTGGAGATGCCCATGCCGAGCGACCCCGAGTTCGCCTCGATCCCGGGCGCGCGGACGTTGGGGTGGCCGTCCAACCCTCCGAAGCGGCGGAGACGCATGAGCTTCTTCGTGGGTACGACGCCAAGCGAGTGGAGCACCGCGTACAGCCCGGGAACGTCGTGACCCTTCGACGAGAAGTAGACATCACGGTCCGGGTGGTCGAACCCGAGCGCCGCCGTGTTCAGCTCCTCGTAGAGCAGGAAGACGACGATGTCCATCGCGCTGAAGCTCGAGCCGAGGTGACCCGAGCCCGCTCGCTTGACGGCGGTGAGCGCGTTCAACCGGCACAGGTCGGCGGCGAGCGCAAGCCGCTCGTCACTGTCAACCCCGCCCGTGTCCCGAACCCGGGCGTACTCCGACAGTGGGACGAGGCTCAGCTCGGCCACGGATGGGCGCGTAGGACGTCCTCGTTCACGTCGGCCCCCCAACCGGGGCCGGCCGGGATCGTCATCACGCCTTCACCGATCTCCGGCACCGTGGTAGTCAACTCGTCCTTCCACGGAACGTCGTCGATGTCGACCTCGAGGATGCGCATGTTCGCGATCGCGGCACACCACTGGGCCGAGATGAACGTCGCCAGGTGGCTGTAGTAGTTGTGCGGCGCGCAGTTGACCTCGAACGTCTCCGCGAGGTCGGCGATCTTCTTCGACTGCGAGAAGCCGTTCCAGATCACATCCACGGAGGCGATGTCGAGGGCGCCGGCTTCGAAAAATGGCCGGAAGGCGCGAGCTCCGTAGAGGTTCTCGCCCGAGCAGATCGGGATTTGCGTGCTGCGACGGACGAACGCGAGCGCAGCCGGGTCGAAGCAGTCGAGCTCGAGCCATGCGAGCCCATGATCCGCGAGCGCGCTCGCTGTTCGCCGGGCACCTTCGGTCGTGAGGTTGAAGTTCAGGTCGACGATCGGCTCCGCCTTCCCCTCCGTGCCGAGTGCGAATGCGTCGAGCAGGCGGCCGAGAGACGCCTCAACTTCCGGAGACGAATTGCGATCGAGGCCGGCTCCGTGGAAGCCGGGATGCAGCACCTGGGGCTCCTCGCCGGGCACGACGACGTTCGTCTTGAACGCGTGAAAGCCGCCCTCGACGACCTCGCGGCCGAGCGCCATCACGTCCTCGTACGACGCGAGCTTCGGCGTCTTTGTCACCTGCCATGCACGAGCTCTCGTCGTACCACAGTGCGACCAGTACACCGGCACCTCGCTCCGCAGCGGGCCGCCAAAAAGTTCGTACACGGGTACGCCGAGCGCCTTCGCCTTCAAGTCGAGCAGGGCGTTCTCGATGCCGGCGATCGCCTTGGCGACGATGCTGCCCGGGCTCTGCCGGGTCGCTCGATAGAGATCCCAGTACACCGCCTCTCCCGCGCGCGGATCGCGGCCGACGACGAGCGGGGCGAGGTCCTCGACGATCCCGGCGAGTCCGCGCGGAGAGCCGTGTGAGTCCGTGATCTCAGCCCAGCCTACGAGCCCGTCGTCTGCCGTTGCCTTGAGGAAGATCCAGGGCCGCCAGCCCGCGTCACAGGCGAGCGTCTCGAGGCTCGCGACCTTCATCGCCGCTCTCCGAGGCGGAAGACCACTCTCGCGACCGGCGTTCCCTGGTCATTCGTGGGCGTTCGGGCGGGTTGCTCGTCGGCCCAAAGCTCTTCGCCGACAACAGGCGCGACGGCGGTAAGGAGATCGTCGAGGCTCGTGAATGTGACCAGGTCGGCTCGGCTCGAGCCGTTGCCGAGCGGCACCTCGACGCCGACAATGGCCCCGGGGCGGCCCACCCGTCCCAGCTCGCGGACGACGGTCTCCACGTCGTAGGAGTGCTCGAGCGAATGTGAGGCGTACACACCGTCGAAGCGTCCGTCGTCGAAGCTCAGGTCGTGCATATCCATGACGAGGATGTCCGGGCGTTGGGAGACGAGATCGACGCCCACCACCTCACCGATACCCGCTGAAGCAAAGAGGTCGAGCTCGATCGTGTTCCGGCAGCCGACGCAGAGCACCGAGGACGATCTTGAGAGACCGCCGAGCTCAACCACCCGCCGCACGAGCTCGCGGGCGCCCGCGCCCGGATCGTTCGCTCGCTTCGAGAGCGTGCGGCGCTGCTGCACCTCGAGGTAGCTTCGGTAGTCGTCCGGCTTGCCCCTCGCGAGCTTGCGCAACACCGGCCGGAATCGGACGTCTGCCACCGACCCTGCAGATGCCCTGAGACGAGTCCGGATGCCAAGCCTGGCGATCTTCATGGCTGATCAGGATACGGGTACGGCGGCCGCTCGATCCTGGTCAGCCTGGCTGCGCCCGAGGCCGCGAGTGCCTCGGCGCGCTCCCAGTCTGCCTCGTCGTCGACGTTGAAGCCTTCGAAGCCTTCCGTGAGGAACGGGGCCACCACGCGGCCCTCGCGCGTGCCGGTCTCGGAGACGATGCGTGTCCAGCCAATCTCGAGCGCGCTGTTCTGGTGGTAGACGCGGGGCAGCGCCTGGTACTGGCCCGCGTGCCAGGCCACGTCGAGCTGCGACTGGTCGAGGAGCGGCTGCATCGTCCGGCCATCGTCGTCGAGAAGCCACATCTTGCCGGGGTGCTGCTTGACGAGCTCGACGGCACGTAGCGAGTCCGCCTCCGGGGTGGTGAGCAGCTGCTCGAGACCGCGGCGCACCACGTCCGGCCCGCGGAACGGGTTCGTCGCGCGCACGATCGCGAAGAGGTCGTAGCGGTCAGGCAGCCGCTCGAGCGTGAACCTGATCCACTCGACGTCGGGCGACGTGGCCGTCGCGTACTCCTTCGGCCGGAGGAACGGGGTGTCGGCGCCGTACCAGCGCGCAATCTCGGCGATCTCCTCCGAGTCGGTGGACACGACGACCCGCTCGAAGACCCCCGCCTCTTGTGCGGTCGCGATCGCATACGCCAGCAGCGGGTGGCCGGAGAGCGGGCGGATGTTCTTGTGCAGCACCCGCTCAGAGCCGGAACGCGCCCCGATGAGCGCGATCACGCTCGGCATAGGCCGATCAGCTCCTCGAGTATCGGCGTGGGCACGCCCAGCCGGCTACCGGCGCGCACGACCGCGCCGGCGATCGCGTCGAGCTCGGACGGTCGCCCTGCAGCGATGTCGCGGGCAGTTGAGGTCGTTAGCAAGTCCGGCATCGCCTCTATGATCGCCCATTGGTCGGAGACCGTCGTCGAGGCGCCGTCGGCGCTGGCGACGGCGCACGCCTCTTCGACACCAGCCCTGAGCCGCGGGTCCGAGCGCAGCTCTCCGACCGAGCGCTGCGTAGCGGCGGTCAGCGCCGCCAGCGGGGCGAGCCGCGCGAGCTTCTCCCAGAGCACGTCCTGTTCGCTGCCGTCGACCCGCACGTCGATTCCGGAGACGCCGAGCGTCGCGGGAGCGTCATTTGCCCCGGCGGCCACCGTCACGAGCATCGGCGCTGTCGCCTGGATGATCCGAGTTGGCCCCTCACGGTAGGCCTCGAGCCGCCCGACGGTCGCGGCGACTACTGCGCCCTCGGCACCGGCCCGAAGCGCCTCCATGTGCTCGATGCCGTTCAACAACGGCAGCGTGACACCCACGGCAGCCTCAATCCGCTCGAGCGCTTTCGAAAGAGCGGGTGCCTTGACCGTCACGAGCAACACGTCGAGCGGCTCGGAGAGATGGTCGACAGCCTCGGGCCGAGCATGAAGCTCGGCACCATCGCGCACGAGGGTCAGCCCGTCGCGTCTGATCGCAGCCGCCGTCTCCGGGCGCGCGACGCAGGTAACCCGATGGCCGGCAAGCGAGAGGGGGACGGCGAGGGCACCGCCCACGGCCCCCGGCCCCAGCACTCCGACGGTCGTCATGCCTGCGCGGGGTCGGTGACGAGATTCACGTACTTCCACTCGGAGTAGACATCAAGCGCCTCCACGCCAGCCTCGCGCCAACCCGTGCCCGACTGCTTCACGCCGCCGAAGCCCATGTGCGGCTCTGACCCGTGCGTGCCGCCGTTGACGGCGACGACGCCCGTCCGCGCCCTTTCCGCGAAATGCATGGCGCGATGGAGATTGCTCGTGTGAATCGCCGCCGTGAGGCCGTACGGTGAGTCGTTCGCGATCGCGAGCGCCTCTGCGAGATCACTCACGCGGTAGAGGATCGTTACCGGACCGAACAGCTCGGTACGCGAGATCTCGGCGTCGGCGGCGACATCTTCGAGGACGGTCGGCGGCAGCCACCAGCCCGCCCGTGGCAGGGGCTCTCCTCCACAGAGAAGGGTCGCTCCCTCCTCGCGCGCCCGCTCGACCGCCGCGACGATCCGCTCGAGGCTGGCCTCGCTGATCACCGGTCCGGAGTCTTCGAGCGCGTTCGCCTCGGCGAGGAAACGTGTTCGGAACTCGTCGTAGACCGAGTCGAAGACGACGATGCGGCTGGCGGAGGCGCAGCGTTGGCCAGCGTTGGAGAAGGCCGATTGAGCCGCCCAGCGAACGGCGTTCTCGAGGTCCGCGTCGTCGCAGACGACGAGCGCGTTCTTGCCGCCAAGCTCGAGGCAAACCTTTGCCAGTCGCCTGGCCGCCGCCTCGTTGATCGCCCGCCCGGTGGCGGCCGAGCCCGTGAAGCTCACGAGATCGATACCGGGGTGCTCGACCAGAGCCGCCCCCGCCACGCTGCCGAGGCCCTGGACGACGTTGAGCACACCCGGCGGCAGCCCCACCTCGCAGCAGACCGTCGCAAACAGATGGGCCGACGCTGGCGTCTCCTCGGACGGCTTGAGCACCGCCGAGTTGCCGCAGAAGGCGGCCGGGAACACCTTCCAGGCGACGTTGGGGAGCGGCGTGTTGAAGGACGTGATCAGCCCTGCAACGCCGACCGGCTGGCGGACCGTCAGCACCGTGCGGTGCGCCATGCTCGCCGTCGTCGTGCGACCGTAGTAGCGGCGTCCCTCGCCCGCGACGAAGAGTCCCATCTCGACGGCCGCATCGGCCTCACCGAGCGCGAGGGCCCTCGACTTGCCGGTCTCCTCGACGACGACCGCCGCGAGCTCCTCGCGCCGGGCGCGCAGCGCGAGCGCAATCTCACGGACGAGATCGCCGCGCTCGACCGGCGTGCGGTCGGCCCATGCCTCCTGTACTCCCCGGGCCGCTGCGACGGCAGCGTCCACATCCGCAGGCCCAGAACGTGCCACGCGACACAGCGGCGTCCCGTCCGCCGGCCGCATCTTCTCGAGCCATTGCCCCGACTGGGACGGAACCACCTTGCCTGCAATGAGGTTCGGAGCCTCGCCGAGCGGCACTACCAGGCCGACCACCCGCCGTCGACGACGAGGTTCGCGCCCGTGACGTAGGACGAGGCGTCCGAGGCGAGGAAGACGGCGGCGCCGAGCGCCTCCTCCGGATTCGCCATCCGCCCGAGCGGAACCCGGGCACCGTACGCATCGAGGAACTCCTTCGGCTGCTCCGCGAAGATGCCGCCCAGCGTCAGCGTGTTCACCCGCACTCCGGACTTCGCCCAGTACGTCGCGAGATACCGCGTGAGATTGAGAAGAGCCGACTTGGACACCGAGTACGCGACCGGCTTGAAGAACGTCTCGCCGCCGCCGCGCCGAAACTCGTAGACGTCCTGCTGCGGTGACAGCAGCCCGTAGATCGACGAGACGTTGACGATCGAGCCCCGCCCGGCCTCGGCCATGTGCCCGCCGATCACCTGGCAGCACAGGAGGACGCCCTTGACGTTGACGTCCATGACGGCGTCGAAGGACGACTCGGGGTAGCTCTCGAACGGCCCCACTTCCTCGGGTGGCGCGTCAGGCGGCGAGTCGAGGGCAGCGTTGTTGACGAGGAGATGCGGTACTCCCCAGTCGGCAATAACCGCATTCGTCGCGTCCTCGATCGACGCGCGGTCCGTGACATCGACCGGATAGCGGCGAACGAGATCCCCGTCCGCGCCCGCTTCGGCGGCGACATCGAAGACGGCGACCCGCATCCCGCGCTCGGCGAGGCCAGCCGTGTACAGCGCGCCCATCTGGCCCAGCCCGCCAGTGACGACGGCGATGCGGCCGCTGAGATCGAACAGGGGATCAGTCATCCCGGCGACCCTCCTTGTGCGTTCCAGACGGCGTCGCAGAACTCGCGCACGCAGCCCTCGCCGCCGTTGCGCGCAAGCACCCAGTGTGCGAGCTCGCGTGCCTCGGGCCACGCGTCAGCGGGGACGACGGGCAGGCCAACCGCCTCAAGGCAGGCGGCGTCGTTCAAGTCGTTGCCGAGATACGCGGTCTGCTGGAGCGAAACGCCGCGGACGACGGCCTGCTCGCGGATGACCGGCAGCTTCTCCTCGACACCCTGAATGCACTCCACACCGAGCTTCCTCGCGCGCGCCGTCACGACCGGATCCGTCTCAGTGGACACGATGAGGGTTTCCACGCCGACCTCTTCCAGCCTGCGCAACCCGAACCCGTCCGCGCGACAGCAGCGGACGCTCTCGCCGCCGTTGCCGTCCACCCAGACGGCGTTGTCGGTGAACACCCCGTCGAAGTCGAACACCGCGAAACGCACCGCCTTCATGGCATCCGCGAAGCTCTCCATCTCAGGCGATGAGGTCGTCGAAGGTGATCGCCTCGTCCGTACGGAGCGGGCGCCGGAGCTCGCGTCCCAGCAGCCGATCGAGCTCGTACGGACGGAGGCCGCCGTCCAACGGCGACTTGGCCGCGACGTCGGCTTCGCCGAGAATGCTGCCAGCTTCGAGATCGCGCGCGGCGACGAGCATCTTGCCCATCTTGCGCAGCGCGCTCTCCTCGGACGGCAGCGGCTTCTTGATGCCGTCGCCCAGCGCTGCCGGCGTGCGCCGAAGATCGCGGGTGAGCTTGCGCAGGCCCTCCGGCATCAGCGAGAACGCGTGGTCGGTGCCCTTCAACGTGTGGCTGAGCGTGAAGTGCTTCTCCATCACGCGCGCACCGAGCATGTACGCGACGAGCGCCATCGCGATCCCGTCCTGGTGGTCGGAGAGCCCGATCACGAAGTCCGGGTATCGCTCGCGAAGCGTCGTGATCACGCCGAGGTTCAGCTCCTCGGCGTCCGCCGGGTACACGGCCGTGCACTGAAGCAGGCTGAGCTGCGGGTTGACCGGCAACATTGTGTCCACCGCCCGCTCGATGTCCTCGATCGTCGCACCGCCCGTCGAGAGGAAGACCGGCTTGCCGAACGATGCAACATGGCGGAGCAGCGGTGTGTTCGTGAGGTCGCCTGACGCAATCTTGTAGGCGGGCATCTCCAGCTCGGCGAGAAAGTCGGCGCTCGGATGGTCGAAGGCGGTCGCGAACAGCGTCACGTCGTCCTCGCGGGCGGTGTGCTGGAGCTCGATGTACCCGTCGCGGTCGAGCTCGAGAGCCTGGCGGTGTGCCCCGTACGTAGGCCCGAAGCTGTTCTCGTGCTCGTAGGGCGCCTCGTACATCTTGCGGG
>Ga0315273_10010397_pt1 | contig 11864 bp, 6 predicted proteins | sample YL17G02_0_MG_FD_205753 | JGI IMG/M metagenome (GOLD analysis project Ga0315273, IMG submission 205753) | Sediment microbial communities from Yellowstone Lake, YNP, Wyoming, USA - YL17G02_0 | ecosystem: Environmental > Aquatic > Freshwater > Lake > Sediment | place: USA: Wyoming | collected... | reverse complement strand
CGTCGGTCTTGTAGAACTGGCGCCCCTCGTCGTCGGATATCTGAGAGGCGGCGGCCCCGGGACCGGTGACGAACACTGACTGCAGCGCATCGAAGACCATGTCCAGTGCAAGCGGCTGACGTGACTTCGGCAGGACGATCGACATCGGGATCGCGAAGCACCACGCGCCGCCGCCGCCCGAGCCGGAATAGGTCCTGGAGGCGCTCTGCACGTAGGTCCAGTCGGTGGAACTGCTGATGGTCATCACGTTGGCGCCGGTGTCGTAGCGCGTCTTGTTGTCGTCGTAGGGGACATTGGAGTCCCATATGTACATCTTCTTGGGAGACCCGTCCACGACCTTGTAGGGTATCACCGTGTGGGCCGCATCGCCGAGCGCGCTGTTGGCGATCGATAGAACGGGGTAGTCGTTGCGCGCCAGGGCGTCCCTGACCGTGTGGAATGCCGCCTCCGCGTCGTTCAGATCACCCGCGTCCACCACATCTATGAAGTTCTCAATGCCCGAGGCGCTGAACTGCCGCGCCTGCAGGATGTTGATGGCCTGGTGGAGGTCGCTGCGATCGGGCGATTTCGTGCCGGTGTAGAAGCTCGCGGGCGAACAGAAGCCCAGGTATCCGCCATACTTGTAGAGCGCGAGCGCCAGGAGCGATATCCCGCCGCAGTTGCCGTTCTTGCCGCAGCCCTTGAAGATCTCGTAAAAGCCGCAGTCGAGAGGAGCTTCCACGCAGTTGTTCGTCGGGTTGATGCCGAGATACGTCTGCCTGTAGAGGTCCCAGGATAAGTCGCACGAGCCCACACAGTATGGCGACTGCTCTCCCCAGTTCTCGAAGTACCACCCGTCCACCTTCGGGTCGAACTCCTGCCCCGAGACCATCGTAGTGACAACGCCAAGCGTGACGAGTGCAAGGATCAGGCTATGCGTTTTCATACTCAGTTGCTCCTTCGTCCACCAATCGGGTGTTTCGGGATCTCAGCGAGATCAAGCTTCCCAAGCGCCACCAACCCGAAATCCCGAAACATCGTACCCACCAACCGGGTGTTTCGGGATTTCAGTCAGATCAAGCTTGCCGGGCGCCATCAGCCCGAAATCCCGAAACACCGGAACTCCTCAGTACTTGTATAGAACCGCCGCGGACGGCTCGGACAGCTTGCCCATCTTGTCCATCGCCTGAACGCGGTAATAAAGGTCGGTATCGCGAAGCGCGCTCTTGTCCGTGAACTCGTTGCCAGCCACAATTGAGCTTACCTGCCGGTACGGACCGGCGCTGACGGTGCTGCGGAAAACCATGAACCCCTCGTACTTCGCCGCATCGAAGGCCGGTGTCCATTTTACGATCAGCCCGCATCCGGCAGGCGGGGTCCCGCTGGGCGCAAGGACGACCGGCGTCGGAGGCACGTCTCTGCTGTAGGTGAACGTGCTGATGGCTGGAATCTTGGTCAGATCGGCCTTCTCGCTCTCGTTGCCCAGCCAGTCCACCGCGGACACGCGGTACCAGAACACTTTGTTCGGCTCGACGTTCTTGTCCTCGAACGAGGCCAGGATTGCGGTCGGGTTCGGCTCAGCAGGGATGTCCTCGCACTTGGGCTTCATCCCCGCCCACTTGGTAGGCGACACCGTGCCGTCCTTGAAGACACACGCGACGAAAACAGGAGGGTCGTTCTCCTTCTCGGAACGGTAAATGTGGAATGCGCGGAGGTCCTGGATCGGCGACGCCAACCATTCGATGAGAACAGAGTTGCTCCTTGCCTTCAGCGCGGAGATGATAGGGAAAGGCGGAGCGGTCTCCTCAAGCAGCTTCTGGCAGACGTATTCGCCGGTGTCCGGGCAGCCGCTGCTATACTTGCCGGGGTATACGTTGCGCGCCACGTCGAAGGCTCGGACCCAGTAGGCGTAGCAGATCGGCGAGCCCGGCGCAACGGAGAAATCATCGAAGAAGATCTTGCCGGTCTCGGCCTTCCTCTTGTTGGCCTCGCTCAGGAGGATCTCACCCGCGAGCGCGAAATCGCAGGGCGCCACGTTAGTGAGCGTGCTCTCCTTCTGGCCGGGCCTTCCGGGCTGATACGGCTTGCCCATGTCGCACACGCCGACGTAGATCTGGTAGCCCGCCAGGTCCGGCTCGGTGTTCGGCTCCCAGAAGACCCTTATGTGGTCGGCGAAGCCCTCGGCTCCGGTGACCTTGGTCCCTCCGGGCGGCTTGGTATCGGGCGCCCTGCCCGATAAGGCCGCGGAAGGGGAGCCTATGTTGTTGTGGGCGTCCACGCACTGGACCCTGTAGTAGAAGTCCTTCTCCCCGTACGGAGGCACAAGGATGGGGTTCGTGTCGGTCCAGCTCAGGGTCGGGGTTGTTGGATCGGACGGAGTGGCGGTGAGGCTGTGGACGAAAAGGCCCGAAGCGGGCGTCAGCGCGGCGACGTTCTCCAGCGCGCTCAGCGTGTCCGCCCTGTAGATGTTGTAGGTATTGGTCGCATCCAGCTCCTGGTGGCCGATGGAGTCCAGGGTCACCTTCCTCCACGAGACGGCCAGACCGACCGGCGCGGAAGAGGGATCGACCTTGAAATCGCCCGGCGCCCTGGGAGGCGTCTTGTCAACGGGCGTGGCGGCCTCGGGAGTGCTGCTCCAGCCCCCCTGCCTGCCGAGGATGTCCACGGACGCCACCTTGTAGTAGTACTTGGTGTAGTTCGCGGGCCCATCGACGGTGATGGTGGCGCCTCCGGACGTGACGACCTCGTGAGTAATGGGCAGGCCGTCGTCGCTCCACCTCTGGAAGTCCACAAGTCCCGGTTTCGCGGTCGCCAGTGCGTTTCCGTCCAGGTCCTCCGTGACGTCGTAGAGGATCGGGTCCGGGTTGACCTGCTGATAGGGGCCGCCAGATGCCGTGGACCTTCCCACCACGTAGCTCGACGCCACCGGATTTCGATCCCACAGGAGCAGGACCTTGGTGTCACCGGGGGTCGCCGAGATGCCGCCGGGAGGGTCCGCAAGGACAAAGTGCCCCGCCTGTATCTTCACGTTCTGGGCAAGGACGGTCTCCGTTCCGTCGGCCTTGACCCCCCTGAGCTCGTAGACGTAGGTCGTGTTGGCAACGACGGCGCTGTCGATGTAGGCCAAGCCGCGGGCCACGCGGATCTTCAGGTTGGCCGTGGCCATCATGTCGAAGATGGCTTCCTGTTCCGGCGTAAGGCCGGCATCTATCGGGCCGCACGGACCCAGCGCCCCGAGGATCAGATCGGGTTTGAGTTTCCCTATGGACACCAGTGGCGAGAGAGCCTTCTTGCTGGGGATGATCTTGTAGCTCTTACTGGGAATCGAGCCGCCCTTGCCCGCCTCTGTGGCCAACTTGGGCTTTGCCGACAGGGATGAGAAAGCGTCTGAGAGCATCTTCCACTCGGCGGAGCCCTCCGGGATGATGGCCTTGAGCTCGGCGCAGTTCTTGACCGTGGCGATGGGCTTGCTGCCGTTGAGGGGAGTGGTCGGATAGCTCGACGCCGACTGCTCCCTGCGGTAGAGGTTGTAGCCGACGACGCCCTCGCCCTTCTTCCAGAACAGGACCACGTAGGTCTTACCGCCCGCGTCGATGCCCGCGGAGGTGGCGGACATCTGCGCGAGCTTCAGAAACTCTGCAGGCACCTTGGCCAGGTCTATCGGGGCCTTCTTGAACACGGGCTTCGGCGGAGCCGAAAACGCGCTCGAGATCGCCAGGCTCAGCAGCAACACAGCACAAACGACCAACCTAAGCATATCCACCTATCCCCCTAGTCAATATAGAACCCATCCGGTCCGAGCCCGGCGGTTACCTCGACCGAAGCGCAGAGCACCCAGAGTATGCAGCCCTCAAGCCCGAACTTCCCCTCGAACGTGATTGGGATCGGTCCGCCCATTGTCAGGTTGCACCACCCCGACGCGGAAACCAGGCCGCCCAATATCTCGCCGTGCACGCATACGCCCGCGCTGCCGACGACGTAGGGAAGTCCGATGCCTGTCAGATCGCTCCACGCGGTGCTCATGCCCGGAGGCACAACGGAGAACGCTCCCAGCCCCGCGTAGAGCTCTATGCCGCCGCCGAAGATATACCAGTTGATGCCGAACGAGACCTGACCGTAGCCGTAGACCCCGGTGAGCGTCTCCGGAAGCTGCGCTTGCGACACGCCGAACCGGCCGGTCGTTGTCTGGAGCACCCAGGCCTTGGCTTTCGGGCAGTTGTGCCCGATAAACATTCCGCCCTCTAGGCCCGCTCCCCCGCTCCAACCGGAGATGGTGACCGCGAGCCGCCCCTGAAGATACTGAGTGGACGGGTCAACATACCACGTGAGCTGCCCGTTTCCTTCCAGCCCGCCCAGGAACGAGTTGCAGTCGATCCTGGCGGTGATATCACCCTCGGCCGATGACTTGCTGAAATCCCTCTTCAGGAAGATCGTGCCGGACAGATCGACCGCGGCCCCCGCAACCTGGAAGAGCATATCCCCCGACGCGTAGAAACTGCAGGAGCTCGGTGTGACGGATGATATGACCTCCACCACATAGCCGGCCTTGGGCTCGACAATCCCGGTCCCGGTGCTCACGGACTGTTCCAGGTAGCCGCCCAGAACCATGCGTTCCATGGTCGGTCCCGTGATTCGGATGCACCCCGAGATATGGCTTATGCCGCCCAGCACCGCGAAGAGGCCGATGTCTACGTCGTGGGTGGTCGTCGATGTCATGCAGATGTCGATAGAGTCGTCGCGGATCTCGATGGTTGCGTTCAGGCCGTCGGAGTGGACGAACGATACCCCCGCCGACCCCGTGCCGATGAACCCTCGCTGGATCTTTGTGTTGTAGTCCATCTGCGCGTCCGGAAAGTCGAGGCTAGCCAGATGGCTGCCGGAGACGTCGTCCCACTCGCCGTGCAGGTGCAGGTTGGTGGCCGCGCAGCCGGTCTCGCCGGTCTTGGGGACCGTTACGTCACGGCCAAAGTACGGGTCGCCCGGTTTGGCGTCGCAGCGGGCGTCCTTGATGTTCACGAAGCTGCCGCCGAAGAAGTTGACGTAAACGGAGCCGCACGCGGCGAGGTAGCCGTTGGTTGCGCCGTGCGTGTATTTCGAGAGGGCGACGTGGCTCGGCGAGAACTTGATCTTGTCGAACTTCTGGCCGTAGGAGTTGTAGTCGAAGAAGAGCTCGCCCAGGTTGCCATCCGCCAGCATCTCGCCCCACGTGAGACGGAAGGGCTTCGCGAAGTGCACCGGCTCGCTGATGCCAGCCGCCGTGAAGACAAGACGCCCCGTCCGCACGCTCACGACCCCGGCCTGCGCCGGGTCGCCCGTGGGCACGAGCTGGAGTTTCCAGTAGTCGAGAGTGACACCGCCCACAGGAAGAACGACGTTGCCGCCTTCATCTGCGCGAACTCCAGACCGGTGATGCTGCACGGTGCCTTGAGGTTGATCTTGCCGCCGATGTCGGAATCGTAGGCGGCGCTTGTGGCGAACTTGAACTCGGCGCCCCGTTCCTTGTTGGCAACGCCCAACACCGACTCGAAAGGCTCCAGCCCCACGTAGCCTTTGCGGCCCTTGTCGCCGAGGAGTTCCGGCTGGTTCCACTGCATCGGGCGAGCCCTGATGTCCGCGTCGATGCCGCGATGCCCGATCCTGAGCCAGCCATCGACGTTCTTGAACTTGATGGGATTCGCGATTCCTGCGGGGCGATCGGGCGAGTAGATCGCTATGTCGTCCATGAACTGGCCGCTGATCGCAATCCCCGAAATGCCTTTGCTCTCCATGTCGGATACGGTTGCGGCAAGCGCGCCAATCACGGACCAGCTCGCAAACCCGCCGCCCGTGTCGGGACTGAACGTGCGCACCGGCTGCGCCGGAGCGTAGAGATAGCCCGTCGTGACTGCCACCCCCCAGGCAGGCACCTCGTCGCCGGCGTGGGTCAACTCGCCCCACGAGAGCCTGGTCGCAGCCCCAAACGCGATCTCGCCCGCGAGGTCAAGGTCGGCCTGCACCGTCAGGACGGTGAAACTGCCCTCGATGGGCTTTCCCGGCTTCATCTCCTGGCACACGGCGATCGGGGGCACCACAACGCTTCCGGGCCCCAACTGCCCCGACGCGACCTTGCCGTCGGTGACGGTGAGGCTTGCGCCGTGCGCCTTGATCGTGTGGCCGACAGGGTTGACGGCCACGAACTCGAACGGCCCGGTGGACTGCAACTGCGCTGCGACGCCCGAGCTTGTGACCGCGGCTCCCGTGAAGGAATACTGCGCCGCAAGATAACCGGTGTTGGATCGCGTGGGGTTCGTGTCCGCGCCCGACGCGGTCCCGCTCGTGAGCACCACGCCCTTGAACAAAGCCGGTCTCCCGCCCGGGCTCTGAGTCGAGCTGAGATCGGCCACCCAGCCGGTCCCGGACGCGACCAGGCCGGTGTCGCCCATGATCCACGGGCCGAAGGCTTCCGATGGCTTCTCGGCGTAGAACTGGCAGTCGGGCGTGATCGCGACCGTGCCCAAGACCAGCGACGGAGGCCGGCACGTGTCCGTGGCGCCTACAACTGACGGGAACTTCAGGCTAATGCTCGCCGTGGCGCCCGTTGGCGTGAGCGTCAGGGCGCTGACCACTGCGGTGAAGCCCTCGATAGAGAGCGTGAAGGTCGAGGGGTTCGCCGGATCGATGGGAAAGACCGCACTGCCCTGGGTGATCCGCCCGACGTCGGTCTTGCCGGCGACTTCGGCGATGGTCACGCTCTCGAACCGAACCAGAGCGTCGCCCTTTCCCGCCTTCAGCTTCAGCCCCCCGATGATGGCATCTTTGGCTGAGACGATGCTGTGCGGGTCGTCCTTCTCCAGCACCAGCTCAAGTTCCATGCGCTGCCCTGCCTTCGCCTCGGGTTGGATAAGGCGGGCATCGTCGAGGCTGATCTGTTTGGACGCTTCGGTCACGCTCGGCACGATCTCGAAGGCGTGGAACGAGCGTTTGAGTCCGGCGCCAAGCGTGGCAGTGCTGAGCCATCCGGGGATCACAAAAGTCCCCCCGCAGGCGAACTTGACCCAGGCGGTTCCGGAGGCGCCCGTAACCTGCTTTGTGGCGATGTCCTGCGCGCCATTGTTGGAGTACGCTTCCACAGCCAGGGTGAAATCGCCGATGAGCAGCGTGGTGGGGCGCTTGATCTCGGGCAGCCTCGGCTTGCCGATGACCTCGAACTTGTCGCGCATCTTGTCCAGATCGACCCTTATGGGCGGTCCTGAGGCCGCCACCGGTTCACTGCGTGTTTTCGGGGCGCTCGAGGCTGCCGCCGGTTCACTGGGATTTCTCTGGGCGGTTGATGACGCGGCTGCGCCGAGGAGAAAACAGGCGGCCAGAAGCAGTGCACAAACACCTCCGGGTCGTCGTCTGAAACCCATGTCACCCTCCTTACGATGTGCCCCACCGTTTCCAGTGCGCATCCATGCGGATCCGGTGATGCGCCTCGGGGAAACCTGGCCAGCCGTTCACACTCGGAGTGAAGCGAGGTCGATTTGGTGGATTATACGCCTGCCTGGGCCGTAAGTCAAGATGAGTTTTGACGCGCGAGAGTTCAGTTCTGCGCGCACGACTATGCATCGGACGGCTTTCTGCGCCGATGCATAGTCGTGCGGGAAAGGTATGCGTCGGGGCAAACAGCCTCCCGACGCATACCTCTCCCGGAGAACTGAACAGTCTCTTTGGGCGGTGATGGGCGACGAGTTGTGGTTCTACCACAGCGGCTGCGACCAGATTCACGAGGACTACGAAGGCATCGACTGCGCGGTTGGACTGGCCAAGCTGCGCCCGGGCCGTTACGTCGCGGCGGACATCAACCAGGAGATCGGCGACGGCCGACTGAATCAGGCGCCGGCGTGACCTGGAGATTGGCGGAGCTATCGCCCCGCGACCGGGTGCATCCGCCGGAACCGCGCCTTGTCAACGTACCACTGGTACATCTCCTTGTAGCTGGCCGCCTCTTTCCCGGAGTACCTGTCCGGTGGCCTCAGGACGATGTGGCCGTCGCAGTAGAGGTAGTTGTTGAAGCGGCCGTGCCAGGGGTGGCCGGGATCGATGGTGTGGTTGACCTTATCGTTGTAGCCTCGCACCCAGGTCCAGTTGGCACAGCGGTAGACGTAGAATATCCGGTCTTCAGTGTAGGCCACGTCCTCGAACTCCCGTGATCGCGGGATTCCTTCGTAAAGCAGTATTGTCGCGCGCGCCTCTGGGATACGGAAGACACTGATGCCGCACAGGTAATTGATGCAATCGTAGTATTCCATGTCGGCAACGGGCTCGGGACGGTTGGGCGACCGACAGGTCCGAAGGTAGCTGTTCATCGAGTAGCTGCGCGGAGGAAACTGCCCATGCCATTCTCGGAGTAGCGGGCAGCACCAGACAGAGCGCAGGCCCCGCTGTTTGACGTAGGGGTAGAGCCCGCCGCTGCCGCTCTGCGACCAGTAGCTGCGGTCGCCGACAAGCCCGCCGGGCGAGGGCCAGTAGCCGTTCCAATCGAGGGAGTATTCGTAGAAAGCGCCCGCGAGCTGGCGGAGGTTCGAGGCGCACTGCACACGATACGATGACTCTCGTGCCCGCGCGAAAATGGGCAGAAGGATCGCCGCCAGGATCATCAGAGCAGCGACCACCACGAGCAGCTCGATGAGCGTGAAACCCGCCCGTGCCTTCCTTAGCCAATCCCCACAGCGCCGCTGCCGGAACACGACCCCGATCTCCCCATTCCGTAGGATCTCGATTGCTGGGGTAAGTGTAAGGAAGGCTGACAGGAAATGTCAATAGTAGAGATTTGTCTACTATACCGGTCGAGATAACAGTAGCGGCGCGGCTCTGTCCCGCCACCCCGGGCCGGCACGGAGGCGCGGCCACTACGTCATACCGGTGAGGGCCGGCACGGAGGCACGGCCACAACGTGATGCTCACGGACCGTGGGCTGCTGCCCTACAGGTAGTTCTGGCTGCCCTTCTCTATCATCCGCCTCAGCGCTGCTACGGTTACTTTGCCGTCAACCCCGTGGGGGCCTGACGAAAGCACGCTGCCGCAGCGCGTTGTCAGTTGGGTCCAATCGAACAGGGTCCGCCGGAGGTCCTCGCGAATCGCCGCAGACTCGGGGTCGTCGTAGAGGTTCTTCATCTCCCACGGGTCCTCCGACACGTGGTAGAGCTCTCCCCAGTCCTTCTTGTCCCCGAGCATGCCTCGCGGACGATGGCAAAGCTTCCACTCTTTGGTGCGGATCGTCCTGCTCAGGGCGAACTCGGCGACGACGAAATCCCTGACCGGCTTAGTGTCTCCCCGGAGCATCGCCGAGATATCGACTCCATCGACCGTGTCGGGCACCTCAACGCCCATCAGCGAGCAGAGGCTCGGGAACAGATCGACGCTCTCGATCAACTCCTCGACAGTCGAGCCGGCGCTGAACCCGCCGGAGGGCCAATACCAGATCATGGGGGTGCGCAGGATCGCGTCGTAGCTGATGCCGGGCGCCTTCTCCAGAATCCCGTGTTCGAGGGCGAAGTCGCCGTGGTCGGAGCAGTAGACGATGATGGTGTTCCCCTCGCGGCCGATCTCGCGCAGCTTCTTGCGCGCCAGCCCGACCAGGTGGTCCACCTGCGAGATGCACCCGTAGTAGCCGCGAAGCTTCCTCATCCGCCCCGCCTCGTATGTCTTCGGCTCGAACAGCCACGGATAGTTGCGGAACCGGTTGACGGTATCCGCCTGGTTTGGCGGCTTGCCGGAGAGGTCCTCGTCGGCGCTCGGCGGCAGCTCCAGTTCCACTCCCTCGTACAGGTCCCAGAACTCCTTTACCGGGATCCAGCACTCGTGGGGGTGCAGCGGGTCCATCTGGTACAAGAACGGCTGGTTGTCGGGCAAGTCCTTGAGGAATTCGAGAAACGACTTGAGGACGTAGCCCTCGCATGAGTCCTCGAACGACAGCTCGGAAGCGCACGCATCGACCGTCTGGGAAACGCCCTTCAGCGCGATGTCGTCCCTCTTGTCCAGCAGGCCCTTGGCTTTCAGATACTCGGAGTAGGGGTCGTTCCTGGTGTACATATTGCGGTACTGGTCGCAGTGCGGCTGGAGCCACTCATCTTCCACGTGGATGTGCCCGACAACGCCCGTCCTGTAACCGAGCTTCTTGAACTCGCTGAACATCGACGGCAGGGACTTTGAGAAGAAGCCGCCGCCGTCGGACAGCCCGTAGAGGCCGTGGTTGTGCGGGTACTGGCCGGTGAGGTAGCACATCCGGCTCGGGGTGCAGATCGGGTTCTGCACGAACGCGCGCGTGAAGTTGACGCCGCCCCGCGCCAGCTCGTCGAGATTGGGCGTCTTGACCTGTTTGTGGCCGTTGACCCCCAGGCAGCGCGCGTTGTGCTGGTCGCTCTTGATGATCAAGATATTGGGGCGGCCCGCCGGCTTCGCGGATCGCGGAGCCGGTGAGCCTTCCGTCACGGCGCGGGCCTCGAGCCTTTCCGCGGCGATTGTGGCCGCGCCCGCGGCGGCCGCCGCGAGAACCGAACGTCTGCTGAGTTTCGGCACAGTTTCATCCTCCGGGCCAACTCGACTGGAGTGCTGTGTGAGCCACAGCCTTGCATCGCGCATCGTCACACGCCGCCGGGTCACGGCGCACTCCCAAAGCGGCGGATCACGCCGCACTCCAACGGCGGGACGGAGCCGCGCCGCTACTCCCGCGTCACCGGAATCCGGCAGCGGATCGATGTGCCGGCGCCCGGTTCGCTTTCGACTTCTATTGCTCCGCCGTGCGCGTCGATGACGTTCTTCACAATCCGCGTTCCCAGGCCGGTCCCCATCGGCTTGGTGCTGACGGCATCGTCGGTGAACAGCTTCGCCTTCACGTGTTCGGGAATCCCCGGCCCCGTGTCGGCGCACTCCATCAGCACGAACCCACCGTCGGGAAACTCGCCATCCGGCGCAGCGGATATGCGGAACGTGACCGAGTCGCCTTTGTCGCAGGCATCGACCGCGTTGAAGATCAGGTTGTAGATCGCATTTGAGATCTGCTTGCTGTCCACGATCGCGAGCGGCACCTCTCCGACCGGCTCCACGGAGAGCGTTATCCCCTTCTTATTGGCCTGCGCGCGGAGCATGGTCTCAACGAGCCTGGCGATTGCGGTCACGTCCGCCGGCTGGAAGCTCGGCTTGGAGACGATTCCCTTGACCGCCGCCGAAATCTCGGCCATGCGCTGCTGGACCGCCTCGCAGCCGTCGAGGATCATCTCGATCATCTCGGGGTAGAGCGCCCGCAGGTCCGCAAGGGCCTGCTTTGCCTCTTCGAGAGCTGCAGGGGCGAAGGATTCGGATGATGCGTCCTGCGACGAAGCAACACGCCGCGGTCCGAATCCTTCGCCCCTACGCTGTCCGGTGCACTCGTCGAACCGCGCAAAGCAGTCATTCGCGATATCCCTGAGTGTCTGGGCGCCGGTGACGGGCGCGGTGACCATGTTCTTCACGTCGTGGCTAATGTCGCCGATCATCCGGACAACCGCTGCGAGCCGGGCTTCTTCGTGGAGGCGCGCGTTCTCGATCGCGAGGGCGATCTGGGCGGCCATTATCTCGATCAGGGCGACGTCGAACTCGTCGAACGCGCCGTCGCGCTTGTTCAAAACCTGCATCACGCCGAGCGGCCTCGCGTCAGCCGACTTGAGGGGCGTGGTGACCATATTGTGAGTCTTGTAGCCGACCCTCTCGCCGATCTCGCGCAGGTGCGCGCCCTCTTTGGTGACGTCGTCCGAAACGGAGGTCCTGCCGGTCTGGAAGACCCGCCCCGCCAGACCCTCGTCTGGATCGAGCTCGACCCCGGTGAGCTCGGCGGACTTGTCGCCGACCACATACTCGAACACGAGCTTTTCCTTGGCGGGGCGGAA
>Ga0315273_10010394_pt1 | contig 11865 bp, 10 predicted proteins | sample YL17G02_0_MG_FD_205753 | JGI IMG/M metagenome (GOLD analysis project Ga0315273, IMG submission 205753) | Sediment microbial communities from Yellowstone Lake, YNP, Wyoming, USA - YL17G02_0 | ecosystem: Environmental > Aquatic > Freshwater > Lake > Sediment | place: USA: Wyoming | collected... | reverse complement strand
ACGAACGTCGGCTCGATCACGACCTCGGCGCCGGGTACGAGCGCGGCGGCCTCGGCGTGATGGGCGGAACGGAAGCCGAGGATCGCCGGCGGCCCGCCGAGCACCTGCGAGGCATACGGGAACGGCGCCACGCCGATGCCGCCCCCGACGAGCAGCGGGCGAGGCACCGCCAGGTCGAAGCCGTTGCCGAGAGGGCCGAGCACGTGCAGGCTTTCCCCAACCTCCAGCTCGCAGAGCGCCCGTGTTCCGGGACCGATCGGGTCGATCAGGAAGCACAGCTCATCGGCCTCGGCGAGGCACAGAGACATCGGCCGTGGCAAGACGCGGCCCGGAGGATGGAGCATGAAGAACTGTCCGGGCACGCCGGCAGCGATCGGGCCTGACGCGACGCGCAGCAACGTGTAGGGGCCGATCGGCTCGGTCCCGGTGACCCGGAGCGTTGCGCTCCTGTCGCGCAGCGCCGCTCCGGTCACGCGCCGAGCCCGATTCGCTCCTGCAGCGAGAGCGCCGTCTCGGCCCGCGCGTTCGCGATCGCGTGGACGGCGGCCGCGGCGCCCGCGATCGTGGTGATGCACGGCACCCGGGCGCTGAGCGCTGCCTCGCGGATCCGGTAGCCGTCCGCGCGGGCTCCCGAGCCCTGCGGCGTATTGACGATCAGGTCGCACCGCCCTTCCCGGACGAGATCGACGACGGTCTGCTCGTCGGTCTCGGCATCGGCGACCTTGGCCACGTGCCCCACCTCGAGGCCCGCGGCCCGGAGCGTCCGGGCCGTCCCGTCGGTCGCGACGAGCTCGAACCCGAGCCCGGCGAGCGCCGCCGCGATCGGGACGACGCTCGGCTTGTCGCTGTCGTTGACCGAGACGAAGACGGTGCCGCTCGAGGGGAGAGGTCGCCCGGCAGCCCGCTCCGCCTTGGCGAAGGCGGTCGGGAGGTCGGACGCGCTCGCCATCACCTCTCCCGTCGAGCGCATCTCCGGCCCGAGCACGGGGTCGGCGCCGGGGAAGCGTGCAAACGGCAGCACGGCCGCCTTGATGCTCACCTGCTGCGGGCGTGGCGTCGGCAGCGCGAGGTCACGGAGCTTCTGGCCCGCCGCCAGCTTGCAGGCTGCCTCGACGAGGTTGATACCGATCGCCTTCGACGCGAAGGGGACGGTGCGCGAGGCGCGAGGGTTCGCCTCGAGCACGTACACCGTCGAGTCGGCGATCGCGAGCTGGATGTTCACGAGCCCGACGACGCCGAGCGCCGGCGCGAGGCGCTTCACGATGTGCTCGACCTCGAGCGCATTTGCGAGCGTCAGCGACTGGGCGGGCAGCACGCAGGAGGAGTCGCCGGAGTGCACGCCTGCCTCTTCGACGTGCTGCATGACGGCTGCGATGAACACGTCCTCGCCGTCGCAGAGCGCATCGACGTCGATCTCGACGGCGTTCTCGACGAACCGGTCGACAAGGACGGAGCCGGAGACGGCGCCCATCGCCTGACGGAGCTGGTCGTCGTCGTAACAGACCCGCATGGCCCGCCCCCCGAGCACGTAGGACGGTCGCACGAGCACCGGGTACCCGATCTCCGCGGCGGCGGCAAGCGCCTCTTCGGCACCCTCGACGGTGGCCCACGGTGGGCAGCGGATGCCGAGCTCGTCGGCGAGGGCACCGAACAGCTCGCGATCCTCGGCGAGATCGATCGCGGCGAGCGGCGTGCCCATGATCGAGTACCCCGCGGCCTCGATGTGCCGCGCGAGCCGCAGCGGCGTCTGGCCGCCGAACTGGGTCACGACTCCCTCCGGCTGCTCACGGTCGAGGACGGCAAGCACCTCCTCGGGCGAGAGAGGCTCGAAGTAGAGCCGGTCGGAGGTGTCGTAGTCGGTCGAGACGGTCTCCGGGTTGCAGTTGATCATCACCGCCTCGTAGCCGAGCGCACGGAACGTCTGCACGGCGTGGACGCAGCAGTAGTCGAACTCGATTCCCTGGCCGATCCGGTTCGGCCCGGAGCCGATGATCACGACGCGTGGCTTCGTCGCCGGCGGCAGCGCCTCGTCCTCCTCGCCCCAGGTCGAGTAGTAGTAGTTCGAGCCGGCTGCGACCTCGCCGGCGCACGAGTCGACACGGCGGTACGAGGGCCTGATCCCCTTCGCGTAGCGTGTGCGGCGCACGTCGTCGCCGCTCGTGCCCCACGCGGCGCCGATCGAGTCGTCGCCCCAGCCGGCGCGCTTGGCGCGCAGGATGTCGAGCGATGCGAGCTCGCGACGGGCGTGTGCGAGTTGCTCCTTGAACCACGGATGCACGCCTTCCGGGATGTCGTCGAACGTCGCCCACGGCGTCGCCGAGCCGGGGTCGAGCTCGCGCGAGCCGAAGCCCTTGAGGAAGGCCTCAGTGAACGTGCGTCCGATCCCCATCGCCTCGCCGACCGACTTCATCTGGGTGCCGAGCGTGGCATCCGCTCCAGGGAACTTCTCGAAGGCGAACCGCGGGAACTTGACGACGACGTAGTCGAGCGTCGGCTCGAAGCTCGCCGGCGTCGTCTTGGTGAGGTCGTTCGGGATCTCGTCCAGCGTGTAGCCCACGGCGAGCTTGGCAGCAACCTTCGCGATCGGGTAGCCGGTGGCCTTCGATGCGAGGGCGGACGACCGCGACACGCGCGGGTTCATCTCGATCACCCTGATCTCGCCTGTCTCGCGGCTGCGGGCGAACTGGATGTTGGAGCCACCCGTCTCCACCCCGACCGCCCGAATGATCGCGACGGATGCGTCGCGGAGCTCCTGGTAGGCCTCGTCCGAGAGGGTCATCTGGGGTGCCACGGTGACGGAGTCGCCCGTGTGCACGCCCATCGGGTCGAGGTTCTCGATCGAGCAGACGATCACCACGTTGTCGTTCAGGTCGCGGATCACCTCGAGCTCGAACTCGTCCCAGCCGCGAACCGATTCCTCCACGAGCACCTGCGTGATCGGGCTCTCCCGGAGCCCGCGCTCGACGATGGCACGCAACTCCGCTTCCGTCTCGGCGAAACCGCCGCCGTGGCCGCCGAGCGTGAACGCGGGCCGGACGACGGCCGGCGCCGGGATCTCACCCAGCTGGTCGATCGAGGTAACGATCTGCGAGCGCGGCGTCGCGAGGCCGCAGCTCTCGACCGCGTCGCGGAACAGGGAACGATCCTCGGCGCGACGGATCACGTCGACGCGCGCGCCGATCAGCTCGACTCCGAGCTCCTCCAGGATTCCCGTCTCCGAGAGCTCGATCGCGAGATTGAGCGCGGTCTGACCGCCCAGCGTCGGCAGGAGCGCGTCCGGGCGCTCCCGGCGAAGCACGTCCGTCACTCCTTCGACGTCGAGGGGCTCGATGTACGTGCGGTCGGCGAACCCGGGGTCGGTCATGATCGTGGCGGGGTTCGAGTTGACGACGATCGTGCGGAACCCGTCCTCGCGCAACACCTTGAGCGCCTGGCAGCCGGAGTAGTCGAACTCGCAGGCCTGGCCGATCACGATCGGCCCCGATCCGATCAGGCAGATCGACGAGATGTCGGTGCGACGCGGCATCAGGCGGCCTCGAGGGGCGGGGTGTCCCGCAACGATCGATGACGAAGTGTCGTTGCAGGACACCCCGCTTCCATGTCAACTTTGGTGCCGCGGCTCACGACGACGCTCCTCTGTCCTGCGTCGTGAGCCGCGGCACCAACTCGGCGACCCAGCCCTCGAGGATCGGCCAGGCGTCGTGGGTGCCCGGGCCGGCCTCGGGGTGGAACTGCACCGAGCGGGCGTTCAGCTCCGGGTAGTCGAATCCCTCCACGGTGCCGTCGTAGAGCGACACGTAGGTCGCTTCGCGATCGTCGCTCGGCGCGACGGCGAAGCCGTGGTTCTGACTCGTCACGAGCACCCGGCCCGTCGCCCGCTCGAGCACCGGGTGGTTGGCGCCGCGGTGGCCGAACGGCAGCTTGTAGGTCGTGTGCCCGGTTGCCAGCCCGAGCAGCTGGTGCCCGAGGCAGATCCCGAGGACGCTCGTGCGGCCGAGCAGGCCGCGGATCGCCTCGACCTCTGCCTGGAGCGGCTCCGGGTCGCCGGGGCCGTTCGAGAGCAGGACGCCGTCGAAGCTCGCGAGCTCGTCGGGGTCGGCGGCGTGCGGGAACACGGTCACCGCAGCGCCGGCCTGCCGCAGCCGCCGCATGATCGACGTCTTCGCTCCGTAGTCGACGACGGCCACACGCACTCGCCCGTCCTCGTTGAAGACCGAGGGCGCGACGGATGAGACGGCCGACACGAGCGCCTGGCCTTCCATCAGCGGCTGCTGCCGGATCAGCTCGACGGCGACGGCCGGGTCGAGCTCGGCCTCGTCCGCGACGGCGGCCGCGCGCATCGCGCCTGCCGATCTGATCCTGAGCACGAGCTTGCGCGTGTCGACGTCCTCGAGGGCAACGATGCCGTTCGCGGTCAGCCACCGGGCCCAGGCGGCACCGCCACAGCGGCGCATCAGCACTCCCTTCACCCAGGGCTGTGAGGATTCGAGGCGGGCATCGTCGACGCCGTAGTTGCCGATCATCGGGGCCGTGAACGTGACGAGCTGCCCGGCGAAGCTCGGGTCCGTCACCGTCTCCTGATAGCCGGTCATCGCAGTTGTGAAGACCGCCTCTCCGAAGGCCACGCCCGGGGCTGCGACCGAGCGGGCCGGGAAGATCGTGCCGTCCTCGAGCGCGAGGTAGCCGCTGTTCATGCTGCGTGCACCACGCGGCCGTCGGCAATCGTCTTCACGATCGCCCCGCGCAGGGTCTGCCCGAGGAGCCACGAGTTCGCCGACTTCGACCGGAACCCGCCCTCGGTCACCTGCCAGGCCGCGTCGAGGTCGAGCAGGACGAGGTTGGCCCGCTCGCCCTCCTCGATCCGTGGCACCGGCAGCCCGAAGATCCGGGCCGGACCGGCGGACATCCGCTCCAGGACGAGGCCGAGCTCGAGCTCGCCGGGCTCGACGAGAAACGTGTGGAGCGCGGCGAACGCCGTCTCGAGCCCGGTCACCCCGAAGGGTGCCTCCTCGAAGGGCGCGTCCTTCTCGTGGCGTGCGTGCGGCGCATGGTCGGTGGCGATACAGGCGATCGTGCCGTCGCGCAAGCCCTCGAGGAGCGCCTGCCTGTCGTCCTCCGTGCGGAGCGGCGGGTTCATCTTGCGGAGGCTGTCGAGGGTGCGCACGGTGTCGTCGGTGAGGCAGAGATGGTGGGGCGAGACCTCCGCGGTGACGGCGGTTCCGCCTGCCTGGGCGACCCGGACCGTCGCCACGGATTCCCGGGCCGAGACGTGCATTATATGCAAAGACCGTTGCTCGTATGCAGCAAGGGCGCAGTCGCGCCCGATCATCACCGACTCGGCGATCGACGGCCAGCCGGCGAGGCCGAGCTCGGCGGAGACCGCGCCCTCGTGCATCTGGCCGTCGCGCGACAGCGTCGGCTCTTCCTCGTGCAGCGCCAGCATGCGCCCGGTGACGCTGCTGTACTGGAGCGCGCGGCGCATGAGGCCTGCGGAGACGACGGGGTGCCCGTCGTCGGTGAATCCCGCGGCACCGAGCCGTGCAAGCTCGACCATCTCGGTCAGCTCCTCGCCGCGGAGGCCCTTGGAGATCGTGGCCATGAAGCCGATCGGGATCACCGCGTCCGCCCGGGCCTGCTCGATCAGCGCGCCGAGCACGGCGGCCGAGTCGACGACGGGATCGGTGTTCGGCATCGCAAGGATCGCGCAGTAGCCTCCGGCGGCTGCCGCTGCCGTACCGGAGGCGATCGTCTCCTCGTCCTCGCGCCCGGGGACACGGAGGTGGACGTGCGGGTCGACGAACGCCGGAGCGAGCACGAGGCCGCGGGCCGCCTCGACGGCAGGCTCGACCGCCGTGATGACGCCGTCCTCGATCGAGACGTCGTAGGCTCCGTCGATCCCGCGCGCCGGGTCGATCACGCGCGCACCACGGATCGCGAGGGTGTCGCCGGGGCCCTCGGGCCAGAAGAGGGTCATGCGACCTCCAGAGCCGGGCCGAGGTCGACGGGGCCGCCCGCGAGCAGGTCGTAAAGCACAGCCATCCGGACGACGAGGCCCGAGCGGACCTGCTCGGTGATCAGCGAGACATCCGAGTCGGCAACCCGCGGGTCGATCTCGACACCACGATTCATGGGCCCGGGGTGCATCACGATCTGACCGGGCCGGAGCCGGGCCGGGGTGATCCCCCACTCCGTCGCGTATTCGCGCAGCGAGGGGACGTAGGCGGCGCCTGCCAGCATCCGCTCCCGCTGCATGCGCAGGACGTAGACGACGTCGGCGGCGCCGATCGCAGCGATCTCCGACGTGACCTCGCACCCCATCTGCTCGATGCCGCGAGGGATGAGCGTCGGCGGGCCGACGAGCGTCGTGCGCGCACCCACGAGCGCGAGCGCCTCGATCAGGGAGCGCGCGACCCGCGAGTGCAGGACGTCGCCGACGATGGCGACGTGCAGGCCGTCGAGCCGCCCCAGCGCCTCGCGCATCGTGTAGAGGTCGAGGAGCGCCTGCGTCGGGTGCTGGTGCTTGCCGTCGCCGGCGTTCACGACATGGGCGTGGGTGACGTCCGCGACGAGCTTCGGCGCGCCGATGTGCGGGTGCCGGATCACGATCACGTCGGGGTCGTACTCCGCGAGCGTCAGCGCCGTGTCCTTGAGGGACTCGCCCTTGTCGACCGAGGAGCCCGAGGAGCGCAGGGCCATCGTGTCGGCGGAGAGGCGCTTGGCCGCGAGGTCGAAGCTCGAGAGCGTACGCGTGGACGACTCGTAGAAGAGGTTCACGACGAGGCGGCCGCGGAGCGCCGGCAGCTTCTTCACCTCCCGGTCGAGTGAGCGCGCGATCGTCGCCGCGGTCCCGAGCAGCCGCTCGACGCCGTCGCGGTCGAGATCGGACATGCCGAGGAGGTGCCTGCGGGCCGGCAGCAGCGGTGGTGGCGGCGACCCGCCCGGCGAGGTGGCTTCGTGCAGGTGAACGGTCTCAGTCATCACGGGCCTCTCCGATCAGTACGACGCGGTCGCCCTCGTCCGTCTCGTCGAGCTCGACCCGGACGCGCTCCGCGAGCGAGGTGGGGACGTTCTTGCCGACGTAGTCGGGGCGGATCGGCAGCTCGCGGTGGCCACGGTCGACGAGGACGGCGAGCTGGACGCGCGCCGGCCGGCCGTACTCGAGCAGGGCATCGATCGCAGCCCGAATCGTGCGCCCGGTGTAGAGCACGTCGTCGACGAGGACGACCGTCTTGCCCTCGAGCGGGAAGTCGAGCTCGGTGCCCCGGACGATCGGCTGGGGATGGAGCGGTGGCCCGCCGCCGCGCACGAGCACGTCGTCGCGGTGGAAGGTGATGTCGACGGCGCCGATGTCGACCAGGACCCCCGAGCGCTCGGCCACGAGCGTGCGCAGCCGGTTCGCGAGAGGGACGCCGCGGGTGTGGATGCCGACGAGCGCGAGCGCGTCGAGGTCGGCGTTGCGCTCGATCAACTCGTGCGCGATCCGGGAAAGTGTCCGCTCCACCGCGGCGGCGTCGAGCAGGACCTTGGCCGCCTCGCGGCCGGAATGATGCGTTGTCACCGTTCTCCTTTCCGGCCTCGCTGTGCCGGTTTAAAGGGTCTCGGACGATCCTAGCCGATGCGGCTGACGGACACCTCAGGCGGCGCTTCCGACCGCCACGAGGCGCTCGAGCCGGGTCACGACCCGGGCCGGCAACTCGCGCTCTGCCCGTGATGTGCCCTCCTCGATCTCCTCCGGCGGCAGCAGGTCGAAGGTGGAGATGTGCCGACCGCGGATCCGCGCGAGAGCATCCTCGCGGTCGATCGTCAGCTCTGTCGTCAGCCGTCGCACCGCGAAGAGCGGAAAGCCCGCCTCCGCCAACTCCGCCTCCATCGTCGCCGGCGTCGGGAACCGCTCCTCGTCGATGCGCCGGATCGAAGGGAAGTACGGGTTGAGCCAGTACGACGCGAAGTGGTCGGGGTGGAAGGTGCTGATCGCGACCCTGCCGTCGGCCGGGACGACCCGCCGCGCCTCGGCGAAAGAGCGGGGCCGGTCGACGAGATGGATCACGAGCGACATCGTGACCCGGTCGAACCAGCCGTCGCGGAACGGGAGCTGCTCGGCCGTGCCCTGACGGATCCCGACACCTGCCGGCACCGTCTCCCGGGCGACGGCGACCATCTCCCGGCTCTCATCGATGCCCCATACCTTCGCTCGAGCCTCCTCTGCGAGAGCCGCCGCCAGCCGGCCGGTGCCACAACCGATGTCGAGTACGCGCCGGCCACGGAGGTCGCCGAGCTCGACGAGGGCGGCGAACGCCTCCCACCAGGCCGCATCGGTCGGTCGCAACGTGTCGTAGACACGGGCCCGCGCTCCGAAGTCCGGCGCGCTCCGCTCGCTCACTGCTCGGGTTGCTCGGGCGCCGGGCCGCGCCCGCGGCGCGCGCCACGCGGGACCAGCACCGGGTCGCCGCGCTCGACGAACGGAATCTCGATGATGTCGAAGTCGCGCGGCACGACGGTGTTGGGGAACAACTGGCGGGCCTCGTCTCCGGCCTCGTTGCCGAAGTAGCGGCTCGAGATATGCGTCAGCGCGAGCAGCCGCACGCCTGCCTCCTGGGCAGCGAGCGCGGCCTCGGCGGCGGTCGAGTGCCGCGTCTCGCGGGCGCGCTGCCGCTCGTCGGCACAAAACGTCGCCTCGTGGACGAGGAGGTCGACGCCCGCCGCCGCGTCGACGACCGTCGCGGCAGGCGCGGTGTCGCCCGTGAGTGCGAGCGAGCGGCCGGGCCGGGCGGGCCCGAGCACCTGGCCGGGATGCACCGTCTCGCCACTCGCGAGCACGATCGATTCGCCGCGCTGCAGCAACCCGCGCTCCCTCGGTGGCACGCCGAGCGCGTCGGCAACAGCGACGTCGAAGCGCCCGGGCCGTGCCTCCTCGGCGAGCACATAGCCGACTGCCTCGAAACCGTGGTCGACGGCGAACGCTCGGATCGCATAGTCGCCTCGGTCGATCACGTCACCCGGGTCGAGCTCGACCGCTTCGACCGGATAGGTCAGGTTGCCGAAAACGCGCCGCAGCGCAGCAAGTAGCTCGCGGAGGCCTGAAGGGCCGTACAACGTCAGTGGAAGCTCGCGGCCGCGAAGGGCGAACGTCTTCAGCATGCCGGGGAGCCCGAGGTAGTGATCGGCGTGGTAGTGGGTCAGGAAGACCTCTTCGAGGTCGATCAGCCCGACGTCCGAGCGGAGGAGCTGTCGCTGGGTTCCCTCGCCGCAGTCGAAGAGCAACCGGTCGCCGCCACGACGGACGAGCGTGGCCGACGTGGCCCGCTGGGCGGTGGGAGCCGAGCCCGACGTCCCGAGGAACACGACGTCGAGGTCCACGGCCTACAGCACCAGATCCGTGTAGACCATCTCGCCCCTGAACAGCCGCGTCTCGGGATCCCACGGGAAGAAGATCGCGTTACGCCACTCGAGCTTCTGGCCGGTGGGCTCGTGGTCGAGCCAGCGGCCCTCGTGCGTGGCCGTCACGATCGCCTCTTCGCAGACGCCCTGAGGGCCGATCACGATGTAATCGAGGTCGAAATGGATGTCCGGGAATGCCGACAGCAGCTCGGTGTAGAAGCGGGTCGCTCCTTCGTGCCCCTCCCAGCGGACGCCCGTGCCGGCGACGGTGTAGACGCAGTCCTCGGTCAGGGTCGACATCAGGCCGGGCAGGTCGCGGCTGTCCTCGGCGATCGAGTGGACCTTCCAGAGCTCGCGGATCTCGGCGACCTCGGCGGGATCGAGGGGCCGGCGGAGAAGATCGAGAATGCGGTCGGTGGCCATACCTGCCCCTTCGGTTCGGTGCGCCGGTCGAGCCCGGCTCGAGGCACCCATCCTAGGGTGCTCGCGGGTCGAGGGACGCGGTCGTCTGCGTCGGCTCGGAGGCGCTCACGCAACGAGGGTCTCACCCTGGGGAGAGGCTGAAGCCTCTCCCCGGCTCCCCGGCTCCCCGGCTCCTGGACTAGGGAAGCCGAAGCACCTGGCCGGGCGCGATCGTCGTGCCGGCGAGATGGTTTCGTTCCCGCAGCTTCCAGACTCCCTCGCGAGGATCGCCACCGTAGGAGCTCGTGGCGATCGTCCACAGCGTGTCGCCAGGCTGCACCCGGTAGGCGCGCTCGGTGCCGCCGGCGCCGGAATCTCGGGCGAAGAGCGCCCACGCGGTGACCGCGACGAGGGCAACGAGGAGAAGGCGTCCGAACATCTGTTCGTATAATGCACGAACAGACGTTCGGTGTCAAGTCCCGTTCGTCCGGCCTCAGCGCACCGTTCTCGAGAACGTGCTCACCCTGCGGCTACTCGACTCGGCAACGAGCCGCAGGGCGACCGTGACCGGCCGCAGCGGGAAGGTGCGGCGCAGCGCGAACGCGGCCGGACGCAGCGGTAGGGACTTCCCGCCGAGACACCCCGGGCTCCCCGCTGTGCGGCGACCGACCGCTGCGGCGGCGGCGATCGCCCCGAGGTGACCCGGCAAGAGGCACGCCACGACATCCGCGCCCTCGCCGGCCACCGCCTCGAAGCGGATAACCTGCCGGTCGAGGATCGTCCACACCGGCTTCTCGGCGCCGATCACGCGCTTGGCCGGGTACCACGGGGCGACGGGTGAGACACAACCCGCCGCAGTCTCCGTGATCGCACCCTGCACTGCCGCTGCGGAGGCACGCGGCGTTCCGTCGAGGTGGTGCAGCGCCGCCTGGAACCCCGTGTCGCGCGGGGTGTCGTCGTAGAAGCCGAAGATGTTCACCTCGGCGATGTGTGGATCGCACGCCGCGGCTCGCACAAGGCCGCCGTAGACGCCTGCCTGAGACGCATCGTCCGTGACGAGCACGTTCTCGGTTCCCGTGTAGCCCGAGAGCGTCGAGGTGTCGACCTGCCAGCCGACCTCGTCGAGATAGAGCTTGAGGCCGGTTACCGTCGTCGGCTGGGCCGTGTCACGGAACGCGTCCCACAGAGCCTGCTTGATCCGGCCGAGGTCGGCAAACCCGGCGTTGGGCCAGCGGTAGCCGCGGTCGAGCGGATCGGTTGCCTGATTCGGATAGGGATGAAAGCTGACGCCGTCCATCAGCGGCAGCGGGCGACCGCTCGAGCGGTACCACGCCCCGAGAGCGGCCAGGAACCGCACGGGCGACGTGGAGATGTTGCTCGACGCGGCCGGATTGTCGTTGCCCCGGGGCGAGAGCCCGAGGCCGATCATGCGGATTGCCGGGTCGACCGCCTTGAGTGCGTCATAGCCCGCGGCGAGGAATGCACCGGCCCGGGCGGCCGAGACATTCGCTCCCGAGGGCCCGAACTGTGGGCGCATGAACGCAGGTTGGTTGGGCTCGTTCATGACGACGAACTGCTTCACGGTCGGATAGCGCTGGGCGACGAGCGTAAGCCACGCTGCGAACGCGGCAGGCGTTGCTGTTCCGTCCTCGATCTCGCGCGGCGGGTACGGGTAGACGGCGAGCGAGACGCGGATCCCGGCGAGGTCGGCGATCGGGATCGCGCGGTCGAGTGCCTCGCCGTCCTGGATCGCGGTCGGGTCGCTCGGCACGAACCGGGTCGTCATCACGGACTGCCTGAGGCCGAGTGCGGCCATCTGCGGGAAGAACACCTCGCCGGAGTCGGCGGCGTACTTTCCGGTGTCGTCGTTCGCGCCAATGTCGGCAGCCGGAGCCCCGCCCGCGAGCGCGAGCGCCACCAAAACACCTGCCGCTGCCACAGTTCTCCGCACTGACCTCACCCGTTCGCCGTCGCGCGTTCAGCTCCTCGGAGCCCGGGCATGGTAGCTCAGTCGCGGAGCGATCCGAGGTGCCCGAGCAGGGCGTCGAGCAACCGAGCGGGACCGAACCGGACGGGATCGTCCGT
>Ga0315273_10010392_pt1 | contig 11866 bp, 16 predicted proteins | sample YL17G02_0_MG_FD_205753 | JGI IMG/M metagenome (GOLD analysis project Ga0315273, IMG submission 205753) | Sediment microbial communities from Yellowstone Lake, YNP, Wyoming, USA - YL17G02_0 | ecosystem: Environmental > Aquatic > Freshwater > Lake > Sediment | place: USA: Wyoming | collected... | reverse complement strand
CCAAACACCAGCCGCTTGGCGGCCGCCACATACGCGCCACCAGGCCCAACAATTTTGTCCACCCGCGGAATCGTTGCCGTCCCGAATGCCAACGCCGCGATCGCTTGGGCACCACCAACCGAAAAGACCCGATCGACACCGGCAATGTGCATCGCCGCCAGCAGCAACGGGTTACGCACCCCCGCCGGGGTTGGCACGGTGACGATGATCTCGCGGACACCGGCAACGCGCGCCGGAATCACCGTCATCAATACCGTCGACGGGTACGCGGCCTGCCCCCCCGGTACATACACACCCACACGATCGAGCGGCGTAACCCTATTGCCCATACGATTACCGAGTGCGTCGGTAATCTCAAAATCCCCTTGCTGTTGCGCAAGGTGAAACGATCGGATGCGCTGTGCCGCCTGTTTGAGTGCGTCCCGCTCACCATCGGGCAATCTCTGCGCGCAAGCGGCGAGTTCGGTGCGATCGATTTCCAGATCGGTCGCGTGGCTGCACGTCAGTCGATCGAATAGTTCGGTGTAGGCAAGCAGCGCAGCGTCACCGCGTTCACGTACGGCCCCGACGATGTCGGCAGCCACACGGGTCACGGCGTCGTTCCCAGACACGTCCCACGCCGTCAGTGCGGCGAGCGCGGAGTCGAAATTAGGTTCGGCGCTGGACAGCCGCCGCACCTCGAGTTCAGCCATGTTCGCGCGCCCGTTGCCCAACGACATCGCCAAGACGCTGCAACAACGTTTCGATCTCTTCGAACCGCATCTTCAACGACGCTCGATTGACGATCACGCGGGTGCTTACATGGGCAACCACGTCGCGCGCCTCGAGTCCGTTAGCGAGCAACGTGTTGCCGGTATCGACGATGTCGACGATACAATCGGCGAGACCCATCAGCGGTGCTATTTCCATCGCTCCCGACAGCCGAATGATCTCGGCCTGCCGCCCCTGTTCGCCAAAGTACCGCTTTGCGATGTTGACGAACTTGGTTGCGACACGCAGCGACCCCGCACCGAGCTGAACGCCGACCGGCACCGCCGTCATGATGCGACAGCGCGCGATCTCGAGGTCCAGGCGTTCGTAAAAGCCGGTGCCACCGTACTCGAGCAGGGTGTCTTTGCCAGTAATGCCGATATCGGCGGCACCGTACTCGACATATGTCGGAACGTCCGCGCCGCGCATCACTACCAATCGTACGCGAGCGTCTCGTGACGCAAAAACCAGCTTGCGGCTTCCATCGATCGGCTCATCGGGTTCAATTCCTGCTGCTGCCAACATAGGCAGGCACTGGTCCAGAATGCGACCGCGGTTCAGTGCGATCGTCAGCGGCCTTTTGTTCGATGGCTTCTTCATCGGCGAATCAGCGACCCGTCAGACGTTGTACACGCGCGCCGATCTGCGTCAGTTTTTCTTCAATAGACTCATAACCGCGGTCGATGTGATAAATACGATCGATCAGTGTTTCTCCATCGGCCACCAGGCCCGCCACCACCAGACTGAACGACGCCCGCAGGTCCGTCGCCATCACGGGAGCCCCCTTCAACCGCTCCACGCCAGTGATGATCGCAGTGGTGTTGCCATCGAGGACAATCTTGGCGCCGAGCCGATTGATCTCCGGTACGTGCATAAAACGATTTTCAAAAATGGTTTCAGTCACGCGACTGGTACCGTCCGCGATTGCATTCATCGCCAGAAACTGTGCCTGCATGTCCGTCGGGAATGCAGGATACGGCGCGGTACGAATATCCACCGCACGCGGCCGTGCACCCTTCATATCCAACTCCAACCAGTCCTTGCCCTGACTCAGCGTCGCGCCCGCTTCGTCGAGTTTGATCAACACCGATTCGAGCGTCTCCGGACGTGTATCTCTCAGACGCACCCGTCCACCGGTTGCGGCGGCAGCGATCAGATACGTACCGGTCTCGACACGATCGGGCATCACCCGATGTCGGCATCCGTGTAGACGTTCAACACCTTCGATCACGATCGTCGCGGTGCCGTGACCCTCAATGCGCGCGCCCATCGCGATGAGACACTCGGCAAGATCGACGATTTCCGGTTCCCGCGCGGCGTTTTCCAGCACCGTGGTACCGCGCGCAAGCGTCGCGGCCATCATCAGATTCTCGGTACCGCCGACGGTCGTAATGTCCATCAGAATATGCGTGCCGCGCAGGCGGCCGCTCACGTGGGCGAGCACATACCCGTCTTCGACACGGATCTCGGCACCCATCGCCGTCAGCCCCTTCAGGTGCTGATCCACGGGTCGAGCACCGATCGCACAGCCGCCAGGCAGGGAAACCTCAGCCTGACCGTATCGGGCCAACAAAGGCCCCAACACCGTAAAAGAGGCGCGCATCGTTTTTACCAGGTCGTACGGCGCCCGATAGCTGTTCAGCGTCGAACTGCTCACTTCGACATTGAGCTTCTCGTCGATCATCACCTCGACGCCGAGACTGCCGAGCAACTCGATCATCGTCGTCACGTCGTGCAGGTGCGGGACATTCGCGATCACGACGGGTTCATCGGCCAGCAGCGTCGCGGCCAATATCGGCAGCGCGGAATTCTTGGCGCCCGACATCCGAAGTTCGCCACGCAACGCGTGGCCCCCTTCGATCAGCAGCTTGTCCACTAAGGTGCCCCGGTGTGTTCGGTCGGCGTATGGGCCCGTATCGTGACGGCATGCAGCGCACCGTCACGAATCAGTTCAGCGATGGCCGCGTAGACCATTTGTTGCTTGTGTACGCGAGTCACACCTTCGAAAGCCGAACTGACAACAACAATGTCCATGCGACTCGCATCGCCGCGAACGGTGACCTCACTGGGGACAATGGCTTTTTCGACCCGTGCCCGGACTTCGTCGGCGATCAAGCGGCCGCTCCGGATCGACCCATCGGCAACACCTCGTCGAGGCCGGTGAATTCGATCAGGTTGCCCACGAGCGGCGGTATGTCCACATACAGGATATCGACGCCCGCCTGCCGGGCGCGGCGCATCCACACCAGCATCAGGCTGACGAGAACGCTGTTGCCATTCGTGACTCCATCCAACGACACCTCGACCGTACGTGCTTGCGGTGGTTCGGTCGCAGGTGGTGTCAGCTCGGCGAACACAGCGTCGAGCAAACCCCGAGCCTCCTTGGCGTTGACCAGTGTCGGTGAGCCGGTCACTCGGTGATGCAGCGCATCAGCCGACTTAAGCTCCATTGTCACTCGCTCTCGCCGGTCACTGCGGGGCCACCCTGGGTGACGGGGTCGACGTGGGCGATGGTTTCTCCCCAGGCATCGATCACCGCATCGAGACTGCCGTGGTTTTCCGGCGCCTTCATCGCACTCGCAAACTGGTTGCGGTACGTGAGGCCGATGTTGATACCGTTGATGATGATGTTGTACATGCGCCATGAACCGTCTTGACCAAGCCGCATCGAATAGATCACCGGATAAACTTTGCCTTCCTTCGAACGGACTTCCATCTTCACGCTGTCGCGATCGGGTTCCGGCGATGGTTTGTCCGCGGGCAACACGTCGATGCTCTGGTCACCAAAATCCAATAGCGCCTTGGCATACGTACGAATCAGTCCGCTCTTGAACGTCGACTCAAAACGATCGCGTTGGACGGGAGTAGCGCGCTTGTAAAAAACAGCCATTACGCCGCGCGAAAAGGTGTCGAAATCAATCGTCGGATCGAGCACTTTCTCGACCTCCTGGTAATAACGATCGGAATCCTTATCGAAGTAGGTCTTGCCTTCTCTGATCACTTGGAGAAGGGCGTCGCTGGTCTGCCGAATTGTTACCCTGGGGTCGGCTGCCGAGGCGGCACACACCATCGCCGACAGAACAATCAAGCCGCCGAGCAGAATGTTCAACTTCCTCATCATTTCGATCCCAGTCTGGTGATGACGTCGCCAATCAGATTTTCGAGCACCAGCGCGCCCTGCGTATTCGTAATGGTGTCGCCATCGGTGAGCAATTGATCCTCGCCGCCGGGCACGAGGCTGATGTAACGACCCCCGAGGAACCCCTCGGTCTGGATACGCGCACCGGTGTCGACCGACAGATTGTCCACGTCGTCGCTGACTTCCATTGTCACAATTGCTTCGGCGGTCTCGCTGTCTACGCCGATTTTGGCGACACGTCCGATCGTGACGCCGGCAAGGCTGACCTTTGAGCGCACCCGCAAGCCCGCCACGTCATCGAACTTAGCCTTTAATACGTAGTTTCCGCTGGTGTCACCGACAACGACACCGCTAACCCGAAATGCCAGAAACACCAGCCCGAGGATTCCCGCCAGCACGAAGGCGCCAACGCTGATTTCAAGGGTACGCATCCGAATCACTTGAACTCTCCGTACATCACCAGCGTGAGGATAAAGTCTAACGCCAGCACGGCAATGGACGAATATACGACCGTCTTGGTTGTGGCCACGCTGATGCCTTCTGCCGTCGGCGTCGAATCATACCCTTGAAATACCGCGATCCAACTGATGACCATCGCGAACACCACACTCTTCAGCATGCCCTTGCCGACGTCGTCCCACATCTCGACGCCGTCCTGCATGCCGCCCCAGAAGCCGCCGGGATCGACCCCGAGCCAGCCGACTCCGATCAACCCGGAACCCCAGATCGCAACCGCGTTGAAGATCAGCGTCAGCAACGGCATGCAGATCATGCCGGCCCATAGGCGCGGTGCGACGATACGATGCAATGGATCGACACCCATCATTTCCATGCTGGAGAGCTGGTCCGTCGCCTTCATCAGCCCGATTTCGGCGGTCACCGCCGAACCGGCGCGTCCGGCGAACAACAACCCGGTGACGACCGGACCCAGTTCGCGCAGCAGCACCAATGCGACTCCGAGGCCTACCGATTCCTGCGCGCCGACCCGGGCCAGCTGGGTGTATCCCTGCAATGCAAGCACGGCGCCGATCGAAAACGCCGACAGGACGATGATGATCAGCGACAACACACCGATCTGATAGATCTGTTTGATCAGCAGCGTCATATCTCCACGCCGCGGCAGGCCGGCCAGCGACCAGAACCAGACCAGCGACGCGCGTCCGAGCGCGGCGATCCAATCGAGCGCCCACTGTCCCAGCAGTCGCAGATAACGAAGCATCAGGCGTCTCCCAATACGTCGTCTAGAAAGTTGTCCGCCGGGTAGTGGAAAGGCACAGGACCGTCGGGAGAACCGAGCATGAACTGGCGCACCATCGTCGATGGATGTTCGCGCAACACCTTCGGAGTCCCTTCGCCGATCACGCGCCCGTCGGAAATGATGTACATCTGGTCGGCGATACTGGCCGTTTCGTGAATGTCGTGAGAGACGACGAGACTCGTCATCGCCAGCGACTCGTTTAAGCCGCGAATCAACGACACGAGCACACCCATTGCGATCGGATCCTGCCCGGTGAAAGGCTCGTCGTACATGATGAATTTCGGATCCAGCGCCATCGTCCGAGCCAGTGCGACGCGCCGCGCCATGCCCCCGGAGAGCTGCGACGGCATCAGATCGCGCGCGCCACGCAAACCAACGGCATTGAGTTTCATCAACACCAGATCGCGGATCATTTCATCGGGAAGATTGGTATGGACCCGCAACGGAAACGCGACATTCTCGAACACAGAAACATCCGTGAACAACGCCGACGACTGGAACAACATTCCCATGTTTTTGCGCAGCTCGAAGAGCTCTTTGCGCGAAAGCGTCGGAACGTCCAGCCCATCGACAATGACGCGGCCACTATCTGGCCGGATCTGTCCGCCGATGATGCGCAACAGAGTCGTCTTGCCCGTTCCACTGGGACCCATCAACGCGGTGATCCGACCCCGCGGCACCACAAGATCCAGGCCGTCAAAGATGACCCGGTCACCGCGACTGAATCGCAGCTCTTCAATTTCGATCAGATTGTCGGTCACTTGAGTCCGGTGGCCTGGATGGTTGAGCGCGGCGCAACTATACCATCGCTCGCGCACGCTACACTCCGGGCCAATCGCGCCGAGGGGCGCGTCTTGCAAACCATCGACATAACTCATCTAATCTCACGCCCTCGACCGATGTGGTCTGGCGCGATGAACTTCCCTGAGCCAATCCTCGACAAAGCGCGCCACGTTCGATTATTGATTCTCGATGTCGACGGCGTGCTGACGGACGGACGCCTTTACTACTCCGATAGCGGCGAAGAGGCCAAGGCGTTTTCGACGCAGGATGGCGCTGCAATCAAGATGCTCAGACATACCGGCGTGATGATCGCGATCATCACCGGCCGCCAGTCCAAGCTTGTCGAGAGACGCTGCGCGGAACTGGGCGTACAGCACCTCTATCAGGGCGCCGCAGACAAGGCGAGGGCGCTGGAGGATCTGACCACCAAGACCGGCATCGATCGGGCTCAGATCGCGCACGCCGGGGACGATCTTCCCGACCTGCCGCTGTTCAATCGTGTGGCATTGGCTATTTCGGTTCCAGGCGCGCATCCCGAGATCATCGCGCGCGCCGACTACGTCACTCAGGCACCCGCTGGATTCGGCGCCGTCCGCGAAATCTGCCACCTGTTGATGGTCGCTCAAGAGTCCTGGGCGGCGGCCCTTGGTCGGTTCGACACATGAGTCGTTGGCCATGGCTGCTGGTAGTCGTCGGGGGTCTGGCATTGTTTATCGCACTGCGCGATTGGAATCGTGTCGACGGTTTGCCAAGCGACCGGTTGGGCCCGGCAGGCGAACCCGATCTTCTTATGCAGAAGGCGACGATCACCCAGTTCGACGATGACGGTGCTGTCCGCTATCGTCTCCTATCCGCAGAGGTCCGCCACTACGAAGACGAAGGTTTGACACGACTGGTTGCACCCACGCTGACACTCAACCGCGCCCCTCAACCTCCCTGGTTTGCACGCGCCAATCATGGCTTCGTCCGCGAAACGGACGCACCAGGCGAAAACACAGCCGAAGTGATTATTCTGCGTGAGGATGTCCATCTGGAGCAGCGCAATCCGAACCGGGTCGAGATCACATCTCCAACGCTGCGTATCTATCCGAACCGCCAATTCGCCGAGACTGATCAACCTGTTATCATCGACACTGCCACCGGGCGCAGTTCCGCGGTCGGATTGTCCGGTGATCTGAATACCGGTCTCCTCAAGCTCTCATCAAGTGATACTGAAAGGGTCCATACCATTGTTCTGCCGGCTCAATTCAAGCGCGCAACGGCGAAATCGTCACAATGACCTCACGGCTCGTATCCTCGCCGTCGCGTTGATGTTGATTTCGAGCCGGTCGATGGCGCTCCCGACGGATGCTGAGCAACCGATACACATTCGTGCTGACTCAGCGGAACTCGACGAAACCAAAAACCTCGCGATCTATCACGGTTCGGTGCGCATGGAGCAGGGCACGCTCACGGTTACCGCGGACAAGATGACCATCGAGCTCAAGGATCAGCTCGTCGTTCGAATCATCGCCGAGGGGGACCGCGCCCATTACCAGCAACAATTGAAGCCGGATGAGTCAATGGTATTCGCCGACGCAAAGATGATCGTGTACTACACACAGGAAGAGCGCGTCGACCTGACCGGCAACGCTTTTCTGACTCAGAACAAGAACGAATTCACCGGTGAACTGATCAAGTACAACGTTCGCGAAGGCAAAGTCGACGCTCAGGGAGATGGTCAGGGCAAGGTCCAGATGATATTGCAGCCAGCGGCGCTGAAAAAACAACAAACGCCGCAGTAGTGTCGCAGCTCGTCGCTCAGCATCTTGCAAAACGTTACGGTCAACGCACCGCAGTGGCGGACATCAGTCTCACGGTCGCACGCGGCGAAATCATCGGTCTGCTGGGTCCCAACGGGGCAGGCAAGACCACCAGCTTCTATATGATCGTCGGACTGATCAAAACAGACAGCGGTGTCATCGAACTCGACGGGCAACCGATTACCGACACTCCTATGCACCAACGCGCGCGCCTCGGCCTCGGCTACCTGCCGCAGGAAGCCAGTGTGTTTCGCAAACTGAGCGTAGCCGACAACATATACGCCATCCTGGAGCTCAAGCGCGATCTGTCGAAAGCACTACGGCGTGCACGCCTGGAGCAACTCCTGGACGAGTTCCATCTACAGGGGGTCCGCACGCAGATCGGCGAACGTTTGTCGGGCGGCGAACGGCGGCGTGTCGAAATCGCCCGCGCGCTGGCGAGTGAACCAAAGTTCATTCTGCTGGACGAACCTTTTGCCGGCGTCGACCCGATTTCCGTCGGCGAGATCAAAGCAATGATTCGCGACCTGGCGAGCCGTCAGATCGGCGTGCTGATCACCGATCACAACGTCCGTGAGACCCTCGACATTTGCGATCGTGCCTACATCGTAAGTGAGGGCCACATCATTGCGGACGGAAATACCGAGGCCATACTCTCGAACGAAACCGTTCGTAGCGTTTACCTCGGAGCCCAGTTCCGATTGTGAGCGTCGCGCCTGACGATTAAGTATGAAACAGTCGCTCTCGCTCAAGCTTGGTCAGCACCTGACGATGACCCCGCAATTGCAACAGGCCATTCGGCTGTTGCAATTGTCGACGTTGGATCTTCGCCTCGAAATCCAACAGGCGATCGAAACCAATCCGATGCTCGAGCTCGTTGAAGACAATGACGAGGAAGTCGCCGCGGAGTCCACGGACACCGACGACGAGCCGCCGCTGGTCGATGCCGACGATATTCGGGAGCTGCCCGGTTCCGACGACGAATCCGCACTACAGACGCCCGAAGAATTACCGGTGGACAGCACCTGGGACGATGTCTTCCAGGCCGCCGCGCCGACACAAACCGGTGCGGATGATGATTTCGACGGCACCGAACGAACCGGCACGGAAGACTCTTTGCAGGACCACCTGCGCTGGCAACTGAATCTGACCCCGATGTCCGATCGTGATTTGCAGATCGCCGGTGCAATCATCGACGGCATCGATAACGACGGCATGTTGATCGCATCCGTCGACGAGATTTTGTCCGGTTTTCCGGCCGCGCAAGAAATCGAGGCCGATGAAGTTGCTGCGGTGCTCAAACGTATTCAGCAGTTCGATCCACCCGGGGTCGCAGCCCGCGACCTTCGCGAATGTTTGTTGATCCAGCTCAACCAGCGGAGCGACGACACGCAGTGGGTTTTGGAAGCTCGCGCGCTGGTAAAAGACCATCTGGATCTGCTTGGTGCTCATGATCTCGCCGCACTGATGCGTAAGACGCGGCTCGCGGACGAAGAATTACGCGAAGTTATTGCGTTGATTCGAACGCTGAATCCACACCCCGGCTCTGCCATTGCCAATCCCGAGACGGAGTACGTCGTTCCCGATGTTCTCGTGCGACGCGAGCGCGATAAGTGGTTGGTCGAGCTGAACCCGGACACTGCGCCACGCGTGCGAATCAATGCTCAGTACGCCAATCTCGTGCGACGCGCGGACGCAGGCTCCGCCAATACCTACCTGCGTGACAATCTTCAGGAGGCACGCTGGTTCCTGAAGAGCTTAATCAGTCGCAACGAGACGCTGTTGAAGGTCGCGACCAAAATCGTCGAGCACCAACGTGGTTTCCTCGAGTACGGCGAAGAAGCGATGAAACCCCTTGTGCTGCACGACATCGCCGAAGCGGTTGCGATGCATGAGTCGACGATTTCACGCGTCACGACTCGCAAATACATGCATACGCCGCGAGGCATCTTCGAGCTCAAGTACTTCTTTTCGAGCCACGTCGGGACCAGTACCGGGGGGGAGGTCTCGAGCACCGCCATACGCGCACTGATCAAAAAACTCACCGCCGAAGAGAATCCCACAAAGCCGTTGAGCGACAGCAAGATCACGGCGATACTCAAAGCTCAGAAGATCAACGTAGCGCGGCGTACGGTTGCCAAATATCGCGAGCTACTGTCAATTCCGCCATCAAACGAACGCAAGCGCCTCGTTTGATCGTCTTTCAGATCTCGATCACAGCTCCACCAATGAACTTCCCTGGTCCCGAGGAGGACGCCCATGCAGTTGAGCATTACCGGGCATCACATCGATGTCACTGAAGCATTGCACGACTACGTCACGAAAAAATTCGTGCGGTTGGAACGCCATTACGATCACATTACCAATGTCCACGTCGTGCTCTCCGTCGAGAAGCTCATCCAGAAAGCCGAAGCAACTGTCCACACCAGCGGTGCAGAACTCTTCGCCGACGCAACTTCCGAAGATTTATACGCCGCGATCGACGCACTGATAGACAAACTCGACAGACAAATCGTCAAACACAAGGAAAAGACCCGCAGTCACGGTCAGCGCGGCCACAGCTAGGAGACGATTGTCCGGTTATTGATTCGCGGCGCTGCTTCCCGGATCGAGTAGAGATCGAGTGGCATGAAACTGGTGATCATCAGCGGTCGATCGGGCTCAGGCAAAAGTACCGCACTACACGTCCTCGAAGACGCCGGCTTCAACTGCATCGACAATTTTCCGATCGGGCTATTGCCGGCGATGGTGCATACCGCGCTGCGTGATCCGCACCAGCGCAGCCAGCGGATGGCTGTCAGCATCGATGCGCGCAACTCGGCGATTGACCTGAGGCGTTTCCCGGAGATCCTGCTATCGCTCGATCGTATGGACCTCGATTGTGAGGTGATCTATCTCGATGCGCTCAGCCCTACGTTGGTAAAGCGCTTTAGTGAAACCCGGCGGCGCCATCCGCTCACCAATGAGGTGACCGACCTACGCCAGGCGATCGAAGCCGAACACGAACTGCTGGCGAGCATCGCCGACCTCGCCGATCTGGTCATTGATACGACGCAGTTGGGAACCAGTGCCCTGGTCGATCTGATCAGTGCGCGCATCGCATCGAAGTCGACGTCGGGACTGTCGTTGTTGTTTCGTTCGTTCGGATTCAAATTCGGCATCCCGGTGGATGGCGATATTGTCTTCGACATCCGATGTCTACCGAATCCACATTATGTGCCGGAGCTTCGGCGCCTGACCGGTCGCGAAGAAGCCGTTCGCACTTATCTGGAAGCCGATGCGGACGTACTGGCCATGTACGACGACATCCGCCGGTATCTCGAAACCTGGCTGCCGAAGTTCGAACAGAACAACCGCATCTATATGACGGTTGCGATCGGCTGCACCGGCGGTCAGCATCGATCCGTATACATGGCCGAAAAGCTGGGTGGCCATTTCCGCACCACCATTCCGAACGTCCTGGTTCGCCATCGTGAACTCGAGCAACGAATCTGACGGACGCAGCCAATGCAGGAACGTAGGGTCACAATCATCAACAAGCTCGGCTTGCACGCCAGAGCCGCGAGCAAGTTCGTCAATCTCGCCAAGCGTTACGCGAGCAAGATCGAAGTCGTCACCGTCGCCAAGACCGTCGATGGCAAGAGCATCATGAGCATCATGCTGCTCGCCGCATCACAAGGCACCGAAATCGGCTTGCGGATCGACGGCGACGACGAGGTCGATGCGATGCAGGCCATCAGCGATCTGATCGCTGACCGATTTGGCGAAGGCGAATGACGCTGTACACATCGTCGGCCTTTCTCTACGGTCGACGCTGAGCGCGCCGATTCAGCCGGCAACCGTCATGCCGTCGATCAGCAGCGAACCGGTCACCACGTTGCCGCGCCGGTCCGGATCATCGCCGAGCCCGATCACCGCGCCGTACATATCGTTCAAGTGACCCGCAATCGTCAGCTCGTCGACCGGAAACACCGGCTCGCCCTCGGAAATCCAGAAGCCCGCAACCCCGCGTGAATAATCGCCGGTGACGATGTTGACGCCCTGACCAATCAGTTCCGTGACCAGCAGACCCTCGCGGACCCCGCGGATGAGTTCGTCGAACGGTTGTCGAGGTCCTTCGACCCATAAGTTGTG
>Ga0315273_10010390_pt1 | contig 11867 bp, 13 predicted proteins | sample YL17G02_0_MG_FD_205753 | JGI IMG/M metagenome (GOLD analysis project Ga0315273, IMG submission 205753) | Sediment microbial communities from Yellowstone Lake, YNP, Wyoming, USA - YL17G02_0 | ecosystem: Environmental > Aquatic > Freshwater > Lake > Sediment | place: USA: Wyoming | collected... | reverse complement strand
AAGTACAGGTAATGCTTCAGCGGCTACAAGTGTAACTGACCCTTGGGTTTCTGTTATTATAGCACTTAAACCAGTTGGTTCATCTGAATCAGCAAGCCCAAGTGCATCACAAAGTGCTTCACCTAGCGCATCACAAAGCATAAGCCCATCAGCTTCACAATCAGCATCTCAGTCTGCATCACCTTCCGCTAGTCAGTCTGCTAGTATGTCTACTAGCCCAAGCGCGAGTATTTCTCCATCTGCATCTATGTCTGCTTCACCTTCAAAAAGTGAATCAGCTTCACAATCAGTATCCCCTTCGGCTTCAATAAGCCCTAGTGCATCAGAGTCTGCCTCTCCAAGTATAAGCCCTTCAGCAAGTATGTCGGTCTCTCCTAGTGCTTCTATAAGCCCTAGTGTGAGTCCAAGTGCTAGTCCTTCAGTAAGCCCAAGTGCAAGTATTTCGCCTTCGGCATCAATGTCGGCAAGTCCTAGCAAGAGTGAATCTGCATCAATGAGTATTAGTCCTTCGGCTAGTATCTCACCATCAGCCTCAGAATCAGCTTCACCATCAAAGAGTCCGAGTGCATCTGAGTCAGCATCACCATCTGCATCTATAAGCCCATCGGCTAGTATGAGTGCAAGTGAGAGTGCTTCTCCTAGTAAAAGTGCAAGTGCATCACCTTCCACATCGCCAAGTGCTTCAGAATCTGTTTCACCTTCTACAAGTATCTCACCTAGTGCTAGTGAATCCGCCTCTCAATCAAAATCACCTAGTGCATCAGAAAGCATAAGCCCATCAGCTTCTGTTTCTCCTAGTAAGAGTGAGAGTGCATCACCATCAGTTTCACCTAGTAAATCAGAATCAGCCTCAGAAAGTGTTTCTCCTTCTGCATCTGTTTCTCCAAGCAAATCAGAATCTGCTTCACCGTCTGTTTCACCTAGTACTTCTGAATCTAAGTCAGAATCTGCAAGTCCCTCAGCTAGTATTAGCCCATCAGTTTCTGAAAGTGCTAGTACTTCTAAATCACCATCTGCTTCAGAGAGTAAATCTGAATCTGCAAGTGAGAGCACAAGTATTAGTCCATCTAGGTCTGAATCAGCTTCTCCAAGTATAAGTCCTAGCAAGTCTGAGTCAACTTCAGAATCTGCATCACCGAGTGCTTCTGTTTCTCCAAGTGCAAGTGAATCTGCAAGTGAGAGTAAATCAGAATCTAAGTCACCATCAGCTTCTATAAGTGCTTCGGAGAGTGCATCAATTTCACCTTCAAAGAGTGAAAGTGCGTCTCCTTCAGTTAGTCCTAGCATTTCGCCTTCTACTTCAATTAGTCCAAGTGCAAGCATGTCCGCATCTCAAAGTGCGTCTATGTCAGCAAGTGAATCTGCTAGTGAATCAAAATCTGAAAGTGCAAGTATTTCACCAAGTAAATCAGAGAGTAAAAGTCCTTCCACATCTGAATCTGCATCAGAATCACATAGTCCAAGCGCAAGTCCTAGTGGAATACAATCCGCTAGTGAGTCGGCTAGTCCTTCAGTCTCAGTATCTGGTAGTCCTAGTGCAAGTATAAGTCCTAGTGCATCTGCTTCAAGGAGTGAGTCAGCAAGCCCATCTGGGAGCGAATCTAAATCACCTTCTGTAAGTCCTAGTGCAAGTATAAGCCCATCAGTTAGCCCTTCGGCATCAATGTCTAAATCCATGTCTGCGTCACCAAGCGCAAGCATGTCTGTGAGCCAGTCAGGTTCACCATCATCTTCAGAAAGCGCATCTATATCTCCTAGTCTCTCTCCTAGTAAATCTGAGAGTGCCTCAGAGAGTAGGTCAGAATCAGCAAGTCTAAGTATTTCTGAAAGCAGAAGTCAATCAGCGTCACCTTCTGGTTCTCCATCACAAAGTCCAAGTAGAAGTGAATCTGTTTCACCTTCAGTAAGTATTAGTCCTAGCACATCAATATCAGCTAGTGCATCTATGTCTGAAAGTAAGTCTGAATCAGCATCTCCTTCAGCAAGCCCAAGTGCGGGATATTCTCCAGCACTAATAAGAATAGGATACGCTAATAGAGTAGATAGTGGTAAAATAGAAAGAGAATCTATGGGCAAAATAGGAAGAATCTCTATAGGCGAAGTTGTAGGTTTTGGAAGAATCGGAAAAGTATATAAAAAGAGGTAGAAAAATATGTCTTCAATTTGGTTTCCAAAAGAGCCTGAGGCTCTATTAGATTTTACAATAGATTGGTCAGACTGGTTAGCTCCCGGAGATGTTCTTGCATCTGGTGTATTCTATCTTTTACAAGATGGACTAGCTATAGAAAACCAAGATAACACAGATACAACACATACAGTGTGGCTTTCTGGAGGTATTGACGGCCAAACATATAATGTAATTAGTCATGTTTATGGAACTTCACAAGATGATAATGGTAATGTAAGAGAGGATGAACGCTCATTTAGTATTATAGTTAGAAACTATCCCACAGTATTAAGCGGGTTACTACCAAGATTAAGGCTTCATTTAGGAGATACTACATCAGCATCCTATAGATATTTAGATGAGTGGTTAATGGAGGCATTAAAGGGGGCTGTACAAGCCCTAGAAAGACGTTGGAACAGTAAGTATATTATAGATGATACTACTGATGATATTATTAGAAACCCAGACTTCTTAGACTTCACATTTAACTCTCCTCCTATAATTCAGGGAATGGATAGACAGCCTATAATATTACAGGCATCTATTATTGTAAAGAAAGGCTCTCTAGAAAATAACTCTTGGAACTTGGGAAGATGGCAGGATGCAGAAATTTCCTTCTCCAATATAGAGGGAGGAAAAACAAAAGACGCGAGTCTCCAAAGGGATATAGATGAATTAGATAGCATAGTAAAACCACCTTCTAAGAGACTAACAAAATCAACAAGAATTAGCTTTGATGAAAATTCAATAGTTTAGGAAAGGATAAAAGGAAATGAGGATGCTTTGGATTAGTGACCTTGTAACACCTACAGGGTTCAGTAGAGTTTCACACTCTATAATTAAATATTTACCAGAAGATGTAGAAGTTTTAGGATTGGGAGTAAATTACAGAGGAGACCCACATCCTTATCCGTTTAGTATTTTTCCAGCTACTCTTATGAATCCAAATGATTTATATGGACTTGGAAGAATAAAAGAATTTGTTAAATACAAACCGGATATTATCTTTATTATTAATGACCCTTGGATTACAAACCAATATCTAGAAAAAATTAAAGAAGAGTTCAAAGAGAACATGCCTCGAATTGTAGTCTATATTCCTATAGATTCCGAAGAACAAGGAAATGAATTTTTTGAAAACTTTGACATCGTAACCAAGGTTGTAGCTTATACAGAATTTGGTAAAAACGAAATACTAAAGGCTAAGGCAGAGTTAGAGGATAAAATAAGTATTATTCCTCATGGAATTGACCCAGAAGTTTTCTATCATATTGATAGAGACGATGCAAGAAAGACACTTTTCGGCCCAGGATATGAGAAACTTAAAGATACTTTTCTTGTACTTAGTGCAAACAGAAATCAACCTAGAAAAAAACTAGATTTAACTATGAGAGGATTTGCTCTATTTGCTTTAGACAAACCAAATGTTAAACTTTATATGCATTGTGGACTTATAGACAACGATATTGATATAGGGAAACTCTCTAGAAGATATGGAATAGACCATAAACTAATTGTTACCTCGTCCATAAAGGGTGTTCAGAAAGTTCCAGAATCTATGTTAAATCTAATTTACAATGTCTGTAATGTTGGGGTAAATACAAGTCTTGGGGAGGGATGGAGTCTAACAAATATTGAACACGCTGTTACAGGAGCACCACAAATAGTTCCAGATCATAGTGCATGTACAGAGGTATTTGGGGACGTTGGTTTACTAACTCCCATAGCCATACCTTGGACAAACAATAATATTATGACCGAAGGAAAAATAATAGATGTTCAAGAATTTGCAAATAACCTAGATAAATTATATAGTGATAAGAAGTTGTATAATAGTTTAGCAAAGAAGTCCATGAAGAAATTTCTATCTCCAGAGTTTCAATGGTCACAAATTTCCAAAACGTGGTATAATATTTTCAAAGAGATTCTTTCATGAAATAAGGATGGAAATTATCATGCTAATAACTTTCCCAACAGACACAAAACAAACTATAGATGCAATTAGAAAAGCAATTGGAAGAGACATTATTTTCTATTTGCAAACATCCGTTTCTGGGTGCTATGCTTGTTCTTTAGACCCAGTTAATGATACATCTACGGATTCTTTTTGTACCGTTTGTTCAGGGGTCTACTGGATACCTACTTATTCCAATGAAGTAGTTAATGCACATGTCGCTTGGAAACCATTTGATAAATTAAGATGGGTAACTGGTGGACAATACTATGATGGAGATTGCTTGGCTCAGATAGAATATACTGAACTAAACAAGACTCTGACAGAGCCTAAAACTGTGGTGGTTATAGATAACAAACAGATGTACGTAGAAACCAGATATTTCAGAGGCGTCCCGGAAATCAACAGAATTTTGATAGGATTAAAAGAAAAGGAGAAGGATAATGAGTAGCGGAGTTATACAAGAGATTGATACTCTTGATATTGTTAAGAGTATCGGAAGAGAGAGTAAAAGATTCCAAGCTATCTTTTTGCAGAAACTTGAGGAAGTAATCCCAAAAAGCTCTCAAGAATATCAAACAATTAGAAAGTTTTTTCTAGACGAATCTAGTAATAATACCAGAGCAGTTGTAAGAGAAATCTTTGGTGATATAGACTATTTAATTATGTGATAACATGCCATTACTACAGGAATTAGAGAACTCTTTTAATGAAATAGTTAGTCATACAATAGAAGCTGACAAGATGCTCTCTAAAATGATACAACTTTTAGCTAGAGTTAGGGCATCTACAAACTTCATCAAAGACTCTATAGAGAAAACTACTCCAGAAGATTTAGAGAAATTGAATTTTAATCTAAAAGATGAAAACTCTATACAGTTAATTTTGACTAAAGCATTTCAGATTACACAAAAAAATCTCGACCTAGCTATACAAATGGCCCCAGAATATTCAAATCCAATCTTACTAGTTGGATTACAAAAAACTATAGTAAACTCAAATCTTTATAAAATACTTCGTTCTGGAAGAGTAGAAATTCAAATGAGTAGGTATGCAGGCACTCTAGAAGAATGGGCTGATGCCGTTAAAGGAATTAGGCAAGATGCAGGATATGATGATGAGCAGGGATACCATACACACTATCGTACAGTACAAACAAAAAGTGGGTATCGTAAGAAAAAAGTATCTGATAAAGTAACTCCAAAAGGTAGAAGTGAAAACTGGGCTAAATATGTAGCGCCCAGAGGCACAAAGTTAAAACAAAAAATCTTAATGGATAGAGGTCTTTATAGTGCTGGAGACGCCCCATATTGGGAGCTTCTTGAAAAAGGAAACGTAAATGCACCTATGGCATCTAACTTGGGACGAGGAGCATTTCCTACCCCAACAAATAAACCAACCCATTTTATTAAAAACTCTGAAACAGAGATAAATGCTTTTGTTAAAAATCTTATGGGCCAAAAAGCAGATAAAAAGTCTAAAAAAGAAGTCTTCACACAAGATGATTTAGAAAAAGTTGAATCATTATTAGTAACAGTAACAACTCTTATAAAAAATCTTGGTTCAGTAGTAGAAGCTGGCCCAAAAGGTGGCGAGGGTTATTTAGACCCTCGTAGATTTAAAGCATTCCTCGAAGACATGTATAAGCACTATAATTTAGTATCTGCAAGAATAGATGCTATTAATGAAAAAATTAAGCAGGTAAGACTAAAGGAAGTTCCTATAACTAGGACTAGAACAGTTACATTAGGATATAGAGTTTATGGTGAAACCTTAAGAAGGGTTAGAATAAGACTTACAACTTTGGAAAATATGTTGAAGGAGTAGGAGAATAGTATGTATATAGAAAAGAAGGAAGACCAAAGTATTCATTATTGGCTAGTAGCGTTATTTCAAGATGCTCCATTTATTACTTTGGTAGACGAATTTCCAGACGAGCTTCTATCTATTCCAACTATTTCTAATGATGTTGGTAGAATAGATATAGAAGATTTTGAACTTGGAGATAAAACAGGTCTTAGAATTAGAAGATGGTATATAGACATCTTTGCTAAGACTAAAACACAAAGAGAGGATTTTGGATATAGAATTATCAATGCTCTCAAAGACGGAATAAATGTATATGACTATGATGAGGGCTTTCCTCCAAACAATTCCCCATCAAAAATTGGTCATTTAAATGTTCTCGCAAGAAGTTATGACCCGATGAAAGTCTCTCCCGACTTCACGGATAAGCTTTATTACAGAGCTACAATAAGTTTTGTAGCTGTAAACGATAAATTATAGGAGGATGACAAATATAATGGCAAAAAGATTAGCCATCCCAAGTAAGGAACTCCAACTATTTATTCTAGGAGCCAGAGATTTCGCAAAGGCTTCAAGAGTACAGAGACTATCAATTAACACTGATATTCCAGTAGATACAAAGGACGAACTTGGTAATAACCTTCACGTTGGAGATGTAAAAGATACTCCTAACATTACACTAACCTTTCAGGCGTATGATGTTGGGATTAAAATCTTTTCTGCTCTAGCTGGAAAAGACGCAACTTCATATCCAGGAGCCGGAGTAGATATTTCAGTTCTTGGAGAAATAGATGCAGTAGCCTTTGTAAAAGACCCGGATGTATCAGACTATGTTAAGTCTCTACATGCTAGAAGACTTCAGATTAGAGACTTCACTTACTCATATAGTGTGGATGGAGACGCTACCGAAGAATATACAGCTATTGGTTCTGAAAAAAGATGGTTGAAGTATGATGTTGTTGTAGATAAATTTACAACAGGAACTACTTCTTTCACACTTACTCAGACACCTATTCAGCTAAGAAACGGTAGATATGCTCTATCAGTAATCCTAGATGGAGAGTATTTAGAAGAGGTCTCCGCAGCACCAGCTACGGGCGAATATAGAATCGTAGGAACTACACTAACAACTGGCGACTCAATGGTTACACAAGCCCTAGTAGCCTACCACGCAAATCCCGCAGGAAACAACTGGGCATACGCTCAGGACGCTTCCATGCCAGCAGCTATTAAGGGTAAAGATGTTGTAATTAGCCTAGCCGCTGGTGGAATTAAGAGAGTACAATCAGTTACAATCAATGGCAACTTAAATACTACTCCTGTAAAGGAATTAGGAAATAGAGTTATTGTTGGATACCAGAGACAGGTTCCAACAGTTGAAGGAACTATCACAGTTCTAGATACTGATACAGAACTAGTCTCTCTACTAACTTATGGAATTGTATCAAGTGGTGTAGAATGGCAACCCGGAGAAGGTTGTGTAGCTTCTGGAATCTCATTAACAATTGAGCTTCAAGAGCCTTGTGATGTTGACGTACCATTTACAATCTTAAAGACTGTTCATGTTCCAAGCATTACAATCACTGGAGATTCTTACACAGTTAACGTAAACGAGAACGCTTCTCAGGTATTCAACTGGAAGAGTTCAGACGCTCAGTGTGTTGTATATAGCGGGTCTCTACCTTAAAGTAGAAACCTACTAGATTACTATTAGGAGAGATATTACTTCTATTATATCTCTCCTATTGGAAGATATATTCCAGATGCTTATATCTATGATTTAAATTTATGTATTTTTGCGGATGGATTATATTGGCACAGTAAAGATAAAAGTATAAAAACAGATATTAGATGTAATAAATTTTTAGAAGGTTTGGGATATAATATAGTTAGACTCCCATCAATAGATAATGGTTATCATCTAGATTTGACAAAATTAATTTCAATTATAAATTAGCATACACAGGAGTAAGAAAAAAGGGCTATAGACAACTAAGAAATTAGTCTGTTCTATAGCCCTATTCTTTTAAGGAAAGAAGGTTAAAAATGGTAGAAAAAAATGATGTAAGTTTGGCCCCGTTATTTCACTGGAATAAGAGATTTGAATTAGCAGACCTAAACGAAGCCACTCTTGAAGTATTTGTAAGACTTGTTGGAGACGCTGAATTAAATAAAGCGAGAGTATTTGCTTTAAGAAAAAGTTCAGAATTAAGAAGAGATTTAAAAAATGAATCTTCAGATGTTAGACTTGCCTTTATATCAGAGTCAGAGGGGCTAACTAGAGGGCAATTACAACAATTAGTTCTAACGCTCTCTATTAGAGACGTTACACAAGATGCTCTTAGGCAGGTAAGACTTCCATATCCTAAAGAACCAGACTCAGAAGCATCCTTGGAAGCTCAAGAAAAGCATCAAGAATTAGTTGATAATTATCCAAAAGAAAAAGAAATCAAATTAAGAGAGTTTATTACCAATAGTATGACAAAAATAAAAGAGACTCTGGATTCAACATCTGATGAGGAGCTATATAATATTTATGAAAGAGCTATTATAGGGGAACTTTGTGAGCAAGAGATGCTGCGTTCTTTTGGAGACATGTGTGCCTTTTTTGGATGCTATAAAGATGAAAATTTCTCGGAAAGATACTTTGCAGATGTAGAAGAATTTCAGAATCTTTCATCAGTGATTAAAGAACAATTTCTATCAGCATATAAAAGTCTAGAACTCTCCTCTGAAGACCTAAAAAAATTGCCGGGAGCAACGCAATAGCTAATTTATGGAGTGTTAGCAAGGCGTTGGGAATACCCCTAGACCCACAAGTTGAAAGGCTTGATAAAACTCCATACACTATCAGCTTTGTTGTAAGAAAAAGACAGCAAGTTGACAGCCTAAATGAAATTCCCAGAAACAAAAGACCTCCTGAGCAAATGATTTGGGAGGGAACATCTGAGGAAATTGACGACTGGATTGATAGAGTATTCAAGACTAAAGAAAAAGAAACAACTACTAACATCATAATAGAAGATGTTGAGGACTAAATTAAATGGCACAAAAACAAGTTCAAGAAGCTATTGCATTACTAGACCAACTTAAAAGACAGCTAGTGGAAACTAATGAACAAATTAGAAACCTAGAGACAGTGTTTAATTCTCTAGGTACTAGTGACGTTTCTAAAAACAGACTAAAGAGTCTTGGAACAGATGTTAATACTATTAAAGGTAGTTTTAAAGAGCTAGGACTTACTATAGCATCTCTTCAGGAAAAGCTAGACAAGCCCTTTGGAGCAAAAGGTCTTCAAAGCTTAGAAACTGTAGCTGCTAGAGTTAGTGCTGGACTCAAAGAGCTAGAGGTAAGAACTCTTGCTGCAAGAGAGAAAATAAAGCCAGCAGAGGCTATCGGCTCTCTAACAAGACAAGGAACTGCTGCAACTTTAGAGCCAACAGGATTCTATAATAAAACTCAGAAAGCGTCTGTAGCCAAACAAACTGGAGAGATAGCTAGACTTATAGCGGAAGCTAATAATCTCAAAAATGCAACAGCAGCCATTACGTTAAATCCACAGCTAAAGAACGGAGTTCTTAGTGTAAAATTAGCTATCACCGACACAAGTGGGCAAGTAGAGACTCTACTTCTACAATTTAATAAACTAGGGGAAGTTGTAGGAAAGTCTGCTGAAAAAGTACAAGAACTTAGAAATAGACTTAGAGAAGCCAGAGCAGCGGGGGGAACTACTACAACCATTCCTCACCCAGAAGGTACTGATGTTCCAAATAATGTAGAGCTTCCACAACAGGGAACCCAAGCAATCTCCGCTAGAACCAAGGCTAGTCAAGAGTTTGAGGCACAGATACGCTCACTTGGTTTAGAGCAGAGTGCCCAAGCAAGGATTATATCTAATTATAATGAAAAATTATTGGCAATTCCGGGAGGGTTTGATAGAGCAGGTAGGTCAGTTGTATCTTTTAGAAATGGAATTATTAGTGTAACATCCGTTCTAAAAGATAATACTGGGGCCGTAGGCAGAGCACAAGCGGCATATAATAATCTAGGAGAAGAAGTATCACAAGTAGCAACTAACTTGGGTAGAACCATGTCTCCTTCTGAAATGTCAGCATTACAGGGAAGGTTCAACAAAGCATTTCAGTATGTTGGAAAGCTTGGATTTCAAAAAGAAGATTTAACTAAATTAACAGAACATCCAACTGGTACAGAGGGAATCACTAATACTGCGATGCAATTCAAAACTACAATGGGAGGAGTCGCCAGGGAAGTTAACCTATCCGTAGATTCTTTAGGAAGGATTATTCCTGAAGTCTCCAGAAGATTTAGAACCTTTACTCAGTCTATTGTTAGAGATTTTAGAGAAGTAGCAAAGTGGTCATTGGCTATTAGCCTAATCTATGGGCCTATAAATCAACTTAGTAAAATGACTCAGCTAATGATTGAGAACCAATCCAGATTAGCTGATATTGCTATTGTTGTTAATAACAGTTTTGTTTCTCAGTCAGAAATATTTGACTCTGTAGCAGCTTCTGCACAAGCTACTGGAACTACTATTAACGAAGTTGCAGCTGCTTTTACAATAGCATACAGGGCTGTAGGAAACATATCAGACCAGCAAGAGAGATATAGACAATCTACTATTCTATTAAATGATGCACTAATTTTAGCTAAACTAACTGGCATTGGAGAAGCCGAGGCAGTAGACACCCTTGCAGCCGGACTTAGACAATTAGGCAAGAACTTAGACCAAGGAGGCACTCTTTTAGACAAGTGGGTAAGAGTTTCAAAGATTGCTAATGTAGACATTAACACTCTTGCTACAGGCTTTTCTGTTCTAGGGGAGACCGCTGACGCTGCCGGACTTAGTGTAGACAAGCTAAATGCTGTAGTAGCTGCACTAACAGAAGCTACTCCATACTCTGGTAGAGAGGCAGCTAACTCAATTAGATTCTTAATTGGTGCTTATCAGGCTCAATCATCAGTAGACGCCCTATCCAGATATGGTGTTGCTGTAAAAGATGTAACTGGTCAAGTTAGAGACTTCTTAACAGTATATGAAGAAATTGGTAGATTAGAGAGTGTTATATCTCCAGAACGATATAACCAACTATTATCCATCGTTGGTGGTGGTTCAAGAGGAGCAGCAAAAGCTGGAGCCTTAATTGCTAACCTACCAAGAGTTAGTCAAATTGAACAGCAATCTTTCCTAGCATCTGGAGATGCAGCAAACGCTTTAGCTACAAAGCTTGATACAGTTCAAACATCTTTAGTAAGACTACAAAACGCAGCCCAATCCTTATCACAGTCATTAGGAGATGAGGGCGGACTTCTAGATGTATTCCAAGGAACTCTAGACGTTGTTATTGCTTTAGTTACAGGATTAGATAAATTATTCTCAGTAATGGGTAGAGCAGGGCCAATTCTAGCAGGTTTAGGATTGGCTAGATTAGCATTAGGTGGGCCTGATGTTATGAAGGCTAGACTTAATAATTTAGGTGCTGGATTAGTAGGAAGATACCCAGGACTTGAAAATGGAATTGCTAGTAGAGGGTATGGTCAAGGCCCATTAGCTCAAGGAACTAGAACACAGTATGCATCTGAGGCTTTATCCAGAGCAGCTTTTAGCCAAATAGGACAAATCGCCATAGCATCAATTGTTCCTCTTATAGCCGCTGGAGTTAACTTATCTGGAGGAAACAAAGAAGAGGCTGTTGGAAATATAGCTGGTGGTCTAGCTGGTGGTATTATTGGAGCACTAACACCAATCGGCCCAATTATAGGGGCATCTATAGGAACAGCAATTGGTGAGGCCTTTGTTAAATATACAATAACTTATTCAGAACCATTAGGAGCAGCACTAGCACCTGCATATATTGAAACTACTGTTACAAAACCAGCAAAAATAACAAATCCAGAGGAAACTTTATTTTCAGAAGG